>OLPI01003504.1_pt1 | contig 11103 bp, 9 predicted proteins | sample 1672361 | NCBI WGS metagenome assembly OLPI01 (sample SAMEA3136675, study PRJEB25190) | human gut metagenome
TGTCCTTACGAATTTTACCGAAATCCTGTCCAAATAAACACACCGCTTGAAACGCACGTTCGATCTCATAGCAAGTAGTCTGGGTTTACTGTTATTGAGCCCTCTTTTCCTCATGCTCGCCATTTGGATCAAAATCGATTCCGAAGGTCCGGTTTTTTACCGCCAGGTACGTGTAGGAAAAGGAAACCGGGATTTTCGATTATTCAAATTCCGCTCGATGCGCGTAGGTTCCGACCAAAAAGGACTTATCACCGTCGGAGGACGCGATCCACGCGTGACTCGTTCGGGATATTACATCCGTAAATACAAACTCGACGAGTTGCCTCAGCTCATCAACGTATTCATCGGCGATATGAGCCTGGTGGGTCCCCGGCCGGAAGTCCGCAAATACGTCGATCTTTATACCCCCGAACAGATGCACGTACTCGACGTTCGACCCGGCATTACGGACCTGGCTTCGATCCGCTACCGCAACGAAAACGAACTGCTTGCACAAGTCGAAGATCCCGATCGCTACTATGTGGAAGTAATCATGCAGGATAAACTGCGTATCAACCTGGAATACGCACAACATCATTCGTTCGCAGGCGATATTCAACTGATATTCCGGACATTCCGGGCCATTTTACGATGAACAATCTCACAAATACCCTCCTTCAGTTATTACGTGCAGCCCTCGAGCCGACCGTATCACCGCCTTCTATCCCCCGCCTGACGGAAGAGGACTGGAACCGTCTTTTTACCCTTGCGGCCCAACACGGCGTTACGGCCCTGCTCTTCGACACGATTCTCCGGCTCCCGGAACAGCAACAGCCCTCCAGAGCCCTCAAAATCCGTTGGGCCCTGAGTTCGGAAGCCATCGAGAAGCGCCATGCCCAACAGACCCGTGCCGCACACGAACTGACAACGCTCTTCGCTTCGCACGGCGTCCGTACGATCCTTTTGAAAGGGCTGGGCCTCAGCATTTACTACCCCCGGCCGGAGCACCGCGAATGCGGCGACATAGATCTGTGGCTCAACGACTGCGACAAGGGCAACCGTTTGATCGAAGAGCTGGGGATTAAAATCAATCACGATAGTGAAAAACATGCCGTTTTCCATTACAAGGGCGTCATGGTCGAAAATCACAGCCATCTGCTTATGCCGTCGCACCGCCGGACGGAGCGTGCCATAGACGATTTTCTCGTGGGTGAAGCCGAGAACAGCCGATTAGCGCCGGCGGGCTATTACACCCCATCCCCGATGTTCAACGCACTCTATCTGCTGCGCCACATGGCCCGGCATTTCGGGACGGAAGGCATCAACCTCCGACATCTGCTGGATTGGGGACTTTTCCTGCGCAGCGAGCAATCGGAAATCGACTTCGAGAAAATCCTTACGCTTTACGCTGCAACCGGTTACGACACGGTCTATAACATTTTCACGGCATTGGCCGGCGAATTGCTCGACGAGGATTTCACACCGCTGCTCTCTGCCGTTCCGGATCCACAGCTCAAACAGCGGGTACTGAACGACATTCTCGGCTTCGGAGTGTACCGCACTCCGTCAGGTAACCGCCTGACCCGTATCGGCCGGAAAACCCGCAAACTCTTCTCATGCCGCTGGAAATACCGCACCTTGCTGCCTGAGAATTTTTGGCGGGACGTAATCCTGCCTTCGCTCCTGTTCCACCTGAAAAATCCGAAAAATATCTGAATCGAAGCATTCCGCACGCCATCGGCAGAGCAGATCCGCATCTCGATTGCCGCGGAAGGGTGTTCCCATATCTGCACGAAGGACATCTGCAACCGCCTGTCGAAAAAGTCCGCTCGTTTCGTTTTTCCGTCCGCCAGGGAGGTAGCCTGTAAAATCCGATTGCCATAAAAATATGAATCGAACGACAGGGAGTCTTTGACTCCCTGTCGTTTTTTCCTCCGATAAGAACCTTCTACTTCTCTTTTTTCTTATCTTGCGATCGTATAACAGAATCCTGAACGATATGCCCATATTCACTCCTCCATCCCCTGCCTTGCAAAAAGCCTGGTGGAAAGAAACGATCGTCTATCAAATCTATCCCCGCAGTTTCAAGGACAGCAACGACGACGGTATCGGGGACCTGAACGGAATCACCGAAAAACTCGACTACCTGCATGGGCTGGGAATCGAAACCCTGTGGCTCAATCCGATCTTCGCCTCGCCCAACGCCGACAACGGCTACGACATCAGCGATTACCGGCAGATCATGCCTGACTTCGGCACGATGGAGGATTTCGACCGGCTCCTGAAAGAAACACACGCACGGGGCATGCGTCTTCTCCTCGACCTGGTGCTGAACCACACCAGCGACCAGCATCCCTGGTTCCGCGAGGCCCGCACCTCGCGGGAGAACCCCTACTACGACTACTACCTCTGGTGGCCGGAGGAACAGGGCCAACCGCCCTACCGCAAGAGCCATTTCGACGAGAAGGGCGATGCCTGGTGTTACAACGCCCCGACACGCTCCTACTACCTGCACTATTTTGCCCGGCAGCAGCCCGACCTCAACTGGCAAAGCCCCAAGGTGCGGGCCGAAATCTACGACATTCTGCGTTTCTGGCTCGACAAGGGGGTCGATGGATTCCGTCTGGATTCGATTCCCTACATCGCAAAAGACACGTCGTTTCCGGAGATCGACCTTCGCAAATACCCGGACGTATTTCCCTATTACTCGCTGGGACCGCACCTGCACGACTACCTGCACGAAATGAACCGCGAGGTATTCTCCCGCTACGACTGTACGACCGTCGGCGAAGGCTCGAAAACCGCCCCCGAAGAGGGGTGGAAATTCATCGCACCCGAACGGCAGGAGCTCGACATGCTCTACCACTTCGGCGCGGCGGACATCCGCAACGAAACGGAGGCGGACGATCCCGCAACCGGTATCCCGTACAGCCTGCTCGCCCTCAAGCGTATGTACGCCGAATGGGACGCAGCCGTAGGCGACGGCTGGCCTACGATCTATCTGGGCAACCACGACCAGCCGCGCATGGTTTCGCGCTTCGGCAGCGACGCCCCCGAGTGGCGCGACCTGTCGGCCAAAATGCTCACGATGTTCCTGCTCACGATGCGGGGAACCCCCTATTGGCTGGCCGGCGACGAACTGGGCATGACCAACATCCGATTCACCCGCATCGAAGAGTACGACGACATTGACACGCGCAACCACTACCGCAAACTCCTGCGGGAAGGCGGCGATACGGAACAATTCCTGCGCGAGCAGCAGGAAATCGGACGCGACAACGCCCGCACGCCCTACCAATGGGATGGAACGCTCTACGCGGGATTCTCCACGGCGAAACCCTGGCTTCGCGTCAATCCCAACCACACGGAGGTAAACGCCGCCCGGGAGCTATGCGACCCCGATTCCGTATTGAACTTCTTCAGACGGGTCGTAACGCTGCGCAAAGAACATCCGGACCTGGTTTACGGCTCGTTCCGGCTGGTCGATGCAGACAACCCGCAGGTATTCGCCTACCTGCGGGAAGGGACAGGCCGAAACTACCTCACAGTCCTGAACTTCAGCCCGAAGGCTGCCCGGTTCGACCCGAAAACGGATTTGACCGAAGCCATGCCATTGCTGCATAACTACCCTGCCCCACCGATAGCCGAAAAAGAAGGCCCGATCGAACTACGGCCTTACGAAGGGATACTGTACCGGCTCGCATAACAGCGAACCGCACCGAAGCTGCGTTTAACCCATTCCGAACGCCCCCACAAGTAAAGGCCGGCCGCCAAACTCCCGCCAAAGAACCGACATTTTACAAATGCAAAAGACGGAAACCGCAGGGTTTCCGTCTTTTGCATTTTCGACCTAAATTCCTATTCCCACTCGATCGTTGCGGGCGGCTTGGAAGAGATGTCGTACACTACGCGATTGACCCCGCGCACCTTGTTGATGATGTCGTTGGACACCGCAGCCAGAAAATCGTACGGCAGGTGCACCCAGTCGGCCGTCATGCCATCGGTCGAAGCTACGGCACGCAGCGCCACGCAGCTCTCGTACGTACGCTCATCGCCCATTACGCCGACGCTCTTCACGGGCAGCAGAATCGCTCCCGCCTGCCATACCTGGTCGTAAAGTCCCCACTCGCGCAGGGCATCGATATAGATTTTGTCCACATTCTGCAGAATTTCCACCTTCTCCGGGGTAATATCGCCCAGAATACGGATCGCAAGGCCCGGACCGGGGAACGGATGCCGCCCCAGCAATTGCGGATCGATGCCGAGGGACTTACCCACGCGGCGCACCTCGTCCTTAAAGAGCAGGCGCAGCGGCTCGACGATTTTCAGGTGCATCTCTTCGGGCAGGCCGCCGACGTTGTGGTGCGACTTGATCATCGCGGCAGGTCCCTTGACCGATGCCGAAGCGGACTCCACCACGTCGGGATAGATCGTACCCTGCGCCAGCCACTTTACGTTCTCGATCTGCTTGGCCTCGGCATTGAACACCTCCACGAAATCGCGGCCGATGATCTTGCGCTTCTTCTCGGGATCGGTCACTCCGGCCAGGTCGCCCAAAAACCGGTCGTGGGCCTTGACACCCTTGACATTCAAACCCATCCCCTTGTACGATTCGAGCACGCTGTCGAACTCGTTCTTGCGCAGAAGCCCCGAATCCACGAAGATACAATAAAGGTTTTTGCCGATCGCCCGGTGCAGCAGCACGGCAGCCACCGACGAATCGACACCGCCGGAAAGACCGAGCACTACACGGTCGTCGCCCAACTTCTCACGCAATTCCCGGACGGTCGTTTCGACGAAACTCTCCGGCGTCCAGTCCTGTTTGCAGCCGCAAATGCCGACCACGAAATTCCGAAGCAGCGTAATGCCGTCCGTCGAATGATACACCTCCGGATGGAACTGAATACCCCAACTCCGCTCTCCCTCAATACGGAAGGCGGCATAGCGCACGTCCTCCGTGCTGGCGATCACCCGGTAGGTGTCGGGAACCGAGGTAATCGTATCTCCGTGCGACATCCACACCTGCGTAGGCGACGGAACTCCCTGCATCAGCGGATCGGACGGCTCGACGACCGTAAGCATCGCACGTCCGTACTCCCGGCTGGAAGCCGACTGCACTTCGCCGCCGTAGAAATGAGCCAGGTATTGTGCGCCGTAGCAGACGCCCAGCAACGGCAGACGACCTTTGATCGCCGTCAGATCGGGCTTCGGGGCTTTCTCGTCCCGTACGGAAAAGGGACTTCCCGAAAGAATGACGCCCCGCACCGAAGCATCCAGTTCAGGGATCTTGTTGAAAGGGTGGATCTCGCAATAGACGTTGAGTTCACGCACGCGGCGTGCGATCAACTGCGTGTACTGCGATCCGAAATCCAGAATGACTATTTTTTCCTGCATCTATCCTAATTTGGTTTTATTTTCTTCACTCGCATTTTCCGAATTATCCTTTTTCATACGGTACAGATTCACGGCGATACGGACGACGAAAAAATAGAAAAGCGCCGATGCCAACACCAGATGGCGCATCCATGCGTACCGACAGCCCGTAAACCACCAGATCGCCAAAAGCGTCAGAACAACGAACACCGCCGCCCAATCGTATCGGGTCGTTCGCAACCGATTTCTTCGGAAATTCGACATAGCGGGTCAGGAGTTTAGCGCTCGCTGCTGTAATTCGGCGCCTCGCTCGTGATGGCAACATCGTGGGGATGGCTCTCCTGCATACCTGACGAGGTGATGCGGATGAATTGAGCCTGCTTGAGCGCCTCGATGTCCCGCGCACCGCAGTAACCCATACCGGCGCGAATACCGCCGACCAACTGGAAAACCGTTTCCGAAAGCATTCCCTTGAAGGGCACACGGGCCACGATACCTTCCGGGACCAGTTTATTGATATTCACATCGCCCTTCTGGAAGTAGCGGTCGGCCGAACCGGCTTTCATAGCGTCCAACGACCCCATGCCGCGATAGCTCTTGAACTTGCGGCCGTTGTAAATGATCGTTTCGCCCGGAGCCTCCTCCGTACCGGCGAACATCGAACCGATCATCACGCAGTCGCCGCCTGCGGCAAGCGCCTTGACGATATCGCCCGAATAACGCAAACCGCCGTCGGCAATGACCGGAATGCCGTACTTGCGGGCTACGGACGCAGCTCCGTAAATAGCCGACAACTGCGGCACACCCACGCCCGCAATGACGCGGGTCGTACAGATCGAACCGGGGCCGATACCCACCTTCACGCCGTCGGCACCGTTAGAAATCAGGAACTCGGCGGCTTCGGCCGTGGCGATATTGCCTACGACCACTTCCAGATCCGGATAAACAGCCTTGATCTTGTGCAGCGTATTCTTCACATTGACCGAATGGCCATGGGCCGTATCGAGCACGACGGCATCGACATCCTCATCGACGAGCGCCTTCACGCGATCCATCACGTCGGGCGTGATGCCGACACCCGCCGCAACGCGCAGACGGCCTTTCGCATCCTTACAGGCGTTGGGATGGTCCTGCACTTTCGTAATATCCTTATAGGTAATCAATCCGACGAGCTTGCCGTCGGCATCGACTACGGGCAACTTCTCGATTTTGTTGCGCAGCAGAATGTCGGCCGCACGCTGCAAGTCGGAGTTGTGAGTGGTCACCAGCCCCTCCTTGGTCATCACCTCGTCGATCTTGCGGTTCATATCGCGCTGGAACCGCAAATCGCGGTTGGTCACGATGCCGATCAAATGCTGATCCGGAGCCACGACGGGAATACCGCCGATCTTGTTCTCCTTCATCAATGCCAGCGCATCGCCTACGGTATCGTCCTTGGAAATAGTGATCGGGTCGTAGATCATACCGTTTTCGGCACGCTTCACCTTCCGCACGTGAGCCGCTTGCTCGGCAATCGACATATTCTTGTGAATTACGCCGATACCGCCTTCGCGGGCCAGGGCGATAGCCAGAGGCGCCTCGGTCACCGTATCCATGGCGGCCGATACGATCGGGATGTTGAGTTGGATGTTTCGGGAAAAACGGGTCACTACGCTGACCTCACGCGGCAACACTTCGGAGTATGCGGGCACCAGAAGCACATCGTCGAACGTCAGTCCTTCGGGTTGCACCTTCTCATTGATAAAAGACATAGGAGTGAGATTTTGTTGCCTGCAAAAGTAATCATAATTTTTGGATTATTTTTCGTACACTCCCCGAATTTCCAAAAAATCGGCTCCACAGCAAGAAAAACATCCTTACAGCAGGGCGACCGTTTCAAAATCACGGGCATCAAGCCACCACGACGCTGCCGAAGCGTATTGTTTGCCTCTGGGGAGCGAGGTTTCGGCATCCAAGTATCACCTTTTTCAAAAAACAATTCCCGTATGAAATTTTATTACAATTCTATCGTTTAATTAATATAGTGGGCTTGATTTTAAGTTTTTACTTCATAAAAATATAGACGGCGCATCGGCAAACTATCGTCCTGCAAGCCGAATCACCGAAAAGATACATGATACGTTAGACACTCTTCTATCATGAAAAGAATTCTGCTTTTTATTACGGCAACGCTTTTGCTCGCCTCCGGAACCTCCTGCTCGGACGACAATACCAATTTCGATCCGATCGGTGACGAACTGGGAATTCCTTATAAAGATGGTCACGATGTCTATGGCGTGGAAGTTTGGGAAGAAACATCAGTAATTCTTACAAACTATTATTCCTTAATTGAAGAAATCATTCAAGAAAAAACAGCAAAAATCCAATCAATCTGGTGGCTTTCTCCTGCCAAAGAAAAGTGTAATGTCCGTTGGAACTGTTCGGCTCCTATTATGGGGAAAACAGATCATTCATCCTCATATATAATCAATCCCGATTACAATATGAATTCATCGCAAATTACGATTGACTTAACAGATGTAACGGACAATTTTACCGTCGAAGCAATTGTTTCCATTGGGAATCTATCCATACGTCGATTCCAAACTATCCCAATTGTGACAAATGAGATTCGATGCGATGCATTTTATTACACCTTCGGGACACCACTCATGCAATTAGAAAATAATATAGACAATGAAAATACACTCAACTCTGATATATTAAAGGCGACCTATTATGCAAGAACTCGTCCGGTCAATTTTCTCGGATTTACGAATTTACCGGGACAAAGATTAGAAAAATTATACTGCACGGCCACAATTGCAGATCCGAATCCTCTACATGATTTACAATATGCGTGCAAGATATGTTTATCTCCTGAAGAACCGGAATTTGAATTACAAAGCGGATCGGAGAATGTATATCGCGTTCTGAATCCCCAACAGTGGGAAATCAACGGTTTGCTCTGCACACTCGAAAATACGACCTGGCAACAGTTAGGTGCTTCAGAAAATACGGACGATACAGAATTTGCATGTTTAACTATCAAGAAACTATAAAAAGAGAGGAAAATAATTTTCCTCTCTTTTCAGTGAATATCGTTATAGTTTGATACCTAAAGGGTAAAATTTACCAAATTGATTTTCTGCAAAAGGTTCATCTGTATTGATAAAAATATGATTAGTGGGTAAGGTTTGAATCCGAGAATCTTTAGGGCCGCCTTGTGGAAGATTATGGAGACGGATAACCGTGTATAGATTACCTAAAGTTGATAATTCAATATATCCAAAAGATACATTTCCTTGTTTTCTTATTTCATAAAAAGCAGAAGTATCTAATGCGCCTCTTGTAACTGTCACATCACTTGTTTTTTGATTACTTAAAATCGTTAATGTAACTTCTGTTCCATCTTCACCTCGCACATAGTCTCTTACTTGATCAGTACTTGCTTGTGCTAATTCATTTCCATCCGCTTTTGTGATAATATCGCCAACTTTTAAGCCTGCTTTACTTGCTGGTGAATCACTATATACTTTAGTAATCATGGCCCCTTGTTCTACCATAGAAAAACCTACACCGATGCCTTGATAATTTCCAGCAACTGTTTGATTAAATTCAACAGCTTCTTTGCTTGTTAGATAACTTGAATGAGGATCATTTAATCCTGCAACCATTCCTTCAATAGCAGAGGTATTTAAATTTACATCTTGATCATTCGTATTTACCCAATACTTATCTAAAGTATCATAAACTTCATTAATAATACTGCTATCATTTTTACTTTTAACAATAACATTCTTTTTTGAAACATAGCCTGCAAAATACCCAATTGCAAGACAGACAATAATCAAAATAACAATTAAAACTTCTTTGATTGGTCTTTGTTTTGTTTCTTGTTTTACTTCTTTTTTTGGCGGTCTAATAAAATCATCCATCATTTTCACCTCACCATAACATATTATCATATTTTAAAGTGCATTAATATCATTTATCAAAACCTATTTATTAGTTTCTTTTTTAGACACATTATATCGTTTTTTTATTCATAAGTCACGCTTTTTGCATAGCTCATTTATTTTTTTGGCGTATTTTTTGAGTAATTGTCTTCATATATGAATGAAATGGTTTCACCTTTTCTTGATGACCACCAACATATTCTTTAAAACATTCTGCAAAATATTCTTTTTTTGTCTTTTGATTAAATAATGTTCTATATTTCTTATATAACTTTGTAAACTGTTTAGAAGAACTAAATTGATGTTTTTCATCAAAATAATGACCTAATTCATGAATAATTACTCCTTCACTTGTCACATTATCAAGATGTGGATGAACTAAACGAATCGTTTTAGGAGGAATCATTTCCCCTGAAATAATCAAATCATTCTTTTTAATACTGTAGTTATAAAGTTCTATCTTCCCGCCAGTATTAAAAAATATTTCTAAAAACTGTTGATCAAAATGATAATGATATCCTCCTTGGAGTTCTTCTTTAATATAGCTATCACCAAATTCATTAGTTTCTAACCAACTATCTTTAAATTCTTTTTCTACATAAACATGTTTTTGGATTTCTATCATTGATGTTTTAGAGGAACACCCTGTAAGAAGTAATAATAAAATACATAATATTTTTTTCATTTCTAACTCCTTTTATTAAACTATAAATAAAAAAGGTATTTCTACCTTTTATAATAATTGATAAATCATAATCATGAATGGCATTGTAATAATACTAAAAATAACCCCCATTACATTCATAATACTTGCATACCCTGGATGTTTATTATAGAGTTGTGCAAATTGTGTAATTGTTGCCGCTGGTGGTGCAGATGCAGCTAAAATTGTAATCAACAAAATTTTGTCAGCATCAACTGTTAAACGAGACATACCTGTAAATTTAAAAATAAGAATCATAATTAATGGAAAGACAACTAATCTAAATAAAGAAATTAAATATGTTCTCTTTTCTACAAAAATACTCCTTAAATCCATTTCTCCAATAAGCATTCCAATAACAATCATCGCTAATGGTCCCATCATACTTCCTACTTTAGAAAAAGTATCAACAAGTAAAGATGGTAATTGTAATTGGAACATAAAAAGACAAATTCCAATAATGATAGCAATAATATTAATATTTAATAGAATCTTTTTTATATCAAATGATGGTTCATTACAAACAAGACTTTTAGCATGTGTCCATAATAAAATAGTTTGTATAACCATATAACCACTTGAATAAATGACCCATTCATTTCCTAAAATGGCTCCTACTAAAGGAATAATTAAATTACCAGAATTTGAATAAATAAGTGTTGCTTTTTCAATAGGTGTAAAACCAAAAATTTTTCCTAATAAATTAGCAAATGGAATAAAAATGATATGTACTAAAATAGCCCCTAAAAAAGATATTCCTAAACCAATCAACTTATCTGATGTAAAATCAATCATAAAAGAATTGATAATGGCACAAGGGCATGCAACATATAAAAGTAAAATAGATAATACTTTACTATTTTCCGCTGTTAAAACTCGACCTCTTACAAGCAAAAAGCCAAAAAAGATCATAATAAATAATTGACATATTTGTTGAATTAACAAAATACTTAATTCCATTATATTCACCTCAAGGGATAGTTTATACTAATTATTTTAAATATGTAAAAGCTTTCATTATTTGAAAATAAAAAACCACTTAAGGAAAAATTCTTAAAACATAAAAAAAAAGAAGGAACTGGCAACGAGCTATTTTCGCACAATGTACTA
>OLPI01003508.1_pt1 | contig 11091 bp, 10 predicted proteins | sample 1672361 | NCBI WGS metagenome assembly OLPI01 (sample SAMEA3136675, study PRJEB25190) | human gut metagenome
CGGTCAACTTCAACGGGCAGGAGATCGTGCCCATCCAGTTCCTCAAGGCTCTGCTGCCGGACCCCGCCAGCCTTGGCCCCCGTACCAAAGGCAAGACCAACATCGGCTGCATCTTTACCGGCAAAAAGGACGGCAAGGATAAGACCTACTATATCTACAACGTCTGCGACCATCAGGAGTGCTACAAGGAAGTGGGCTCTCAGGCTATCAGCTACACCACCGGCGTGCCCGCCATGTGCGGTGCCCTGATGCTGCTCACCGGCAAGTGGACCACCAAGGGCGTGCACACTGTCGAGGAGTTTGATCCCGATCCGTATCTGGATGCACTGGATAAGTACGGCCTGCCCCGCTCCGAGAGCCATAACCCGGCTCTGGTGGACTGATGCGGGTGCGCGACAGCCGCCCGCCCTTTGCGGGGCTGGCAAACCTGTCCGAGGCGCAGCTGCACCGCCTGCCCACCCCCTGCTATCTGCTGGACGAAGCCCAACTGTGCCGCAACGGCGAGATCCTGCTGGGTGTGCAGCAGCGCACCGGCTGCCGCATCCTGCTGGCGCAGAAGGCTTTTTCCAACTTTAACGTCTACCCGGTGCTGGCACCCTATCTGGCAGGTACCGAGGCCAGCGGCCTGTACGAGAGCCGCTTGGGCAGGGAAGAGCTGCCGGAGAAGGAGAACCATGTGTTCTGCGCCGCCTACCGGACAGATGAGTTTGAGGAATTGCTGCAATACGCCGACCACATCGTGTTCAACTCGCCCAGCCAGCTGGCAAAGTTCGGCCCGGCGGCAAAGGCGGCGGGCAAAAGCATCGGTCTGCGCATCAACCCGGAGTGCTCCACGCAGGAGGGTCATGAAATTTACGACCCCTGCGCCCCCGGCAGCCGTCTGGGCACCACCCGTGCTCAGTGGGACGCCGCTGTGGCAGCGCACCCGGAGCTGCCCGCCCTGTTGGACGGTCTGCACTTCCATACCCTGTGCGAGCAGGACGCCGATGCGCTGGCGGTAACGCTGGCCGCAGTGGAGAAAAAGTTTGCCGACCTGCTGCCCAGAATGCAGTGGCTCAATTTCGGCGGGGGACACCACATCACCCGCCCGGGCTATGCCCTTGCTACGCTGGAAAACTGCATCCTCTCGGTGCGGCAGAAGTACGGCGTACAGGTGTATTTGGAGCCCGGCGAGGCTTGGGCGCTGAATGCAGGCTATCTGGTCACTACCGTGCTGGACACCCTGCGCAACGGGGATACCAGTCTTGCCATTCTGGATATGTCCGCAGCCTGCCACACCCCGGATGTCATCGAGATGCCCTACCGCCCGCCGCTGCTGGACGCCGGCGAGGCAGGAGAGAAGGCGCACACCGTCCGGCTGGGCGGCCCCACCTGCCTTGCGGGGGATATCATCGGGGATTACAGCTTTGACACCCCCCTTGCCGAGGGCGATAAGCTCATTTTCGGCGATATGGCCATCTACACCACCTGCAAGAACAACACCTTCAATGGGATGCCCCTGCCGCCTATCTGGCTGCTGGGCGCAGACGGCAATTGCCGGGAGCTGGTGCACTTTGGCTATCAGGACTTCAAAATGCGCTTGGGCGCACAGTAAAATAAAAAGCGTTTGTCACGGCCTGCGGGCTGCGACAAACGCTTTTTTCATGAAAGGGGACGTAAGGTGAACGGCAGATAAAACAAAAAAGCACCACACGTTTCCGTGTAGTGCTTTCATTCTGGTGGAGATTACCGGGCCGATTCTGATCACGGTGACCCTCTTGCAGTCCATGCACGGCGCTCCCCTGGGTGAGCTAAGCCCTCACTCGTTTGGCAACAACAAAAAAGGCACCACACAATGTGTGATGCCTTTCTGATCTGGTGGAGAATACCGGGATCGAACCGGTGACCTCTTGCATGCCATGCAAGCGCTCTCCCAGCTGAGCTAAACCCCCAGATGTATGCTTTGTGCCTGACGACGTGTGTAATTATACCAGCCGGAGGGACGCTTGTCAACAGTTTTTTGAAAATTTTTTGCAGCAAAAGATCCCCGCAGGGCGTGTACCCGGCGGGGATCGAAAAAGCGGGGGAGTGCTCTTTTGGGAAAAACTACGCCTTAGCGTGCCTGACGGTCAAAGATCTGCGGAGCCACACGGCACAGCAGCACAGCGGCCACCATGGTGAGCAGGGTCTCGGGCAGCATATAGCTGCCGTTGTAGGTCAGGCTGTAAGTCCATGCGGCCAGACCATCGTTCAGGTTGCCCCACACCAGCACACCGGACAAAAAGCTGCACATAAAGCGCAGGAAACCGGCGGCAAAGGTGCCCACGGCCACACCCACGGTGCGGTTCTTGAAGGGGCGGGCGAACAACTCGGCCAGACCCAGTGCCATAAAGGCCAGCACATAGTCCAGCAGCACCTCGCCGAGGAAGTAGAGGAAGGTGGAAGCGGGAGGAGGGTAGAAGCCCATGATCATTTGCAGGCAGGCGTTTACAAAGCCGGTGAATAGTCCCCACTTTGCACCGTGGCGGAAGGACACCAGCACGAAAGGCAGCATACTCAGCAGGGTAATGCTGCCGCCGTTGGGCATGGTGAAGAACTTGATGTTGGAAAGCACCGTGCCAATGGCGATCATCAGGGCGCATTCCACCAGAATGCGGGTCTTGGAATAGGTTTTGGACATGATGAAAAGATTCCTCTCTCATAGTAGTACACAAAAACAAAATGCGCCTGCTGGCAGCAGACGCATGGAGGTTTGTTGAACGTACCGGACGGTTCCGCAAACTCCCTACGCCGGCATTGCCCGGATCAGGTAAAGGGTACTCCGCGCTATGCGGATCTCAGCCTTACGGCGCCCCTGTTTTTATGTCCGCCCACAGTATACGCGCCGTGGGACAAAAAGTCAAGCCCGCAGACATAATCCGCCCCGGCAGCGCGTATGTTATACCATTGCAAAGCTGGAACGCAGGGAGGCAGGATATGAAAGCCGATCCGGAACAGCGCGCCGTGCAGCTGGGGGAGTACATTGCCGCCCACAACGCCACGGTGCGTGCAGCGGCGGCTGCGTTCGGGTGCAGCAAGTCCACCGTGCACAAGGACGTTGCCGTGCGGCTGCGCAGCATCAGCCCTGCGCTGTACGGGCAGGTGCGCGCCGTGCTGGCCCGCAACAAGGCCGAGCGCCACCTGCGGGGCGGGGCTGCCACCCGGCGCAGATACAGCCGCCGCTGAAGCCCAAAAAGACCGCTGCACTGCGCAGCGGTCTTTTTTGCTGAGAGGGTTTTCAGGCGGCTGCCTTCATCCCCCGGTGTGGAACTGCTGTAATGCGCCTTTTTCCAGCCGGCTTACCTGCGCCTGACTGATGCCGATCTCCTGCGCCACCTCCATCTGGGTCTTGCCGCGCAGATACCGCAGCTCCATGATGCGCTTTTCCCGGGGCGAAAGGGCGGCTACCGTATCGCGGAACTGCAACCCGCTGATCCAGCTCTCCTCGCTGTCCGGGTCCCGCACCTGATCGATCACATACATGGCATCGCCGCCATCGGTGTACACCGGCTCGTCAAGGCTGAGCGGCTCCACCACCGACTCCAGCGCGGCGGTCACCTCGCGCCGGGCAAGCCCCGCTGCGGCGGCGATCTCGTCCATGGTGGGCTCGCGCCCCAGCTGCTTTTCCAGCGTTTCCCGCGCCTGCATGGCGCGGTAGGCGGTGTCCCGCAGGGTGCGGCTTACCCGCAGGGCGTTGTTGTCCCGCAGAAACCGCCGGATCTCCCCGATGATCATGGGCACACCGTAGGTAGAAAACCGCACCGGCTGCGCGGGGTCAAAGTTGTCGATGGCCTTGATCAGCCCGATGCACCCCACCTGAAACAGATCGTCCAGATTTTCGCCCCGCTGGGCAAACCGCTGCACTACGCTGAGCACCAGCCGCAGGTTGCCCTCCACCATCCGCGCCCGGGCAGCTTTGTCCCCGGCGTGGGCAAGGGTGAGCAGCTGCCGCTTTTCCGCCTCGGTCAGCACAGGCAGCTGCCCTGTGTTCACACCGCATAGCTCCACCTTGTTGTACATCCAAACGCCCCCGGTCTTTTAGCTTTACCGGAAGTATGGCTCTGCGCGCCGGGCGCTATGCGTGGAAAAAATTGAGCGCCCCTCCGCAAAAGAGGGGCGCATTGTAGACAAACCTGATACACGTTCCCACGCGGAATGTCAAGCGCTGCGCCCGCTGCTACTCGCTTTCAAGGCGGGCTTTCAGGGTGCGGATGATGCGTTTTTCCAGCCGGGAAATGTAACTCTGGCTGATGCCAAGGGCATCGGCGGCTTCCTTCTGGGTGTGCTCCACGCCGTCGGTAAGGCCGAAACGCAGTTCCATGATCTGCCGTTCCCGCGCCGAGAGCGCCGCTACGGCGCTGCGCAGCACCGCGCGCTCGGCGTCCTGCTCCAGCTGCTGACTTACCGCGTTGGCGTCGCTGCCAAGAATGTCCGAGAGCAGCAGCTCGTTGCCGTCGCCGTCCACGTTCAAAGGCTCGTCGATGCTGGCCTCCTGCCGGCGGTTGGAGCTTTTGCGCAGGTACATCAAGATCTCGTTGCCGATGCAGCGGCTGGCGTAGGTGGCCAGTTTGATGCTGCGGGCAGGGGTGAAGGTGTTTACCGCCTTGATCAGCCCGATGGTGCCAATGCTTACCAAGTCCTCGGCGGGCACACCGCTGTTCTCGTACTTTTTGGCCAGATACACCACCAGCCGCAGGTTGTGGGTGATCAGTTCCTCGCGGGCGGCAGCGTCCCCGGCAGCCATGCGGTCAAGCAGGGCTTTTTCCTGCTCGGGGGTAAGGGGCGGGGGCAGGCTTGGCCCGCCCGCCAGATAATGCACCGCGCCGCAGTAGCGCAAACGCCCCCACAGCCGCTGCCAGACCTTGCGGAAAAACTGCAACATGGATATCCCTCCTGTGCACCTTTTATTATATGTATTATAAAGGACTCCCTCAGTCAAAGCTTGTCAGCTCTCCCAAGGGGAGAGCTGGCGCGGAAGCGCCTGAGAGGGCGGAAAACTCCTACACCCCCACCTCCTCCGCCACGTCGTCCCCCAACAGCAGCGTCCATGCGCCGGTGGGGGCGTCCGGGGCGCAAAAGGCCGCCAGCAGGCCGGGCACGCGGCGCTGCCCACGGCACAGCGCGGCGGGCACGGCGGGCAGCAGGCAATGGCCGGTAACGGCGGCGCAGGGTACAAACTGCACCCTCAGCCCCGGAGGCGGGGCAGTGCCGGCTGCAAACCAGCTGTCTAAGTAGGCGCGCAGCGGTGCGGGCAGCCGGCTGCGCAACGGCGGGTACTGCACCAGCACCACCCGCCGCCCGGCAAGGGGGTCTTGCAGGGTAAAGCCGGTGTCGTGGTAGGCCTGTACCGGCACTGTTGCCCCCGCAATTTGCAGCACAGCGGCAAAGCAGCCCCGCTGCGGGCGGCCAAACACCGCCAGCAGCCCGCGCAACAGCCCGTACACCCCGGCGCAGCAGAGCAAAAGCTGCCCCGGGCGCACCGGCAAAAGCACGCTCAGGTTATTGGCCTGTACCCCGGGCAGCACCACCGCACCGCACAGCAGGCCGTTCAGCGCCGCATACCACCCGCATAACCGGGCAAAGCTGCGCGCCCCGGACACGCCGTAGCACACCGCCACCACTCCGCAGCAGCTGGCGATTTTATATAGTACCGCCAGCGGGGCGGGCCACGGAGGGGCCAGCAGGACAAGGGTGCTGACCGCAGCCGCCGCGCTGCCCGCGCACAGCCGCAGCCCGGTGCAGCTGCGCCCGCATAAAAGCCCCGCGCCCAGCAGCAGCGCGGCGGCTGCGGCAAAGTTTACCAGCAGCAATTCGTCCACAAAAACAACTGTTTTCATTGCAAAGCACCGCCTTATGGTTCTGGTAGTCTATTTTTCACAAATTTGCGAAAAAACTTGTCACACCAGAAAAACCCGCATGAACAGTGCAGTTTTGCTACAAAAGCCGGGACGATGTTTCACAGTTTTTACACTTTTTTCAAAAAAGTACTTGAACATTTCTGGAAAGTGTGGTATATTATTGCCATCCTAATAAGGATTGAGCCGGAAACACCGGTTCGAAAATATTTTTTTCTATTTTTGAAGGGAGTAATTCATTATGATGATGCCTGCAAATTTCTCTGCTGTGTCTGAGAACGAGATGACCTACGTTATGGGTGGTAGCGTTGCTGACTACCTGGCACCCGCTATGGGCGCTGCTCAGTGGCAGAACTTCCACAAGAACCTGATTACCATCGTTGGTAACAAGTACGTTCAGGGCTTCCTGGACAACACCGTTGGCGCTGTGTTCAGCGGCACCTGGACCCCCGGCGACGGCCTGACCGGCTTCGGCGGCCAGTTCAGCACCATTTGGAAGAAGAACTACACCGATAATGTGACCGATGAGTCCACTGGCGCTCAGAAGTTCGGCTACGGCGCTCTGGGCGTTGTGAACAGCATCCTGAACGTTGCTGGCAACCTGGCTGCTATCTACAACCTGGGCTTCGGCACCGCTAAGAACATCGTTGGCGAGGGCGTCTACAAAGCTTAAGTAATCAGCTTGACTGATAGGCTCATGCTTGCGTGACTGTACCCCTAGGGGTGCAGGGAACATACTAGCATAATAACACCCCCGTAGGCTTATGCCTGCGGGGGTGTTTTTTTATCCCTTCCGTCTCGCTGCGCTCGCCAGCTCCTCCAATAGGGACGCCTTTTGCACTGCCGGAAAGTTTGCTATCACCGCCCAAAGCCGTCCCCTTGGACAGACTCTCCCCGGCCGGGGAGAGATGTCGCGTTGGCGACAGAGTGGGGAGCGGGTGGCTGCGAACGAAGTGAGCAGACGGAAGGGGTGCACTCCGGGAAGTCGCTAACTGGAAAAACGAGACTGAGAGGGTTTTCCCACGTTCACACTTCTTTTACCAGTCTGTTACTTTCCGTTTTATGCGGTTTGTGGTATACTATGGTCAACATGGGTCACCATGGCAACATTGAAACAGACAGGATGTGAAATCCTCTTATGAAAGATGGTTTTTTAAAGGCGGCTGCTTTTTCGCCCGCGCTGCGGGTGGCAGACTGCACCTATAATGCACAGCAGATGCTGACACAGCTGCAAACTGCCGCGCAGCGGGGGGTAAAGCTGGCGGTTTTCCCGGAGTTTTGCCTTACCGGCTACACCTGCGGCGATTTGTTTTTGCAGCGCACCTTGCAGCAGGGCGCACTGGATGCGCTGGAGTGGCTGCTTGCGCAGACCCGCGCACTGGACACCGTAGTGCTGGTTGGCTTGCCGCTGCTGGTGCACGGCAAGCTGTACAACTGCGCTGCCGTGCTGTGCCGCGGGCAGCTGTTGGGCGTTGTGCCCAAGACCTACCTGCCCAACTACGGCGAGTTTTACGAAAAACGGCAGTTCACCCCCGGCAGCACCGAGGTGCAGACGGTGACCGTCTGCGGGCAGCAGGTGCCCTTTGGTACGTCGCTGCTGTTCCGCTGCCGCCAGATGCCCAGCTTTGTGCTGGGTGTGGAGCTGTGCGAGGATTTGTGGAGCGCCCTGCCGCCCTCCACCTTCCATGCGCTGGCGGGCGCTACCGTCATCGCAAACCTTTCCGCCAGTGACGAGACCGTGGGCAAAGCCGAGTACCGCCGCGCGCTGGTGGCAAACCAGTCTGCCCGGCTGCTGTGCGGCTACCTGTACGCCTCGGCAGGGCACGGTGAAAGCACCACCGACATGGTGTTTGCCGGGCACGACCTCATCGCCGAGGATGGCAGTATTCTGGCGGAGACTGCGCCCTTTGCGGGCGATTACGCCGAGACCGAGCTGGACTGCCAGCGCATGGAGGCCGAGCGTGCCCGCAACACCAGCTTTGAGCACACTGCCGAGGGCTACGTCACGGTGGAATTTGACCTGACACCGGAGGAAACGGTGCTCACCCGCCGCATTGACCCCGCCCCCTTTGTGCCCGGCGACCCGCAGCGCCGCGCCGCCCGGTGCGAGCTGATTTTAAAGATGCAGGCCGACGGCCTTGCCAAGCGGCTGGAACACGCCCACGCAAAAACAGCGGTCATTGGTATTTCCGGCGGCTTGGACAGCTGCCTTGCCCTGCTGGTGGCAGTGCGCGCCATGAAACAGCTGCACCGCCCCGCCGCCGATGTGCTGGCGGTGACCATGCCCTGCTTTGGCACTACCAAGCGCACCCGCAGCAACGCCGAGATTTTGTGCGGGGAGCTGGGCGTGCGCTTTCAGGAAATTCGCATCGCCGACACCGTGCGCAGCCACTTTGCGGATATCGGGCAGGACGAGACTGTGCTGGACGTTACCTTTGAAAACGGGCAGGCGCGTGTGCGCACGCTGGAGCTGATGGACCTTGCCAACCGCACCGGCGGCCTTGTGGTGGGCACGGGCGACCTTTCGGAGCTGGCGCTGGGCTGGGCAACCTACAACGGCGACCACATGAGCATGTACGGCGTAAATGCCGGTGTGCCCAAAACGCTGGTGCGCTATCTGGTGCAGTACGAAGCCGAAGCCGCCGCTACCGCCGCTTTGCACGATGTGCTGCTGGATATTCTTGATACCCCGGTGTCGCCGGAGCTGCTGCCCGCCAAGGACGGCGAGATCGCACAGATCACCGAGGACTTGGTGGGCCCCTACGAGCTGCACGATTTTTACCTGTATTATGTACTGCGCTGCGGTTTTGGCCCGGCAAAGATCTACCGGCTGGCAAAGGCGGCCTTTGCAGGCAGAGCAGAGTACACGGATGCCGTGCTGTACAAGTGGCTGCGCAACTTCTACTGGCGCTTTTTTGCTCAGCAGTTCAAGCGCAGCTGCCTGCCGGACGGCCCCAAGGTGGGCAGCGTGACCCTTTCGCCCCGGGGCGACTGGCGCATGCCCAGCGATGCCTGCGCCACCCTTTGGCTGGCAGAGCTGGAGCAGCTCAAGCTCGGGGAGCAGTAAGCCATGAAGAACAAAAAGCTTTTGACCAATATCCTGTTTGCGGTGGTGGTGCTGGCCATCGCAGCGGTGCTGCTGGCCGTGCGCAGCCACAATGCCACCGGCGGAAAACTGACTGCACAGCTGATTTACGGCGACAACAACGCTGTGATGGACATTCCGTTGGAAAAGGACGAAACTTACAGTGTGGACACCGGTTATTATACGGTGCATATAGAGGTAAAGGACGGCAGGGCGCGGTTTATTGAATCGCCCTGCCCGGATCACATCTGCGAGGGCTTTGGCTGGCTGTCGGCGGAGGATCAGACCGCCACCTGCCTGCCTGCCCGCGCCGTGCTGACCATCGTTCCGGTGGGCTGAAAAAAGGAGTATTCTCATGTTGGACGAAAACGAGCATTCCCGCAAGGAGGACGGTCGTTCCCTGCATCGTCTTTTGCACAAGGCTGAGCAGCAGGACGCCACTGTAGTGGTGGACAGCGCCGCGTTTTTCTCGGAGCTGCCGCCGGAGCAGGCTCCACCGCCCCGCCGCCCGCAGCAAAACACCCGCCGCAACACTGCTGGCGGGGAGAATGGGGCGTACCAGCCCCCGAAACGAGGGAAGATCTTGCTGATCGTACAGGCAATTTTAAGCGTTCTGGCGCTGGTGCAGCTGTGGCGCACCCAGATGCTGCCGGTGCTGTATCTGGTGGTGCTGGCGGCGCTGCTGGTGCTGCTGTGGCTGCTGGTCAAGCGCTGTCAGGAGTACAAAACTGCAGGCACAGTGTCCCGGGTGTTCTCGGTGGTGCTGTGCGCCGCCATGGCGGTGGGCTGCGTGTGGGCGCAGCAGGGCCTCGACGCGCTGGGCAATATGACCAACGGTTTTTTGAGCAACGCCGAGGCTAATAAGATCACCAAAGAGCCTTTTGTGCTGTACCTGAGCGGCGTGGACACCCGCGGCGATCTGACCGAAAAAGCGCGCAGTGATGTGAATATCATTGCCGCAGTGAACCCCGTTACCAAGCAGGTGGTGCTGATCAACACCCCGCGCGATTATTATGTGGACCTTGCCGGAACAAACAGCAAGGATAAGCTGACCCACGCCGGGCTTTACGGTGTGCAGACCAGCATGGACACCCTCGGCAACCTGTACGGTGTGAACGTGGAACACTATATCCGCATCAATTTTGCAGGGTTTATCGACATTGTTGATGCGCTGGGCGGTGTGGACGTGTATTCCGATCAGGCGTTCACCTCGGTGGGCAGCCCCGGCTACTACGACCCCACCACCTTTGTGGAGGGCTGGAACCATCTGGACGGCAAGGCCGCTCTGGCCTTTGCCCGTGAGCGTCACGCCTTTGCATCCGGCGATATCCAGCGCGGCATCAACCAGATGAAGGTGATCGATGCCATGCTGAACAAGATCAAGTCCCCGGCGCTGCTGATGGGATTTTCCAAGATCATGGATTCTGCCGCCGATTGCTTCGTCACCAGCCTTTCCCAGAACCAGATCAGCGCACTGGTGCGGATGCAGCTGAGCGATTTTGCAGAGTGGAACATTGAAAGCTACACCGTTACCGGCTCCTCCGGCAGCAGCACCAAGTGCTACTCTGCCAAGGGGCAGAAGCTCTATGTCATGAAGCCGGACGAAAATTCCGTGGCAAAGGCTAAGGAGATGGTCGCGGCGGTGCTGGGCGGCGAGGGCGCGGTAAGCTCCACCACCCAGACCCCGGAAAAGACGGACGTGTACACCCCCACCGCCGACCCCGATGCCGCTGTCTCTGTGCCTGAGACGCCCGCCGACAGCGTGATCGTGGAAGAACCGGCGGAAAGCGTGCCCGAACAGTCTGGTGAGCAGCCTGCGGAGCAGCCCGCCGAACAGCCGGCAGAGCAGCCTGCGGAAACGCCCGCCGAGCAGCCCGCTGCCACCGAGACGCCCCAGCCGGAGACCCCCGCCGAGGGCGGCAGCACCGAGACGCCTGCCGTCAGCCTGCCCACGCAGGAGCAGGTGGAACAGGCCGCAGGCTCGCTGTACAGCGCTGCCTCCACCGTGCTGGACGCCATTCTGGGCGCAAGCGGGAACTGAGCAACCCCTTTCCGTGAAAAGGCAACCCGGGAAAATCCGCAGATTTTCCCGGGTTGCAATTAAAAATGATTATTCCGCTGAATATGCCCAAA
>OLPI01003510.1_pt1 | contig 11086 bp, 9 predicted proteins | sample 1672361 | NCBI WGS metagenome assembly OLPI01 (sample SAMEA3136675, study PRJEB25190) | human gut metagenome
TACCTACGCTCATTTCCAATAAATTACACTCTTTTCGTAACTTCCGGGTGCAAATATACGAATAATATTTAATTCGAAAACTCAAAAAAACACGACGACCTCTTGACTTCGCCTTTTCGTCAGCGTATATTTGCAGACGCGCCCTTCCCGTTTCCCGAAACGGGCGCCCATCCTTTCTCTATTTTTTCGATTTCCGCCTGTCGCCGGACTCTTCCGGACGGCAATGACACTGTTTCATCCGACTAAAAAACACACGACATGCCCCGAGGACGCAACAAAGCCCTGATCGCCCGACGCGACGAAATGCTCTGCCACCGCTATCACTACTGGACCGAAACGCAGCGTCTGCGCTTCGACGACACCCTGAAAATCCTCTCCGAAGAGGAATTCTTTCTCTCCGAGGAGCGCATCCTGACCATCCTCCGCGCCAACGGCGACACGCTCCGCGAACTCGCCGGCCGGCCTACTCCGAAAATGCGAAGAGAGCGCTTCCCGACAAGGCGCCATACACCCTCTCCCCGGAAATGATCCGACGGATACGCCCGTCCCTGGCAATAAGGATATTCGGCCCGTTCATTCCTGCGATCCGGCAAAAAGAGGCATCCGCACATCTCCATTCGGAAAAAACAGCTATTTTTGCAGCCGGAACAATCCCGGAACGAAACAAAATGGACTGGTTTACGGATCTTTTTACCCAACATTCGGCCATTCAAGCCGTCGTCGTGCTCTCGCTGATCTCGGTGTTCGGCATGATGCTGGGCAAAGTGCGTTTTTTCGGAATTTCGCTCGGCGTGACGTTCGTTTTCTTCATCGGCATCGCAGCGGGCCATTTCGGACTCTCGGTCGATCCTTCGATGCTGGCTTTCGCCGAAAGTTTCGGGCTCGTACTCTTCGTCTATGCATTGGGATTGCAGGTCGGCCCCGGTTTCTTCAGTTCGCTCCGCTCGGGCGGCATCCGGCTGGTTTCGCTCGCCACGCTCATCGTCCTGACAGGTTCGGCACTGGCCGTAGGGCTCGGCTATGCGACCCGTGTTCCCATGAGCGACATGGCAGGCATCCTGTGCGGCGCCACGACCAACACCCCGGCGCTCGGTGCGGCACAACAGATGCTCTCGCAGATGCAGTTGGACAGCAACAACGCCACGCTGGGCTGTGCATTGACCTACCCGCTGGGTGTCGTAGGCGTGATTCTGGGCATCATCGCCGTACGCAAACTCTTCGCCCGGCCCTCGGACATTCCGCAACCGGACGCCGAACATAAAAAGAATATCTTCATCGTCGAATTCAAGATTTCCAACCCCGGCGTCGTCGGTAAAAGCATCCGCGACGTCGCGGCATACAGCCACCACCATTTCGTCATCTCCCGCCTTTGGCGTGCCGGGCAGGTTTCGATTCCGACTTCGGACTCGACCCTCGAATCGGGTGATCTGGTACTGGTAATCACCTCGCCGGACGACGTGCAGGCACTGGAACTCCTCTTCGGCGAGCGGGTACAGAAAGACTGGAATACGCACGACATCGACTGGAACGCATTGGACAGCCAGCTCATCTCCCGGTCGATCATCGTCACCCGCCCCGAAATCAACGGCCGCAAACTCAGCTCGCTGCGTCTGCGAAACCTGTACGGCATCAACATCAGCCGGGTGCATCGTTCGGGCGTACAACTGCTCGCCACGCCCGATCTCACGCTGCAACTGGGCGACAGCCTGACGGTAGTGGGTGAAGCGCAGGCGATCGAAGGCGTCGAAAAAATCCTCGGCAATGCCGTCAAACAGCTCGACGAACCCAACCTGATTCCGGTTTTCATCGGTTTGCTCCTGGGCCTGCTGCTGGGAAGCATCCCTTTCGCGGTACCGGGTATCAGTCTCCCTGTCAAACTGGGACTCGCAGGCGGCCCGATCATCCTCGGCATCCTGATCGGGACCTTCGGCCCCCGCATCCACATCGTCACCTACACCACGTTGAGCGCCAACCTGATGCTCCGGGCATTGGGACTGTCGCTCTATCTGGCCTGCCTGGGGCTCGAAGCGGGCGCCCATTTCGTCGAAACGATCATGCGCCCCGAAGGAATGCTCTGGATCGGACTGGGATTCCTCCTCACGTTCGTCCCCATCGTTATCGTAGCCGCCCTGTCGCTGCGGTTCTTCAAACTCGATTTCGGACAGGTAGCCGGCATCATGTGCGGCAGCATGGCCAACCCGATGGCGCTGAACTATGCCAACGACTCGATCCCCGGCGATCATCCGGCCGTGGCGTACGCGACGGTCTATCCCGTATGCATGTTCCTGCGGGTCATCATCATTCAGATTCTGATCATGTGCTTTATTTAGCGGTCGCCGGACGGCAGACCGCCCTGCGTTCCGAAGAGGCGCAGCGAACGGAACCGGGGACTCAACGCCCGACATCCGGCAGCTCCGCCACACGGCGGATCTCGCCTTCGAAATTGGGGGTAAAGATCCCGCCGCCCACTCCTTCGGCGATCTCGCGCAGTGTCCAGAAGCGACCTCCGTCCAACTCGCCGCTCGGTACGACAGGCCCATCGTACACCGTCTTATAGACATAGACCAACTCCCGTTCGCGTTCCGACTCGAACAGGTAGGTCAGCACGTGCTGCGGCTCGAAATCCGTCACGCCGACCTCCTCGCGCACCTCGCGCCGCAGGGCAACGAGAGGCTCTTCCCCCCAATCCACATGGCCGCCTACGGCCGTATCCCACCGTCCGGGCTGGATATCCTTCCACGCCGGACGTTTTTGCAGGTAAAGCTCCCCACGGGAGTTGAACAGATGGAGGTGCACCACCGGATGCAACAGCATCGACCCGCCGTGGCACTCGCCCCGCGTGGCCCGGCCGACGACACGTCCGGCAGCATCGACCACCGGGAACAGCTCTTCCCGATTATCCGCGCATTTCATTTTCCGACAATATTCTATGAGTTTTATTCCGACCGTAAAGACTGCAATAGACGGAGAACATGACGAAGCCCAGCAGGGCCATCGCCGCACCGGGCAGGGCGGCATATTGAGGCCCCAGGCCGAAACTGATCGGCAGACCGCCGAAGTAGGCACCCAAAGCGTTACCGAGGTTGAACGCGATCTGGATCGACGCGGCGCCGAGCATCTCCCCGCCCGGCGCATTCTCCAAAATAAGCAGTTGCTGGGGCGATGAAACCCCGAAGAGCGAAGCCGTCGTCAGGAACATCAGCGGAATCACGAGCCAGTCGATCCGAGCCGCGAAGAAGATCCCTACGAGCAACAGACAGATCATCCCCTGAATAAAGCGGGCGACCCGTTCGGGAGAGAAGCGGTCCGACAGATGCCCGCCCGCGAGATTACCCACCAGCATTCCCAGCCCCGCGACCATCATCACGGCTGTCATCGCCTGCCCGGGGATGCCCGCCACACGCGTCATGGTCGGAGTCACGTAGCTGTACCAGCAGAAAACACCTCCATTGGCCAGCAGCGTAGCCAACAGAATCAGCCAGGGAGCCCGCGAACCGAGGAACCGGAATTGCCCCTTCAATCCCGTATCGGGCAGCGCCGGCAGGGCAGGCACCCAGCGGGCGATCAGCAGCAGAGCCATAATTCCCCACAGCCCGACCATCCCGAAAGCCAGCCGCCACGAAAGATAGCTGCCCAAATAGGTACCCAACGGCACACAGAACAGGTTGGCGACAGTCATCCCGAGGATCATGATAGACACGGCCTGGGTTTTGTGTCCCGGATCGGCCACCCGCTCCGCAACGATCGAACCTACGCCGAAGAAAGCCCCGTGAGGCAGGCCCGACACGAACCGCATCGCCAAGAGCATCCAAAAGTCGGGCGCCAGCGAAGCGCAGACGTTACCCAGGACAATAAGAGCGGCAAGAGCGAGCAGAATCCCCTTCAACGCCCGCTTACGTGCGATGAGCACCGTCGCGGGAGCCCCGACGCAAACCCCGATGGCATAGGCCGAAATCAGGTCCCCGGCCCGGGGGATGGAAACGCCTAAATCCCTCGCCACATCGGGCAGAATCCCCATCATGACGAACTCGGCCATACCGAGAGCCAACGTGCCGAAAGCCAGGGCGATCAAACTCTTTTTCATAAATCGACTCTTTTTACCGACGGCTCCGCACTCCGGAGTACGGAATCTCTTTCGCAACTTTCGCATTCTTCGGACCGCTCCGCAGCTCGACAATACGGCGCGTCCGAAGCACGGTCTTTTGATTCGGAGAACAAAAATAGCGCATATCTTCCCCTCTTCCGCCTAAAACGAAAGAATTTCTCACCGACCTGACAAACCGGCCCTCCCGGATTCTCCCTAACGGGATGAATCCGGGAGGGCCGATTATATCCTATCCGAAAGCCCAAAGAGAGCCGTATGACTGAGATCAATCCCCCAGCCAGTGAAGCCACTCGAGCGCTTCGGGCGTCAGCTTGTCATCGCGGTCCACCCAGGTTCCGGACTCGATGAGCAACTTTTTATACTCCTCGATACGGCGCGTGATCGGAAAATCGGGTCGCGGCAGCGCACTCTTCTCCGCACGCTCCGAAGGGCGAATCGTCCGGTCGAAAACCTCCCGAAGCGCCGGGTCCCTGCGGGCCTTTTCCTTCAGATTATCAAGCATCTCCACAACTCCCATCCAACTTACTCTCCCTTCGCACAATCTCTAAACAGAACATCCAGTTCCGGAATCTCCCTCTTCAGAGAAACCAGCTTCCCATCCCTGGTAAAACAATGCTTCGAAAAAGCCACAGTACAGACCTCGCCCCTGGTCACATTAAAAAACTCATAATCCAGTTCCAGAACCGCACCACTGTACTTCCTCACAGAAACCGAAATCTCCACCACATCATCAAAAAGCACCGGCTTCTTATAAGAAACCGAAACCCCCGCAACCGGAGAAACGATCCCCCGATTCTCCACCTCGCCATAACCAAAACCCATCTCCTTCATAAAATCGATCCGGGCCTCTTCCATCCATTTCACATAATTGGAATGATGGATAATCCCCATCTGATCCGTCTCATGATACTGCGCCTTACGCCTGTAAACACCCACAAAAACACTCCCTTCCATTTTTCCTACAGTATACACCACACCCCCACACCAGGCAACAACACCTCACCCTTCCCACTTCATTTCAAACCGACAGCGAAGCGCCTCGGCTCATCCCCTACCGTTAAACCACAAGGAAACTCAGCCTTTCCTCCACGCCGTCCAGCGCAGCGCTGACGGCTCATCCAACTCCCGAGAAACCACTCAACCTCACATTCTAAACCGAACTCCCACCCCGCCACTCTACCCTCACACTCTGAACCTCACTGCCCGGGCAGCCATCAGCACTTCCCGGCTTGAAACACCAGCTGGCAAGGCGTGTGCTGTCTGGCGACGACTCTGCAGGAGGGGTGCTGATTCTTAGTCGGTGGAAATCTGCGTTGCTTCAAAAATTCTCGCTGTTTGAGCGAAGCGAGTTCGGGAATTTTTGAAGCGGTTTTAGCAGATTTTCAGCGGCTTAGAAGCCAGCCCCCGACGAAGCCCCGGCGCCGGACAGCACACGCCTTGCCAGCGTCCGTCCAACAACTCCGCATACCAGACAGCATCCCCGGCACGGGCGTACGTTCACCCCCACCACCCTCTTCCCACGAAAAAAAAAATCTGCTATAATACAACCACGCAAACCAATCACATTCAAAATCCAAAGAAAGACAAGGTAAACCATAAATGAAATTCTCACCCAACATCAAAATCCCCGACTCCCTCAAACGAGTCTTAAAAAGAGAATCCACCCCTACCCCTCTGCAAGAGCCCAGGCGTCCCATCAAACGCAACCCCAAGGACAACATCCCGTTAAACTTCCGCGAACGCAGCAACGCCCGCAGAAGCCTTCTGGCATCCATCGTTGTCCTTGCCATCCTGGTACTTTTCTTCAATCAGCTGGACTACCGCCTTATCCGCAAACCAGCCATTGATGCCCAGAAAAAAGCAGCTGCAATAAAAGAAAAGCAAGAAGCAGCTGCCACTACCGGAGAAATCACCACAGCCTCCGTTATCGCAGTCGGCGACAACCTCTACCACCAGAGCCTCATAGACGCAGGCGCATCCTCTGACGGCAACTGGAACTACGACAAAATCTACACCCACATCCAGGACGCCATCAAAGACGCAGACATCAAAATGATCGACCAGGAAACCGTCTTCACAACCGACCACGACAGCGTAAGCTCCTACCCCTCCTTCGCAACCCCGACCGAAGTAGGAGACGCCATCGTAAAAGCCGGATTCAACGTAGTAGAATCCGCCAACAACCACATTGATGACTTCGGCGAAGGCTTCCTCACCGACACACTGAACTTCTGGAAAACCAATTATCCAGATGTCACACTTCTCGGAATCCATGACTCCCAGGAAGATGCTGACACCGTAAAAATCCGCGAAGTAAACGGTATCAAAATCGCATTTCTGGATTACACCTACGGCACAAACGTAGGCGGAATCGAAGGAAAAGATTACATGATCGACATGATCCGCAAGGACAAGATCACAACCATGATCCAGAAAGCCAAACAGCAGGCTGACTGCATCATCTTCGTAGCACACTGGGGCACCGAAGACGAAACTATGCCAAACGAATACGAAAAACAATGGGCAGCCTATCTCATGGAACAGGGTGTAAATGTCATCATCGGCGGTCACCCACATGTACTTCAGCCATACGGCCGCCTTACCGATGATAATGGCAATGAAGCTGTCGTTTTCTACTCTCTGGGAAATTTCGTATCCACCCAGCAGAAACTGGAAGAGCTCCTTGGCGGAATGGCAAAATTCACTATCCAGAAAACGGTAAAAGATGGCCAAACTTCCATCGAGATCCTGACACCAACTGTAGAACCTCTGGTTATGCATTACAACAGCGATGCCGGAGAATTTGGGCCGTACATGCTTTCTGACTACACGGAGGAACTGGCATCTCAGAACGGTGTTCAGAAGTACATTGGTTCCGGTGTATTCACTCTCGACAACCTGAAAAAGAAATTCAATGAAATCATGTCCATGAATGTTACCCCATCCACAGGAACCAATCTTCTGGATGTAACCATTGATACTGATCTGAATATGATTGATGCATCCGGAAATATCGTAGAAGACACCGATTCTATCACAGCAGAAAAATATTATGCGGACAAAGGAATTGACATTAATTCCGGCAGCACAGACGGATCCTCGGATGACACCTACGATGATGGCTCGGATTCTTATGATGACAGCAGCTATGACGATGGTTCCTACGATGATAGTTCTTACGACGATTCCTATGATGACTCCTACTATGACAGCGAAGAATAAGTTGTATTAATTCCAGATAAAAACACCGGAGATCGGAATGTCTCATCTTCCAATGACATTCCGATCCCCGGTATTTTTTATTTTCTGTTTTTTGTCAGAACTTCACCACCTGTTTCAGTCCCTGAATCACCAGCATACTTAATCCTGACAATCCATAAACGGTCAGAAGCTCTCCCATTTTAAGTGTCTGCACTACAAAAAATCCATGAAGCACCGGAACCGTAGGTACCACTGTAAGAAGTACAAATCCAGCCAGCACCACAGCACCGATCACACCACCTTCCACTCCAATGCGGGTCAGGAAATCTTTTGTAAGAATGGATTCCTTTACGGGTCTGGGCTTTTCTCCCATCACATCATGATGGTAAGGTTCCAGCCCCAGCGCAATGGCCGGAAGGCTATCCGTAAGCAGATTGATAAACAGCAGATGCACCGGCGCAAAAGGAACCGGTAAGCTCATCAGAGAAGCCACAATCACTACCAGAATTGCCGCAAAATTTCCGGAAAGAAGAAACTGTATAGCTTTTTTGATATTTTCATAAATATTTCGTCCACTCTCCACTGCCTTGATGATCGTGGCAAAATTATCATCCGTCAGAACCATAGATGCCGCATCTTTTGCAACCTCTGTCCCCGAGATTGATCATTGCCGTTTCTGTGGGATCTCCGATCTCCTGCCCTTCCACATTGGTGGAATCGTTGCACAGGATACTGAACCTGAGCATCTGTCCCTGAAGGGGATCTTCCGGATCGATCTCATCTGCAGGGATATCACGTCCGTCCACATAGTAGTGTTCAATAGTCATACGGTTCTGCGTCAGTGTTCCCGTTTTGTCCGAACAGATCACCGATACGCTTCCAAGCCCTTCCACAGACTGGAGCTTCCGGATGATCGCACCTTCCTTTGCCATTTTTCTGGTACCAAAAGCCAGCACGATAGTCACAATGGAACTTAAAGCCTCCGGGATCGCCGCTACAGCCAGCGCCACTGCAAACAGGAATGCATCTGCCACATTTCCGCCTTTCAGTACCTGCAGGACAAAAAGTGCTCCACACAGCAGAAGGATCATCATGGAAAGCTTTTTGCCAAACTGATCCAGATTAACCTGAAGCGGCGTTTTTTTCTCCGAAGTATTCTTCAAAAGGCTGGCGATCTTTCCAACTTCCGTGTTCATTCCAATGTCTGTTACAAGAAAAACACCTCTTCCATAAGTTACGTAACTTCCGGAAAATACCATGTTTTTCTGATCCCCCAGGGCCAGTTTCCCTTCCAGCGGGTCACTGATCTTATCCACCCCGAGGCTTTCTCCGGTAAGTGCGCTCTCATCTGTTTTCAGGCTTTCCAGGGAATTCTCTGCCTTAATGGTCTGCACAGTTCCCAGGATCGCATTCATGGTGATCACCAGCAGGATCACTGCCGCGCTCTCTGTTTCCCCCAGGAACAGGGAAACCACCGCCGAAACAATCAGGATCAGCACCAGAAAATCTTTATACTGTTCCAGAAAAATCTGCAGACCACTTTTTTTCTTACCTTCCGCAAGTTCATTGAATCCGAATTTTTCCTGCCTTCTTTTTACTTCCTCATTCGTCAGAAAATCCTGTTCCCCATTCAGATCTCTGCGTACAGTTTCTACCGTTTCATTGTAATAAGCTTTCACAGATACCATTCCTCCTTTACAGATCCTCAGCAAAATCCCTGTTAACAGTATGGGCAGAATCGTAAAAAAAAGAGACTTTTATTGCACAAAAAACATGCAATAAAAGTCTCGCTGTTTCATCACGATACGGACAGGCATTCACCCATCGAGATTGACGACATCATGAACACTGACGTGCCAGCTACTCGCCTTTATATGGCTTACTATACTGTCCAAAAAGACATTTGTCAACCCGGAATATCAGTATGTAAATACGCCGACTCCATAAGCTTCCAGCGGATATGCAAAAGAAAATTCCCGGTTGTCGCAGTTCTTCTTCTCTGCCTTGAATGCCTTGCCTTTCGGAAGAAGTCCCTGCTCATTCATAATCAGTTTGTACTGTTTCTTCTTCGGTACACCTACACGGTAATCCGGACGTGCTACCGGCGTGAAGTTGCATACAACCAGAATGTTGTTACGTCTTGTGGGGGATTTTCTCACAAAACTGAAGATACTTCTGTCGCCATCGTTGGCATTGATCCACTCAAATGCAGACGGATCATTGTCCGCACCATAAAGTGCCGGATATTTCCTGTAAATATGAAGAAGATCACTGACATACTGCTGCAGTTTCTGATGATTCTCCTCTCCAAGAAGATACCAGTCAAGCTCTCTGGCCTCACTCCACTCACGCAGCTGTCCGAAATCCTGTCCCATAAACAGAAGTTTCTTGCCCGGATGGAAGATCATAAACGCATATGCTGCCTTAAGGTTTTTGAATTTGTCATCCGGATATCCCGGCATCTTGCTCAGCATGGAACACTTAAGATGTACGACCTCATCATGTGAAATGACAAGGACATATCTCTCACTGTATGCATATGTCATGGAGAAAGTCATCTTATTGTGATCGCCCTTACGGAAATATGGATCCAGTTTCATGTATTCCAGGAAATCATTCATCCAGCCCATGTTCCATTTCAGAGAAAATCCAAGGCCATTATCCTCTGCTTTACCTGTAACCTGCGGCCATGCGGTAGACTCCTCTGCGATCATAACCGTACCGTGGTTTCTTCCAAGTACAACTGTATTCAGATGTTTGAAGAATTCTATTGCTTCAAGGTTCTTGTTATCGCCGTACTTATTGGCAACCCACTCGCCATCTTTCTTGCCATAATCCAGATAGAGCATAGATGCAACTGCATCTACACGGAGGCCGTCTACATGGCATTCCTCGATCCAGTACAGTGCGTTGGCGATCAGGAAGTTCTTGACTTCCGGACGTCCGTAATTGTAGATCTTGGTTCCCCAGTCAGGATGCTCACCCTGTCTCGGGTCTTCATGCTCATAGACAGCAGTTCCATCGAAATTGGCAAGTCCATGTGCATCCTTCGGGAAATGAGCCGGAACCCAGTCGAGTATAACACCGATCTTGTTTCTGTGCAGGTAATCCACCATATATTTGAAATCCTGTGCAGTACCATACCTAGAAGTCGGTGCATAATATCCTGTTACCTGATATCCCCAGGATCCGTCAAATGGATGCTCTGCAATTCCCATAAGTTCTACATGAGTATATCCCATTTCTTTTACATAAGCTGTCAGGGACTGGGCAAGCTCACGGTAATTGTAAAAGCCGTCCTCATTGTCCTCTGTCCACGGATGTTTCTTCCAGGAACCCGGATGTACCTCATAGATCGCCATCGGCTGTTCTTTTTCATCAAATTTCTCACGGTTCTTGATCCATGTGGCATCTTTCCATTTATAGTCTGTGATATCTACGATCTTAGATGCAGTTCCCGGACGCATCTCAGCAGCATTCGCATATGGGTCAGCCTTATACAGCTTTTCCCCGTGTGCCCCTACAATAAAAAATTTATAAAGCTGTCCGATCTTCGCACCCGGAACAAACACTTCATAAACACCGATCGGACCTGCCTTTGTCATAGGATTTGCTTCTTCATCCCAGTCATTGAACTCACCAATTACAGATACAGACTGTGCATTCGGTGCCCACACTGCAAAATGCACACCTTTTCTGCGTCTGTATGTAGTCGGATGGGCACCCAGTTTCTTATATATCTCATAATTGGTTCCCTGTCCAAATAAATACTGATCTAAC
>OLPI01003511.1_pt1 | contig 11081 bp, 6 predicted proteins | sample 1672361 | NCBI WGS metagenome assembly OLPI01 (sample SAMEA3136675, study PRJEB25190) | human gut metagenome
CGCCGAAACGGGCGAAGCCCGTTTGCCCCGGCGCAGCCGGGGCGGCCTGCGGCCCCCGGCCCCCGGGCAACAGACCGCAAAAAGACCCCGGCGGAGCACCCTGCAAAACAGGGCGGACCGTCGGGGCGGGGAAAGGCTACATAATGCCGGAGCGCTCCTTGCTGGCCGCGATTGCGGCGTTCAACCGGCGCGCGGGGTAATAAAGCAGCAGCCCCAGCACGGTAAACAGCACGCACATCCCCAGCAGCACCAGCGCACAGCGCAGATAGGTACTGCCGTACATCCCGCCTACCGTTTCCCGGATCATATCCATGCCGTAGTGGAACGGCATAAAGGGGTACAGCGACCGGAACAGCTGCGGCAGCACATCCACCGGGTAGGAACCGCCGGAGCCTGCCACCTGAATGACCATGATGATGACCGAAAGTGCCATGCCGACGTTATCCAGGGCGTAGACCAGCGAGTAGTTCATAGCGGCAAAATTGAGGGAGCAAAGGCAGCAGGCCAGCACAAACAGCGCCGGCTCCGCCGTCTGCATCCCCACAAAGTGCAGACACCCGAAGGCCGTGACCAGGGCCTGTGCCATCGCCATGAGGAAGAAGGTGATAAACCGCCCGAAATAGCGCTCCGCAGCCCAGCACCCGGCAAATTCCGGTTGGGTGACCGGCACCTTGAGCATGACAGCGGTAAGCAGGCTGCCCACAAACAGCGCCAGCATGATGTAGTAGGGGGACATGGCAGCGCCGTAGTCCTTGATCTCGTAGATGATCTCGGTATTGAGCTGCACCGGGGAGCTGATATAATCGGCCATGCTGCTGCTGTCGCCGTTTTCCATCAGCTCGGTAAAGCGGCGGAACGCCTCACTTTCAGTCACCCGGCGCACATCGTCCTCGATATCGGCAAGGTACCCGGCCACGGTATCGGTCAGGGTGACGGCATCCCGCAGGGTGGGGCGGGTGGAGGCCATCGCATCGGAATAGCCCTTCAGCGTGCCGCTGACCTCCCCCAGTGTGCCGCCCACCGCCCCCAAAAGCTGCTGCACCGAGTAGAGCGTGCTTTGCAGCTCGGCGCCGGTCTGGTGCAGGTAGCGGTTGACCGCCTGATTGGTGCGAATGGCTGCGGTAAGCAGCTCCTGCCGCAGATAGCCTATGGTCTCCAGCATCGGCCCGCGGAGGGAGGAGGGGTCAAGGGTATCCACCAGGTCATCCAGCGCCTGCAGGTCATCGATGAGCTGCTGCAGCCGGGCCTTTTCCTCCTCCCCGGGGGTGATGGCCTGCTGCAGCTCCAGCGCCTTTATGGCTGCGCCGATCTTTTTGTGCAGGTCGGCTTTGAGGGTTTCATCGGCGGCGGAGGTGTCCATTGCCTACAGCATCGCCTCCAGATCGGAAAGCACCCGGTCGGTATCGTTGAGCACCGTCAGCAGGTCAAGATATCCCTCATCGGCGGCGGCCAGCCCGGTATCGATGAGCTGAACCGAGCTCCCCGCCGCAGCCCCGGCATCGGTAAGGGTGGTTTGAGCGTCGGTGATGGTCACATCGGCGGCGGAAAGCAGGCTGTCGGTGCCGTCCATCACCGTTTGCAGCGAAAGCAGCACCTGCTTTAACTGCTCGGTCTCCTGCCGGGCGGAGGTCAGCTTTTCCATGATGCCCTCGGCCAGGGCGTTGCTATCCAGCCCCATGGCGCGAAAAACCGAACCGGCGGCGGTCAGCCCCTCGGCGGCCTTGCCCACCACGGTGGTGTTGATCTGCTCCTGCACGGCAGTTTTGGCTTTGCCGGTGATCTTGGGTGCGATGGCGTTTTTCTTTTCGTTTTCGTAGTATTCGATCTGCGGGTGGCGCGGCTCCCCGGAAAGAACGCTGACAAAATCCCGGGTGAAATCGGCGGGGATGATGAGCGCCGCATAGTAGTCGCCGGACTCCACCCCGGTCAGGGCGGCCTCGGCGTCCTCCACAAAGACCCAGCCCATCTGGTCATTGCTGTGCAGCCCCTGCAGCACCAGCTCGCCGATATTGAGCTCCAGTCCCATCAGGTCGCAGCCGTCATCCTGACTGGCCACCGCCACCCGGATGCGCCCGGTGGAGGCCGGACCGTAGGGGTCCCAGTTGGAAAGGATATTGAACCACGCATAAAGGCAGGGCACCAGACAAAGCCCCAGCAGCACCACCACCGCCACAACGCTTGCGGTCAGCCGTTTCCAGTCGCTGCGGAAGATATTCCAGATATTTTTCATCGGTCATCCTCCTTTCGGGCGTCACCGGCGCTGCGGCGCAGCGTCTCGGAAAGCCCTTGCAGGGCATGGGTCAGCGCCTCCAGGTCGGCGGCCAGCTGTGCAGGGTCGCTCAACAGACGGCGCAGGGCGTCATCCCCGGCAGCGGGTTCTTCGGCGGGGCGCTTTGGGGCGGGTTCTTCAGCGGGGGGATCATCAAAGGAGACCTCCTCGGCAAAATACTGCTCGAAGGTGATCGGCTCCGGGATCTCCGGCAGGTCGGGCTCGTCCGGCTTTTTCGGCTCGTCCGGCGCTGCGGGGTCGATGGGGTCGATAGGGTCAACGGCATCAATGGCACTTACCGGGTCAATGGTGATATCCGGCTCGGCGGTCTCCCGGCGCAGCAGGCGGCCGACCTTCGGTACCTCGGGCAGCTCCGGCAGCATCAGCAGGGCGCCCATGCTTTGCTGCTGCATCTGGGTGATATTTTCCAGCTTTTCTTGCAGCTCGTAATCGGCGTATTCCACGGCGATGAGATACGCCGCCACCGCAAACATCGAAAAAATCCACAGCATGAGGGAAAAAATCTTATTGCCCTGCGAAAGAAACATCAGCAGCATCAGCCCGACGGTGACGGCGACCAGCATCTTCATGCCGATGCGGATGCGGCGGCGGTTATTGCGGTGCAGGGTGCTGACCTCCCGCAGCAGGCGGTCGTACAGCTCCTCGTATTCACGTTCCTTGGACATCGGTCAGCCTCCTTCCTTACAGCAGTTCGGTTTCTTCCAGCTTTTCTTCCATAAAATGCCCCAACCCCATAAAGGGACGGCGCACCAGCAGCCCGATGACCAGCGCGGCCGCCGCAAACAGCAGCAAAAATCCCACCTGCTGCCAGTAATAGCTGCCGTACATCCCGCAGATACATTCCCGCATGGCATCGATGGCATAGGGGAAGGGGAAGAAGCGGTAGATTTTCTGGTAAATTTCCGGCAGCAGCTCGATGGGGAAGCTGCCGGACGACCCGGCGATCTGCATGACCATGATGACCACCACCAACGCCTTGCCGACATCCCCGAAGGAGATGGCCAACGAATAGATGAGCAGGCTGAAGGTGAAGGCCGTAAGTGCGCCGGTGAGGTACATCATGCCGGGGTGCAGGCACTGCACCTTGAGCAGGTACAGATCCCCCGAAACGATGACGATGGACTGGATCTGACTGATGACGAAGAAGAACAGATACCGCCCGAAGAACAGCTCGGCGGGCTTGGGGTCGATGAGCCCATCGGTGCGGGCATGGACCTTGACGATGGAGCACAGGATGACCCCGCCCACCCAGATGGAAAGGACGGTGTAGAAGGGGGTCATGGCGGAGCCGTAATTGGCGACGGGGTACACCGTATGGATGCGGGTCTGCACCATCTCCGGGAAATACTGCCCGTAAACCAGCGGATCACCGCCCAGAATTTTAAGAAGGGTGCCGCGGAACTGCTCATCGGTGTATTCCTGCAGGCCCTCCAGGGTCTCCTCCAGCGAGGAGAGGAGCTTTTCGGTGGCGGGGCGCAAAAGCCCCATGGCGGCGCCTGCGGCATCGCCGGTCTGCTTCAGGGCGGTTTTAAGCGCCTTGGCATCGGCGTTGAGGGCGGCGACCCCCTCCATGGTATCGGCCACCTGCCCGGAAACGACCGAAAGCTGCTTTTGCAAAGCGGCGGCGGTGACGGGGATCTGATCCACCATCCCGCGAATATCGGTGATGAGCCAGTCGCAGTCATTCAGAATGTCCTTGGCATCGGGGGCTTCGGCCAGCGCCCGCAGCTGCCCGGACAGCTCCAGGCAGCGGGCGGCGGTTTGACGGGCGGCTTCGGCCTGCTTCATGGCGATATCGGTGCCGATGCGCTCCAGATCTGCCGCCCATTGCTCCAAGGAAGCGGCGGCGGACTCCATACGGTCGGCGGCCTTCAGCAGCTCCTCTCGGGAGGAGCCGGGGGCAGGCGCATTTTCAATGGCATCCTGCAGCTTTTCCAGGGCACGCTCCGCCCGTGCCAGTGCAGCGTTCAGCTCCAGCTGGATCTCGGCGGCGGTTTTGTGCAGCGTATCGCCGTCCGGCAGGTGCCGGTTGATGGCAGCGATGGCGTCCTCCACCGCAGCGGCATTGGAGGGGGAGCCCCCGCCGTTCCCCGCCTTTTGGAAGGCGTCCATCATGTGAAGGCCTGCATGGAGAAGATCCTGCGCCTGATACAGCACCCCTTTTACGGCGGCCTCCGGGTCCTCGGTATTGAGGTCGGCTGCCAGGAGGTTGCTTTGCTCCATGATGGAGCTGATGACGACCTCAAGGTAGTTTTCGCTGATGGAGCGCTTGAGCGTTTCCACGGCGGTATCGGTGATTTTGGTGGCAACGGCGTTCTTTTTGGCGTTTTCGTAGTAGGTGATGGCTGGCTTGCCGGTCCAGTCGGTCAGCATCCGGTACATATTGCGGGTGAACTGTCGGTCGATGACGACGGCGGCGTAGTAGTCACCGGCCTCCACACCCTGCTTTGCCTCCTGCTCGGTCGGGACGATGACCCAGTTGATGGAGGTGGCATTCCGCAGGTCCTCCACGACGGCATCGCCCTTATTTTCGTAGCAGCCGTTTTCATCGGTATAGCCCTCATCCAGCGACGCTACCGCAATGGAGATGCCGCTGGTATTGCCGTAGGGGTCCCAGTTGGAGTAGATATTCAGCCAGGCGTACAGGCTGGGCAGCAGCGCAATGGCGACCACCACCACGCAGGCGAAAAAGCACTTGCTCAGCGTCCGTATATCGGTTTTGAATACCGTCCAGATATTACGCATACTGCCTCCTTACGCGCGGCACGCCGCGCTGTATATAAAGCTGTCGTTAACAATAGTGTATCAGTATGTATTATACAGAAAGCCGCCATGATTTGTCCACACAAAACCCGTTTTTTGCCCAAAAATACAGAAAAGAGACGGCTCCCGCCGTCTCTTTCGTTCTACTCTTTTTCTGTATCCTCCGCCACGATGCGGTAGTAGGTATTCCCCGTCAGCTTGTACACGATGGCATACAGCACCGCGAACACCGCAAAGCTCACCGCCGTTGTGCCGATCAGCAGGCCCCGGTTGTCCAGATTGAACAGGATCAGCAGCTTGTGGATGAACGGGAACGCGAAGCACAGGTGCACGCCCGCCAGCACCAGCGGCAGATAGAACACCGTCAGCAGCTGGCTGTTGATGCTGCGGCGGATGTCCACCTTGGTCATGCCCACCTTCTGCATGATGTCGAAGCGGGACTGATCCTCATAGCCCTCGGAGAGCTGCTTATAGTAAAGGATAGCCACCGCCGCGAAGATAAACACGATACTCAGCATGATACCCAGGAAGAACAATCCGCCGTACATGCCGTAGAAGTCTGCCCGGTTGGCGGCCTTGGACTCCACGCTGACGCCCACGCCCCAGTCACCGCTGACGCCCGCCAGATACCCATTCAGTGCGTCCTCCAGATTGGGCGTTGTTCCGTCGATGTTACCCTGCTGGTTTTCCGGCAGATCGGTGTCGAAGGCGTAGTGCCACACCACCGTGGGATAGCTGCGGTACTTCTCCATGAAATAGTCCTGCAGCGCCGGCACGAACTGCTCAAAGTCCGGCACCACCACCATCAGGGACGGCGTGATATCCGCCGCCGACGGGCCGCCCAGCATGGGGATCTCCCGCTTCATCACGTGGTGGATCATGCCGCCGTCGATGGACAGCGTATCGCTGTCGAATTCCGCCCGCAGCGCGGCCACATACACCTGCCCGTCACTGAGGGGCAGCGTCTGCCCCGTGGCGGCATTATAGTCCTCCAGCGGCAGGATGTGTATCTGTACGGCACGGGTGCTGTCCGACACACTTGCACCGGAGCTGTCGGTACGGATGTTCCCGCCGTCCACCAGTCCGCTGATGCTGATCGTCCGGTATTCCGCCACATTGGACACATTGCCGCCGAAGTTGAAGATGGTGCTCTCCACACCCTGCCGCACCTGTGTCAGCTTCTCGCTGTCCAGCAGATACCTGTCGCCGTACACCTTCACAGACAGGTCGCGGGGATACCGGGCATTCACCGCGTCCTCCTGCCCCACATACAGGCAGGTGGTGGACGAGATCATCACCAGCACCATGGTGGCCAGGATACACACCGACGCCAGTCCCGCGCCGTTGCGCTTCATGCGGTAGGCCATGGAGGACACGGACACGAAGTGCTGGGGCCGGTAGTAGTATTTTTTGTTCCTTTGCAAGCCGCGGCACAGCGTCACCGACCCGCTGATGAACAGCAGATACGTGGCCGCGATCACCATGAGCACCGCCGCGAAGAACCACGTCAGCGCCGCCAGTGGCTCCCTGATGGACACCGCCAGCCAGTAGGCCCCGGCCAGCAGCACCGCCCCCGCCGCCGTCAGCACCCACTGCGCCTTGGGCGGCTTCTCGCCCACGCTCTCGCTGCGCAGCAGCCCCACCGCGCTGACGCCGTGCAGCTGCCGCAGCCCGTTCAGCAATATCAACGTGTGGATGGCCGCAAACAACGCCGCCGCAGCCAGCAGAGACGATACGGACACCGTCAGGGTATAGGTCACGGGCACCTGCAAAAGCCGCACCATACCCAACTCCGCCAGCTTATACAGTACCATGCCCAGAAGCAGTCCCGTCCCCGTGGTCAGGCCATAGGTGATGACCGTCTCCCACAGCAGAATGCGGGCGATGTTGCCCTTGCCCATACCCAGCACATTGTACAGACCAAACTCCCTCTCCCGGCGGCGAATGAGGAACGAGTGGGTATAGAACAAAAATATCAGCGCAAACACGGCGATGACCACCGTGCCCAGCCGCAGTATGATGGCGCTGCTGGTCCCGCCGGACATATGCCCCAGCACCGGCGAGCCGGACAGCCCCATCAGGATGTAGAACATCAGCACCATCCCGGCGCAGCTGAGCAGATACGGCAGGTACAGCCGCCTGTTTTTTCTCATGCCCGTCCAGGCCAGCCGGGCGTATAATGTCTTTTCCCTCATGCCGGTTCACCGCCCGACTGCAGCATGGTCAGCGTGTCGGAGATGCGCTGATAGAACCTGGTGTCGTCGTCCTCGCCCCGGTACAGCTGGTGGAACACCTGGCCGTCCTTGATGAACAGCACCCGGCCCGCCCGGCTGGCGGCCTTCACGGAGTGTGTCACCATCAGTATGGTCTGCCCTGCCCGGTTGATGGCGGCAAACAGCCGCAGCAGCTCGTCGGTGGAGCCGCTGTCCAGCGCACCGGTGGGCTCATCCGCCAGCAGCAGCTTCGGCTCGGTGATAATGGCCCGGGCCACCGCCGCCCGCTGCTTCTGCCCGCCGGAGACCTCATAGGGGTACTTCTTCAAAAGCTCCGTCAGTCCCAGCTCCCGGGCGACAGGCAGCAGCCGCGCCCGCATATCCTCGTAGGTCCTCCCCATCAGCACCAGCGGCAGATAGATGTTGTCCTCCAGCGTAAATGTATCCAGCAGGTTGAACTCCTGGAACACGAAACCCAGGTTGTCCCGGCGGAAGGCCGCCGCGTCCCTCTCCCGTATCTTGCCCAGTTCATGGCCGTCCAGCCGCACCGTACCCGCCGTGGGCTCGTCCAGCGCCGCCAGAATGTTCAACAGCGTGGTCTTGCCGCTGCCGGACTCACCCATGATAGCGACATACTCGCCCTGCTCCACGGTGAAGCTGACATTCCGCAGCGCCTCTACGCGGCTGCCGCCCAGCCGCGAGGTGTATACCTTCCGCAGCCCACTGACTTCCAAAATGCTCATAGCATGACCTCCTTTTCCTTCGGGAGCCTCCGGCCCATCGCCCCGTCTCCCAACACGGTCAGTATACCGCGTCCCCCGCCCCCCTTCCATCGCTTTCCCTTACCCTTCCCGAACACTATTGTCACATTTCCCACCCTTTGCAAGGGCGATAATAAAATGTCGTAGGGGCCGGCGTCCTCGACGGCCCGTTTGCAGAACCTCCCGGTGAACCATTGTAGGGGTGGACGACTCTGTCCACCCACTCCCCTCACTCCGCCACGAACGCCGGGCGGCCCAGCGTCAGCCTCACCGTGGTGCCCACACCGGGCGCGGACTCGATCCGTATCTCGTGCCGCAGATTGCGGCATATCCGCCGGCACAGGTACAGCCCGATGCCGCTGGACCGCCGGTCCAGCCGCCCGTTCTGCCCGGTATAGCCCATGTCAAATACCCGGGGCAGGTCCTCCGGCGCGATGCCCATGCCGCTGTCCCGGATGCACAGATCGTCTCCCTCCCGGTAGATCCGGACGGTCCCGTCCTGCCCGGTGTACTTCAGGGCATTGCTCAGCAGCTGCTCCACCACAAAGGTCAGCCACTTGCCGTCCGTCACCGTCTCCCATTCCACTGGCGTGTAATCCAGTGCGATGCGCCGGTCAATGAACTCCCCGGCAAACCGCCGCACAGCGGCGCGCACCACATCATCCACGGCGCACGTTCGTATCACGTAGTCGCTGCCGCCCTCCTCCAGCCGCAGATAGGTCAGCGCCATGTCCACGTACTGCTCCACCCGGCCCAGCTCCGTCATCAGCCGCCGGGCGGCCGGCGTGTCCTCACCCTGCAGGGTCAGGCGCATAGCGGCGATGGGCGTCTTGATCTGGTGCACCCATGCGGTGTAATAGGCCGTCATATCCTCCCACCGGGCGGCGCGCGCCGTCTCCTGCCGGCACAGCTCCCGCCGCAGCGTCTCCACCACGGCGGCGCAGTCCGCCCCCTCCACGGTGGTCATGGCCGGCAGGTCCAGCAGCACCGCCTCGCCCGCCTCCCGCAGACGCTTCAGCGCCTTGTGCCGCCGTGCCGCGCGGCCGTAATCCCACGCCGCAAGGCACGCCCCCAGCAGAACGCACAGCCCTGCCGGATAGCCCACCGCCGCCAGCGGCAGGCCGTACAGGGCAAAGGACACAGCAAACACCCCGACAAACAGCAGAAATGCCGCCAGCGTCAGCCGGCGCTCCTTCAGATATGCTTTGAGCAGCTCCATATCTCTCACTCCACGATGTACCCCACCCCATGCCGGGTGGCGATAAAGTCCACAAGCCCCACGCCTGCCAGCTTCCGCCGCAGGCGGTTCACGTTGACGGTCAGCGTGTTCTCATCCACAAAGCTGTCCGTCTCCCACAGCCGCTGCATCAGCTTCTCCCGGCTGACCACCTTCCCGGCGCTCTCCATCAGGCAGGACAAAATATGGTACTCGTTCTTGGTCAGCTCCACCGTCTGCCCCTGATAGGTCAGCTTCTGGTCATCGGCGGACAGCTGTGCGCCCCGTCTCTCCCGCAGCACCGCCGGCGCCGCCATGTCATAGCTGCGCCGCAGCATGGCCTGTACCTTGGCCATCAGCACGCCGCCGTCAAAGGGCTTGGCGATAAAATCGTCCGCGCCGAAGTTCATGGCCATGATGACGTTCATGTTATCACCGGCCGAGGACAAAAACAGGATGGGCGCACTGGTCTGCTTCCGCAGTTCCCGGCACCAGTGATAGCCGTCAAAGCACGGCAGGGCGATATCCAGTATGATGAGGTGCGGCTGAAACTCCGCCGCCTCCGCCGTCACCGCCCGAAAGTCCCGGACACACCGGACCTCCAGTCCCCAGCTCTCCGCCAGATGCGCCACCGCCTGGGCGATGGTCCTGTCGTCCTCCACAATAAATATACGGTACATACGCTCACATCCTTTACGCTCTTCATTATACCCTCCCTCGCCTCTGTCCCGCAAGCCCTCTTACTCTTTCAATATTGTCACATTCGCTTACCGGATTTTTTTCAAAAACAGGGTTGACAAATCCGCGCCGCCGTGTTATAACTGTACCAACCTACCGAGTTGGTAGTTGTATTTCAGAAATGAGGCGATCACATGACCCGCACTCTTGTTCTCCTGACCGGACGATGTTGACTCCTTTTCCCTTCATTCCACACAACAACATCTGACTATAAACGATAAAGGAGATAAACACTATGTCTAACATCTACACTTCCGCTGACCAGCTGATCGGCAAGACTCCCCTGCTGGAGCTGACCCATATCGAAAAGGCCCATGACCTCAAGGCGAAGATCGTCGCCAAGCTGGAGTACTTCAACCCCGCCGGCAGCGTCAAGGACCGTATCGCCAAGGCCATGATCGACGACGCCGAGGCCAAGGGCCTGCTGAAGACCGGCAGCGTCATCATTGAACCCACCTCCGGCAACACCGGTATCGGCCTGGCCTCCGTGGCCGCCGCCCGGGGCTACCGCATCATCATCGTCATGCCCGAGACCATGTCCGTGGAGCGCCGCCAGCTGATGAAGGCTTACGGCGCGGAGCTGGTGCTCACCGAGGGTGCCAAGGGCATGAAGGGTGCCATTGCCAAGGCCGACGAGCTGGCCAAGGAGATCCCCAACAGCTTCGTGGCAGGCCAGTTCGTCAATCCCGCCAACCCCAAGGCCCACTACGAGACCACCGGCCCCGAGATCTGGGCCGACACCGACGGCAAGGTGGACTTCTTCGTGGCCGGCGTGGGCACCGGCGGTACCATCACCGGTACCGGTAAGTTCCTGAAGGAAAAGAACCCCGCCGTCAAGGTAGTCGCCGTGGAGCCCAAGACCTCCGCCGTGCTGTCCACCGGCATCGCCGGCTCCCACAAGATCCAGGGCATCGGCGCGGGCTTCGTCCCTGACGTGCTGGACACTAAGATCTACGACGAGATCATCCCTGTGGACAACGACGACGCCTTTGCCGTAGGCAAGGAAATGGGTCACCGCGAGGGCGTGCTGGTGGGTATCTCCTCCGGCGCGGCACTGTGGGCCGCCATCGAGCTGGCCAAGCGTCCGGAGAACGCCGGCA
>OLPI01003529.1_pt1 | contig 11038 bp, 10 predicted proteins | sample 1672361 | NCBI WGS metagenome assembly OLPI01 (sample SAMEA3136675, study PRJEB25190) | human gut metagenome
AGCTGCTGACGGGAATCGGACCCGTGACCTCCGCACTACCAATGCGACGCTCTACCGACTGAGCCACAGCAGCATCACGTGACTGCTAACGCAATCACCGTGATTCATTGTAACAAAGCAATCTATATTTGTCAACACAAATTTTTTCTTTTTTTGCTTTTTCAAGTTCTACACGAATCTTGTGTAACTTTTCATTTTCTTCCATTTTCCATGCTCCGTCCACGCATCTTTGACCTGATCAAAGGAAAAAAGGCTCCATCCTCCTTTAAATTCGTCCTGATGCTGTCGCCGGAAAATCAAAAACGCACCATGGAACGAATCGGAAGTTCCTATACCCCGGCAGATATTTCCGCCATGTCCATGAACATCAAATTTCAAAATCAGATGCTTACACTGACTACCGGAATTTCTTACCGCATTTTTTCCACAGATAAGACATTAGAACCGGAATGGGACAAATTTGTCAGACAATTTCTCTCACAACACGACATTTCTTTTGAAGTGCTTTAAAATCCGGCTATTTTACGAAGATTTTGCTTTACATTTCCAATTGGTTATGCTATTCTTAGCATAGTTGCAAGGCAACACAAATATATTGGAGGTACTTTCGATGAACAAAGGTACAGTAAAATGGTTTAACAACCAGAAGGGTTACGGATTCATCACCGCTGAAGACGGCCACGATGTGTTCGTACATTACTCAGGACTTAACATGGAGGGTTTCAAATCTCTCGAAGAGGGTGCAGCAGTAGAATTCGAAATCACTGATGGCGCTAAAGGTCCTCAGGCAGTTAACGTAACAGTAGTGAAATAATTGCCGACTAATCTAGTTTCTATGTACCTTTTTCTTTCTTTAGAATAAGATATTGGATACAACGATTAAAAAAAGGAATGTTGCATTTCTGCAACATTCCTTTTTTTGCGTATGGGAATACATCTTTTCAAGTATTCTCCTATCCATTGTAATTAGTCCTCAAATACCCGTTTGATACTATCATAATGCAGGAAAATTCCCTGATCTGCGAGTTCCCTGATCTCTTCTGGTGTAGCAAACCGACATCCGTCTGTTTCTTCCGTCTGCAGATGGACATCTTGTTCTGTAACATCCATCGTGTAACGATAAACATCTACGAAATAGTTATCTCCTTCGCCCGGATTTTCTCTGTGATAGGTAAATACATAACCACCTTCCGCTTCTTTTACGTCCAGTCCGGTCTCTTCTAAAACTTCCCTGCGCACTGCCTCTTCCGATTCTTCTCCTGCCTGCGCAGCACCACCGGAAACTTCCCACCATCCGGGTGCCCATGCTTTGGTCATCACACGCTTAGTAATCAGAAATCTGCCATCCGGACGCCTGATCACGCCAAGTACCGTCAGATGATACTCATCATCTGCCAGATTGAAATGATTCCGCTCCATGGTTCTTCCTGTCCGCACTTTATTTTTATCGTAGATATCCCAACGTTCCATTTCCATTCCTCCAATTTTCCTATGTGCCAGCTGCTATCATTCTTTTCTGCCATAGTTTTATAACTGCAACTCTATTCATTATATTGGTTTTAAGAAATGTTTTCAAGTTTCGTTTCTATTTATTAATTCCACTCCGTCATATATTTGCGATACCATTTTGGCAGAAGATGATTCTGACACTGCTCATTGTGACGCTCTCGGATTTCCATGGTGGCAAAATACTGTTTCCATAGCACAGCAAAATAATCCATATGCCCCTGCGGAATCTGAAGCTGCTCTCCACTCACCAGAACACAGCGGTGTCCGGCTTCATGGACGGCAGCAAAGTTTCGGTTTTCATCGTAGAGAATAAAATTTTCATCCGGAAAACGATCCGAAAAATGATCCATCATCAATGGAACCATATTGCATTTTGGTGCAAGCTGCGCCACAAGAATACTTCCCAGATCCTGAAATCTCACAAATCCCAGCAGCTTATCCAGCTCATTGTCTACCTTGCGGGACAACTCCATCACCTGAAGTGCAAACGGATCGGCAAGCTGATCGGAAATACCACGTCCCTGTGCAAATGCACGCACCAGATATCCAAGAACTGCTGTCCCCCGATCCTCTGCAAAATGGCATAATGCATGAAGCAGTGTATCATACACCGGATACCCCAGTCTCGACTGTATACTGTAAACCGTCTTCTGCACTTTCTGCGCATCTGTCTGTACTTCGATCTCCCTGGCAAACAAAGTCATTTCTCCTTCACCGGCCGCAATGGAAATACTGTCTGTATAAGGAGCTTTCATTTTATTTTTGCACACAAACGCATCGAAAAGTGCTGTAAAAATTCCTTCCAGAGAATCCTCACATCGAAGCACGATCTGTTCACTCATACTACAATTTTCCCCCTGTCATCAAACAGTGATAACTGCTCATAGGTCTGCACCGTTCCATCCGAAAGCAGCATCTGCATCGGACGTTCCTGATACATCAGATTCCGTATAATATATCCTTCCTCCATACGGGTATGATACATCATCTTTCCTTTACAGGTGATAAAATACACTGCACGTTTCAGAACAACACCGATCTTCTTTAAATCTGAAAAATCCAGCTTTGCGTACCGCCGGGCCGCCATAATCCGGCGGGCACTTTTGGTTCCGATCCCCGGCACACGAAGCAGCGTATAATAATCCGCACGACTAATTTCCACCGGAAACAGTTCCAGATGGTGCACTGCCCAATTACACTTCGGATCAATCTGTTCGTTAAAATTCGGATTTTTCTCTGACAGCAATTCATCTGCGCGGAATCCATAAAACCGCAACAGAAAATCTGCCTGATAGAGCCTGTGCTCACGTAACAATGGTGGTCCGGGCAAATCTGGCAGGGAACTGTCATGATTCACATTGATAAATGCAGAATAGAATATCCGCTTCATCTCAAACTTCTGATACAAAGCTTCTGAAACCGAAATGATCTGATAATCACTTTCATCCGATGCCCCGATCACCATCTGTGTGCTCTGTCCTGCCGGCACAAAATAATGATCCGGCCGCATCAATCCCCGCGTTGTCTGCGGAAGCTTCTTTTGCACGTTTCTCACTCTGCTGGAATTCTCCCCACCGGCAATTTCTTCTCCCCAGCTTTGTACTGCACTCTGTCGCGCTTTATGCTCCCGGATGGCAGCAATTCCGTCGTGGTAGTCCTGCAGACGGGCATAACTTTCCTTCATCTCTGCCATCTGGTTATAATAGGTTTTCTCATCCAGATACATCCGGCTTTTCATACTCGATACCCCGTGAAACTCGCGGCTTTGCCGAATTCCATTCTGTAACTGGCGCATCGGGGAAAGGATGTTTTTACGCACTTTGTTAGGCGCAATCTGCCGCAGCGCATCGGCCGTGGGAAGTTCTAAATTTACACTCATACGGTCTGCAAGATACCCCGTTAATTCCAGCAGATCCGCTGATGCTCCCGGAATTCCTTTTACATGTATATATCCGTTAAAATGATATTTTGTGCGCAATAAATAAAGGGTCTCATATAAAAGTCCCATGGTATAATCCGGAGAATGTAAAATTCCGGAACTTAAGAACAATCCTTCGATATAATTTCTGCGGTAAAATTCCATCGTGAGCTTACAGATTTCCTCCGGTGTAAAACTGACACGCTTCACATCATTGCTGCAACGGTTCCTGCAATATTTGCAGTCATAGATACAATCATTGGTATATAAAATCTTAAGCAGTGAAATGCAGCGCCCATCCCCGGTAAATGCATGACAGATTCCACTTGCATATGCGTTTCCCGTATGTGTACCATCTCCTCCACGCTGCACCCCGCTGGAAGTACACGCAACATCATATCTGGCAGCTGCCGAAAGTATGGTTAGTTTTTCCATGATACGATCCATCTGCAAAATTTCTCTCATATCCAGTATCCCTCCGCAAAAATGCCGAACATCCGTTCTTTTTACATCATATCACAAGAACAAATGTTCGGCAAGTGCAATTTTTCTTTTATTTTATATGGGCTGCGAAGTTACTGTTCGCAGAGTAACCCGTGAACCGTAATGTACTCTTTGTATTGCGGTTTACAGAGGCACCTGCGAGCAGTCTCCTATCTGCCCTGATGCAGCATCCATGGATAAATCAGTGAAATCGCTCCGCCGATTCCGGCAGAAGCTGCACAGGTAAACACTAAAGCCCCTGCAATTCCGCCAAAGAAATATCCAATTGCCAGAAAAACGGCAACAATTACTAAAATAATGCAACGCAACAAAATCTGGATCATACTCTTAACCGTATCCATCGCAGACGCCGGAACAAGAGCTTCCAGCAAAAGCCCAACTTCCGAAAACATAAAATCCGCCACCAGATACGTCAGATACCACAGAAGCATAATTCCCGGTTTTTCATGCAGAAGCAATGCCGAAACCACCAGTGCCGGAAGCAGATCCATCGCGCAGAGGGATGTTCCTGCAAGCACTCCGAAGAAAACTTTCTTGTATGGATTCTCCGGCACCAGAAACAGCCAGTTTCGCGCAGTCTCCTGTGCAATCGGATTTCCCATATTCCGGAAGAAAAGTACAAAAAACAAAATACAGCCCGGCACCAGAAATCCGGACACCTCCATGATCCTGACACAAAACAGGGAAATACCGACACTGACCAGCAGGTAAAACAGCATCGTATTGGTTATGATTCCAAATTTTGCCGTACGTTTACGGCAATAGATTTCTTTTGTAAAAAACACGGATGCGCCCCAGCCCTTTAAGTTTCCTTCCTTTTGCTGCTTTTTTGCATGTGCTTTTCCTGCGATAACCCGTCCTTCTTTTGCTGCCTCAAGCATCTGTGCACGTTTTCCCGCGGAAGCCAGCGCATCTTCGTAAAAATCCGCTTTCATATGCCAGATGGCAAAAATCAGTACCGCCACACTTACAAGCAACAATCCCAGATAAACCAGAAACGAAAACAGTTCCCCATTCACTGCACACATAATCATGCCTTTGTACCAGCCGATGATCGGAAGATACCGCAGCCAGTGACTGGCAAAAGTCATATGTGCTGCTTCAAGCAGGTTCTGCCCATTCGCCAGATATGTTCCTCCTGCAATCATTCCAAGCAGTACAACAATTCCCACGATCAAAGGAAACACATATGGTTTTAATTTTTCGTGTGTGGTGCAGACCGTATATGTCAATACAATCATAAGTCTCTGAAACACCAGAAGCAGAATCCACCCTGCAAAAATGGCTACAACTGCCGGTGCCCCCAATCCCATATTTACAACGAGATTTGGGATCTGAAAAACCAGATATATGGACGCGAAAACTGTTGCCACCATCTGAAAACTCAGTCGAAACATCAACACGGACTGTGGTTTCATCGGTGCCGTAAACAACAGATTCACGTCTGCCATCTGGAAAATATCCGTACCGTCCTTAGAACCGGAATACATTCCCCAAAGTAATATCGCAAGAAAAACAATCATCACTCCGGCTTCCACATAGGTTTTGATTGCGGCAATCTCCTGTGGCGTTTTTTGCGTTTCTTCCTCTTCCATTGCTTCTTCCTGTACGCGATCAGCCTCCGAAGACGATTCCACGGTTTCCACCGACTGTTGCTTTTCTACCATGGAACCGACCACGCCACCAATCAGTCCAAATATGATTCCAAATCCAAAAATGGCAAGAATGATCACGAGAAATGTACTTCGAAACATCTTTTTTATCGTGTTCCAAAAGGTATGCCATGCATAATAACCCCATAACCGCATCGCCTACACCTCTCTCTCCAGAGCCGCGCCCTCTGTAATCTCAAAGAAAATATCTTCCAGACTTTTATTGTTATCCTTTAAATTTTCACGCTCAACCACAGCGGCTACCCGCCCCTGTTTCATGATATACGTGGTATCCCATAATTCTTCCATACTGTCAATCATGTGCGTGCTGACCAGTACCATGCAGCCACTGTCCCGCAATTCCTCAAACACCTTTTTCAGTTCTTTGATGGCATGTGGGTCCAGTCCGATCATTGGCTCATCAAACAGTACCAGCCGTGGTTTCGGCAAAAGTCCACAACAGATGGACAGTTTCTGCTGCATCCCTTTCGACAGCTCATCCCCGAATTTTTTCTTTTTATCTGTCAGATCAAACCGTTCCAGCAATGCATCTTTATAGGCTTTATAATCCTTTAATTTATATGCCCGTGCAATAAATTCCATATGTTCATCCACAGTCAGGTTCGGATACAACGATGGAATTTCCGGAATATATCCCATGATCTTTTTCGCCTCGATGGACTTGTTTTCGAGACCGTTTACCTGTATCTGTCCCTGATATTTCAGAAATCCCATAATACATTTTATAATCGTGCTTTTTCCTGCACCGTTAGGTCCAAGCAGTACTCCGATGCGCCCATCCTCTATGGTAAGATTGATATCATCATTTGCAAGCACCTTACGGTATCGTTTTGTCACATGTACAACTTCTAACATAACCATTTCCCTTTCTTTTTCTACCTAACATGTTCCATGTGTTTACGATATCACATTCATTTGCTGCAAACCATCTTCTTTTCCTTAAAAAACCTTAACGCTTCCTTAATATCTCTTCGCGCATTTGCCCACGCCCTTCCTCTGGTATTTCTCGCCAATCACATAACCGATCTCCCCAATTGCAAGCTGTGGATACGGAATATCCATCGTAACATATCCGATGCATGCTCCACTTTGTTTTTCTGTAATAAGCCATGCGTTCTCATTATCTGCCAGTACATTTACAAAGGACTGCATCTGCTCACCAGCTACTGTTATTGTCCTTAACCACTGTGAAATAAAAAACGAGGCCATCGCAAGCGACGGCCCCATCTTAATATTACTCTTCTTCTCTGTGCATGGAGAATGTTTCCATATGATAATTCTTCAAATTGTCAAGAATCTGACGATCATCTGCTTTCTGAAGAAGTTCGTCACGGAACTTCTTTGTCACAAGCATATCGTTAAAGGAGCTTGGTCCACCGACGCAGCCTCCTTCACATGCCATACCTTCAATGAAGTCATCCGGCAGCTTGCCAGCCTTCATAAGCATCAGGAACTTGCGGCACTCTGCGGCACCGTTTGCCTTGCATACTTTCGGCTCAATGCCAGCTTCCATCTCTTTCATGCTCTCGACAACTGCTGCGGTAACTCCACCGGAGTTTGCGAAACGCTTGCCGTATACGGAAGACTCCTGATAGCTGGTATCGCTTGGCTGCAATTCTACGCCCTTGGCACTCATGATGGCACGCATCTCACTGTATGTCAGCACATAATCTGCATTGCCCTCAATCTTCTGATCGACAACCTCAGATTTCTTTGCTACACATGGTCCGACAAATACGGTCACAGCATCCGGATCCTGTGCTTTGATCATACGGGATACCGCACACATTGGAGAGATGGTTGTGGAAATCTTATCTGCCATCTCCGGGAAGTGCAGACGCACCATATTGACAAATCCCGGACAGCAGGAAGTTACTTTCTTCTCTCCTGCCTTGTATGCCTCTACCCACTCTGCGGCTTCGGAAGCAGCGGTCATATCTCCACCTAATCCGGCTTCGATAAATCCGTTGAATCCAACTTCCTGCATAGCTTTCTTCCAGCTTCCCATTGTGATGTTTGCACCAAACTGTCCCTCGGTAGCAGGTGCTGCAATCACGTATACTTTCTTATCAGACTTTAAGGCATTGATGACATCAACCATAAATGTCTTAGATCCGATTGCTCCGAACGGACAGCTATGGATACATTTTCCGCAGCGGATACACTTGGAATCATCAATCACGGAAATACCATATTCATTGTATGTAATAGCGTTGACCGGACATGCAAACTTACATGGTCTCTTCAAATGCGCGATTGCATTGTAAGGACATGCAGCTGCACATCGTCCACACTCTTTACATTTCTGCGGATCAATGTGGGAACGATGACGTCCCGCCTCAATGGCACCGAATTTACATGCATTGATACATGCCTTTCCCATACAGTTCTGACAGTTTTCTGTAACGGTATAACTGGAAATCGGGCAGTCCTCACAGGCTGCACTGATTACCTGAATCACGTTTCCATTATCCTCCGGTCCCGGGGCTTTGCCCTCTGCAAGACGGACACGCTGGCGGATAATTTCTCTTTCTTTGTAGATACAGCAACGGAACTGTGGTGTCGGGCCCGGAATCAGACGAACCGCGATGTGGTCTCTCTCCGCATCAAGAGTACCCTCAAATGCCAGTTTTGCAACCTCACGCAAAACGGCATGCTTGATCTTGATTACATTTTCATCAGCGTACATAAAATCTCCTTTGCTTTTTCGTGGTTTCTATTAAGCATAATATGTTCTTATTGTACATAAATTTTCATTAAAAAGCTATAGATGTATCTATCAAAATACATCAGGCGGTGCGATTTTATGGATAATATGAATACGATGGACTTCAATCAGAAAATTGATGTTTCTCTGCGCGCTTCGCTTGAGGCAACTCCCGTCGAACGAAACGCTTCCGATGATCTGTCCACAGGGAGCAGCTCTGACGGGTTCTGGAACCTGATTGTTCTGTACACCGGTTCTCCACAGACGTTACAGAATGAATTTCCTTCCTCTTCCTTTACCTTTCTCCTTGGAAATTATGCCATAGTGAAAATCTCCGAGGACGACATTCCATCACTTGCCGCCTTTCCACAAGTAATATATATCGAACGTCCAAGACAGCTTTTCTTTGAGATTGTTTCTGCCCGGCAGGCTTCCTGTCTGAGTGCCATTCAGGAAAACAGCAGCTATGGTCTGACCGGAAAAGGCATTCTGATTTCTGTGATAGACTCCGGTATTGACTATGCGCATCCCGATTTTTGCAATCCGGACAAAACCACACGGCTGGTTGCTCTCTGGGACCAGACCATCCTCGCTGATCCTTCTGCTGGACGCTTTGCCCCCGCCGGTTATTCACAGGGTACACTTTTTTCTCCGGAACAGATCAATGCGGCACTTCAGGCAGACACTTTTGAGCAGCGCATGGAACTTGTACCCAGCACAGATGTCACAGGGCACGGAACCCATGTCGCCGGTATTGCCGCCGGAAACGGCCGTGCCTCCGGCGGACTCTACCGCGGAGTTGCCCCGGAATCCTCACTTCTTGCCGTCAAACTCGGCTCGCCCGATCCAAAGGGATTTCCAAACACGATCGAACTGATGCAGGCGGTCGATTTTTCCGTAAGATATGCCCTCGAACATACCGTGCCTCTTGTCATCAACCTGAGTTTTGGAAATACTTACGGCTCCCACAGCGGAACATCCCTTCTGGAAACCTACCTGGACTATGTCTCAAATCTCGGACGCATTAATATTGTTGTCGGAAGTGGAAATGAGGGAAACAACGGCGGGCATGCCAGCGCCCGCCTGGCTTCTTTAGAATCTGCCAGAATTGAATTTGCCGTTGGAAATTATGAATCTTCTCTTTCGATTCAGATCTGGAAAAATTATTGGGATGATATTCGTTTTCAGCTGACTCCTCCGGGACTCGGAACCTCATTTAAAATTCCCAATCAGCCCGGCAGCTGGCGCTTTTCCTTTGGCACCACACAGATTCTGGTGTACTACGGACTTCCCTCCCCTTATAGTCTGTATCAGGAAATTGCCATCGATCTGCTGCCGCGGCGGGACTATATTTCGGGAGGTGTCTGGTTTTTTACCGCAGAAGCACGGTCTGTCATCGAAGGAATTATTGATCTGTGGATGCCGGCAGCCGCTATCCGCGGGACTGCCACACAATTTCTCACGCCGACAACGGAAACCACTCTCACGATACCTTCCACCGCCGGAAATGTCATTACCGTCGGTGCCTACGATTCTTCCACCAATACGCTCGCCCCTTTTTCCGGCAGAGGATATACCTGGAATACCGGACAGGTCAAACCGGATCTGGTCGCTCCCGGTGTCGACATCACCAGCTGTGCTGTCGGGGGCGGTTACGAATCCCGAAGCGGCACCTCCATGGCTGCTCCTTTTGTAAGCGGCAGCTGCGCACTGCTCATGCAGTGGGGCATTCTACAGAACAATGATCCCTTTCTATATGGCGAAAAAATGAAAGCATATCTGATCCGAGGTGCCAGACAGCTTCCATTTTCCGTTTCCTACCCCAATCCGCAGAGCGGGTACGGGGCACTCTGCGTCAGCAGCAGCCTGACGTTTGTGTGATATGCTCCACTACTCTGCGATAAAGGCTTCATAAAATTTTTCTTTTGGCACAGGTTTTCCAAAATAAAATCCCTGGATCATCTCTGCCTTTGTTTTCTTTAAAATATCTACCTGCTCTTTTGTCTCGATTCCCTCGACGATACAGTGGATTCCCAGATCATTGATCATGGAAGTCATATAGTCGAGGAGAATCCGGCTTTTGCGGTTATTGGTAATTTCAGTTACCATGGACCGGTCAATCTTTGCAGAATCAAAATCATACTGGATCAGTACCGCAAGATTGGAATAATGACTTCCGAAATCATCCATTGAGAGCCTGAATCCAAGTTCTTTGAGGCTGTTTGCAACATTTTCAATCAGAACATGATCCATGTCTCCCACCGTCTCCGTTACCTCAATATGGATCAGTTCCACCGGAATATCATATTTTTGAACCATCTGCGTTACTTTTTCAATAAGTTCCGGATACATGATCGTCATCTTCGAGAAATTCACGGATATTGGCACCGTACGATGTCCTTCCCGGATCTGTTCCTTCTGATAACGAAATACTTCATCCAGAACAAACAGGTCAATCATATGCACCAGATTGTAATGTTCCAGCACCGGAATAAACATCCCCGGTCCCACAATGCCCAGTTCATCATCCAGCTGCCGGATCAGTGCCTCCGCGCCCTCTGTGCGCCCTGTGTGGATATCCACTTTCGGCTGCAGATATACCAGATACCTTCCACGCTCCATCAGATCGTTGATCTCATCTATCACGCTCTGCTCCATGCGCTTCATCACGGTTGTGCCATGCATCAGCTTAAGCTTATCGTTGCTCATAAGAACCTCTGCCTCTGC
>OLPI01003531.1_pt1 | contig 11036 bp, 9 predicted proteins | sample 1672361 | NCBI WGS metagenome assembly OLPI01 (sample SAMEA3136675, study PRJEB25190) | human gut metagenome
GGAGGCCTTCTGTCCGTATGAGCGTGTCAGCCCGGGTGAAGATTACTTTGTCTTATCCGTAAAAAAGAGCTTGATGTCCGCGCCGCCGAGAATATTGCGGGACATCTCTTCCGTAGAAAGACTGCTCCAAACCTTTTTATTGGAAAAATAGAAGATAACTCCAAGAACAACCCACACAGCCAGCACAATCCGCGGCGCAAAAGAGATGTAGGCTGGAGATCCGGGGGTGAGGAGCAGGACGAGGGTCAGAATGGAGCAGATGACACCCATCATACAGCAGAAGAGCCCAACGGAGCGTCCCGGGCCGCTGCTCTGTCTGATCGCGCGGCGGGCGACGAGGCAGGTAAACAGATAGCCGATGCCGGTGCCGACAGAGCTCATGTCAACGGTCCATCCGACAGCTGAACGCCCGGCAAAGGGAGTCAGAAGGGCAAGGGCGGCCGTAAACAGGATGGCGTTGTACGGAGTGTGATACCTGGGGTGGATGCGGCCAAACCATTCAGGCAGGATACGGCCGCGGGACATGGCGAGGAGCAGCCGGCTCGCAGCCACAAAGAAACCGTTAATACCAGTGCAGACAGCGCCAAACACAGCGCAGGCAAGCACAATAGAACCAAACTTTCCAAAAGCGATATTGGCAACGTAGCCGGTTGCCCATGCGTGACCACCGGCAGCGCGCATCTCATCCATTTTCTGGAGCAGTTCCGGATAGGGCATAGCCAGGGCAACGCCCAGCATAACCATGGCGTAAAGCATCATACCGACAAAAATGGAAACGACCATAATATTACGGCAGCGGCCGGGCGCAAAGGCAAATTCTTCCGACGCCTGAGGCACGGTATCAAACCCCACGAAGAGGAAAGGCGAGAGCGCAAAAATGCTCAGCACGCAGGCGGTCTTACTCTTGTTTTCCGCAAAATAGGGCATGAGGTTGGTGACGCTGGCCGTATCGGTCGTTGCGGCTCCAAAGAAGAAAGCAATAATGCCGAAGGTGAGCATGAAGGCCAGTATGAGCTGCAGTTTGCCGGCCATGCTGATACTGTGGTAGTTGAGCCACCCGAAAATGGCAGTGCCTGCGAACATGAGCAGCACTTCGCCTACATACACCTTCCAGCCGGCGATGGTGTACAGCTCTCCGAATTCAAATACACCGGGAAACAGGAAGCGGAAGATCAGCGACAGCGCGGCAATATCAATCATAACGATAGCGATGTAGCCAATAACCAGAGACCATCCGCAGATGAAAGACGCCGTAGGACCATAGCCCACGTAGGCATAGGTGAACGCGCCGCCGGCAACCGGGGCGTATTTAATCATATAGCTGTAACAGACGCCCACAAACGAAATGAGAATGGCACCCGCAAGAAAACCCAGCAGTGTGCCAAGGGGCCCTGCCTGGGGCAAAAACATATCACCTGGAAGAACGAAACAGCCCCAGCCTACGATGGAGCCGAGGGCCAGCGCCGTAACCTGTGTAGGAGACAAAGCCTTTTCGAGTTTTATTTCCTGTTCCATGAAAGCGTCCTTGCGTAAAATTGTAAATAACACCGTTATGCGTTTTAATATGATTCAGTCCCTTTCCTGCCGTATCCTGAGGGACTTCAGAACACACAATACTTCTGGCGGTTCAGCCTCTGACTGTTCAAAACCTCCTTGAGCGAATCAAAAGCAAAAATCTTGCCATGGCTTGTGAACAGGAGCGCTTATGGGAATTACAATATCTGCAGTATAAAACAGAAATAGTTGCTATTAAAAAAAGTAAAAAATGTAACAAAAAAAGAGAAATTTTTTCTTTTTTAAAAAATTTATCTGTTTTATTTGTGAAACTTTTGCCTTTCAGAGAGCAGAAAAAGAGCCGGCAGCTTCTGCCATTTGCGGAAATCAGGCCCGGCCCGACTTCGGCGTCAGGCCGGGCACAGGGAAACGCCGCAGACGAATTCACAGGCTCAGGCTGAAACATATGGGATTTCAGGCCGCAGAAGGGCTCCGGAAGGCCTTTCCCGGATTCTCCGGCAACGTCCGTGAAATCCATGTTTCTTCCCCGGAGGGCTGTACACGAACACGGACTTTGGCCAGGCCGCCCGTGTGAAAAACAGCACAGGGGGCTCTTCTCTCTTTTCTGCTTTTTCCCTAAAAGAGGCACTGCCCCGGCAGCTCCTCTCCCTCCCTCCGGGAGGAAAGGAGCGAAAAAAAAAACGGCCGCGCGCCTCCCAGGTCTGTCAGCCCCGGCTGATACCGGTGTTACGGAGGCGGTTCTCCGCCGGCTGGCTTTCACGGCATACATCTTGCTCATAAAATGGATCGCATATCTGCGGACAAGAGGTGTTTATGACTCGACGTGATCCTTCCCCCTGGTTTGTCTTTGCCGTCCTGTTCCTTGTTTATATAGGCTGGGGCTCTTCGTATATCGGCTACAAACTGAGTCTGGAAGTCGCCGGCCCGTTCCTTGTGGCCGGAGGCCGGGCCTTCATTGGCGGCCTGCTTCTCGCTTTTATGATCCTGGCCTCCGGGAAATGGGTCAGGCCGTCCTGGAAAACCATACGCTGGAATCTCGTCGTAGGCATACCTTTTGTGCTTTTTGGCAGCGGATTTATCGGTTTCGGCCAGACACAGGTTTCCTCATCCACTGCGGCTGTTATCACAAGCACCACACCGATACTCATGCTTGTGGCCGGGTACCTTTTCGCCGGTGAACCACGGCCGGCTTTCCTGCAGTGGGTTGGCCTTATCGCCGGCTCCGCCGGTATCACCTACATAGGCTGGTGCGAGCGCAGCTCGGCTCAGGGAGAGTACCCCGTCATTGGTATGATTCTGGTTCTGCTGGCCGCTGTAGGCTGGGTTTTCGCTTCCCTCTTCATGAAAAAACATCCGGTAGGACAGGCTCTCTCCGTTTTGCAGGCAACAAGCCTGCTGCTCGTCTGTGGAGGCGCGGACTGCTTCATCCTGGCTTTTATCCTGGGCGAACCCTTTGCCATGCACTGGGAAAACCTGCGCCCGGACATCATCATCGCCTTCAGCTGGATGACCATAGGCGGCACATTGGTAGCCTACTCGTGCTATATCTGGCTGCTGACCCATGTCAGCATCGCCCTGGCCGTTTCCTATGAATACGTGGTTCCTGTCGTGGGTATCATCCTGGGCTGGTACGTGGGCGGCGAGCACATCACGCCCGGCATCCTGATGGCCTGCGCGGTAACCATTGGCTCTGTGGCCCTGGTCATACACAGGCCGCATGAACGGCAGATCCAGACCAGGCAGGGATAATTTCCGTCCGGGTTATCCGGACTAAAAGTCCTCATCGCCTATATTCAGCTGCTTCATCTTATACCTGAGCCCCGGGGCCGTGAGATCCATGATGCGCGCGGCCTTGGCCACATTGCCGCCTGTAACCCTGAGAACATTGCGGATGCAGCGCGATTCAAAGGCGCAAAGCTTTTCCTTGAGAGGAATAACACTGTTCCGGCGCACGTCACGGTAGTCGTCAATCGTCTCCTGACTTCCTGCAGACGGACTGGCGCTGCCACAAGACGGCTCCGGGGCACCGTCAGCGGTTACAGCTTCCTTTCCGGCGGCCTCGCGGAAATGCCGGGGCAGGCATTCCTCCGTAATAACAGAACGGCCCTTGAGCAGAGCCAGACTGGCTTCTATGACATGCTGCAGTTCCCTGACATTGCCCGGCCAGCTGTATTCCCGGAACATCTGCATGACGCTTCCAGCCACGGTAATCCCCGCCGGCGCGTTTTTTGAGTTCTGCAGGAAGTCGGAAACCAGGAGGGGAATATCCTCCCGGCGTTCCCTGAGTGGCGGAACAAAAATTCCAATGACCGCGAGGCGATAGTACAGATCACTCCTGAGGATCCCTCTTTTTACTGCGGACAGGGGGGATTCATTCAGTATGCTGACGACACGCACGTCCACGCCCTTCTCTGTGGATGAGCCAAGCCGGCGCACGCGCCTCTCCTGCAGGACGCGGAGCAGTTTCGCCTGCAGCCCCAGAGGCATGGAGTTGAGTTCATCCAGAAGCAGCGTCCCCCCATCTGCCTTTTCGAAGAGTCCGGGTTTTTCAGCCGCGTCCGTATACGCCCCCCGGGATGTTCCGAACAGTATGCCTTCCAGCAGATTTTCCGGTATGGCCGCGCAGTTGACGGCAATAAACGGATATTTCCGCCTGGGACTGCCGGCATGAAGCGCCTGGGCAAAGAGTTCCTTGCCGGTTCCGTTTTCTCCCCAGATCATGACAGGAACCGTACTTTTCGCCGCTTCCTGCGCGTCGGCAATGGAACCGCGCAGTACAGTATCCTGCCCGATTATGCTCGCAAAATCATAACGCAGCTTTTCCCCTGCGAGCGGCTGGCCTCCACGGCCAGCCCCGCCCGCTGCGGAGTGTGTCCCTGTGCCGGTCAGAAGGGTGCTGTCCATCCAGATGGTGAAAGTCAGGACGCCGTCCCTGACCCTGTTTTTAAAAAGGGGAATAAAATCTGAAACAGAGGAAAAAAGGGAATTATTAACGGTCTTATACCAGTAGGCCTTCCTCAGCAGGGGTTCTCCACGGCGCAGACACTCGATGGTGGGGACGCAGCTCATCCCGTTTGGCAGATACAGCTGGGTTATATGTTTGCCCACCACACGCGTCTGGGAAAACCCGTCCACTTTGCGCTGAATGTCGTTCATGAACACACAGATTCCATCGGCGTCCACAATGGCTACGCCGATGCTCATGCGCTCCCACACGGCAAGCAGAGCTGGAGACATGACATCCTGAAGACTGACCGAAAACAAATCTTTCATGGCATTGCTGTCCGGCTAAGCAACAAAGGTTAACATGAGGAAATCAGAGCGTGTCAGAGTTTCGCGTTCCTGCACCCGGCTTTTTTCCTGCAGAATCTGTCCGGGACGGTTCAGTCACCGCCCATGGGATACCCGCCGCTCCAGGAAATAAACGCGAAGCCGGCACGTCCCCCTCTGAGCATTTTCATCCGTGTCTGCAGCGCACAGAGAACTGCCCTGTCCGCAGACTGCAGCAGACAGAGTCCGGTGAACGTCCTCACCGTCAGAGGACGGGCAGACGCCACCGCCTGTTCTTCCGCAGACAGAAAGCTCCGCAGGGGACACGGGGCAAGGCGTAACGCCGCCCGTGAAACGTCTGGCTGGGATCTGAAGTGGTGCCATGGCCGTGAACTGCTCCTTGTAACCGGATGAATGGCAGCTTCTCCCCTTATGCCGCCAGGCTCATTCCCCAAAATACCGTTAGCAGCGTCACGATAGCGTCAGGATGAAGAGACTGGCAACCCGGACCGCCTGGAAATAAAAGCGTGCCGAAGACTGCAAAATTTACACTGCAATATTTATGCCTCTTTTTGACGGATTCCCGCCTGCCTGCCGAACAGACACTCCCTCACGGAGCCGCTCCCCATGATTGCCGCTGCCTGCTGAAAAATCCTGTACCACCGCGTCTTCCCCAGAAAAAAACGGCAGGGAGGCTCCGCCGGAATTCCGGAATGTGGATGCCTGCACGGCTCCGGGTGTTTTCAGTTTTCATCCCGATTGCCGTCCTTTCTTTTTTCTTTCCGCTTCCGGGAAAACCACCCGCAGCCTAATGAAAAGAGTTCCAGAGACAGACCAGCCCTCCAGCCGCGACGACAGCCATCAGGAACCGACGGAAAATTTCACCCCGCACGCGTCTGACCACGGGGAAAGCGCAGAGAACGCCGAGCACACAGGCGGGAAATCCGTACGCAGCATAGGTAAGTATCTGCTCAGTATACAGCCCCGACCAGGCCTGAAGCGAACAGGTTATCAGACTGCGCAGGACAAAAAACACGCCAAGCGTCCCCAGCGCTTGCCGGGGCTCCCATCCGCACCAGAGGGCATAGGCGCCGGCCGGCGGTCCGTCAAAGGATATGGCCGTACCCAGCACGCCGGCCCCCAGGCCGGCAATGCTCCCGACGGCCCAGGAGCTTCTTTCCCGTCCGCTCCTCCTGGCAAAAAACTGCCAGCACACATACGAAAGGAGAAGCAGCCCGACGCCACCCTGAAGAATCCGGCCTGACACAGCCTGCAGGATAACGAGACCAATGAAAGCGCCCGGAATGGCGCCAGCCAGAAGAGGTGCGAGCGCAGAAAACCGGCAGTGACGGAGATATATGCACGTGAGCGTTCCATCCATGGCGAGGTTCAGAATGCAGCTCAGCAGTATGACGTCGTGCATGGGGATAAACATGGCTGCCAGAGGCACGGCAAGCATGGCACCGCCTATGCCCGTGAGCCCGGAAACAAAGCCTCCCAGAAGCCAGGCTATGAAGACAATGACTGAAGGAAAATCCATAAACTTCCTCCGCACGGTAACGGGTTCCTGCAGAGTCCGCGCCAGACGGGAAAGGCTGCAAGTCTTTTCAAAACGACCTGACGCTCTCCAGGGACTCTCTGCCTAAAAACAAACAGTTCCCTTCAAGCGGTTTCCTGCGGAAGCTCTTGAAGGGAACTGTTTTCTCATATGAAAACCAGACGGGGTGCTCACGAAAGATCCGGTTTTCTGACGTACCCGTCAGCAGGAGATCCGTGCCCTGGCCCGTACGGGCAGCGCTCAGGCGTCCAGCGCCGACAGAATAACCTGGCCGGCGTCATCCAGATGCAGATCAAAATTTTTCCCGTACTTCAGGAGGAAGTCTCTGCTCGCGATAAAAGGCACTTCGTTGACGCTTATCTGCTCATCCTCTTCCTCATCAGCCTCATCCATACCCAGACCGAGCATGATTTTGCTGTGTCAGCCGCCGCCGATACTGTATTCGCGGAGGCGCACGCCGGTGTCCTCATCCTCGTCCTCCAGCATGGTGCGAAGTTTATCCAGAATTTCATCACTGATTTTTATGGTAAACATAGAGAGATTCTCCTTCTTGTTTCGTCCGTAGTTACGCGATCACGGTGGAAAGGCCGTGCCTGCTAAAACGTTCCCGTACGCGGGCCAGTTCCTCCGGGCTATACTGCCGCACAGGAGGAAGTTCCCTGCCAAGAGCCCGGTACTTGTTGTGACCAAAAGTATGACAGGGCATGATTTCTATTTCGGCATGATGGAAAGGAAGGAAAAAATCCGCCATTGCTGCCACATTTTCCTCGCTGTCATTGAGATCCGGCATGAGGGGCATACGGATACGCACTTCTTTTCCGGAAAGCAGGGCAGTCTTCAGGTTGCGCAGAATAAGCGCGTTGTCTCTGCCCGTGAGCCTTTTATGCTGCCCGGGATCCATATGTTTGCAGTCAAAGAGAAACAGGTCAGCCAGGGCAGTCACTTTTTCAAAACGATCTTCCGGACAGTACCCGCATGTATCCACAGTCGTATGCAGGCCCTCATCGGCCGATGCCTGCAGCAGATCCAGCAAAAAACCGCCGGCTGCTGTCGGCTCACCGCCTCCGAAAGTGACTCCGCCCTCTGAGTTCAGATAGTAAAGCCGGTCCTTTAAAACAATGCCCATGACATCATCCACATTCATGAGCCGGCCGCTTACCTCCCTGGCTTTCGAGGGGCAGACTTCCGCGCACCTGCCGCAGTTTCCGCACTTCGCACGGTCAAGTGTAGAAACAGCCCCTCTCATGGCTGCTGCTCCTGTCGGACAGATCATCTGGCACGCACCGCAGCCGGCGCAGAGATTGGCGAAAAAAAGCACCTGAGAGGAAGAAATCTGGGATTCCGGATTGCTGCACCAGAGGCAGCGCAGCGGACAGCCTTTCAGGAAAACCGTCGTCCGTATGCCCGGACCATCTTTCGTTGACATCCGCTGAATATTGTAAACCATTCCCTGGCTCATTCCTCCCTCCGTCTTTCTCTGCCGTCCCACCAATCCGCCCGTATACGGGAACTGGCGGCAGGAGAAAATTCCGCTGCCGCCAGTTCCGTTATTTCAGCATGCCGCAGGCGCCGTACCGTTTTTACCAGACGTACTCGGTGCGCTTGATGATTTCGTTCTGCACCCCGCGGTCAAGGCGCGTAAAGTACGCGCTGAAACCGGCCACACGCACCACAAGGTCCTTGTATTCCTCGGGATGATCCTGGGCCTTCTGCAGCGTGGCGGAACTCACGCAGTTGAACTGAATATGTGAGCCGCCATAGTCACAGTAGGTCTTGATGAGCGCCAAGAGATTTCTGGCTCCCTGAGGTCCTTCCAGAGCTGAAGGCAGGAATTTCACATTAAAGTGGTTCGCGCCGTAGCGCACCGTATCAATGGCTTCCGCACCGGCCTTGATAAGCGCGGTTACACCCTCGTGGTCCGTCCCAGGCATGGCGGAAACGCTGCCATCGGTAAGGGCGATGCCCGCCTTGCGGCCAGTGGGGAGTGCGCCCATAAGAGAGCCAAAGTAGTTGTGGTAGGACAGGGAATACGCGTCAAGCGGCGTACGGTATCCGAAGCAGTCAGGCCCGATGGAACTGTGGATTTCATCCACGTCATGGTAGAAACGCTGCACAAACTCCTCGACTTCGGGGTAATCGTTGCCATGCTTGGGGGCTTCGAAGCACATTTTGCGGATGTCTTCGTGCCCCTCGAAATTCGTCTTCAGGGCTTCCAGCAGCTGATCCATATTCAGCTTCTTCGTCTCAAAAACCAGGTACCGGATGGCCAGCAGGGAATTGGCCGCGTCGACGCCGGCAGTCATAATGGGGTTCACCTGCGGATAGCGGGTGCCGCCGGCCTCTTCGCACATGCCCTTTTCAATGCACCCATCGAGCATAACGGAACGGAACACGCTGGGGACAACCTGGAGGCGTGCCATCTGGCTCAGATCGGAGTGATGGCGGGAAATTGTGAAGAGGTGGCGGAGCTGTTTCTTTACGGCATCGTACACTTCTTCAAAGGTTTTGAAACTGCACGGGTCGCCTGTCTCGGCGCCGACCTTTTTCTTGGTGGAAGGATCCTTGCCATTATAGAGCATGAGCTCAATGGTCTTGGCCAGACAGGGCTGATCTTCCTGCGTGATAAAGCTGCCTTTGCCGCAGATGCCGGTGGACACACAGCCGTAGTTGCCGCAGTTGCGGGCGTCTTCCAGGGTAATGCCGTCCTTATACTGGGCGAAACGGGCAAGATTGCGTTCGATCACCACGGTATTATTGAGGATCTGGGGCTGGCCGGATCCACCCCGGATACAGTCGACCACCTTGTTCAGGAGAGACTGCGGGAGTTTGGAATGATAAAGAAGTGTCAGCGTGGGCTGAATGCCGTGCACGCAAATCTGCGTCTCAAGAAGCAGTTCCTCAAGCTCCGTGCTGGCATCGTGGCCATCAGCGTCAACGCCGCCGATGGTGATAGTCTGACCCGTGTGGCCGGAAAGGGTCTTCGCGTAGGATCCGCCCTGGTATTCGCCCAGTTCCATGTGCTTGATCCACTGGAACTTCAGCAGGGAGATAACCTGCTCTCTTGTGAGCTTCCCTTCCTCAATATCCTTTTTGTAGAAAGGATACATGTACTGTCCGTAACGCCCGGGAGAAGTAGCGCAGGCCATCTGCTCCACTTCAATGGCCAGATGGATGAACCAGAAGGACTGGATGGCCTCACGGAAGTTGCGTGCCGGAAATTCCGGGACATGGCGGCAGATTTCGGCGATTTCCAGCAGTTCTGCCTTATCACGGGGATCAGCGGTTTCCGCGGCCGTTTTTTCGCAGAGCTCAGCATAGCGGTGGGAATGGGCGATGACAGCCTCTGTCGCCACAATCATAGCCCGATACAGGTCGTGCTTTTCCTTATTCACCAGCGTTGTCGGACATTCGGCGAGGCGGCGCTTTAAGTCGTCCACGACCCAGCGAAGTCCCCTGTTAAGAGCCAGTGGATAATCAGCGATGCCGGAACCGGAAGCCACGCTCACGTTGTCGTAATACATGCCGGCCTTGGAATACTGAGCGGGATTCACGCCGTACTTGGCCTTGTACATCTTATTGTTCAGGGCGATGCACGTACGGTTCTTCCACTTCCTGTATACCTTTTCCAGCAGTTCCTCGGTTTCCTGAGGAATCTTCATCTCGCCGAGGGATGTCATTTTTGCGAGCTGCATTTCATCCTTAATCCACGACACGTTCCACTCGGGATAGGCATAAACGCCGCAGCGGACGCCGGTCAGTGTTCCCACAATGGGGTTGCCGTCCAGAAAAATTTTCTTTGTCAGCAGAACACGCTCAAGGAGTTTTGCCCTGATGTAGATGACTGGCTCTCCGTCGAACTCATCATAAACATCCAGCAGACAGCGCAGACGTTCAGGATCCATGACCTGCGGAGCAGTAAGCAGGTAATCATGAAGGCTCGTGTACCGGGAATCCACGGTATCCCAGTTGATTCCGTATCCCTGCCCCTGTACGGGCGCGGAATTCCGATCAAATCGGATAATGGGTCTTTTCATGTGACATCTCCTTGATAAAGGGATGAAGATAAACAATGCCGGGCAGACAGATTTACCCTCTATCAAGCACAAAGCGTGCCACTCAGAAATTACGCGGATAATTTATTGAATTTATTAATTCTTTACTTTTTTCATCCCTGAGAAGGCGAGAATTTGGCGGAAAGAGAAAAATTTTTTTCTTTTTTGAAAAAATTTTTCCCCTGTTTGGGGAATCCTGCACATCCCCGGGCCGCAGTTCCGCCCCTTATGAAAAAAAAGAGCCGGCAAATTCGGGCCGCCGGTATTCAGCCCGTTACCGGCGAAGAGGGTCCGGGAAGCGATCGTTCTGGAGGGCAGTACGCACCCGCCTGGCGATCTCCTTTTCCCCGGCAGGAAAATACACAAACAGGGGCAAATGGGGTTTTCCTCAAGCCCCGCCAGCATGCAGCTGCGGCCCCCGGACACCAGAGGCCTGCTTTCGCCAGAATAAAAAAACAGGCATCTCACATAAACAGTTTTTTTCAGAAAGGCAGCAGGACCGCTGTACGGCAAAGTCGGCGATACGGCTTACACCGTTCCAGATACCCGAAGCAGGAGGCGGGGCCGGGCCCCCGCACCGAGGGCCGGAAGCGGGGCGGCTCGGCCCCCGGCGCCAGCGGCAGCCAGAGCAGCTCGAACCA
>OLPI01003537.1_pt1 | contig 11019 bp, 10 predicted proteins | sample 1672361 | NCBI WGS metagenome assembly OLPI01 (sample SAMEA3136675, study PRJEB25190) | human gut metagenome
GTGAGAAGAAAAAAGGCGTGGGCACCATCCTCATCGGCTTTGCCGTGCTGATGACCGGCATGACCACCATGTCCAACGCAGTGCTGCCGCTGCAGGGCGAAGAGTGGTTCACCAGCCTGTTCGTCCGCTTCTCCAACCCCATCCTTGGTGTGCTGGTGGGCGCACTGGTCACCGGCATCATCCAGAGTTCCAGCGCCAGTGTGGGCATTCTGCAGGCACTGAGCGCCACCGGCGTGATCACCTACGGCAGTGCCATCCCAATCATCATGGGCCAGAACATCGGCACCTGTGTCACAGCGCTGATCTCCTCGGTGGGTGCCACCAAGAATGCCCGCCGGGCCGCCATGGTGCACCTGTACTTCAACATCATCGGCGTGACCATCTTCCTGTTTGGTTTCTACGGTCTGAACGCCGTGTGCCACTTTGCCTTTGTGGATTCCACCATTGAAGCCTGGGGCATCGCCGTGGTGCACTCCGCCTTCAACATCCTGGCCACCCTAATCCTGTTGCCTTTTGCCAACGGGCTGGAAAAGCTGGCCATCCTCACCATTCCGGATTCCCCGGAAAAAGAGAGCTTTGCCCTGCTGGATGAGCGTCTGCTGAACACCCCGGCTGTGGCCGTAGAGCGCGCCCGCAGCGCCACCGCCGACATGGCAGAGCTGGCCCGCGTGGGCGTGGTGCAGGCCATGAGTCTGACCCACCAGTGGAACGACGAGCTGGCCCAGAAGGTGCGTGACGAGGAAAGCACCGTGGACCGTTATGAGGACGCTCTGGGCACCTACCTTGTCAAGCTGTCCGGCCGCGAGCTGAGCCACGCCGACAGCCAGAGCGTGAATACCCTGCTGCACACCATCAGCGATTTCGAGCGCATCAGTGACCACTCGGTCAACCTGCTGGAATCCGCGGAGGAAATGCACCAGAAGAACATTGAATTTTCCAAGGATGCACAAGAGGAGCTGCAGGTGCTGGAAGATGCCGTGCAGGATATCCTGAGCCGCACCACCGACGCCTTCCGCAAGGGAGACCTGCACCTGGCCAGCAAGGTAGAGCCGCTGGAAGCTGTGGTCAACGAGCTGGTGCGTGCCATCAAGGCACACCACATCGCCCGCCTGCAGACCGGCAGCTGCTCCATTGAGTACGGCTTTGTGCTGGACGATCTGCTGACCAACTACGAGCGTGTGTGCGACCACTGCAGCAATGTGGCTGTTGCCCAGATCGAGGTAGCACAGGACAGTTTTGACACCCACGCTTACCTCAACGATCTGCGCCATGGCAAAGATACCAAGGAGAGCGAAGAATTTCATCGTCGACTGGACAAATACCGGGAGCGGTATCTCTTCCCGGACAATCAATCTGCGGAGGAATTTGACAAATGATCTATATCGTAGAAGATGATGACGCCATCCGTGAGCTGGAGCAGTATGCCCTGCAGTCCAACGGTTATGAAGTGGCCAGCTTTGCCAGTTCCGAACCGTTCTGGCAAGCCATGCGCACCGAAGCCCCGGAGCTTGTGATCCTGGACGTGATGCTGCCCGGCGAGGATGGGTTCTCCATCCTGAAAAAGCTGCGCAACACCCCTTCCCTGCACCGGCTGCCCATCATCATGGTCACGGCCAAATCCAGCGAGCTGGACACCGTGCGCGGGCTGGACTGCGGTGCCGACGACTACATTTCCAAGCCGTTCGGCATCATGGAGTTCCTCAGCCGGGTGCGTGCTTCTCTGCGCCGGGCGGCTCCGGAGGAACGGCCCAATGTGCTCAGCTTCCATGAGATCCTGCTGGACAATGCACGTCACAGCGTGACGGTGAACAACCAGCCTGTCGAACTGACTTACAAAGAATACAGCCTGCTGCGCCTTCTGCTGGAGAACACCAACCTTGTGGTGACCCGCGAGACGATTTTGCAGGTGGTGTGGGGCACCGACATTTCGGTGGAAAGCCGCACCGTGGACATGCACATCCGCACCCTGCGCAAAAAGCTGGGCGATGCCGGACGCTACATCTGCACCATCCGCAAGGTGGGCTACAAGCTGGCCGATGACGAGGAGGCTGGAGACGAATGAAGCCGCACAGCATGGAAGAAAAAATCAGCTACCGGCTGTTCCTCATGGGCTTTCTGGGACTGCTGTTCACCGCAGCACTGTGCATCTTTGTCTTTCACCGGGCTTTTACCGCCCAGGCCTGGGATGACCTGGAAAAAGAGAGCGATCTCATCCGTGCCGGGTATGACCTGACCAGCGAGCCGCAGCAGCTTTCTTTCTTTGTGACCGGCGACCTGCGCATTACGCTGATCTCCCCGGACGGCGACGTGATCTTTGAGTCTGCCACCGATCAGCCCATGGAGAACCATCTTACCCGTCCGGAGATCGTGCAGGCGCTGCAGGGCAGCATCGGCAAGGACATCCGTGATTCCCAGACCATGGGATATGAGACCTATTATTATGCCGTGCAGCTGCCCGGCGGCAACATCCTGCGCGTGGCGCAGGACGCCGAAACGGTGTGGTCGGTCTACGACGGAGCCCTGCCGGCCATCGTGCTGAGCTGCGTTGCCCTGATGTTGGCTGCCGCGATCCTATCCACCCTGCTCACCCGCGCCCTTGTGCAGCCGGTGCTGAACATGACCGAGGATCTGGACCACATTCAGGATAAGGTCCCGTACAAGGAACTGATCCCCTTTGCCGAGAGCATCCATGCCGACCGCATCCTGCGGGAAAACAACGAGAAGATGCGGCAGGATTTCACCGCCAATGTGAGCCACGAGCTCAAGACCCCTCTGACCAGCATTTCTGGGTATGCGGAACTGATCGAGACCGGCATCGCCAAGCCGGAGGATGTGCCCGGTTTTGCCCAGAAGATTCATGGCGAAGCCAGCCGGATGATCCAGCTGGTGAACGATATCCTGCAGCTGTCCAGCCTGGACAACGCCTCCGAGACCTCCTCCATGCCGGAAATGGAGGTCGTGGACCTGCTGGACGTGGCCAAGGAGTGTGTGGAGCGTCAGAAGCTGAACGCCCGCCACGCCTACATCACCCTGACCTATCTGGGCGAGAGCGCACCGGTGCGGGGCAACCGCAATCTGTTGGATGAATTGTGCCAGAACCTGTGTGACAACGCCATCCGCTACAACCGCCCCGGCGGCAAGGTGCAGATTGTGACAGCATGCACCCGGGACGGCCATTGCAGCCTGACCGTGACCGACAACGGCATCGGCATCCCGCGCGAGTCGCAGAGCAGTGTGTTCGAGCGCTTCTACCGGGTGGACAAGAGCCGCAGCAAGGCCACCGGCGGCACCGGTCTGGGGCTGGCCATCGTCAAGCACATTGCCCTCATCCACGAGGCCCGCATCAAGCTGGAAAGTCAGGTGGACGTCGGCACGACCATCACGGTCACCTTCCCCACGGCATCCTGATTTTTCAAGCACCCAGAAATACAACGTCTGCCTGCAGCTGCGGGCAGGCGTTTTTTGTTGGGTCAAACCCGTCGGGAGAGCCTGTGCACAGCAGACTGTGCTCCCGCAGATGCAGCAGGTCTGTCCCCTGCCGCCAGCAGGAACGTACCACCCCAAGGCAAAGTTCTTCTAGCTGCCGACGCTGTGCCGCATCCGGCTGCGGCGTGCCGTAGGCCGTCTGGCAGTCCAGACGCAGGGTGGCCGTCTGCTTCCGGAGAGCAACTGAGACGGTGCACCGCCGGATGGTTACACGCTTTCCTTGCAGCCAGAAGGTTCGTTTGCCCGGTGTGCCCGTCAGCAGAAGAAACGCCTCTGTCTCGTTTTCTGTCAGGCGCTGCACCGCACCGCTCCGGACATACAACGCCCCACTGCCGGAAACTTCCGGTTCCTCATCTTGCAGGCAAAGCACCGGCAGCAGGCTTTCCTTGTGTGCATACAGCCGGGGCATTGCCGCCGAGCCCGCTTTGAGTTTGTCCAGCAGTTTGTCGGGCAGAGTCTCCGTTTTTCCGCACGACTGCAAGAGTATTTCCAGATCAAATTCCGTGCAGGAAAGTCGGGCCGCTGTGCGCCCGCAGCCGCGTTCCAGCACAAGTGCTTCGTATGCAGAGAGCACGCCGTCGTCCGTCTGCACCGGGAAGAGCAAATAGTCACACAGGCGATAATCTGCCGTCTGCGGCAAAGTTCCTTCGGCAGCGGCAAGGGCTGTTTCCAATGTCTGCCCTCGGCCATCGGCGATGCGCAGTGCGGCTGAGGCATCGGCTGCGTCGGCTGCCGCTTCCGGTGACTGATACAAAAGCCCCACCGACCAGGTCTGTTCCTTCTGTTCCAGATAAACCACCCGTATCATACTTTTTTCAGTGGTCTCACAGCGCAGGAACAGCAGGCACCAGCCAACAAGCACCGCATAAAGCAGAATTCGGGCCCATCGCCGCTTCATTGCCGCACTTCCTTTCGCTTTTGTATGGCGTACTCCTGCCCCAGCATCCGGATGGTCGTGCACAGCACCCCGATGCGAAAAATCGCGCAGGTCAGCCAGACCAGCAGCAGCGCCGCGTCCAGCCGGGAAAATGTCCCGGTGCTCCATGCACGCAGCAATTCCCACGCCGGGTATGTCCGACCGAACACCAGTGCCATGCCAAGCGTTGCCGCCGTTTGTACAAGGGCTGTGAGAATGGGCAGGCAGACACCACGCCGCTCCTCCCGGCCGCAGAGCAGCGGTACCGCAAAGTATTCCGCATAGACCGGAACGGTGAATGCCGTGCTCTGCGGCGCAGCCTGCGCAAACAGCCCGGCCCAGTGCATCTGCCGGGCCAGCCCCAGCAGACACACCGCGCTTCCCACCGCCACAAACCACCACAACACCTGCGCCGGGGCACCCCATGCGCGGGCAGGCATCTGCCAGCCCGCCCAGAGCAGCAGCGGCAAAAACCCCAGCAATGCCAGCGAAGAAAACTCTTCCCTGCAGACTTGCAGAGCCTTCCAGAATGTTCCGGCCAGTTCCACCGCCAGCCAGACCTGCAGGCAAAATGCAGCTGCCCAGGCGGCAGGCTTTGGCGGACCGGACTGCCAAAACCGACTGGCCAAAGCAGAAAGTATCATCAGCAGTACTGCAGCCAGCACCTCCTGCCAGAGGAGTGCCCGGGACGAACTGCATACCGGCAGACGCTCTGCCGCCGCCGCGGCAAAGATGCTGAGAGTCACTGCCGGCAATGAAAATTTGTCCTGCGTTTTATTCATGCGCGGGGCCTCCGTTTTTGCCAGATGTTGAACCCCTTGCGGGACAGGTGCCGATAGTTGCGCCGGATGACGCCGTCCTCGGCCAGCGGGCTTTGCGGGAACGGATGCTGTGCAAGATACGGCACCCCCAGCATCCCGGTGCCGGACAGGCTGAGCAGCAGCACAAAAAAAGCCCCGGCCAGTCCCACCGGCCCGGCAAGCCCCGCAGCCACCACTACGCCGATGCGCAGCAGGGTGGCCGGTTCGTACAAAGCGGGCGTGACGAACACCGCAATGGACGTAATGCTGGCCACAAAGATGACCGGGGTGCTCATCAGGCCGGTGGCAATGGCGGCATCGCCCAGAATGAGGGCGGCCACCAGACTGACCGAATGCCCCAGCGACTGCGGCATCCGCAGCCCGGCCTCCCGGATAACTTCCAGCAGCAGGATGACCAGCAGCATTTCTGCAAACAAGGGCAGCGGCGTAGCCTTTTCGGCGGCTTCGATCTTATACAGCAATTGGGGCGGGATCAGCTCTGGCAGATAGACCGCCAGACAAACGAACGCCCCCGGCAGAAAGACCGTGAGGTAAAAGGAAGCATAGTTCAGCACCCGCAAGAAGGAGGCGAACACAGCAGTGGACGCGTAGTCGTCCAAGCATTCAAAGTTTTCACAGAAGAGCGCCGGCAGCACCATGGCCGACGGGCTGCCGTTGACCAGCACTACAATGCGGCCCTCACATAGTTTGGCCGAAGCCGCCGCCGGGCGCTGGGTGTAGCTGACCGGAGTGAACAGCCGTGCCCGGCTGGGCAGAAGCCACGGTACAAAATAGCTGCTGTCCAGCAGCAGCTCCGGCTTTGCAGCGGCAAGGGTCTGCCGCACCTGGCACACCATGGCAGGGTCTGCTTTGCCCCTGCAGTAGCAAATAGCGTACTCTGTCCCTGCGGCGGTGTCGGCCTGCGCCACCTCCAACACCAGATCATCGGTGCGGACCAGACGGCGCAGCAGGCTCAGATTCACCCGCAGCAGGTCGGCAAAACCTTCCCGCGACCCGCGCAGGTTGCCCTCTCCTTCCGGCTCGTCCACCGAGCGGTACTTGAGGGCCTGCACCGAAAAAGCAATGCCTTTCGCGCAGCCATCCAGCAGCAGCACAGCCATGCCTGCCGTTAACCGCTTGACAAGATCCGGCAGATCCTCCACCGGGGTGCTCTCGGCCGGGGAAGCGGAACCATGCAGGATGTGCTCATACACTTCCTGCCCGGTGCATGGGCAGGGCTGCTGCAGCGCCTGCCGACTGGCCGCGTCCAACAGTAGCTCCCACAGTGAATCCAGACTGGCCATGCCGTCAAACAGCACAATGCAGCCCCGGCAATGATAAATCATGATTTCCTTGGCATAATAATCCGCAGAGGCACCGAACCGGGCGTCCAGCTCTGCCAGATTTTCGGCCAGATGCAACGACAACTGCTGCACACAACATCCACTCCTTTGCACAGCAGTATGCCCGCCCGGAGCCGGTTCCATACCGGCGGGTGCCGACAGGAGGTTTCCACGATGAAGTTGTTGATCTTCCGCACGATTTTGATCTACCTGTGCGTGCTGTTTGCCATGCGGCTGATGGGCAAGCGTCAGCTGGGGGAACTGCAGCCCGAAGAACTGGTGTCCACCATCCTGATCTCCAATCTGGCGTCCATCTCCATTGAATCGGAGGATGTTCCGGTGACGGCCAGCCTGATCCCGCTGTTTTTCATTGCTGCGCTGGAGCTGCTGGGCTCCGCGCTGAGCTTCCGCAGCCAGAAATTCTTCAACCTGCTGTCCGGGCGGCCCAAAACCGTGATCCTGAACGGAGAGATCGACCAGAACGCTCTGCGCACCCTGCGCCTGACGGTGGCCGACCTAATGGAAGCGCTGCGCGGCAAGGACGTCTTTGATCCGCGGGATGTGTCCTACGCGGTCATTGAGACGAACGGGACTCTTTCGGTGGCATTGCGGCCGGAAAAGGAACCTGCGCGGCTGACTGACCTGCAGCTGCGGGTGGAGCACTGCCACGCAACCATCCCCTTTGTGCTGGATGGGCAGGTGCTCGAGGACAACCTGCACTGGTGCGGCAAAGACCGTGCCTGGCTGGAACGCACGGCGCAGGCCAATACCCTGCTGCCGCAGGAAATCCTGCTTCTTGTCGGCAATGAGACCGAGGACTATTTTCTTTTGAAAAAGGAGCGCCGCGCTACGGTGCATGAGGGCCGGAAATGAAACGGATCTATGCCTGCTTTGCCATCGTGGCCGCTTTGCTGGCCACTGCCTTTTACAGCAGCTTTCAGGTACAGCGCTTTGCCGATGACATTTCCACCGACCTGGACTGTGCCATTGAGGCCATTCGCAACAGTGACCTGCCCACCGCCCGGCAGGCACTGGCTCGCGGGGCCGACCGGTGTGACCGGATGCGGGAAAAGATGAACCACCTGCTGCGCACGGAAGATTTTACCGAGCTGGAAGCGGCCCTGCGCACCGCCGACGGGCACCTGGAGCAGAACGCCCCCGAAGAAGCCTTTGGGGAGCTGCGCCGGGCACAGGTACAGGTGGAAACACTGCAATGGCTGGCCCGGCGGTTTGTGTAAACACAAAAAGCACCGCTTCCCTGCTGCTGTACAGAGAAAGCGGTGCTTTGCAAATTACGGGTTACTGTGCGTCCTTCCGGTCGCCCATGAGCTTTTTCAGTTCATTGAAAAAGCTCTCCACGTCGGCAAACTGCCGGTAGACCGAGGCAAAGCGGACATAGGCCACCTCGTCGATCTTTTTCAGTTCCTGCATGGTCAGCTCCCCGATGCGCACACTGGGGATCTCGCGGTCGTAGGAACTGAGCAGGGTCTGCTCGATGCTGGTGACCGCGCGCTCAATGGCCTCGTAGCTCACGGGGCGCTTGGCGCAGGCCCGCAGCATGGCATTCAGCAGCTTCTGCCGGTCAAACGGCTCCCGGGAGTTGTCCTTTTTGATGACCACGAGCGGGACTGTTTCCACCACCTCGTAGGTCGTGAACCGCATATGGCAGCTCAGACATTCCCGGCGGCGGCGGATGCGCTCACTGTCTTCGGTAGGGCGCGAGTCGATCACCTTGGATTCCTCAGCACCGCAATAGGGACATTTCATGTTCTGTTCCTCCTGAACCTCTGCGGGAATTTTGCGTCAGGCCTTTTTGCCGGACTTGGGGCTGCGCTCGCTCCACAGCATCCATGCCGAGGTGGAGACGCACAGCGAAGTGTACACGCCGCTGATCATGCCCATCATCAGCGGGAAGGCAAAGGTAAAGATGCTGTCCAGACCGTAGAGCTTTGCCACGATGCACAGCACACCCAGTGCCATCACGGTAGTGATGGTGGTGATGAGGGTACGGCGGGCAGACTGGTTGACCGAACGATTGACCAGCTCTTCAAAGCTGGCCTTCTTGCCCATCAGGGCGCGGTTCTCGCGGATGCGGTCGTACACCACGACGGTATCGTTGATGGAGTAACCCAGAATGGTCAGCATGGCCGCAATGAAGTTGCCGTCCAGCGGAGTGCGCAGCAGCACAAAGGTGCCAAACACCACCATCAGGTCGTTCACCAGTGCCAGCACAGCCATCATGCCGCCGGTCAGGCCGCCGATGTTCTTGAAGCGCAGGGCAATGTACACCAGGATGAGCACCAGCGCAAACACCACAGCTACCAGGCTCTTCTGCAGGAACTTGGTGCCCATGGCAGCACTGACGTTGCTCAGGGACAGCTGCGCGAAGTTGTTGTCCGGGTAAGTCTCGTTCAAAGAGTCCAGCAGAGCCTCCACCTGATCGGTGGTCACGGTCTCGGTGCCGGGCATGGAGATCTTCAGGGTCTGGTCACCGGTGGCCACGTTCTCGCCGGTCTGCAGGGTCAGGCCGGTGTTCTCCAGTGCATCGGAGGCGGTCTGCTGCACCTGTGCCATCTCAAAGCTGCCGTCGTAGCTCAGGGTGATCATGGCACCGCCGGTGAACTCGGTGTCCAGATGGACACCGAGCACCACAGCACACAGCACGATGGCTGCCATCAGGCAGGAGGAAAAGACCAGGAACTTTTTGCGCAGACCCACAAAATTGACCTGCTTTTTCTCGGTCTCATCCTTGCCCAGCTTGGCAGCACCGTACAGCCAGGGGTTGCGCAGAGCCTTGATGGAGGCCGCACCGCGGATCATGACGCGGGTGGCAAACACGCCAAACACGAAGTTGAGCAGCACGCCGGTCAGCAGCGTATAGCCAAAAGCGTAAATGGTACCGGCGGTGGAGGGGCCAAAGGCAAAGAACACAAAGTGCAGTGCCTTGGCAAACAGGCCGTCCGAGGGGCCGAAAGCACCCATCAGCACGATGGCCACGATGACAATGGTCACGTTGCCGTCGATGATGGGGGTCAGGCCGCGGGCAAAGCCGCTCTTCAGTGCGCCGTCCAGGGACTTGCCATTCTTCAGCTCTTCCTTGATGCGCTCGGCCGTAATGACGTTGGCGTCCACGCCCATGCCAATGGCCAGAATGATACCGGCGATGCCGGGCAGCGTCAGGGTAAAGCTCTCAAACACCGGGAAGTAGCCGGAAACAAAGGCCAAGGTGGAAAGCCAGACAGATAAGGCACTGGAATTGTACGCAGACATTGAAAAAGTAGTAGAAGCGAACCATCTGGAAGCGGACAAAGAGTTTACAGATATGAAAAAACAGTTGACCGATATGGCTACAGAGGTAAAAGGAAAACTTGCCCAGGCAAAGGAAGAAGATGCAAAACTTGCTCTTCAGGAGATTGATGGCATTATTGATAATCTTACAAAAGTAAAAAATTATGTAGATAAAACCGTGTCGGACGCGAAATAAAAAAAGATCAACCACAGAAAACTTCTGTGGTTGATCTTTTTTTATAATATAATCTAAGAATCAGTCTTTATCGTTTAGTTCCAGCAAAAAGTTCAGGAAATCTGTTCTTTTTTCCTTTGTTGCGGCAATCGCACTGCGAGGATGCTGATTGGTCTGACCGGTGAGGAGGTACGGAATGTTATAACCCCAGACAACGCCGGATTTTTTCAGTGGAATAATATGTTTTTCCAGGAACTGAAGAATCGGGATCAGATCATATTTAGGGTTTTTCAAAAAGCCTAATAACTGTTCACTGGAACAGTTGCCGGCACCACGGCCCATACCACCAATGGTAGAATCCAGATAACTGACACCTCGGGTCAGCGCAGCGATGGTATTGGCAAAGGCTAACTGCTGATTGTTATGGGCATGCATACCTACGGATTTGCCATGATCCTCAGCCATTTTCAAATATTTATCAGCCAGATCATCTACCTGCTCCATGTACATAGAACCGTAACTGTCTACAATGTAGATCACATCTACCGGACACTGGCTCAGCAATGAAAGAGCTTCTGTGATCTCGGACTCTTTGGCAGTAGAGATAGCCATAATATTTACGGTTGTTTCATAGCCTAAGTTGTGGCAGTATTCAATCATTTCGATGGCTGCCGGGATTGTGTGGATATAAGTGGCGATCCGGACCATATCGATCACACTTTCAGAACGACTTAAAATATCCCGTTTGTAGTTGCAGCGTCCAACATCAGCCATGACGGAGAGTTTCATATCCGTATTGTTATCTCCTACGATCCGTCTTATATCATCTTCTTCACAGAATTTCCATGGGCCGAAGTCTTCTGGCTTAAAAATATCTTTGGAAGCTTTATAGCCAAACTCCATATAATCAACGCCGGCAGCTACATTGGCTGCATACAAGTCTTTAATAAACTCTTCTGTGAACCGGAAATCGTTTACAAGACCGCCATCCCGGATCGTTGCGTCTACAAC
>OLPI01003540.1_pt1 | contig 11012 bp, 9 predicted proteins | sample 1672361 | NCBI WGS metagenome assembly OLPI01 (sample SAMEA3136675, study PRJEB25190) | human gut metagenome
AGTGTGACACTGCAAACGGAAAGTCAAATGTGTTTTCCTATTTGAAAGCTCATAGAGATGAAAAAATCTTGGTAATTGCAGATGGCGCTACCTTTGGCCCGGAAATGGATAGAGTGTTGCAGTTGGTGCAGACAAGAGAAAATCTAGTGCTATATTTGCCGGAATCCTTTGAATGGCTGATACTTTCTTCTGGAATCCTGAAAGATACGGAGGTTGCACAGATATTGCAGACACCGTCTGACTACATCGATGGCAAAGACTATTTCAGCTGGGAACGTTACTTTACTGCACTTCTGACAGAGAAAACGGCTGGAACTTATCTGAATTATACTAAGAAAACGCTAAATGAGGCCTATTTGAGTGATGGCGCAAAGAATGCAATTTTAAGTCAGATGGCAAAAGTAAAGTTGAAGTAAAGCATTATTGAGTGAAAAGATAGTCGGGTTTGGAGAGGAGAATATAAAAATGCCGGAGCAAAGAACAGATAAAAAGAGATGCTTTATAATAACACCTATCGGCAATGATAATGATTCGATTCGTCGTCACATTGATGGAATCATAGATGCGGCTATAAAACCGGCATTGGAGCCGGATTATGAGGTTGTGGCAGCTCATAAAATCACAGAGACAGGAACAATAACAAAGCAAATCATAAAGGAAATCTATCAAGATGAGCTTGCTATTGCTAATTTAACGGGAAACAATCCGAATGTAATGTATGAATTGGCAGTTCGGTACTGTTTGGGAAAACCTGTACTTACGATTGCAGAAAAGGGAACGAGTCTTCCATTTGATGTCATGCCGGAGCGGACGATTTTTTATATCAATGATCCTAAAGGAAGCCTGGACTTAAAAGCGGCTATCAGAAAATATGTGGCTAACTTAGATATATCTAAGAAAGGAAGCCCAATTCATGATATAATTCATGAGATAGATGCAGATGCGGAGGTTTTGTCGATTGTGAAATCTTCCCCAAAGGGAAATTTGACTCAAGGTTCTACAGACGAAATTCTGATGCACATCTTAAAGAAGTTGGATCAATTAGAAAAAATGACAGAGAGAACTCAAATTGAAGTGCTTGATTCCGAAAGAGAATATCGATACCAGTGTCGTGTTATATTGGAGTCCCTTGATCCAGATGTAGTAGACGAAGGAAAAAAGGAATCACTAAGGGATAAGTTGATTTCTGCACCGCTTCCGCTACAGATGATGAGACTGAGATTTTTGCCAAACGCTATTAAAATTGATTTTAGAGGAAATGATTTACTGCCGGGAGAAATTATTCAGCAATGGCTAAGTAATGCGGTAGAGGCTAGCGGATTTGGAAGAGTAAAAAATGTGATGGTTCAACGAGTATAGAACTAGGTGGTTAATAAACTATGTCGGTTACAAAAATTAAAATCGCTTCGATTCAAGATGTTGAACAAGTTGTGTTGGAAACTCAATATGATGACAAGCTGATGCACTATAGATCGCCTGCGCTTTTTCGAGGCCTTCCAAACGATACATATACTTTGCAAACGAGTCTTTATCGAAATTGCAAAGAAAAATCTACCGAATTAGAAACGAGTATTCTTCGAAATTTTTATAAGTATGCACTTCCGACAGCAAATCATGACTCTTGTTGGGAAAGAATGATTGCTGGACAACATCATGGTCTACCGACTCGTTTGATGGATTGGAGCTACTCACCATTGATTGCATTGCATTTTGCAACAAGTGGGGAGGATTTTACTGCAATGGAAGCACATGATGCAGTTGTATGGAAGATAGATATTGACGAGTTGAATGAATTATTGCCGGAAAATTATAAAGAGTTGCTAGACAAGGAACATGCAAAGCTTTTTACAACGGAAATGTTGAAAACGGTTGCAAAAAATACAAGTGAGTACGATGATGCAATGAAGTCTGACAGCATGGTTCTTTTGGAACCTTTTTCAAGTGACCAAAGAATCATCAATCAATACTCCTATTTTTCAATTCTTCCTAGAGAAATCGTGAATTTGGAAGATTTTTTTGAAAAGAATACATGCAATACGGTAAAGTATATACTAGATAAGTCTATTAAATGGCACATTAGGGATATGCTTGATCAGTGCAATATAAATGAGAGAACAGTGTATCCGGGTCTTGATGGAATAGCAATGTGGCTAAAGCGACACTACTATGTACGATGATACGAAGCCATAGAAACGAATATAAGTCGGTATATGTGATTCCAAAACGCTCTGTAATTTTGGCACCCGCCCAGGCTGCGATTAAGTCTCCCCGGAAATAAAATCTGATAGGATAAAGAAGATAAAAGCTCTTGGTTTCTGTAATGGAGGGGAAAATGTAAAAATGCCAGAGCAAAGAACAGATAAAAGGAGATGCTTTATAATAACACTTATTGGCCAATGATAATGATTCGATTTGTCGTCGCATTGACGGAATTATAGATGCGGCTATAAAACCGGCATTGGAGCCAGATTACGAGATTTTCTAATAGTTGAAAACATCTGTTTTTTCTTGCATAGGAGAGAATGTTTGATGGAAGGCACAGACAAAAAAGATTTAATACGAAACAGCTTGATTGCGTTGACCTCCACGGTTCCATATATAGGTGGTACGATTTCATTTCTTCTCGATAAATATATTCCATCAGAAGCAGAAAAAAGAAGAAATGAGTTTATAAAGAAGATTGAGGCTGATTTGAAAGAAATTGAAGAAAAAGTAGATGATTTTAATCTGGACACACCGGAGTTCTATAGCATCTTTACAAGATTGCTCAAGGAATCTATGGAAGAATATAGAAGTGAAAAAATTACAGCGTTCAGAAATTTGACAATACATATTGTCCTTGAACCTCAAGAATTTAACAAGATAGACTTTTTTGCGAAGTTAGTGATATCATTAGTTCCGGATGAAATAATGATTTTGCATATATTCTATATACTGGATGTTAAAGGTGAGCTGAAAATGCTAGATGGCGATATAGAAAAAAGAGACATCTATAAAATTATATCGAAAGTCTATGGTATAGAAGATATGGAGTATATGAGGGCGTTGATAACCGATTGCCAACGGTATCGATTGATAATAGCAAGTCAGCAAATGCAAAAGAGGATGGGAAGAAAAGGCCTCTTTTTGAGCGATTTGGGAAGGGAATTTTTGACTTATATTTTTTCACCTAAAGAAGGCGGTATGGATGGAGAAAGCTGATTGCCTGCGGAATATTAGTATTGGTGCACTTGCTTCGTTGCCATATATCGGCGGACCTTTGTCATATATTATAGATAAAAGTGTTCCGGAACAAGTGAGTGTGCGTTATTCAACATTTATGAAATCGCTAGAGAAAGACATTGCAACTTTGAAAAAGAAAATAGACTATAGCCGATTTGAGACGCCACAATTTTATTCTATGTTTGTTAAAGTGATTCATGAAGTGATATGTAACCATATAGAAGAAAAAAGAATTTTATACAAAAATATATTGATAAATACAGTTGATGCTTTTTGGAACTGCAATAAAAATGATTTCTTTCTTTCCGTAACGGAAAGACTTTCGTCCGATGCTATAAATTATTTATATTTGATTTATACCGGGTTCGATCAATCAGAACAAAAAGACAATTTTCTTGCGATAGGAAACTTAATGAAAGTTTTTCCATCGCAAAGTGACTATTTAATGGAAATCGGATCTGAGTTGGTACGATATCATTTGGTGGAAGGGGTTAAAATGACCCAATTGGGAAAACAATACTGCAACTTTATCTTTTCTCCGATACAGCAAAAGTAACTTGGTGAGCTGATAGGAGGACTAAAAAATTTTTGAAGATAGATTACTTCATATCTATAGAGGAACTCTGTGTGAAAATCACTTTGTTGAAAATGGGTGGACTTCATGAAAGAGCAGAATGGTAAATTATCAAGAGGTGAATTTTTATCGTTTGTTAAGGCGGTCTTGAAGAAAAAATCGTTGGAAGAAAACAAACCGCTCTATTTTGAATACAAATTATCTGAAAATGGGGAGAAAGAAAAATTTTCAAATCGTTTTGATGCACTTGCACCAGAAGGATTTTCCGGATATCAAAATCTGGTGATTTTCGAGTTTATAGATAGCCGTACACCGATAGCAAAACGAATCAAAAGTTTGGCTGATGACTATAGAAAAAACTATGATGCAACAGTTATTTTTGTTTTAAATGCCGAGTTTCAATTTGAAAATCCAAATTTTGTAGTGTGGGACTTGACAGTCATAAACAATTGGATTGAAGAGTATCCAACTGAATATAGCCATGCATGTTCATTAGGCATTGATTGTAAAAGAATTGCGAGTGATAAGGAGAAAATACAGCTTTTTGAAAAGCTGTACAGCGAAGATTTGTATTTGAAAAACAATGAAATCTACACGAATGCAATACGCACTTGCATTAAAGAGCAAAATGGCTTTGCAATCGTACTAGGTGCAGGTGTTTCAAAGGAACAGGGCGCAAAGACTTGGGATGAGTTGCTGAAAGATTTTCAAAAAGAAATAGAAGAAAAGCATCTTTTGGATGATTCCAAGGCAGTTTTTGAAGAAGTTGGGGGAAGTAGCCTTACCAACGGCTCAATTATGCAAGGATATCTGGGCAAGCGAGAAAACCTTTGCTTGGCAGATTCATAAAAGCTTATATGATGCAGCACGGGATTTGGACATGAATACCGAGCTGGGAGAAATTGCGCGATTAGCCCAAAGATGCCAAAAAGATCAAAATTTTAGGATCTTAAGTTATAATTATGATGACTTCCTTGAACAGTATTTGGCTTTTCTTGATATAAAATGTTGCTCTATATTTACAACAAAGGTAAGATATTCAAACGGACGGGATAGTGCAGACTTTTATGGCATGAATGGACAACCAAATCAAAGTCTGCGATTGTATCATGTACATGGCTTTTTGCCGAAAGTCGCAACGAGAAATCAACTGGATATGCTTCACATGAGATCGATTTGTTTGACGGAGGCCGACTATAATATGCTTTATAATCAGCCCTATAGTTGGCCGATTGCAAGTCAACTTTCCTTCTTTAGAGAAAATACATGTTTATTTATTGGGTGCAGTTTAAGTGATCCGAACATCCGAAAACTTTTGGAAATTACCGCATATAATCCGCCAAAACATTATGCGATTTTTACTATGACATATAAAAGTACAGATGCGTTTGGTTACACAACAACAAAACAACTGACATCAAAAGATCGGCTTCAAATTGAAAATCATTTTTATCGTATTGGAATCAGCGTTCTGTGGGTAAAAGATTATAGCGAGATACCAGTATGGCTACATGATCTGAATCAAGTGATTGTTTAAACGTAGGTATTCGTCTCGTGGCAGTTCGCCGTCTGCACGCATGGCAGCGTAGTTCAACTTGCGCTTTTTGATTTTTTCAATCTTGCCCTGAATCGGCGCAGCGGACATTCGTACAGATGCTGACCAGCTGGTCCATGCAGACCCCCGCCCTCCGTCTGCCTCAGGGTATCAATTATCTGGCCATCCTGCTGGGCTGCGTGCTGATGATCGTCTTCTATGTGGTTTGGGCCATTCTGCACCTGATGAAGCTGATGGGCAGGGATACCTCTAAGGAAGAGGAGGAATTGAATCGATGAATACTGGATTGATCCTGATGTTTGTTGCGCTGGCGGTCTGCCTCCTCATCGGCGTGCCGGTCGCATTCTCCATCGGCATCAGCTGCATGACTCTGCTCTACGTCAACGGCGGCCCCTCGATGGACATTCTGCTGCAGCGCATGGTCAGCGGCGCAAAGAGCTTTAACATGCTGGCGATGCCCATGTTCATCTTTGCCGGTGCCTTGATGGTCTACGGCAGTACACCGCGATTGATAAAGCTGGCGAATATGCTGCTTCGTAAATTCCCCGGTGGTCTGGGTGCAACGGCTATGGCTGCCTGCGGCTTCTTCGGTGCCGTTTCCGGTTCCGGTGTCGCCTCTGCTGCCGCCATCGGCAAGATCATCGGCCCCTCCATGCTGGATGAGGGGTATCCCAAGGGCCTGACGGCCGGCCTTATCGCAGCCGGCGGCACGATGGCCTGCATCATCCCGCCCAGCATCGTCATGGTGGTCTACGCCCAGTCGGCCAGCGTCTCCGTGGGCGATATGTTCCTCGGCGGCGTGGCCCCCGGCCTGTTGACCATCATCGCCCTCATCGCCCTGAATAGCTTCTTCGCTGTCCGTCGGCAGAAGAAGGAGAACAAGGACCCCCACGAGTACACCGTCAATGAGCGCATGAAGATCATTCTGGATGCTCTGCTGCCCCTGCTGATGCCCGTGGCCATTCTGGGCGGCGTCTTTTCCGGTCTGTGCACCGCTACCGAGGCCGCTGTCGTGGCTGTGGTCTACGCGCTGTTCCTCGCCGTGTTCGTCTACCGCGAGCTGACCCTGAAGGACTTCTTCAAGGTGTCTGCTGACGCTGTCGTTTCCACCGGCGTCATCATGCTCATCATCTCCGTCGCTTCTCCCTTCGGCTGGCTCATGTCCACTCAGAAGGTGCCCCAGATGTTTGCAAGCTGGCTGATGAGCATCACCGACTCCAAGTTCCTTATCCTCGCCTTCATCTTCCTGCTGCTGATGATCCTTGGTATGTTCATGGAGACGGTCTGCATCATCATCCTGACCACCCCCATCCTGTTGCCCATCGCGGTATCGGTCGGCCTGACTCCGCTCCACTTCGGCATCGCCCTGCTGATGACCCTGATGGTCGGCAGCCTGACCCCGCCGCTGTCGGTCAACCTGTTTACCTCCTGCCGTGTGCTGGGCATGAAGGTGGACGAGGCCTTTCCCGATACGCTGTACGTCATCGGCACGGTGGCACTCATGGCGATTCTGACCTTCACTATCCCCGGATTGGCGGAATTCCTGCCCGCTGTTCTGGGCGGCTAATAAAAACGCAGCTGCGCTACCATTGCATGACAACCCCCCGGTCTCTGTTTTCAGAAGCCGGGGGCTTTTTGCGTCTTCTCCGTTGCATTTCGCCCGAAAGTATGTTTCAATAAAAAGTAGTGAATAGCAGTTTGCGTTTTGAATGCACAAGCAACGTCCGCAAACTGCATATCGCAAATATGCCGTTTTGATAGGCACTATTTTTGAAAATTGCGATAGAAAAACAGTCGTTTTTGTGCGGCCGTTTTTCTTATATTCTGTGCTATAATGAGAGCAGAAAATGCTGCGAGGTGACATTTATGCCTTTAAATAATCCTATCACATCGGCGCTTCTGGCCGACCCGGAAATTTTCCAGCAGAACCGTTTGCCCTTCCACGCTCATTTTGCAGACCAGACAAGCCCGGAAATGCCGCTGGCCGTCAGCTTGGATGGCGAATGGGCTTTCCACTATGCGGAAAACCTGACTGCGCCTTTCTCAGACTGGGACACCCTGACCGTGCCCGGCTTCATCCAAATGCAGAGCCTGCAAAAGCCCGGCCAGCCCTACGGCACGCCCCATTACGTCAACACCCAGTACCCGTGGGACGGCCATGAAAAGCTGCACCCCGATCAGATTCCGCAGGATTATAACCCCATCGGGGAATACCAGCGCAGTTTCACCCTGCCGGAAAGCTGGGCAAGCTGCTATCTGCGCCTGAACGGCGCGGACAGCGCTGCCGCCGTCTGGTGCAATGACGTTTACATCGGCTACACCGAGGATACCTTCACTCCCGCTGAATTTGACATGACCGCCGCCGTCCACCCCGGCGAAAATACCCTGACGGTACAGGTGTACCGTTTCTCCTCCGGCAGCTGGCTGGAGGATCAGGATTTCTGGCGCATGAGCGGCTTGTTCCGCTCTGTGGAGCTGTTCACAAAGCCGGAAATTCACCTCGAGGATGTCTTTGTGAAGCAGGATTTTGCCCCGGACTTTTCCAGTGCCACTGTCACCTTTGATTGCAAGGTCAGCGGCGCGGGCACCATCTCGGTGGTGTTTGATGGCGAGGAGCAGTCTGCTGAGGTGGGCGAACCTGCCGAATACGACAGCGGTGTGGTGTTCGGCAAGGGCGAGGCCGACCCGGACGTGGAAGAGGACGTGCAGGATGTCTCCTTCACCTTTACGGTGGAGCATCCCACCCTGTGGAGCGCCGAGCAGCCGAACCTGTACGAAGCAGAAATTGCCCTGCTGAACGAGGGTGCTCTCGTGGAGCGCACCGGATTGAAAGTCGGCTTGCGTAAGTTTGAGCTGAAAGAACGCCAGATGCTTTTGAACGGCAAGCGTATCGTGTTCAAGGGTGTCAACCGCCACGAGTGGAGCTGCCGCACCGGCCGCACCGTCAGCCGGGAAGAGATGCTGTGGGATGTAAAGAACCTGAAGGCCCACAACGTCAACGCCGTGCGCACCAGCCACTACCCCAACGACCCCTATTTCCTGTCCCTCTGCGATGAATACGGCCTGTATGTCATCGGGGAGACCAATCTGGAGACCCACGGCACATGGCAGAAGCTGGGTGCGGACGGCTCGGACGAGTGGACGCTGCCCGGTGCCCGCCCGGAGTGGCGGGAAAATGTGCTTGCCCGCGCCGAAGCCATGCTGGAACGGGACAAAAACCACCCGGCCATCCTCATTTGGTCTTGCGGCAACGAGAGCCACGGCGGCAAGACCCTGTGGGAGATGAGCGAGTATTTCCGCAACACCGACCCCAGCCGCCTTGTGCACTACGAGGGCATTTTCTGGAACCGGGAGTACCCCGCCACCTCCGATATGGAAAGCCAGATGTACACCCCGGTGGCAGACATCAAAAAGTTTCTGGCAGAGCACCCGGAAAAGCCCTTTATCATGTGCGAGTACAGCCACGCCATGGGTAACAGCTGCGGCGGCATCACCGACTACACCGAGTATGCCTACGAAGAGCCCCTGTATCAGGGCGGGTTTATCTGGGAGTACATGGACCACGGCATTGCAGTGACAAGCCCGGACGGCAAGCCCGGCTTTGCCTATGGCGGCGACTTCGGCGACCGCCCCACCGACCGGGAATTCTGCGTGGACGGCCTTGTGCTGCCCGACCGCCGTAACACCCCCAAAATGGACGCCGTCAAGGCGGCCTACGCACCGCTGAAGATCACCCTGACCGACACGGAAGCCGTGATTGAAAACCGGAATCTCTTTACCGACCTGAACGCCTACGACCTTGTGTTTGCGTCCTCGGTCAACGGCAAGCCGGAGCGCCGGGCGGTGCTGCGGGCAGACTGCAAGCCGGGCGGGACGGAGCACATCCCGTTTCCCTTTGCCTTACCGGAGGCTGGGCTTGCCTGCATGACCGTTACCGCCATCCAGCGGGCTGCACTGCCCGGCATCCCGGCGGGCTATGAAGCCGCTTTGGGGCAGGTATGGCACAACTACGCCGTCGCCCGGCTGACCCTGCCCGCCCCGCAGCTGGTGGAGATGGACTGCAACGTCGGCGTAAAGGGCGAGGGCTTCGAGTACATCTTTGGCCGAGGCAAGGGGCTGGTGTCCATCCGCTATAACGGCGTGCAGCTGCTGGACGATACCGTGCGCCCCAATTTCTGGCGTGCGCCCACCAACAACGACGAGGGCTGTGCAGAGCCGTTTACATTTGCCTTCTGGAAAACCGCCGGTCTCTACGCCCGCTGCGATAACCTGACCGCTGAAACAAAGGGCGATTTCGTCATCGCCCGCGCAAACTACACCCTGCCAGATGGGCAGACGCTGCCCATTGATTTTGCCATTGACGGCGCAGGCCGCTGTGATATCACCATGACATGGCAGGGCACGCGCACTGAGCTGCCGGAGTTCGGTCTGCTCTTCCCGCTGCGTCGGGAGCTGACGGAAGTCTCCTATCTGGGTCTTGGCCCCCGGGAGACCACCGCCGACCGCACTGCAGGCGGCAAGATGGGTGCGTGGAACTACAACGTCCGGCAGGATTTTGCCCAGAACACCCCGGTCTACCCGCAGGAGTGCGGCAGCCGCACCGGCGTGTACAGTGCAACTGTCACCGGCAGCGGATTGAATATAGGCATCGGCTTTGCAGGGGACGGCATGACCTTCTCGGCGCTGCCCTACACGCCCCATGAACTGGAAAACGCCCGCCACCTTTACGAGCTGCCCCGGGACGACAATAAGACGGTCGTCCGCTGCGCTGCTTTCCAGCGCGGCGTGGGCGGCGACAACAGCTGGGGCGCAAAGCCCCATGCAGACGCCTGCTTTGCGGTGGAGAAGGGAACCTCGTTCCGTTTTACGATTCAAAAATAAAAATTTACTTGGCTAAAGTGGTGGGTATCATCGTGATACCCACCACTTTGGTCTTATTGCGAAACCGTAACAAGACAAAAATCAGCGCAATATTCAAATAGTATATTTGCGATATGCAATCCAACGTTGTAGCTGCTGCATTAAAAAGTTGAATTTTTATGGTTTATGGAGAAATAAGGAATTGTGTCAAAATGACACAATTGCTCCGGGCACCTTCATAGAACCATGGAATGTGAATATTTTGCTTTCATAGGAGTTCATGTTTTTTACTGAATCTCGTGAAAAGCGTATAAAAAGCTTGCAATCATCTGTAAAATGTGGTATATCCATTATACGAAACATTGCTTTAAAAGAACACTCCACCGTTCAATGATGTGTAAAGTGAGGTGCCTGCCATGACCGCCGTGATCTATGCCCGCTATTCATCGGATAACCAGCGCGAAGAATCCATTGAAGGCCAGATTCGTGAATGCACTGCCTATGCGGAAAAGAATGGCATCACCATCGTCAAGCACTACATTGACCGTGCCATCTCTGCCAAAACGGACAACCGCCCGGAGTTTCAGCAGATGATAAAAGACAGCGACAAAAAGCTGTTTGACATTGTGCTGGTCTGGAAGCTTGACCGTTTTGCCCGGAACCGCTACGACAGTGCCCGGTACAAGACCCAGCTGAAGAAGAATGGCGTCAAGCTCATGTCTGCCACCGAGATCATCTCCGAGGGGCCGGAGGGCATCATTCTGGAATCGGTGCTGGAAGGTTATGCCGAGTATTATTCCG
>OLPI01003542.1_pt1 | contig 11006 bp, 6 predicted proteins | sample 1672361 | NCBI WGS metagenome assembly OLPI01 (sample SAMEA3136675, study PRJEB25190) | human gut metagenome
TTTTTCACCTATTCCCTTGATATTGTCCAAGGCGGAAGCCACCTGACTCTTGCTTCGTTTGTCCCGGTGGAAGGTGATGGCGAAGCGGTGTACCTCGTTCTGTATGTTTTCCAACAGATGGAACAAGGGAGTGCTTTGCTTCACACCGATGGTCAGCGGAGGGAATCCGTATAACAATTCCGAGGTGCGCTGCTCGGATGGTTCTCTGTATACAGGATGGACGGTGGATCTTGAGATGCGTGTAGTGGCTCACAACAGCGGAAAAGGGGCAAAATACACAAAAAGCAGGCGCCCTGTGACTCTGGCTTACTATGAAGTCTTTGAGAATCGACAGGACGCCATGCGACGTGAATATGCAATTAAGCAATTGCCGAAGAAAGAGAAGGAAAGGCTGGCAGCCTACCACCATCTGTCTTCAATGGCAACGTAGTCTTTGTGGTGGCCGACATACTTGTAAGCCGGACGGATGATCTTGCCTTCATTGGCCAGTTCTTCAATACGGTGTGCACACCAGCCGGCCATTCTGGCGGAAGCAAACATTGGAGTGTAAAGTCCGTCAGGAAGTCCAAGCATTGAATAAACGAAACCGCTATAGAAGTCAACGTTTGCCCCAACACTTTTCTGTCTCTTATGAGCTTTGGAAATAACTTCAGGAGCAAGTCTTTCTACATTCTGGTATAATGCAAATTCATCAAGACGATTCTTTTCAGCAGCAAGGTCTTTTGTGAAAGCTTTAAGAAGCTTTGCACGAGGATCGGAAATGGCGTAAACTGCATGACCAATACCATAGATTAAACCTGACTGATCGAAAATACGCTTCTCAAGAAGAGCATTTAAATAATTCTTAATTTCGTCATCATCATTCCAGTCATTGATTGTTTCCTTCATGTGATCAAACATATGCTTAACTTTAATATTAGCACCACCATGTTTAGGTCCTTTTAATGAACAAAGGGCAGCTGCAATAGCCGAATAAGTATCTGTTCCTGAAGATGAAACAACATGATCTGTGAAAGTTGAGTTATTACCACCACCATGTTCAGCATGAAGAACAAGAGCTAAGTCAAGGATTTTGGCTTCAAGTTCTGTATAAGAGCTGTCAGGACGTAAAAGTCTTAAAATGTTTTCGGCAGTTGACAGGTTAACATCAGGATTAATAATATATAAATTATCACCATGATGATAATGTCTGTGAGCCTGATATCCGTAAACGGATATAAGTGGAACTCTGGCAATAAGGCTTAAGCTCTGTCTTAAAACATTAGGAATTGAAGTGTCATCAGGATTTTCATCCCATGAATAAAGTGAGAGAACACTTCTTGCAAGAAGGTTCATCATATCTCTACTTGTAGCTTTCATAATAATATCACGGACAAAACTTGGTGGAAGAGTTCTATATTCGGCAAGAACTTTGTTGAAATTAGCAAGTCTCTTTTCAGATGGAAGTTCGCCGAAGAGAAGAAGATAAGTAACCTCTTCAAAACCAAAACGCTTCTCTTTTAAGAAACCATGAACAATATCTTCTACATCAATACCTCTATAAAAAAGCTTTCCTTCAACGGGAACAACTTTACCGTCAATAGTTTCATATGAATGAACATCACCGATTTCAGTTAAACCGGTAAGAACACCCTTACCTGTATTTCTATCACGAAGACCACGCTTAACATCAAATTTATCGTAGAGATTCGGATCAATACATGAATTATTAATACATCTGTCTGCATATTTATTAATCTGAACTGTAAGTGGATCGTCGAACTGTTCTTCTTTTTCATTTAATAACATAAGAAAACCTCCCTTTTATGAGTGTAAAGTCTACCACATAACTTAATTTTCTACAATAAAACCATATATAAACATAATAAAATAAAGTAAATAGTATATTTTGTTAAGATGAAACATTAAAATATTAGGCAAATAAGAATGTGAATGTTTTTTAAAAATTAATGCATAAATATTTGCAATGAGCATGTTTGATAGGATGATATTAACAATAATCTGTACTATATATCTATAGCAGTAAAGCTACTTAGTGCTAATTATTTAGAATTTAATTTTATCTATTATACAAAATAAATGTGAAATGTGGTAGAATAAAAACCAAATATGTTGTTATAAGATAGTTAATAGAGGTTTAATAGATATAATGGATATTTTTGATTACGCAAGAAGTGTTAACAGTGAGAAGGAATCGCCGTTAGCAAGCAGATTAAGACCTAAAACTTTAGACCAGGTTGTAGGTCAGGAACATATAATAGGAAAAGATAAATTATTATATAGAGCAATAAAAGCAGACAAACTTAGTTCGATTATTTTTTACGGTCCTCCGGGAACGGGAAAGACTACATTGGCTAAGGTTATTGCCAATACTACAAGTGCAGATTTTATGCAGTTAAATGCAACTGTGGCAGGAAAGAAAGACATGGAAGACGTGGTTGCAAAGGCTAAACAGAATATGGCAATGAGTGGTAGGAAGACTATTCTTTTTGTAGATGAAATTCATCGCTTTAATAAGGGACAACAGGACTATCTTCTTCCTTTTGTTGAAGACGGAACGGTTGTACTTATTGGGGCAACAACAGAGAATCCATATTTTGAAGTTAACTCAGCTTTAATATCAAGGTCAATTGTTTTTGAATTACATCCTTTAAGTGTGGAAAACATTAAGACACTTATACTAAGGGCAGTAAATGACAAAACTGACGGAATGGGAATTTATAACGGAGTAATCGATGATGATGCGGTTATGTTTTTGGCAGAGATTTCAAATGGGGATGCAAGAACAGCGTTAAATGCAGTAGAGCTTGGTATTTTGACTACAGATCCGGCACAGGATGGCAAGATACATATTACATTGGAAGTAGCACAGCAATGTGTTCAGAAGAGAGCATTAAAATATGACAAGTCAGGAGATAATCATTACGATACAATTTCTGCATTTATAAAAAGTATGCGAGGTTCTGATCCTGATGCGGCAGTGTATTATTTATCAAGAATGCTTTATGCAGGGGAAAGCGTTGACTTTATATCAAGAAGAATTTTGATTTGTGCGGCAGAAGATGTTGGCATGGCAAATCCACAGGCGTTAGTTGTTGCCAATGCAGCAGCCCAGGCAGTTCATCAGGTTGGTATGCCTGAAGCCCAGATAATATTGTCGGAGGCAGTTATTTATGTGGCTTCCTCGCCAAAGAGCAACTCAGCCTGCAATGCAATTTTTGCAGCAAATGAAGTGGTAAGAAGTACTGTTACAGCAAAGGTTCCGGCACATTTACAGGATGCACATTATAAAGGCTCAGCCAAGCTTGGTCACGGAATCGGATACAAGTACGCACACGATTATCCAAATCATTATGTGAAACAACAATATCTTCCTGACGGTTTGGAAGATAGCAGGTTCTATGAACCGGGAGATTTAGGATACGAAGTAGAAGTTAAGAATTACTTTAAAAAGATAAAGGAAGATTAGTATAAAATATCCAAATCCGGATTAAAAGGATTGTGAACTGCTTTGCATTTCCATAATCCTAAGAGAGTTAAAATCAGAGGTGAAATAATTGAAGACTTTAATTGACAAGTTAGCAGCAGGAGTTTCAACATATGAAATGCCTGATGCGGAAGTTTTAGAAAACAGAATAGCCGTAGAGCTGGAAACAGGGGATTACAAACGGGGAGAATTAAACATAAAAAGCAAAAACAATCTTCCTATAAAAGGAGTTGTATTTTCTACTGATAATCATATAACTTTCGAGAACAATCAGTTTAACGGCATTAACAATGTGATTAGATATAGCGTAAGCAGTAAGAATCTGGAGCAGGGACAGATCTGCAACGGAACAATAAGCATGGTTACAACTGCAGGAGGTTTTGACATTCCTTTTGCAATAACAATAAAGAAAAGAGAGCTGGAATCAACAATAGGAATGATTGGGGGTTTTAATGACTTCTTAAGACTTATTAATGAAAGTTATGACGAGGCATTAATATTATTCCTTTCAAAAGAATTTAAGGAGTTTTTCCTAAAAAACGATAGTTTCGGCTCTACATTGTATGATATGGTGCTTCATAACAGTAACCGTGGAATTGCAATGGAAGAGTTTCTTGTGGGAATGGGACTAAAAAAGAGAGTTGCCATTAGTACAAAGGAGAATTATAGAGAATATTCAAATATTAAAGAGAACTATGCAGACACGATTAATCTTGAAAGAAGTTGTCTTGGATATGCGGAAATAAATGTTACAGTTGAAGGTGATTTCCTTTATAACTGCAAGTCACAGGTTAAGGGCGATGATTTTAATGGCAAAGTTGCAGAATATGAGTTTTATATTAATGCAGCCAGACTTCACGGAGGAAGCAACCACGGCAGATTAATTTTTGAGACAACTAACGAAACAATTGTTTACGACATTGTAGTAGTAAATGAAAAAGACGAAATTAACGATTACATAGAAGAAAAGAAGAACAACATAGGTCTTATAAAGAACTATCTTGATTTTAGAACCGGTGTTATTGATGGTAAAAAATGGATTAATAAAATGTCAAAAATGGCACAGGAACGACTGGAAAAGAACGAAGACGACCTTGTTGGTATTTTGGTTAAGGCTCAGGTGGCAATTGCCGAAAATAATACAGAAGAAGCTACATCATATCTTGACAGGGCATCTAAGCAGATGGCAATAAAGGACAAAAATAATGTAGAAGAATACTGTTACTATCTGTACTTAAAAACATTACATAAAAACAATCCTAATTATACTAACGAAATAAAGGCAGAAATCAAGAAATACTTTGAAAGTGGTCATGACACATGGCAGTTATTGTGGCTTTTATTTTACATGGATGAAAGATATGACGAAAATCCGAGCTTAAAATATACAATGATTAAGCGAATGTTTGGAGAAGGATGTTTCAGTCCGGTTATGTATTTTGAGGCGGCAAATATTTTAATTAATCAGCCTGAACTTTTAAGAATCCTTAACAGTTTTGAAATTCAGGTATTAAACTTTGCGGCAAAATACAAAATCGTGACAAAAGACCTTGCCAAGCAGACAGCAGAGCTCATGATTAAGGACAAGGCATATAATGAAGGATACTTTAACATACTTGCAAGATTTTATGAGCAGACTAAGGAAGAAGAGGTTCTTACATGTATATGTACAATGATTATTAATGGCAATAAGTTGGACCACAGCTATTCCAAGTGGCTTACAGAAGGTGTCAGGGAAGAACTTAGAATTACTAATTTGTATGAATATTATATTTATACAATTAATACTTCTAATTATAAGCCATTGGAGAAGTCAGCATATAAATATTTTTCTTACGGAACAGATACTTTAATGTATAATAAAGATTATTTCTACGCAAATCTGTTAACTAACATTAGTATGTTAGAGGATGAATATTTAAAATTCCGTGACGGCGTGGAAAAATATGCAACAGAAGAATTACTTAAAGGCAACAACAATGACCATTTAAGACTAATTTACTCTAAGTTAATAACAGATGATTTCCTTGTAGGTAATATGCAGCAGGCAATGCCACAGGTTCTTAATACTTACAAGATAACAGTAAAAAATGAAAAAATAAAAACAGTTGTTGTACGTCATAAAGAAACAGAAAACATTATTACATCAGCTGTGAATAACGGAGTGGCTTACGTAAGATTATATACAAAGAATCCTGTTATTTTATTTATGGATAACAAGGGCAGATTTATTTGGGAGTCTGACTATCAGATAAAACATTTAAAAATCGAAGCTCCAATTACAAAAAAAGGAAGCAGTAATCTTACTAAGCTTGTGGAAACAGAAAAGATTCTTGAACATCCTAATATGTACAAAGGTAAGGTTCAGGAATTAAAGGAAACAGTGGAAATTCCTGAATTATCAAAGCAATATCGTGATTCACTAAAGGAATTTATTGTGGATTATTATTACAAAGGCTACGATTTGGGAGAAATGGATATTTATATTATGCAGTTTAATCTGGCAGAGTTATCCAAAGTTTCCCGAAAGAAGATAATGGAGATTTTAATAGAAAGAAATCTTATGGAAATGGTTTATCCACATATTGCCAAGTATGGTTATGAAAGCATAAAGGTAAGCTTGCTTGAAAAACTTTGTGTGGAATTGGTTAAAGAGCCTGAGTTTGACAAAAACGAAATTCTTATAGAGATGTGTGCCGAATCTTTCAGAAATGGTTGCAGGGATGAGAATGTTCTTAAGTTCTTAGGCAAGTATTATGATTCAGGTTCCCTTGAATTATATCAGATGTTTTTGGCGGTTCAGTCAAGAAATATTAATGATAATACATTGGCTGAAAAGTTGTTGGTACAGCTTATTTTTGAAGGCAGTGTTGATAAGTCTATTTATGAAATATATGAAGAATACATTAAGGGACCAACATCTTCAGTTATAAGAAGGGCATTTTACACATATGTTTCTTATAATTATTTTATTAAAAAAGTTCAATGTCCTGAAAGAGTATGGGAAATAGTCGAACAGGAATTGGAAAACGGATTTGATGTAACATTAATTACAAAAATCGCTTTTGTGGAAGTAATGTCACAGAAAGATAAGCTTACTGAAAATCAAATTAAAATAACAAAGAACTTAATTGATACTTTAGTTAAGAGCAATGTTAATTTTGAATTTTATAAGAAGTTTAATAAATGGTACAAGATTCCGTTTAATCTTTTAGATAAGACAATTATAGATTTTAGAACTAATCCGAAACATAGAGTTGATATTACTTATGAGATTAAAAATCAGGAAGGAAAAACCGGAAAAGTTACAGAAGAAATGGGAAGCATTTATCCGGGAATTTTCTCAAAAGAAGTAATAATGTTCTACGGTGAGGAAATAGATTACAGTATAAAGGAGTATTCTAATGAATATCCGGAAGGTAAGGTTGTTGATAATTATTCAGTGAGAATATCAGAGAAGAATGCTTACAACGACGAAAGCCGTTTTGGAATAATTAACAGTATGATGATTTGCAAGGCTTTAGGCGAGGATGATGCAGCAAGAGATATGATGCAGACTTACGAACTTTGCAAGGAAGCAGGAAGAAAATTATTTAGATTATTGTAATCAGGGCAGACAATATAGGAGGATGAAACTTTGGGAAAAGGAATAATATTGGGAATCGATTTTTCCATAGACTTTACGCAAATGGCTGTGTTGGATGATGAAATTAATCCAAGATCCATTAGTATAGGAACAGAAGATAATTTTTTGATACCGTCTGTTGTATGTTATAACAGCGAATTAAATGAATGGTCAGCAGGTGACGAGGCTGTTAACAAAAGCAGATTAAATAATAGCACTGAATATAGAAAATTGCCGGAGATTTTAAAGCAGAACTATGGGGAAGATTTAACAAAACAGATTATTACAACGTATATGTCATATCTGCTAAAGGTTGCAGTAAATTACAGCAATGGCAAATTAATCAAAAATGTTCTTGTAACTTTAAATGAAGTTACACCGGAAATGATTGAATTAATTACAACCTCTTTTACTAATTTAGGTTACAATGCAAATGATATTAAGATAATAAGTCATTCAGAAAGTTTTGTATATTATGTTTTAAATCAGGGAAAAGATATTTGGATTAATCAGGTTTACTTCCTTAATTTTGACAGAAATGATTTTTCCTGCAGAAAGCTTAATGTTATAAAAGGCAAGCAGGTTCATGTGGCAGATGTTACAGTTGAAGACTTAAATGACAGGATGACATATGATTCGGTAAAGAATAACATGGATATGGCAGATGAAATTGTGGCAGATTATATGGAAGACCAGCTTAAGAAAAATGTTGTATCAGGTGTGTTTTTGTCAGGTGAAGGTTTTTATGCAGAAGGCTGGGCGAAAACTTTACAGACTATATGCAGAAACAGAAGAGTTTTTAAGGGAAATAACTTAATTGTAAAAGGTGCAGCTTATGCGGCAAAAGAGTTCTTTTATATGAAAACCCTTAAGGATTACATTATTTCATGTAAGGGCAGAACAAGAGTAAGAGTTACAATGTCTGTTAAACACAAAGAAAGAGACAGTATGGTAACATTGTCAGATATTGGTGATTATTGGTATCAGGCAAAATCAAAAACAGAATGTATAATGGAAGAACCTACAGAAGCTGTTTTTGAAATTCATAATATTATGAAACATACAACAGAAGAGTTTAGAATTGATTTGACGGAATTTCCAAAAAGACCACCGAAAACAACAAGAATCAGTGTTGATTTTAAATATTTAACAGAAAACAAATTCCAGATTACAATTACGGATTTAGGTTTTGGAGAGTTCTTTAAATCATCGGGAATGTCAGTTACAAAGGAAATAGAGATTGGCTAAAGGAGTAAATGAATATGAATGACATAACATTATGTACAATGCATACGGAAAAGCCTTATTATATTAAAGAAATTAACAAGAATATATATTCTATAGAAGAATTAAGTTATTACTTATTTAATTACCTTTATTTAATTGATGACCAGTTTTTCAGTGAAGGCTTAATTGATTATATTGAAAACGAACTTAAGCAACCTCACATTGCATCAGGTATAAGACAGATTAATGCCAACAAAGGAGCTTTGGGAGAAAAGATTTCTTTTCTTATAAAAAACGCCGGTTACTATACTGAGCGTGAAGCAGAAAAATTAGAAAACCATCTTGTTATGCTTAGTTCAAAAACAGCAGCAGAAAGAATTAAGGCTAAGGCAGATATTTTGATGGAAACAGACAAGTATAATATGGCAATTAATTACTATAATAGTATTTTAAGTAAGTCCATTAATACTGATTTGCCTGAAAGATTTTATGGTGATGTGTATAACAATCTTGGTGTGGCTTACGCAAGATTGTTTGAATACGACCAGGCTGCAACAGCTTTTAGATGTGCTTACAGGCTTAATGCTTCGGCAGAGTCTTTGGAATCAATAATAATGTGCGACCTTATTACTGATAATGAGAAGCGACTAAAAATGGATAAGGACAAATATGGTGTTTCCGACACTGTTATCAACAGAATTAAGACAGAAATAATTAAGCTTAATGCTGAAATTAAAACAGGTTGGAACAAAAAACAGGAAGATCAATATATGCAGCAGTGCAAGAAAGAATATATTGTAGAAATAAACAGTTAAATGTTTTGTGAACATAGTTGACAAACCAATTTAAAATCATTATTATTAGTTCATATATGGAAATGCGTAGAAGAAAAGGAGTAGCAGATAACCTTTTAAAGAGAGAGAGGGACGGTGGAAGCCTCTTAAAGCAGTGTCTGTGAAGGTAGTTTTGGAGCAGAGATGATGAATTGAGTAGTTGTCTACGGTTCGTCCCCGTTACAGGATATGATAAGTGAAAGATAAAGGTGGTACCGCGAGCAATCGCCCTTTATGCGGTACCGGCATTATACATAAGAAAGTCGTGCTGATACTGCAAAGGAGAGCACGACTTTCGTATTTGTTAACGAAAATCCGGTGCGTATTAAGAAATGTTAATAAATTAAAAAATAGGACTTAATATGTTAATAACATATCCTATGAAAACGGTTACGATTGGAGAAGAAAGATGAAAGAGATTGAAAAGAATTACAATCCGGCAGAGATTGAAGACAGATTGTACAGTAAGTGGCAGGAAAAGAAATACTTCCACGCAGAAGTAGATAGAAGTAAGAAACCTTTTACAATTGTTATGCCACCTCCAAATATTACAGGACAGCTTCATATGGGACATGCCCTTGATAATACAATGCAGGACATTCTTACACGTTTTAAGAGAATGCAGGGTTACGAAGCTTTATGGCTTCCTGGAACTGACCATGCATCAATTGCTACAGAAGCCAAGATTGTAGAAAAAATGCGTGAAGAAGGCATTACAAAAGAAGATTTAGGAAGAGAGAAATTCTTAGACAGAGCTTGGCAGTGGAAAGCACAGTACGGCGGTCGTATTGTTTCACAGCTTAAGAAGATAGGTTCTTCATGTGACTGGGATAGAGAAAGATTTACAATGGATGAAGGCTGTTCAAAGGCAGTTAAGGAAGTATTTGTAAACTTGTACAACAAGGGACAGATTTACCGTGGTGAAAGAATCATTAACTGGTGTCCTCATTGTCTTACATCTATTTCAGATGCAGAAGTTGAATACAAAGAAGAACCATCACACCTATGGCATATTAGATATAAAGTAAAAGATGAAGATAAATATTTAATAGTAGCAACAACAAGACCTGAAACAATGCTAGGAGACACGGGTGTAGCAGTTCACCCAGAAGACGAGAGATATAAGGATTTAGTAGGAAAAAAAGTAATACTTCCTATTATGAATAAGGAAATACCAATAGTAGCAGATGATTTTGTAGAAAAGGAATTTGGAACAGGTGCAGTTAAATTAACACCAGCGCATGATCCAAATGATTATGCTGCAAGCCAAAGACATAATTTAGAAATAATAGAAGTATTTGATGAAAATTGGAAGATGGGAAATTTAGTACCAGAATATAAAGGATTAACAACATTAGAAGCACGTAAACTAATAGTAAAAAAACTAGAAGAACTAGGTGCACTTGTTAAAACAGAAGATTATACACATAATGTTGGAAAATGTTATAGATGTCATAATACAGTAGAACCAAGAATATCAAATCAATGGTTTGTAAAAATGAAAGAATTAGCAGAACCAGCAATAAAAGCTGTTAAGGAAGATGATATAAAATTTATTCCAAAGAGATATGAAAAAACATATTTTAACTGGATGGAAAATATTCAAGATTGGTGTATATCTCGTCAATTGTGGTGGGGACACAGAATTCCTGCATACTATTGTGATGAATGTGGACATATAAATGTAAGTAAAACTGCACCAGAAAAATGTGAAAAATGTGGTTCAACAAAATTACATCAAGATGAAGATTCTCTTGATACATGGTTTAGTTCAGCATTATGGCCATTCTCTACATTAGGCTGGCCAAATACAGAAAGCGAAGATTATAAGACA
>OLPI01003558.1_pt1 | contig 10962 bp, 10 predicted proteins | sample 1672361 | NCBI WGS metagenome assembly OLPI01 (sample SAMEA3136675, study PRJEB25190) | human gut metagenome
ACCTGTGACCTCCTGCACGTCAAGCAGATGCTCTACCAGCTGAGCTAACCGTCCAGATGTCGTATCGACTTGAGTATGATACCACATTTTTCGCGCAATTGCAAGGGCTTTTTTGAAAAAAGTCTGCCTTTTCCGTTTTTTGCCCCGAGGGATTGGCGCAAAGGCCCCTTTGCGGGGGCTGGCAGGGGAGAGGTGCGCTCAGAGCGCCCGGCGGATGATGTCATAGAGGATGGGCTTCATGTTGTCGATGTTGTCGGGCTTGCCCTCCAACACGGAGGTATAGCACACCGACATGCACATGCTGCCCAGGGCGGTGATGCGCTGGTAGATCTCCCGCTCGGTGCGGCCCGCCATCTCGGGGCTGCACATCACGGTCTTGAGGACCTTGCGCATCAGCGGCTCGGCCTCGCCGCTGGCTTCGATCTGATCCAGCCCGGGCCAGACAAAGCTGCGCTCCAGGAAGCGGAGCATCAGGGTGTCCGCGCGCAGGGCTTCGATGATATGGTCAATGACAAAGATCATCTGGTCGGGGAAGCTGGTAAGCTCGGCGGCGTGCTGTTCGGCAGCGGCACAGGCGTTGTCCAGCAGCTGGTAGCTCACCCGGGCCAGCAGGGCCTGCGTGACCGAACCCTTATCGGCAAAATAGAGGTAGAATGTGCCCTTGCCCACCTTGGCGCGGGAGGTGATATCCTCCACGCTGGTCTTGGAGGTGCCCCGCTCCAGAAACAGCTCATAAGCTGCATCCAGAAGCGCGCGGCGCTTTTCCTGTTTCTTTCCTTCCACGGTGCTCATAGCTTGCTGCATCCTCTTTTCTGACGTTGTTTTGTCGTGTAAACAATATTTTAGCAGGGAGAAGGGAAGAGCGCAAGAGCAAAAGCCCCCGGACAAGCTATACAATTTTTGCTTTGTGATAAGAAAACTGACTTTTGGTCATTTTCTATCTTGACACCTTGCGTCGATTGGTTATAATAGTGCTTGCTCAGAAATGACCACGGGTCATTTTAGGGCAGATCCAATCAACTTTCGTATGGAGGGTTCCCATGAAAAAGATCGCACAGAGCATCGTGCGTCTGCGCAAGCTGATCTTAACAGTAGCGGTCCTGCTGTTGATCCCTTCCGCAATCGGCGCGGTTGCTACCCGCATCAACTATGATGTCCTGACCTATCTGCCGCAGGAGCTTGACTCCATGATCGGCGAGGTAGCGCTTGAGGACGACTTCCATCTGGCCTCCACCGGTATGATCACGGTGGAAGGCCTGCCTACCAATGAACTGATCGCCATGAAGAAGGACATTGATGCGGTGCCCGGTGTCACACAGACCTTCTGGCTCAGCGATGTCATCGACCCCAGCATCCCCACCGAGATGCTGCCCGCGGATGTCCAGCAGTTCATGTTCGGCAAAAACGATTCCACCATGCTCATCGTCCGGTTTGATGCGCCCAGCGCCAGCGACGAGACGATGAATGCCGTCCAGCAGATCAAACAGGTGCTGCGGCACGACTGCTACTTTGGCGGCATGAGCGTCATCTTGCAGGATACCAAGGCACTGATCAATAAAGAGATGCCGCTGTACATCCTGTGCGCTGTGGGTGCCAGTATGCTGGTGCTGTTCCTCTCGCTGGAGAGCACCATTACGCCTGTGCTGTTCATGCTGGGCCTGCTGTTCCCCATTGCGTACAACTTTGGCACCAACATCTTCCTGGGTCAGATCAGCTACATCACCCAGGCGCTTTCCACGGTGCTGCAGTTGGGCGTGACGATGGACTTCTCCATCTTCCTGCTCCACCGTTATCAGGAGGAAAAGGAACTCCGCTCCTCCAACGAGGAAGCCATGGTGACCGCCATCTGCAAGACCATGACCTCCATCACCGCTTCCTCCCTGACCACCATTGCGGGCTTCCTGGCACTGTGCGCCATGCGCCTGACGCTGGGCCGCGATATCGGTGTTGTTATGGCAAAGGGTGTGGCGCTGGGTGTCATCTGCACCATCGTTATTCTGCCTGCTTTGATCCTGACCTTTGATCAGCAGGTCGAAAAGTACAAGCACCGCACCATCGTGCCCAAGCTGACCAAGCTCAGCTACTTTGTTTCCAAGCACGCAATGCCCATCGTGGCCGTCTTTCTTGTGCTGCTGGTGCCCTTTGTGGTGGCCCAGCAAAAGACCGAGGTCTACTACACCCTGTTCGACTCGCTGCCCCAGGACCTGACCGGCATCGTTGGCACCAACAAGCTGGGCGAGGACTTTGGCATGACCACCTCCCACTTTATTCTGGTGGATGAGGACCTGACCGCAACGCAGGTGTCTGACCTTTGCGATGAGCTCAAGGATGTGGACGGCATCACCCAGGTGGTGAGCCTGGATTCCATCACCGGCCCGGGCTTCCAGACCGAACTGCTGCCCGACAGCGTGACCGAGATCCTGCAGTCCGGCGGCTACAAGCTCATTCTGGCCAACAGCTCCTATAAGACCGGCACCGATGCCATCAATAACCAGCTGACCGAGATGAACGACCTCATCAAGGCGGTTGACCCCAACGGTGTCATCACCGGCGAGGGTGCCATGACCAAGGACCTGATCGAGGTCGCGGACGTGGACTTCAAGAACGTCAACGTCTGGTCGATCATGGCAGTCGCTGCCATCATCCTGATCTCCTTCCGGAGCCTGTCCATCCCTGTGCTGCTGGTTGCCAGCATCGAGGCCGCCATCTCCATCAATATGGGCATCCCGTACTTCACCGGTACCCAGCTGCCCTTCATCGCCAGCATCGTCATCGGCACCATCCAGCTGGGCGCGACTGTGGACTACTCCATCCTGATGACCACCCGTTATCACGAGGAGCGCAGCTATGGCCGCACCCCGCAGGAAGCTGCCCAGCAGTCGCTGGAGCACTGCAGCCAGTCCATCCTGACCAGCGGCCTGACATTCTTTGCCGCAACCGTCGGCGTGGCCGCCATCAGTAAGATGGAACTGCTGCAGAGCATCTGCCGGCTCATCTCCCGCGGCGCACTGATCAGTATGGCTGTCATTCTGGTCGTTCTGCCCGCTGCCCTGATGCTGCTGGACTGGGTCATCCGCCACACCACCATGCACTGGCTGGTCCCTGAATCTTCCAACGCCAAGAAGTCTGATAAGGAGTAATTACCATGAAAAAATCGCTTCGTTTCGCCAGTGCGGCGCTGGCGCTGACTCTCGCCGCAGGCATGACCCTGCCCGCCTTTGCAGCCGCCAAGGCCGATTATTCCAAGGATGAGACGGTCTACGCCGTGATGAACGCCGACGGCTCCATCAAGTCCACCACTGTCAGCGAGCACCTGTACAGCGCTTCCGGCCTGTCCAATGTCACCGATGAGAGCACTCTGACCGATATCCAGAACACCGAGAGCGATGCCGCGTTCACCCAGGACGGCGAAAAGCTGGTCTGGAACACCGACGACACCGACGTGTACTATAAGGGCAATACCGACAAGGCCCTGCCCATCACCGCAAATGTCACCTATACGCTGGACGGCGTGACCGACAGCCTTGAGAACCTGATCGGCAAGAGCGGCCACCTGACCGTGACCGTCGACCTGACCAACAACGAGACCGGCACCGTGACCGTCAACGGCAAGGAGCGCACCGTTGTCACCCCGCTCATCACTGCTGTGGGCGTGATCTTTGGTCAGGATGCCACCAACCTGAGCGCCGAGCACGGAATGCTGGAATCTGCCGCCAAGAGCAGCGTGGCCGCTTTCGTCTGCCTGCCCGGCGTGAAGGACTCTCTGGACGGTCTGCTGCCCGATGACCTGTCCACTGTGGAGGATTATCTGCAGGACAGCGTCACCGTGGAAGCCGATGTCGAGAACCTGACCGCACCGCAGGTCATGCTGGCCTGTGCCACCAACGCCGATGCGCTGGGCACCAATGCCTTTGACCTGAGCAGCCTCAACGAGCTGACCGATGGCATCAGCCAGCTGAACGATGCCATGAACCAGCTGATGGATGGTGCCGCCCAACTGGTGGACGGTGCTTCCCAGCTGGCCAACGGTACCCTGGCCCTGCTGGACGGCGCTTCTCAGCTGAACAGCGGTGCTTCTGCCCTGGACGATGGTCTGGGCCAGCTGACCAACGGTCTGGATACCCTGAGCTCCAACAACGCTGCCCTGCAGGCCGGTGCCCAGCAGGTGGCCGATGGCGTTCTGGCCTCTGCCAACAGCACCCTGATGGAGGGCGGCCTGATCGACACCCCCATGACCTGGGACAACTACGCTTCCGTTATTGACGAAGTGCTGACCATGAACGAAAAGACACTGGCCGCTGCCCGCAAGAAGATGGTGCGCACCGTCTGGGAGCAGGAGCCCAGCTTCAAGGACAGCCAGCTGGACATTGCCCTGTATCTCTCCGCAACCAAGACCAACCACGACCTGGAAGCTGCTCTGCGGCTGATGCAGAGCTACGACCCCTCCATGTTCAGCGCCATGCTTGACCTGAACACTGCCAGCGCCAAGCAGACCGTGCATGACGAGCTGAAGTATCAGGCTGAGAACAGCCAGGATATCGCCGATGTCCGTGCCCTGAAGAACAGCCTGGCGCAGATCCAGTATTTCGTGTCCAGTGTCAACCAGTACACCAACGGTGTTGCCACCGCTGCTGACGGTGCCCACTCCGCAAAGGACGGTGCCGCCCAGCTGGCCGATGGCACCAAGACCCTGTATGACGGCGTGACCACCCTGAATGATGGCGCAGGCCAGCTCAGCGATGGCACGGTCCGGCTGAACGATGGCCTGAACCAGTTCAATGAGGAGGGCATCTCCAAGCTGACCGGTGCTCTGGACGAGGAGCAGATCCACGGCCTGAAGACCGTGCTGGACGAGATGACCAGCCGTCTGGAGGATTACACCAGCTTTGCCGGTAAGTCCGAGGATGCTTCCGGCAGCGTGAAGTTCGTCTATAAGACCGGTGAGACGGTCGCCGCTGCGGATGTTACCGCCCAGACCACCGCCGATGTGCAGGAAGGCAACTTCTTCACCCGCCTGTGGCAGCGGATCGTGAACCTGTTCAAGTTCTGAAAAAACGGCGTGCCTGCTTGACAAGCCGCCGGAGATTGACTATACTACAAATAGATTCGTCAAGAAAAATGACCGCTCAGGCACTGAAACGTTGAGGCGGTCATTTTTTATGCCAATTTTAAGGAGACCACAGCATGGCAGAGAGGGGATTGTATCCGGACGGGGAACAGCGCCGCCGCATCATGGATTTTATTATGGCGGCCGGTCAGACCCTTTTGGAGAACGGGGCAGAGGTGTTCCGGGTGGAGCAGACCATGGAGATCATGGCGGCCAGCTTCCACCTGCGGGAGTTCCATGTCTATGTGCTGACCAACGGCATTTTTGCCAGCGCAGGCACGGCGGAGATGAGCGAGGTGCGCAACGTGCCCACCCGTACCACCCACCTGGGGCGGGTGGCGGCGGTGAATCAGCTTTCCCGCCAGATCGCGTCCGGGGAAGTGGACACCATCGATGAGGCCGAGACCCGGCTGGCTCAGGCCAGGTGCATCCCTTTTCCGAAGGACCGGGTGCAGCTTGCGGCGGGCATGGGCGGCGCGTTCTGCTTTGCGCTGATCTTTGGCGGCGATCTGAAAGCCGGGTTTGCCGCCGCTGCGGCCGGTGTTGCGGCCAACGCCTACCTGCTGTTCTGCGGGCGGCACGGCGTGGGGGGCGGGTTCCGAACCATCTCCACCGCCGCCCTCATCACCCTGTGCTGTATTCTGGGCTGCAGCCTGCTGGGCACTGAAGCCAGTCACGCCATCATCGGTACTCTGATGATCCTGACTCCCGGCATCGCCTTTACCATGGGCATCCGGGACTTTGTGCAGGGAGATTACCTGTCCGGCACCATCCGGATGATCGACGCGCTGCTCATTGCGGCCAGCATCGCCATCGGTGCCGGCCTTGTGCTGAGCCTCTATGCCTTTTTGAAGGGGGTGGCCGTGGTATGACAGAACTTCTTTTCACCGGGGAGCAGCTGGGCCGTCTGGCCCTGCAGTTCCTGCTGGCCGGGGCGGGCACCCTGAGCTTTGCCATCCTCTTTGCCTGCCCCAAACGCACCCTGCCCTACTGCGGGCTGGTGGGCGCAGTGGGGTGGCTGGTATACGAGATCGCGGAGCTGTTCGGGATGGAAGCCTTTGCAGCTTCGCTGCTGGCGGTCATTCCGCTGACGCTGCTGGCCCGCATCCTTGCGATGACCCTCAGAACACCGGTGACGGTGTTCCTGCTCACCGGCATCTTTCCGCTGGTGCCCGGTGCGGGCATCTATTACAGCGCCTACTACTTCATTCAGGGCGACAACGCTCTGGCGCTGGCAAACGGCATCTCCACCTTCAAGATCGCCGTGGCGCTGGCCGTGGGCATTGCCCTGGTGCTGGGCATCCCCCTGCCGCAGAAACGTCGATAAAACAAAAAACGAGACCGCCCACCGGGCGGTCTCGTTGATTATGCGGGGAAATCAGGTGGTGGGAACCATCCGCAGCAGCTGGACCCCGGTGGTGACATCCAGCCGGAAGTATGCCTTGTTCAGCTCGGTGTTGTAGGAGACACTAACCGGCGTTTCAGTACCGTCGGCATTGATCTGCATCAGGCTGTAGCCGGAAACGGTATTGGTGGGTACCTCGATGCTGGCAATGACTGGCTGGGCCATCACACGGGCGGGGGTGACCTCCTCGCTCTTTACGGTGCCGCACTTTTCGCAGATGACCCGTTCAATAACAGTGGGATAGTAGAATGCTGCTGTCATTACCTGCTCACCGTTTTTCAGAGTCCCGGTGTGAACAGTCAGGTTGGAAAAGTTGGAGAAGACACCGTTAACCTTGGTCAGCTGGGTGTTATTCTTTACCTTGCCGCATTCGGGGCAAAGTGTAAGGGTCTCGGTGGTGCCATCGGGGAGCTTATGCTGGAAGGTGGTCTCCACACACTCAGTCTTATACTCTGTCGTGGTCTTCCAGGTGTGTTCCTTGCACTCGGTTTTGCCCGGGGTCTCTTCGGCCATGCTGACCACAGAACTGCCTGCCAGCACACAGACGGACAGACCAAAGGAGGCCAGGGCTTTCAGTATACGATTTTTCATAGAAGGATCCTTTCTCCCCGCATCCCGGCGGGGCAGCGCGGTTTGAGCTTGGCTGCTTTTACCATGCTTCCAGCCTGATTATACCAATTAGAAGGAAAAGGTGTCAATGTCCGGGATTAAGTCCCGTGGGAAGATTCACTAGCAGAATACAACGGAATGACAGAAACACAGGAGTAAAATGAATATATACACTGAGAATGGGATGTAACCTGTATAAATGTTTTCAAAAGGGTTTCATTTGTTCCGATTTTTTGCACAACACTTGACTTTTTTATTTGTACAACATATACTAATCCTGTTCCTTGATGACACGATGAAGCGCATCGTGCCGGGAAAGTGAAAAATTATACAATCAACAGAGGAGTGTTTGAATATGAAAAAGATCAATCGCCGCAGCTTTCTGGCTGCCGCTGGTCTGACCGCTGCCGCTCTGGCTCTGACTGCCTGCGGCGGTTCCGCCTCCAGCACCGCTTCTTCCACTGCAAGCAGTGCAGCTTCTTCCGAGGCTGCTTCCACCAGCGCTGCCGCTGAGCTGACCACCGTTGAGGCTGGCAAGCTGACCATGGCCACCAACGCTGCCTTCCCTCCGTACGAGATGACCACCGATGCCGGTGAGTTTGAGGGCATCGACATCGACACCGCCAAGGCCATTGCTGAGAAGCTGGGCCTGGAGCTGCAGATCGATGATATGGACTTCGATGCAGCACTGCTGAGCGTGCAGCAGGGCAAGGCCGATATCGTTATGGCTGGCGTTACCGTGACCGACGAGCGCAAGGCTGTGATGGACTTCTCCGACAGCTACGCTACCGGCATCCAGTCCATCATTGTTCCCGAAGGCTCTGATATCACCTCTCCCGATGATCTGGCAGGCAAGAAGATCGGCACCCAGCGCGGCACCACCGGCTACATCTACTGCTCTGATGACTTCGGCGATGACGCTGTGGTCGCATACGACGACGGCCTGACCGCTGTGCAGGCTCTGAACAATGGCCAGGTCGATGCAGTTGTCATCGACAATGCCCCTGCAAAGGAGTTCGTTGCCGCCAACCCCGGTCTGGTCATTCTGGACACCAGCTACGCCGAGGAGGATTACGCCATCGGTCTGGCAAAGGGTTCCGCTCTGGAGGATGCTGTCAATGCCGCTCTGGAAGAGCTGAAGGCTGACGGCACCCTGCAGTCCATCGTGGACAAGTACATCACCGCTGAATAATTCAGCTGTACCTTGTATCACGGGGAGGCAGCCCCATCTGGGGCACCTCCCCTTTTTTGGAAAGAACAGGTTACAAAATTCTAACAATTTTAGAAAGCGAGGATGCGAATGGCCGCACAATACGAACTGCTGAAAGAGCTGCTCAACAGTGGCACGAAGCTGGACTTCGGGCAGGAAATGTTCTTCAAATTCTATCAGGCGTTCATCCTGAACGACCGCTGGGTGCAGTACATCCAGGGCGTGGGCACTACGCTGCTGGTCACCGCCATTGCGCTGGCACTGGGCGTGGTGCTGGGCAGTGTGGTGGCACTGGTGCGTGTTGCGCACGACCAGCAGCGTCCCGGCCGCAGGAACCCGGTGCTGGGCTTCTTCAATGCCGTCTGTCAGGTGTACACCACCATCATCCGCGGCACCCCCATGATGGTCCAGCTGCTCATTATGAGCATGGTCATCTTTTCCAACAGCCGCAACTTTACCATGGTCGGTGCGCTGGCACTGGGCATCAACTCGGGCGCTTACGTCTCGGAGATCATCCGCGGCGGCCTGATGGCGGTGGACCCCGGCCAGATGGAAGCCGGCCGCAGCCTGGGCCTGAACTACATGACCACTATGGTGGTCATTGTCATTCCGCAGGCCATCCGCGCGGTGCTGCCTGCACTGGGCAACGAGTTCATCGTCCTGCTCAAGGATACCTCGCTCATCACCGTTATCGGCGGCAAGGAGCTGCTGTATGCGGCGCAGGGCATTATGAACCGTACCTACGAGGCCATGTTCCCCCTGTTGGGCGTTGCAGTGGTCTATCTGGTCTTAGTCATGCTCTTTACATGGCTGCTGTCGAAGTTTGAGAGGAGGATGGCGCAAGGTGACCGCTAATCATGCTGAAAAGATCCTGGAAGTCCGTGGTCTGACCAAGACCTACGGCGGTGAGGCCAAAAAGGGCGCAAAGCAGCCCACCCCCACCCTGGATGTCCTGAAGGGCATCGACATCGACATCTACCGCGGCGATGTGGTCTGCCTGATCGGCCCCTCCGGCTGCGGCAAGTCTACCTTCCTGCGCTGCCTGAACCGGCTGGAGATCCCCACCGGCGGCTCCATCAAGTTTGAGGGCATCGAGGTGGATGATGCCCACATCGATGCCGTGCGCCAGAAGATGGGCATGGTGTTCCAGCACTTCAACCTCTTCCCCCACCTGACCGTCAAGAAGAACCTCGAGCTGGCCCCCAGCCTCCTCAAGCTCAAGGACAAAGAGGCCATCTCTGCCCGCGCCGACGAGCTTCTGGCCCGCGTGGGTCTGGCCGACAAGGCCAACGCCTACCCCAAGAGCCTGTCCGGCGGCCAGCAGCAGCGCATCGCCATCGCCCGTGCGCTGGCGATGGACCCGGACGTCATCCTCTTTGACGAGCCGACCAGCGCCCTCGACCCCGAGATGGTCGGCGAGGTCCTCGAGCTGATGAAAGAGCTGGCCCATACCGGCATCACCATGCTGGTGGTCACCCACGAGATGGGCTTCGCCCGCGAAGTCTCCAACCGCGTCATCTTCATCGACGAGGGCCGCATTCAGGAGGATGAGCCGCCGCAGGAGCTGTTCACCAATCCCAAGCATCCCCGCCTGAAGGCATTCCTTTCCAAGATGCTGTAAATCCGAGATCGAAAAAGCACCATGCCGCATGACGCAGCATGGTGTTTTTTTGTTAAACCTCTCAGTCTCGCCTGACTGAGAGGTTATTTCAGAACGACCCTCCCGACGAGCCGCCGAAGCCGTCGGAGTCGGTGGACGAGCCGCCGGAGGAGCTTGACTCCTTCTTGGGCGGGTCATAGACCCGCTCCCGGGTGGTGTGGGTGTAGCGGTCGCGCTTGACCCGCAGAGCGAAGCCGGGCATATACTCATCGGCCCGGGTCTTCCGCTTGGCCGTCTTCATCTGGCTGTACAGGACAAAGCAGATAATGGCCGAGATGCCGAGGGGAACGAGCATGGCAACCATCAGGTCTCCCAGCCCGACGTCATTGTCTATGTCGATGGGTTCGCCATGGTCGGCGTAGTAGTCCAGCGCCTCATCGCACATCTCAATGTAGGTATCTGCCGCATCCTCCCACTCCTCATCGGAGAGCAGCGGGACGATCTCGTCCTCCTGCTGCTCGATGCGGTAGTCGGTAAAGGCGGTGACGCCCCCGCCGTAGGTAATGGTGACATACTTGCGGGAGCCGACGGCCAGCAGGAAGAGGATGCCGCTCTGCTCATCACCATAGCCGAGGCCGTTGGAGATGTAATAATTCTTGGCGTACTCCCGCTGGTCTGCGTCGCCGATGCTGTCCACCACGAGGAAATAGACATCCACACCGTGGCCGTCGGAGGCGCTCTCGGCTTCCTCTTCGAGGTCGGCCAGCGTGTCGGCGTCGAAGATGCCGCATTCGTCCCGCACCAGCGGGGCGGCTGCCCCGGCCGGCAGGGTCAGAGCCATGCAGAGCAGGGCCGCTGCCAGAAGGGCAAACAGTTTTTTGCAATGTTTCATATTCCCGTCTCCCCCTCTCACAGCAGCATGAACAGGGCCGTCAGGATCATCAGCGGGATGCTGATGCCGGCAAACCACGCGGCCACCCTGCCCTTATCCACGGGCAGGTCGCCGATGAGCTTGCCGGTCTGGCCGTTCA
>OLPI01003561.1_pt1 | contig 10954 bp, 7 predicted proteins | sample 1672361 | NCBI WGS metagenome assembly OLPI01 (sample SAMEA3136675, study PRJEB25190) | human gut metagenome
CAGCTGGATAGAGGGACTGACTACGAATCAGTACGTCGGGGGTTCGAATCCCTCAGGGCGCACCATTTGAATACAACCCTGTTTGACCAGTTCAAGCAGGGTTTTTTAGTGGCTTCACCAGCCTTCATATCATCTGCAAGACTGGGTGGTACTATTTCTTGATGCTATATTCTGAATAGACGGTAGAGAACGAAACGGAGGCATGATGAGAAGAGAAGAATCGCTCTTAGCAGCACAGGCATCTAGTGATGTCGACCTTCCCATCGCACATCAAAAGGTAACCACGCTCCAGAAGAAGCTCGCTCTTTTTGTAGTAGCGCTCACCTTGATGGTTGGCTGTTTGGTCGCTGCGCCACAGTTTGCTCATGCAGCTACCGAAACGGTAGGCGGCGTGACCTATACCTACACCGATAACAGTACGTATGGCGGGGTCACGATCCAGAAGGTCAGCGTCAGTAATGCTTCTGCTGGTTTCGACGTTCCTGCTCAGTTAGGTGGAGAGAACGTCACCCAGATCGGTATGGAGAGCACAAAGAAGCTCGAAGTTGAAGGTGTTAGTTCGCTCAATCTTAATGTTCCCAATCGCACTTCTTTGAAGGCGATCTATGCTGAGTCGAGCAAACTAGCAGGACTCACGGTCTCTGGTTGCACCGCTCTTGAGTACCTCGACTGCGCGTATAACAGTCTTACCGGCATAAATGTCATGGATTGCAATAATCTCAAGACGCTGCGTTGCGAGTCAAACCAGTTGAAGACTTTGAGCGTATCGAATTGCAGAAACCTTGGGTTCCTTTACTGCAACAACAATCAGCTCACAGGGCTTGTTTTGCCTTCCGGCTCAACCGCTTTAAAGGAGCTCGATTGCTCTTACAATTCGCTTAAATTGCTAGACGTATCGGGGCAGGAGGGACTCGATTATCTGCGTTGCAACAACAATGCACTCACTTCCATAAACAGCATGGGAAGCCTTACCCGTCTTACCACGCTCTTCTGCTTCAACAACAAACTGACAGGACTCGATCTCTCTCGATCGAGCCATCTGCAAACGCTCGAATGTGCCAACAATAACCTCACCGGACTCGATGTATCGAACCACACTTCTCTCCAGTCGGTCTTCTGCAGCAATAACCAGCTGCAATCGATCAAGGTGAATGGCGCATCTTCTCTTACCACGCTGAATTGCTCATCGAACAAGCTCGCTTCGTTGGATGCTTCGAACTTGAGGGTGCTTCGCGATCTGAATTGCTCTTCTAACAAACTTACTTCGTTGATCCTTACCAGCCTACCGAACCTCTCCAGTCTGAATTGCTCATCGAACGACCTCACTTCGCTCAACATCACAGGTTTGGACAGCTTACGTGATCTGAACTGCTCGAACAACAACATCAGCGACGTGAAGGGACTTGAGGAGTGGTCGAAGAAGACGGGCAATACCGCCACGATCCTTCCGCAAAAGGTTGCGACCAATTCAGAGAATCAGGGCAATAATGGTAACTCGGGCAGCAATGGTGGCAACAGCAGTTCGGGCAACAACAGCGGCGTTGGAGACGCGAACAGCAATAACGTGACCGTTGCCTCCAAAGATGGCAAATGGATCCACAGCTCTAAGGGCTGGTGGTATCGCTACACCGATGGCACCTATGCGGTAGGCCTCACCAAGATCAAGAGCACCACCTACTACTTCGATGCTAAAGGTTGGATGAAGACGGGCTGGAGGAACATCGGTCCTAATGCAGACTGGTACTACTTCAAGAGCTCTGGTGCTATGGCTACCGGTTGGCAGAAGATAAAAGGCAAGTGGTACTTCCTCAACCCTGCTGATGGCAGGATGCTCACAGGCAAGCAGATCGTTGATGGCAAGACCTACTTCCTCAAGAGCTCGGGCGCTATGGCAACGGGCTGGCAGCACGTAACAGGCAACAAAGATTGGTACTACTTCAACAAATCCGGTGCGATGGTGACCGGTTGGGCTAAGGTCAAGAACAAGTGGTACCTCATGGATGACAACGGCATCATGCTCACGGGCAGAGAGGTCGTTAAGGGCAAGACCTACTTCCTGGCTTCCTCAGGCGCTATGAGAACTGGTTGGGTTCAGAGCGGCTCCGATTGGTACTACTGCAACAAGTCAGGTGCAATGACCACTGGCTGGCAGAAAGTAAAGGGCTCTTGGTATTACCTCAAGAGCGACGGCAAGATGGCCAAGGGCTGGTTCCAAGAGAAGGGCAATTCCTATTATCTGAAGAGCTCAGGTGCCATGTCCAAAGGTTGGCAGAAGATCAGCAACGCCTGGCACTACTTCAAGAGCAGCGGCGCTATGTCCAAGGGTTGGCAGAAGGTGAGCGGCAAATGGTATTACCTGAATCCTTCTGATGGCAAGATGGCAACGGGCAAGCAGGCCATCTCTGGTAAGACCTACTTCCTCAACAGCTCAGGCGCTATGCGAACGGGCTGGGTCAAGAACGGTTCCGGTTGGTACTATTGCAACAAGTCGGGCGTTATGCTCACCAATTCATGGGTCTCGGGCAAATATTGGGTAGGCTCTGATGGCGCTATGGCAACCAATGCTTGGGTTGACGGCGGCAAGTACTGGGTCGGATCAGACGGTAAGTACAATGCGAACAAGAAACCCGAAGCTGCAACGAACACGCCAGTGAGCGCTCCCGCAGCGGCGTAGTTTTCAAATAGGCTAAAACGCTCATCGATCAGAGAAGGCATTGACGAAAGCTCAATGCCTTCTCTTTTTATCAGGGACCTGATCAGGCTTCATGCAAGCAAGCTGCCTATGATGGGATCTTTCGATTTCTTTCGTTCCTGAAAATAGTCTCAAGATCAGAGATGTTATTTGACCGACCGGCGCTCTTACTGGCGAAGCTGAGCAAGAATCGCATCCGAAAGGACGATCGCGATCTCATCGGTGCGCTTGCTGTCCAACCCAGAAACATTCATCACATACGTTGCGCAGGAATCCGTTTCATGAGGGTGCGAGAGGGTAGCCTCTGAGGGAGAACCCTTCGTAGAGGAGTCAAGTGCACGAGGATCAACCGCGCACCGATCTTTCGCACTGTGGCTCGGAGAAGCTGAACGGTACGCTTCGATGTTCACCAAACGTATGCCTCGTTCAAGAGTGGCGTTCTCAAACTGCATCGGCGAGCCAGTTCCTGCGGGCAGATCGACTTTCATCAAGAAATGCAGTCCACTGCCAACTCCTTTGAAACGCACATAGTCTCCCGCTTCGCTTGTCATGATCTTTGCGACCAAGGAGTCTTGCAGCCGTCGATACGCAGTCCGTTGGCGGTTCACATGACGCTCGTAATCGCCAGAGGTGATGAAGCGTGCAAGCTCAAGCTGCTCGAGCGCACCGACCATGCAAGCACGTGCCATGAAACGCTCGTTGAAGGTAGTGAGCAGCTGCGGCGGCAACACCATATAAGCGATGCGGAACACGCTCCCTAAACTGCGGGTGAAAGTGTTCATATAGATCACCGACCCCTGAGTGTCCTGCATGAAGAGCGGAGGGATCGGCCGTCCACGCATACGAAATTCGCTGTCGTAATCATCTTCGATGATATAGCGCTTCAAAGGGCGACCTTTCGCGCCTGGTCTCTCTGAGCTGCGGAAAGCGTTTTGCTTACTGGTTTCGCGCGCCCAATCGAGCAATTCATGACGTCTCACTGCACTCATCACGCTTCCGGTGGGGAACTGGTGAGCAGGAGAACAATGGGCAATGCTCGCCTTACTTGCTCTGAGTGCCGCAACATCAAGCCCGCTTTCATCGACAGGGATGCCAACAACGTGCGCACCACTCAGTTCGTAATGCGTGCGCAACGCAGGATACCCAGGATCTTCCACCGCGAAGGTACGCTCGCGTCCAAGAAGTTGCACCAACACCCCGTAAAGGTCCTGCGCCCCAGCTCCGATGATGATCTGTTCGGGTGAAGCCTCCAATCCGCGAAAGTGGACCAAATGCCCAGCGATCGCAGTGCGCAATTCTTCCGATCCGCGGTTGTCGTGCGCAGTTCGAAGAAGCAGACCTTTCGAAGCCTCGCTGAGCGTGCGCCGGACTGTTTTCGCCCAAATATGAAAAGGAAATTGATCGCCTGATCGGTCGTTTCCTGAAAAATCTGCGAGCAAGGGGGTTGCTTGGATCGAAGAGGCACTCGCGAGGACTGGATCGATTTGCTTGGTGGCCGCTTTGGCATTCAGCTGATGCTCGATTCGTTCGCTACCTGCGCTCATATCGTGCGCTTGAACAGAAGGAAGCTCGTTCACGAAATACCCGCGGCGCTCTTTCGCTTCGATATAGCCCTCGGCAGCAAGTTGGCGGTAAGCGCTTTCGACTGTGATGACGCTGATTCCGAGGTGCTGGGCAAGCGTCCGCTTCGAAGGGAGCTTGCTGCCTGCATCAAGACGGGCCAGTTCGATATCTGAGCGAATCGCCTGGTAAAGCTGTTCGTAGAGGCTACGGGAATTCTTCGCATCAAGTTCGTACGTCAGCATAGCGCGCTCGTTCTCTCTTGTTCGCAGGCGTTCTCAAAGAAACTGGTCTTAATAAAAACATCGATTTTGGTCATTTCGATATGACCATCATCACTTTACCATGGCAGAGACGACTAAACACCCTGCAGCCCGAAAGGGTTAGGAAAAGAAGAAAAGGAGTCCGATCATGAGCGTTGATCAGAAGGACGGCACCTGCTCTTGCGAGAGCACGCAGGAACGCGCCAAGCTGAATAAGCAGCTTGCGCAGATGTTGAAGGGTGGCGTGATCATGGACGTCACGACACCGGAGCAAGCGCGGATCGCTGAAAAGGCGGGCGCTTGCGCAGTCATGGCGCTCGAGCGCATCCCGGCCGATATCAGGCTTGCTGGCGGCGTTTCGCGCATGAGTGATCCGAAGATGATCAAAGGCATCCAAGAGGCAGTGAGCATTCCGGTCATGGCGAAATGCCGCATCGGACATTTTGCGGAAGCGCAGATCCTCCAAGCTATCGACATCGACTACATCGACGAATCGGAAGTGCTCTCGCCAGCAGATGATACCTATCATATCGACAAAACGCAGTTCAGCGCCCCCTTCGTCTGCGGCGCACGCGATCTGGGAGAGGCACTTCGTCGCATCGCCGAAGGTGCTGCGATGATCCGCACGAAGGGCGAGCCAGGTACGGGCGATGTGGTCCAGGCGGTGCGCCACATGCGCAAGATGAATGCGGAGATCCGCCGTGTTGCCGCGATGCGAGATGACGAACTGTTCGAAGCGGCGAAGCAACTTGAGGTTCCCCTGGGCTTGCTACGCCAGGTGCACGACACTGGTCGCCTGCCGGTGGTCAACTTCGCAGCAGGCGGCATCGCAACGCCGGCTGATGCATCGCTCATGATGCAGCTGGGCGCAGAAGGCGTGTTCGTTGGTTCAGGTATCTTCAAGTCGGGCAACCCTGCGAAACGCGCAGCAGCCATCGTACGCAGCGTTGCGAATTACGAGGACGCAGAGCTCATCGCAGCGCTCTCTGAGGATCTTGGCGAAGCGATGGTGGGCGTGAACGAGGACGAGATCGCTCTCATCATGGAAGAGCGTGGCAAATGAGTGCTGCACCAAAGGGCGCTCCGCAGCAGAATACGAAGATAGGCGTGCTTGCCGTTCAGGGCGATTTCGCCGAACATGCTGCCAGGCTGCGTGCGCTCGGATGCGAGACCATCGAGCTTCGCTGTGCCGCCGATCTTGATACTGCGCTCGATGCGATCGTGCTGCCTGGCGGTGAATCAACGGTGCAAGCGGCGCTGCTCGAAGAGTTCGCTATGGCAGGCCCGATCAAGCGCATGATCGAAACGGGTACGCCGGTGCTCGCTACGTGCGCGGGCCTGATCCTTCTTGCACGTGAGGTCGAGCATGCCAACGGCAGGAGCGATTCTCGCGCCCCCTTTGAACGTGCGGGTTGGGCCCAGGGCGCAATCGGCACGTTGCCCGTCCAGGTGAGACGCAACGCCTATGGCCGGCAGCTGGCAAGCTTCCATGCGGAGGCTCCACTTCGTTTCAGCAAGGAAACGGGAGATGAGGTGCCCAACATCCCGCTCACGTTCATTCGCGCACCCCAGATCGTGGCAACTGGTGAAGGGGTGGAGACCTTGGTGAGCGTGGACGAAGCGCCAGTAGCGGTGCGCTTCGGCAATCAGATAGGCATAACGTTTCATCCTGAACTCGATGAGGACGACACGCTCTACCAGCTCTTTCTTGGTTTGATCGATGCGCATGCTTAGATTCTTTCGAGAGCGCCAGCGAGAAGATGATGCTCTCGGATAGCCTGCATGAGTGCGTGCGGGGATTGTAGAAGGCAGAGCTTCCAGACAGCAAGAGTTCATCGCACATAACAAATTTCTGCTGCGCAACCTATCCCATGATACTATTTTGCCTGGTATTGAACCCAGGGAGGCCTCATGCAGTACAGCTACAACATCATCGTTGATTCTCCGTGCGAGATCACGGCCGATTTTGCCAAAGCGAACCAGCTCAAGGTCCTCCATTTCACCTATACCGAAGGCAACGGAGACGAAGGCTTGCGCGGGGTCGATGACCTGTTCGTCTCGCGCACTGCTCACGAATTCTATGAGGCGATGCGCAACGGCGCAGCTCCGCAAACGAGCCAGCCTTCCCAGCATGAGTTCGAGAGCGCGTTTCGCGAAGCCATCGAGTCGGGCATTCCGACGGTCTATCTTGCCTTCGATTCAGGTATTTCGGGTTGCTATGAAGGTGCTTGCATGGCGCTCGATCGTTTGAAGGACGAATACGGTGCAAAGAACGTTGCGGTGCATATCGTCGACACGAAGCTCCCCGCCACGCCGCTCAACATGCTCGTGTGGGAGGCAGTTCGCCAGCGCGAAAAGGGAATGCCGCTCGAGCAGATGATAGCGTGGGCAACCGAAGCTCATAACTATATGCATATTCATTTCATGGTGGACGACCTGAAGGCGCTCGCACGAGGAGGCCGCATTCCCTCAGGCGTTGCCGTGGTAGGAACGAAGCTCGATATCAAGCCAATGCTCACGGTCTCTCTCGATGGCAAGCTTGAGTTGAATGGCATTGCGCATGGTCGCAAGAAGGGCATCCGCCGCATGGCCGAGAACTATCTTTCCCTGCACGATCCTCAAGTGGCGGTGTGCTCTATCGGTAACGCCGATTGCTACGAAGATGTTGAGAAGCTCGAACGGGCCATCAATAAGCATTCAGAGACACCAGCGTTCTTCCTGGAGTCTTCGTGCGGACCTACCATCGGCTGTCATGTGGGACCAGGCTTCTTATCGTGTTGCTTCTGGGGCGCAGATCGCCGCAAGGAAGCATCGCCAGCGAAGTATTTGAGCGAAAGCATGCAGCTAGGCGTCTAAGCAATGTCTAGGCATCTCGTTACCCGTCGGTCGGGCTAGCCATGCGTTGCAAGGAAGCTTCCTTCGCCGCGCGTCGCAAAGGAATGCCTCTGCTAATAGGGGTGCCCCGCCTTATTCGCTCGGTCTATTCTTCACGACCAAGCCTCCTATGAACAGGAGGATAAGAACCAATCCCCCAACCAGCGAAGGCCAAGGTGAGAGGCTCAATCCTGCAACAAGATATCCAACCAAGCAAATGCCTGCCACCAAGCTCGCATAGGGCAGCTGCGTGGTAACGTGCGCCAGGTGATTGCAGCTTGCGCCGGCAGATGAGAGGATCGTCGTGTCCGAAATGGGCGAGATGTGATCGCCATAGACCGCGCCAGCAAGCGTTGCGCCGATCGTGAGCAGGTAAAGCGGGCTTTCGGGCGTGAACACGCCGATCACGATCGGGATCACAAGAGCGATCGTTCCCCAGGAAGTGCCCATGGCGAACCCGATGAATGCTGAAGCGATGAAGATCACCACAGGGAGGAACTGCAGCGCGAAACCAGCGGAATCGAGCAAGCCGGCGATGAAGGTGCCGGTGCCGAGCATATAGCGGCAGCAACCCCCTAACGACCAGGCAAGTACCAAGATCATGATGGCTTCGACCATCGAGCGAACGCCTTCCGATGCGCCGGTGATGAAGCTTGAGAGGTTCAGCAGCTTGCGCGGCAGATAGAGCAGCGCTGCAACCACCAGTGCAACCACCGAACCGATGCACAGACCCATGATGGGGTTTTCACCCATGGCAGTCGCAAAATCGATGCCCTGGAAGAAACCGCCTGCATACATCATGCCCAGGATCGAGAAGATGATGAGCACGAGGATCGGCACGACCAGGTCGTAGACGCGCCCGTTGCGCGCGATGTGAAGTTGGTCGTAGGCATCCAGTGCTTCGCCCGCCATATCCTGGAGGCGCACGTTGTCTTCGAGCGTCTCATCGATATCTTCGCGAACCGCGCTCGAACTGGGTGCGAGCGATTCTTCGGCAGCATGCTTAATGCCTTTGCGCGGCTGCTTGAAACGGGTTTCGAAGGCTTGTTGTGCGCGCTTCATCGGACCGAAATCGCGCCCGCTAGCGCACAGCGCGAACACGAACACGATGGTGAGCAGCGCGTAGAAGTTGTAGGGGATCGAGGCAACGAAGGTGTTGAAGCCGTCTTCGCCCAAATAGCCGCCAACGGCAACGGCCCACGATGAAACAGGCACGATGATGCAGATGGGAGCTGCGGTCGAATCGATGATCCATGCCAGCTTCTCGCGGCAGATCTTGAAGCGGTCGGTCACCGGGCGCATCACGCTACCTACCGTAAGGCAGTTGAAGTAGTCGTCCACGAAGATGATCACGCCTAGAAGCGCAGTAGCAATCGAGGCAACACGCGGATTCTTGATGCGCTTCACGGCCCATTTCGCATACGCGATCGATCCGCCTGCCTTCGTGATGAGCATCGTGAGCGCGCCTAAGAGCGCCAAGAACAAGATAAGACCAGCATTTGCTGATATCTGCTCGATGAAGATGTTCGGCAGCAGGCACAGTCCGTCGATCGTTTGTTCAAGACCTACTCCAGCCAGACTGAATTGGTAGATGAGCAGCCCAGAAACGATGCCGATGAGGAGCGAAGAATAGACTTCCTTCGTGATGAGCGCAAGCGCGAGCGCGAGAAGTGGCGGAACGAGCGACCACGCACCGGTGTCGAGTAAAACGAACCCTTCCATGTTGGTGATTCCGATCTACTAGTCGAAGGTCACGCCGGGCGCATACAAGAAGCGCGGCTCGATGATGTTCTTACGGATGTAGTGCAGCGTTTCGACCTCGCCATGTTCTGCCAAATGCTCGAGCAAGACGAGCAAGAATGCGGCCGAATCGGGATGGATCTCGATGTTGCCCGAGGAAAGTTCGCGCTTGTAGTATTCGAGCGGCGAAGCATCGGTGTAGTGCTCCTTTTCGTACACCTTCGAAGCGGCGATGCGATCGCAGAGCATCTCGACCATGTAGCGGGTGGGAATCGGGCAGCCATACAGCGTGCCATCTCCACCTTCGATCACGTCGAGCCAGTATTCGTAGTGATGCTTGTTGCGCCCTTTGTGGTGGATCCATCCGCGCGAAAAGCCCTTGTCGTGACGTTCCGCGGCATTGGGAGAGCGGTTACCCTGATAGTAATTGATGCCCACCAAGAATTCATCGGGCGAGAACTTCGAGAGATCGTGAACGAGCCCTTGCCAAGGAATGCCGCAGCGCGCACAGGCCTCGAAAACGAGCCATTTGTGTCGCGATACCGTGCCAAGATGATGCCAGGCGTTCGTGAGGTATTGCCCGAGCGTTCGCGGACGCGGGTTGGTCCTGGCATTCGGATCTGCCCATGCGGGGCGCCAGCTACCAGGGGCTGCGTCGCATTTCGGACCCGTTGGTGCAGCTGTGGGCACGGAGGCGTTTGCGTCGTTCGCAGGTGTGCTTGCGCTTGTTCCGCTGCCTGCAGAATGCGCGGCGTGATCTTTGGCGTTCTGCGCCGCTGAAGGTTCTTGAGGTATGTTCGCTTCAGACATGAGCCGTCCCTGTCGTCTGGTTAGATTGCGTTCTATATACAGAAGATTCGCTTTTCGCGCTACAATACAACTTTACGGTTGAAAGGAAGCGTGTATGAGCGAAGACAAAAGCAATGCTCTCTATGATGATATTGTAACGGTTAATTCCGTCGATCCGGCCCTCTATGACATGTATCCTGTCAAACGAGGTTTGCGTAACAACGATGGATCGGGCGTGATCGCGGGCATCACGAACATCTCGAACGTTCATGGCTACATGATGAACGAAGGCGACAAGGTCCCCGTCGAAGGCAAGCTCACGTTCCGTGGCTACGATATCTACGATCTGCTCAGCGACACGTCTCCCAGCAAGCGCTATGGTTTCGAAGAGGTCGCTTACCTGCTCATGCTCGGCAAACTTCCTACGCAAGACGAGCTCGACCAGTTCGTGGCCGCCATTGATGCAGAACGCGAACTACCCGATGGCTTCACGGCTGCGCGCATCATGCGCCATCCTGCAGCGGACCTGATGATCATGCTGTCGCGTTCGATCATCTCGCTCTATGCAGACGACCCCAATGCCGAGGATCGCTCCATCGAGCACGAGATCAAAACGGCTATTTCGCTTATCTCTCGTCTGCAGCGCATCATGGTGCTCTCCTACCATGCGAAGCAGGCGTATTTCCACGGCGATTCGATGATCATGCATCGTTTCGTCCCCGGTCAGAGCTCTTCGGAAACCATCCTTTCCATGCTGCGCCCTGATCGTGCGTTCACGCCCGAAGAGGCGCGCATGCTCGACATTATGATGTGCCTGCACGCAGAGCATGGTGGCGGCAATAACTCCACGTTCACCTGCCGCGTGCTCTCTTCTGCCGATACCGATCCGTATTCGGCTTACGCTGGCGCGGTCGGATCGCTCAAAGGTTCGAAGCACGGCGGTGCGAACCATCAAGTGCTCGGCATGCAAGCGGAGATTAAGGAGAACGTTAAGAACTGGGAAGACGACGATGAAGTCGCTGCCTATATTGCGAAG
>OLPI01003563.1_pt1 | contig 10953 bp, 9 predicted proteins | sample 1672361 | NCBI WGS metagenome assembly OLPI01 (sample SAMEA3136675, study PRJEB25190) | human gut metagenome
TATTTGACGGCATTTCCTGCGGTATGCTTGCTCTGCAAAGGGCAGGCATTCCCGTGGAGTGTTATGATGCCTTTGAGATCGACAAGTACGCTGTCACGGTCTCAAAGCGCAATTACCCCGATATTGTTCACCACGGGGACGTATTTGACGGCGATTTTACGAAGTTCAAGGGGTATGACCTTTTGCTCGGCGGAAGTCCTTGTACATACTGGTCTATTGCGAAGAAAGGCAGAGAGACCACATCGGACGGTATGGGATTCAGGCTGTTCATGGAGTATGTTCGGGCGCTCCGTGAGAGTGAGTGCAAATATTTTCTTTATGAGAATAACTACTCAATTCACAAGAATATCAAGGACGAAATATCGAACTATCTCGGTGTTGAGCCTATTATGATAAACTCAGCGCTTGTATCGGCTCAGAACCGTAAGCGTTGCTATTGGACGAATATCCCGAATGTCACCCAGCCCGATGATTTGGGCATTATGCTTGCCGACGTGCTTGAAAACGCTGTGCCGTGGCAGGACAAGTCCTACTGTATGACTTCTTCCTATAACGGGGCTGTACTTTACAATACGCTTGAAAGAAAACAGCGGACAATGGTGGCTATTCCGATCAATACTGTGGGCGGCAAGTCGCACACTATCCCTGCTACATATTATAAAGCCGGAGAAAAGCCTTTCAGCACATATGGAAGTGAAATGGCTAAACAGCGAGTGGCTATCCCCATAAACACTTACAACGATGAGGGTGAAAAAAGCCGTACTGTAATGGCTGGCTATTACAAGTACGGTGAAGCAACGATTATCAAAAACAAAGGATTCAAAGGCGGTGCAACTGCGGTTGCCGAGCCTGTGGGTGCCGCCCAGCGTGGGAGATATATTGACGGTAATAAAACCGAACAGCGTATCGAAGTCAGACCTGACGGCAAATCAAACTGTCTGACAACGGTTCAGAAAGACAGCCTTGTATGCGCTCCTGTCCGTGTCGGTCAGTATGGAAAAGGCGGTCAGGGACAGCGTATTTATTCCGTTCGTGGGAAGTCGGTAACACTATCGGCAAATGGGGGCGGTCAGGGAGCAAAAACAGGTTTGTATAAAATTGACCTTCCTGATGGTGATTATATTATCCGCAAGCTGACTCCTGTTGAAGCGGAGCGTTTGCAGACTCTCCCCGACAACTATACGGTGGGTATCAGCAACTCACAGCGTTACAAGTGTATCGGCAACGGCTGGACGGTGGACGTTATCGCCCATCTCCTGGGAGGACTTCGTGATGAATGAAGAAATCCTGAAAACCTGTGCCGATAACAATAACTACACCATTTATACCGCTTTTTGCAAGGCACAGCGCATTATGATGCGGTCATATTCGCCTGTGTGCAGTATCAGCGGCGGCTCGGACAGTGACATCATGCTCGATATGATACATAACGTCGATGAGGACGGAAAAGTGACCTATTTCTGGATAGACACGGGGTTGGAATACACCGCTACAAAGGAGCATTTGGCTGAACTTGAACAGAAATATGGTATAGAGATCATTCACATAAAGCCTGACAAGCCTATCCCGACTTGTATCAAGGAATACGGTGTGCCGTTCTTATCAAAGTACGTTTCCGAACAGATGATGAGACTGCAAGCCCACCATTTTCAGTGGGAGGACGAGCCGTTAGAGGTGCTTTTGAAGAAGTACCCTAAATGCAAAGTCGCACTTCAATGGTGGTGCGGTGAGCGTTACTCCGATGAAAACGGTGTGCAGAAGATGAGCCGTTTCTCAATATATCGTAACAAGTGGCTGAAAGAGTTTATTCTTGCCAATCCTCCCGATTTCCCCATATCAAACAAATGCTGTGAATTTGCGAAAAAGAAGCCTGCAAAGCGTATCATCAAAGAGCTTGATGCTGACCTTGATATGACGGGCATTCGCAAGGCTGAGGGCGGTATCCGTTCGGCGGCATTTAAGACTTGTTTTTCAGAGTGCAAGTCAAAGGGCTGTGATACATTTCGTCCGGTATTCTGGTACACCGACAAGGACAAGCATGACTATGAGCAGATGTTTGATGTTCAGCACTCACGCTGCTACACGGAATACGGACTGAGGAGAACAGGCTGTGTGGGCTGTCCTTTCAGTAAGCACATTACTGAGGAACTTGCTGTTATCGAAGAATATGAGCCTAATTTATACAAGGCGGCAATGCACTTGTTCGGAAAATCATACGAATACACGGCAAAATACAGAGCCTTTGCAAAAGAGATGAAGGCTAAGGAAAGAGAGGAAAAGAAACGTGCTAAGTTATCTGCCCACAGTGCTGATACTGTCGATGATCCTGTCACTTCTGATAGGAGTGCCGTATCAGCTTGAAAAGGCACTTATCAAAGCGGAAGGCGGTGAAGAAATATAATGTTTGAGCCTGATTTTCAAAGAAAAATACTTGCTCTTGTCATGGGTTTCATCGTACATAATGCATATGTTCCGCCAGAGACCATCGAAGTTACTGTCAAGGGTTTGGAAGTATCAACGATTTCCGTTTCCTGCTTAAAAGTCGAATGGGAGTCCGAGCCTGACAGGGATTACACTGTCACCTGTGAAGCGGTCTCGCCCGATTATGCCTACTATGACAATATGTACTTTGAGTTCAAATCGGACAGCCTGTGCTACATCACGGGTCTGCGTGAAGATACGGAGTACACGGTGACGGTCGAGCCTGTTATTCTTTCTGAGAAAGAAAACACCAATGCTGTGCCTGTGTCCGAGAACGGCAAGACCGAAACGGTTGAGGTCATTTGGGATTTTCCCCATGAGGACGGGTGGACATCAGCCTATTGTGGAGAATCCTATCACGGACTTACCCTAAACCCGTCATGGAGTGCCATTCAAGGCAGTTTTGTGGACACGATTACAGACACGGGGATAATGCGTGATGAATACGGCGATTACTGCTGTGCTATGGGTGTATGGTACGGATATTGCTCAGACAGATTTTTAATTGAAACGGATTCAGGACAGCAGTTTACCGTCAAGATTTGCGACAGCAAGGGCTATGCCGATGACGGCGAGGGGCGCTATCATTGGTACGGCGGTGAAGGCAACGGCAAGTGTATCATCGAGTTTATTTACGATGATGATTATTTACCGCCTTGTGTCGCTTTCAGCGGAAGCTGGGGCTTCTATAACTGGAATGGGCTTGACCTGAGTTCCAATATAAAAAGTATCAAAAAGATCAACTACGGCGTTCCCGTAGAGTATTAACGGAGGGTTTATATATGAATATCAAGAAGATCATCAAGTGTGTGGCAGGTCTCGGCGCTGTGGGCGGTATCGTTTATGCAGCGTACAAGTTCGGTGAGTGCAACGGAGAAGCAAATGCGAAGTTCCGTGACAAGTACGGCGATGACCCCGGTGATTTTGACGAGGACGATGATGACATAGACAACTACTACGGCACTTGCTTTGAGCATAAGTATGACGAGCCTGATGACGGGTGTGTTAAGCCGTATCCTATTCCGGAAAAATAAAAGCACACTCCACGATGTGGGGAATGTGCTTAGGTTGATGTGGTTTATGCAGTAACGGCTGATGCCTGAGCTTTAAGTACTTTGACTTCTTCAAGTGTCAGTTCCGTTACTTTAGATATTTCTTCATCTGACAGCTTGCTGTTGCGAATCATTCGTAAGGCACATCGTATCTTTACCTCTTGCCTTACTTCGTCAAGCATATCATCGATCATTTTGCAATGAGGAACATTATCCATCAGGCAGTCACCGATGAGATTTGTGCAGCAAGCTCATTTACTTCTTCTATGGTGAGTCCGCTGTCCTCTGCTATTTCTTCAATTGTTTCTTTTCCACGTTGAAGCAGTTTTAAAGCTATCTGATAGGATTTTAGCTTTTCAGCTTCCTTTGTAGCTTCATTACGCATTTCTTCTATCGCTTTGCACATAATGCTCACTCCTTCCGGTGTTTCTTTGAAATAACGTGTTTTATCTGCAAGCTCCTTTATCTTCATATCCTCTGCTCTTTTGCAGCGGAAGTCATGAACGAGCTTTGCAAGATCAGATGTATCCTCAGCATTATTATATGCCCCATTGACAAAAATTATGTGTGCGCCGTCATTCAGCGGTGTTCCGTTAGCTGTGTCTGTCCATTCAAAATTGTAGATGAGTTTGTTTTCGCCCCTGACATCATTTTCGGTTATGAAAATAACGTATGAAACAGGCAGTTCTTCAAATTTTTCTTTTGCTTTGAGAAATTCAACGTCTATCGCACTTGAATGGTATCTTGCTCTCTGAGGTGTTGCACCACGGTCAGCTCGCTGTATTTCAAGGTCGAATTTTCTTCCCTTGCTGTCTGTCCCGAACACATCAAGACAGAACGAGAACCGAGAAGCCTTTTCAGATCGTATTGTGTTTCTTCTTTTGTAAGCTCCAAATCTTCAATACCTGTGATAATTCTCAGCACAAGCTGTGCAAGAGGAAGATCGTTGCGAAAAAGCTCACGCATAAAATCATCATCAAGAGGACGGTAGTTTTCAATCGTGCGAAGATCATCTTCGTGCCACTGGCTTTCGGTTTTCTTTTTAACGAGCAAGGCTGCACCAGCTTTCAATAGTTTCTTTGTCATTTATATTATACCACATCAAAAACAAAAAATCAATAGCCAAATGCGGTAAATTCGGTGATTTACGGCATATTGGAACAAATTGCAGAAAGGTCGTGATAAATAATGATCCTTATTCTTGCCGAGAAACCCTCGGTCGGGAGAGCCTTGTCCTCGGTGGTGGGTGCTAACAAGACCAACAAGGGTTGCATCGAAGGCGGCGGATATATCGTGTCATGGTGTGTCGGTCACTTGGTCGGGCTTAAAAATCCCAATGAATACGGCTGTGGTTGGGAGCAAAAATGGAGCTTTTCTCAGCTACCTATGATACCCGATTCGTGGCAGTTCAAGGTCACGGAAAGTTCAAAGGAACAGTACGGCATTGTCCAGGCACTTATGGGGCGTGACGATGTTTCGGAGATCATCTGTGCTACGGACGCTGACCGTGAGGGAGAATGCATTTTCAGATATGTGTACAATATGGCTCGGTGCAGAAAGCCTGTCAAGCGCCTGTGGGTATCATCTCTGGAAGAATCGGCTATCAGACAGGCGCTCAATTCCATGAAGCCTATGTCCGCATACGATAACCTGTTCTATGCAGGCTTTTCACGGGCTAAGGCTGACTGGATCGTGGGCATGAACGGTTCTCGATTGTTCTCCTGTCGGTACGGCGGTAAGCTGAATATCGGCAGAGTGCAGACACCCACACTTGCAATGCTCGTTAAGCGTGATCACGATGTCAAGCGTTTCGTCAAGCAGAAGTATTTTACTGCGGATATTGCTTGTGACGGTTTTACGCTGTCCTCTGCAAGAATCAACGATGAAACTGCGGTCAATAACCTTATTTCTTCCTGTGAGGGAAAGCCTGTTACGGTGAAGTGGGTCAAAAAGGAAGTCAAAACGGTCAATGCTCCCAAACTCTATGACCTTACCACCTTACAGCGTGAAGCCAACAAAACCTACGGCTACACCGCACAGCAGACACTTGACTACACGCAAAATCTGTATGAAAAGAAGCTGGTCACATATCCCCGAACGGACAGCCAGTATCTTTCGGACGATATGGAGCAGACGGCGCTTGATGTGCTGAGGCTCTGCAATACCTATCTCGGCTTCAATATGGTGCATACTCCCGATCTGCGTAAAGTTATCAACAACAAGAAGGTCACGGGACACCATGCTATTATCCCCACAAGCGGTATCGCCCCGGCTGACCTTGACGGACTTCCGGCAGGAGAAAAGAATATCTTTGTTCTTGTGGCAAGAAAACTGTTGTGTGCTTCTGCTCCTGCACATAAGTATGAATCGGTCAAAGTGACAGCTGAGTGCGGCGGTACGGAGTTCACGGCAAGCGGTAAGACCGTCCTTGACATGGGCTGGAAACGCTATGCGGTGAAGTCCGCCGATGATAAGGACGATGACAAGTCGCTCCCTGTCTTGACTGAGGGTCAAGTCCTGACCGGCAGTTTAAGCAAGGGCGAACACTTTACAAGTCCGCCGAAGCCTTACACCGAAGATACACTCTTATCCGCTATGGAACACGCAGGACAAGATGAGTACGATGAAGATTCCGAGAAAAAGGGCTTGGGCACTCCTGCAACAAGGGCCGCTGTCATTGAAAGTCTTGTAAAGAACGGCTATGCGGAACGCAAGGGCAAGCAGATCATTCCCACCGACAGGGGCATTGACCTTGTTAGCGTTGTCCCCGATGAAGTGAAGTCCGCCAGACTTACGGCTGAGTGGGAAATGAAGCTCCAGCAGGTGGAACACGGACAGTATTCCGCTGACAGCTTTATGTCGGAGATCGAGCAGAATGTCCGTGAAATGTGCGGTAAATACGGAAAGTCCGATAATTCTGTTTCTTTTTCAGACGGCAAGTTTGAATCGGCAGGCAGATGCCCGAAGTGCGGTGCTGAGGTCATCAACGGCAAGTTCGGGTGGTACTGCAAAGCAAAATGCGGAATGAATGTCGCTAAGGTCTTTGGTATAACGCTGTCCGATGCACAGGTCAAGGGGCTTCTGAACGGCAAAAGCACAAGCTATATGAAAAACGGCAGAAAGAATATCGTTTTGCCCGAAGTCGTTCCCAACGAATATCAGGGCAAGACCTACTATAACTGGAAAACGGAGGGTAAGAAGAAATGAACGATTTAGACTATTCGGCTATCGAAAAGGCGCTCGGTGTTGAGCCTGAAAGCATTGCCGAAATGCCCGAGGAGATCAGGGCGAAGATGAAAACCGTCCTTGAAACTATCGTGGTGAGGACTGACGAGGACAGAAATGAGCTTTACAATGCCCTTGATCTGCTGTGGCAGAAAGGCTCGGTGCTTGTGACACTTGAAAAGGTATCTAAGGCAACAGGTATTCCTATGGTAACGCTGTCAAACCTTGACTTTGAGACACAGCAGGTCATTGTGTTTGAATACCTTGCCAACAGTGGGAACACAAAGCAGATATATATGATCACCAATTCGGCGCTGGCGGTGATCGAACTTGACAAGATCGCAAAGCTCATCGCTGTGCCTGTTAGAGAACTTAGAAAACTCCCTCGCCGTATTCAGGAGCAGATGTGCGGAGCGTATGCAATGGAATTTGACAAAGACAGCACCAATGCGGAGCTTGTCGGTGAACTGAGAGGAATGATGCAGCAGTGAGTGACCATATTTTTTCCTTTGGTGAGGATAACTTTCCAAAAGACAGCAGAGAGTACGTCACGCTTGATACCGACAAGGGCAAGCTGTTGGCTATCGCCCTTAAAACAAGCGGTGTTCCGCATATCGGCACATTTACGGACAAGCAAATGCGTTTTTCCTATGATGCCGACTATAAGGACACGGTTGATGAGATCGTGAAGAAAGCAAGTTCCGATGAGTTTGAAGAAATGCTCCGTGAGATCAAAACACATAAAGATGACAGCAGTTATCTTGTGCTTCTCCCCTCGGTGGCGCACTATCTCAATGTCACGGAAGGCACACTGAGAAACAGGCCGAACGAACTGCAAGTCCAGCTGTGCCGTATGTTCACACGGCTGTGGTACTGTGACACACCCACCATTCAGCGTGAGCTGACAAGAGCGTATACCGCCAACAGGCAGACGGAGCGTGACCTGGAAGAAGCAAAGGAACGTGAGGTACAGCAGAACAATACTCCCGAAAAGCGTGAGACTGTATGTTTTGCAGATACTCAGCACAGACAGAATGTTCTCAAGGGTGACGAAGATCATCGGGACAAGGCTGACCTTGCAGACAAAGAGGAAGTCCGCACAGGGCTTATTTCAAGAGAAGTCATTCGCCGTCAGGCTGAAATGATAAGACGCAAACAGGCGGTCAAGGACAAGCTGACCGCTGAGAAAACTGAAAGAGAAAGGAAATTCGGACAATGAAGAAGTTTATTATCATCACAAGTGCTGTTGTTGCAGCAGTGACCGCAGGTATCATCGTTTTCGTTAAGAGAAGAAAGTGAGGTAGCCAATGCCCGTACAGGATAATGATGACAAGCGCACCAATGACCAGCCTGTGACCGATGCAGAGGAAGAACTGAGAAGAAAACAGGCGCAGGCTCAGGAACATGAGCATGAGAACAATATTCAGAAGTCGGGAAAACTTCTTCCTTTTCTGAATGCCAAAGCGGAACATCATCAGAGCCGTATCGACTCCCTTGATGAGAAGATCGCCAATCAGACGGATAAAATCGACAGGAACAAAGCGAAGATCGAAGCACTGTCCGCTAAGGCTGACAAGCTGGAAGATACAAACCGTATGCTTTCGGCTACTCTCGGGGGTGTTCCTCTTGTGCAGAGCATGATCCGCCGTAATGAGGAACGTATCACGGCTATCCGTGAGGACAAGATTCCCAAGCGTGAGCAGAAGATTGAAAACGGCTGGAAGAAGATAGATGCCATGACCGCAAAGCGTGACACGATCTCTCACAAGCTGAACAGAGTGGTTGCTCTCAGCGATGCGATCAAGAGTTTTTCTATCGGCTTTAACAAGCACCGCCGTGAAGCCTTTTCCGATGCTATGGACAGGCTCAATGAAGCAACATTCAATTGTCTTATGGATAAGAAGAAGGCTCTTACCGCTAAAAAGGACAGTATCGTAGAGAAATACAATTCTCCCGAGACCAGCGTTGTTGACAAGTACAAACTCCAACAGCAGATCAATAACCTGAATGATCGTATTCAGTCGATAGATGAACGTATTGACAAGGTTCATCAGCCCGATGAGTTCTACTCCATGCAGGACAATGACACCCTTGACGCTCAGATGAAGCTGACAAGCGACAAGCTGGCTGATGTGGCAGAAAACGGAATTGAGACCACTTCGGGACTTGCAGAAGATACGCTTTTCTATGCTCAGGAGACCGAGGAACTTGACAAGTCGCAGATCGCTTTGCTGGCCGATAAGTTCAATGCGACAGTCGAGGAAGAGCTTGAAGATGACTACAATATGATAGACGGTATTATCAACAACGGAAGCCGAAAAGACCTTGAAAAGACAAGGGCGGATTTAGCGGAGTCCATTGAAGCGGCGCAGACCATTGCGGACAATCCGCATATCAGACAGGAAATGCGTGAAATGGCGAATGAGGATATTGCAAGGCTTCAAGGTGAACTTGCGGTAGTCGAAAAGGCTCTTTCTTCCTTAGATGCGGTCAACGAAGAACGTACCTATGAGGAAGAAATTTCCGAGGTGTCGGACTGGCTTCTGGATATGGTCGCTGACGGCAAGGCAGAGATGAGCGAGGACGGCGCTTTCCGTGTCAATCCCGATTACTACAAGGAACTGCTGAGGAATGACCGCCACATTGAGAGCATGACCGAAGCACAGGCTGTCTCTGTTATGGCGGCGCTTTCCAATGCAGGCATTGAGTTTTCAGCCGCCGCCAGTGGCGATTACAAGGTAGGTATCACGGTATCAAAGAAAGACCTTGTGGCTCTCAATGACATTATGTACTCCACTATCGGAAAGATCGCCAGGACACAGGCGGCTAAGGAAAATGCAGGCAAGGGCGAAAAGGGCAAGTATCAGACGATCAACCCCGAATACTATGCTTCTCTTTCCAAAGAGCAGAAACATTCCCGTGTTGAAGCAACAGAGGTCGCCCGTGAGATCGTAAAGGGGCTTATAGCTGAGAAGATACCATATTCTGCTGTTGTCAGAAAAAATGATACTGTTGCGATAACAGTATCGAAAGACAATGCTAAGGCTTACAAGCAGATCGAAAACAAGGTCAAGGGTGTGAGAGCAGCCGAATATATCAATCCCGAGTTTTACAAGGCTCTGCCGAAGGAGTTCAGGGTAACTCTGCCGATGACCGAAGAACAGGCAAAAGCAAAGGTCGCTGAACTTGACAAGAAAGGCATTGCACACTCCGCTGTTATAAACGGCGACAAGTCGGCGGTTACGGTATCGAAGAAAGATCAGGGACGGGCGTTTTTCTCCCGTTCACAGCTGAAACGAGAGGTACAGCGTATCAGCGGACAGGGCAAGAAACAGCCCCAGAAGCAGAAGTCACCCAAAAAGAAAGATACACAGGGGTTAGGCTAAATGAGACTGAGTGAAGAACAGATAGAAAGGGCAAATACGGTCAATCTTCCGCATTTTCTTATGCAGAACGGCTTTGACCTGAAACGTGTGGGGCGAGAATACGTCTGGAAAGACCATGACAGTATGCACATCAAGGACAATGCCCCGGGCGAACGTGGAGTATGGCACAGGTTCAGTACGGACGAGGGCGGTGACAACATCGCCTTCCTCCGTCAGTATATGAATATGTCATTTGTCGAAGCGGTGGAAGCACTGAACGGCGAACACTATGACCGCACATATACTCCTACCCATACCGACACTCCCAAGAAAACTGCTGAAAAAGAGGGAGTGCCGGAAATAAATGAAGCAGATAACTGTAAACGTGTGTTTGCTTATCTTTGCAAAACAAGAGGACTTGACTATGACCTCATAGTTTCGCTTGTAAAACAGGGCTTGATCTCTCAGGAAGAAAAGAGAGGAAATGTTCTGTTCAAATTTTTTGATGAAAACGGTAAGGTCATCGGTGCAGAAAAAGTCGGTACATCAACTGAATACAGATTTAAGGGTATAGCTGAGCATTCAGCAGAAGGACACGGCTTTGAGGTAGTGAAAGGTTCGGGAGAAAAGGCTTTTTTCTTTGAGTCGGCTATTGATATGCTTTCTTATCTGCAAATGCACGATAATGAACTTGATAACTGCCGTATGGTATCCATGATGGGCTTGAAGCCGAGTATTGTCTTTGATACGGTACTTCGTTACAATATCCCACCCCAGAATGTATTTTTATGCTCCGACAATGATACCGCAGGCAATGAATTTGCTCGGCG
>OLPI01003567.1_pt1 | contig 10943 bp, 9 predicted proteins | sample 1672361 | NCBI WGS metagenome assembly OLPI01 (sample SAMEA3136675, study PRJEB25190) | human gut metagenome
TCCCCATCAAACACCGTAGTTGCCGGACCGGTCATGTAGACGAGGTTTTCGTCTCTTTCCCAGGAGATGTTTAAGTTTCCTCCCAGGAGCTGTACAGTAACCGGTTTGCTGCCGTCAACTTTGTCGTTGAGGATGGAAGCTACCGTAACCGCGCAGGCGCCGGTGCCGCAGGCGAGAGTCTCTCCGGAGCCGCGCTCCCAGACACGCATCTTAACGGTGTGGCGGTCGATCACCTGAACAAACTCGGTGTTGACCCTGTCAGGGAAGCATACGTGATTCTCAAAGGACGGGCCGATTTTTTCCAGGTCAAGGCTGTCCACATCATCTACGTAGATGATGGCATGAGGATTGCCCATGGAAACTGCAGTCATATGATACTCTTTTCCGTCAACGGTAATGGGAGCGTTGATCACCTGCTCGGTTTCGGCAACCACCGGGATCTCTTTTGCAGTGAGGATCGGGGAGCCCATGTTGACTTTTACCATGGAAGCTTTGCCGTCGCGGATGGTGAGGTCTACATATTTAATACCGCTTCTTGTGGCAATGCTTAAAGATGTTTTGTCCACAATGCCGTGGTCGTAGACATATTTGGCAACGCAGCGGATACCATTTCCGCACATGGCGCCCTGGGAACCATCCAGGTTGTACATATCCATCTCGCAGTCCGCGATCTCAGACGGGCGGATCAGGATCAGGCCGTCGGAACCGATGCCAAAGTGGCGGTCGCTGACAAATTTCGCCACTGCGGCAGGATCTTTGACAGTCTCCTCAAAACAGTTTACATATACATAATCGTTTCCAATGCCGTGCATTTTCGTGAATTTCATAATAATAACCTCCTTATTCCTGAATATTATACTTGCTTTTTCCGGAGGAACACAAGCCCCTGCCGGAAAAATATACCAGTTTCTTCCTCAGGTATTATAGTATACTGGATAATTGTTATCGAAAAGTGAATTTTCCCTGTGGAATTCCGGTAAATTAGAAGTGGATTTTCGTATTTATGGATTTTATGTGCTTGCATTTTGTCAGAAACATGGTATCATAAAACAAGGCAATATGCATAATTATGTATAATTATTCCTGTACATTACGAATAGGGCTGACGGAAACCGGAGAGACATAACGTAAAGTACACAGAAACAGGAGGAAAAAAGAAATGAAAAGAAAACTTATGGCACTTGCACTGGCGGCAGCTATGACAGTATCCATGACATCCGCTGTTTTTGCAGCAGATGAGATCAAGAGCGCAGATGATCTGGAAGGAAAGAAGATCGGTGTTCAGCTTGGAACCACCGGTGATACCATTGCTACAGATATCAAGGACGCAACTGTAGAGAGATATAATAAAGGTAACGATGCAGTAATGGCTCTGAAGCAGGGCAAGATTGACTGTGTGGTGATTGACAGTGAGCCGGCCAAGAAATTTGTTGAGAAAAATGACGATCTTCAGCTTATCGACAATGTATTTGATAAAGAGGAGTATGCGATCTGTATTTCCAAGGACAACACAGATCTTACCAAAGAATTCAATGATGCGCTGAAAGAGCTTGAGGATGAGGGAACTCTGGATTCCATCAGAGATAACTACATCGGTGATGATGCAGGTAAAACTCCGTATGAGACTCCGAAGGATGCAGATCATTCCAAGGGAACTCTGACAATGGCTACCAATGCAACATTCCAGCCATATGAATATTATGACGGAGATAATATTGTAGGTATCGATGTTGATATCGCAAAGGCAATCTGCGACAAGCTTGGATACGACCTGAAAGTTGAGGATATGGAGTTTGATGCCATCGTAAATGCGGTAAAATCCGGAAAAGCTGACTTTGGTGCTGCAGGAATGACTGTAACAGAGGATCGTAAGAAGAGTATTGATTTCACAGATCCATATACAACTGCAGAGCAGGTTATCATTGTACAGAAATAAGTCTTTCTGATGAAAAATTATAAGAACTGAATTCAGGTTCCGGATATCCGGGAGTATACTTCCGGAATTCGGAACCTGTAGTTTGGGAAAGGGTGGAAATTTTGAGTCTTATTGAACAGTTTCAGTTTAATTTTCTGGACGACAGCCGCTGGCAGTTCATTGTATCCGGTCTGAAAAATACCATCATTATTACATTCTTTGCGGTATTGCTTGGTATTTTTCTTGGCTTTGTTATTGCCATTGTTCGTTCCACACATGATAAGACAGGCAAACTTAAGATCCTCAATGTGATCTGCAGAGTTTACCTGACTGTGATCCGTGGAACACCAACCATGGTACAGCTGCTGATCGTTTACTATGTTATTTTTGCTACCGTAGATCCGGGTAAAGTGATTGTTGCCATCATTGCGTTTGGAATGAACTCCGCAGCATATGTGGCAGAGATCGTCCGTTCCGGTATCATGTCCATTGATCAGGGACAGACAGAGGCAGGACGAAGCCTTGGTCTGAATTTCAGCCAGACCATGCGACTGATCATTATCCCGCAGGCATTTAAGAATGTACTTCCTGCGCTGGTAAATGAATTTATCGTGCTGATCAAAGAGACATCCATCATCGGTTATATCGGTATGATGGACCTGACAAAAGGAGCTATGCTGATCCAGAGCCGTACATACAATGCGTTCTGGCCTCTGATGGCAGCAGCAGCGATTTACCTTGTGATCGTTGGAATCCTTACATGGGGGATGAATAAACTGGAAAGGAGATTAAGAACCAGTGAGCGATAAGAATGTACTGATCCAGGTAAAGGATCTGAAGAAAGCTTTTGGTACAAATCAGGTTCTCGATGGAATTACAACAGATATCTGTCAGGGAGAAGTAGTAGCCGTCATTGGTCCTTCCGGTTCCGGTAAATCTACTTTCCTGAGATCCCTGAATCTTCTGGAGGTTCCGACAGGCGGACAGATCCTCTTTGAAGGAACTGACATTACAGATCCGAAGGTTGACATTAACAGACACCGTCAGAAGATTGGAATGGTATTCCAGCAGTTTAATCTTTTTCCGCATAAAACGGTAAAACAGAATATTATGCTGGCACCTGTAGAACTGAAGCTGATGACAAAGGATGAAGCTTCAAAGAAAGCGGATGAGCTTCTGGCACGTGTAGGTCTTCCGGACAAAGCCAATGCATATCCGGATATGCTTTCGGGCGGGCAGAAACAGCGTATTGCCATTGCACGTTCTCTTGCCATGAATCCGGATGTGATGCTTTTTGATGAGCCAACTTCCGCACTTGACCCTGAGATGGTAGGTGAGGTTCTGGAATTGATGAAAGAACTTGCGCAGTCAGGTATGACCATGGTTGTAGTTACTCATGAGATGGGATTTGCAAGAGAAGTGGCAACAAGAGTTCTTTTTATTGATGACGGTAAGATACAGGAAGAGAATACTCCGAAAGAATTTTTCGCAAATCCGAAGAATCCTAGACTGAAAGACTTCCTTTCAAAGGTTTTATAAGATGCTGAAAAAATTTAACAGTTTTATAGAAAAATGGATGGCCCTGGTGACACCGACCTGTCTGTTGCTGGGGGTGTGCTTTCCTGATATTGCCAAATGCGGTCTGCCTTATGTGCCGGCCGTATTTGCATTTATGACATTTGCCGGGGCGTTGAAGTCAAGATTTAAAGATGTGGCAAATGTATTCCGACATCCGGGCTCACTGCTTATTATCATGCTTCTGGTCCATGTGGTAATCCCGACAGCAGCCTGCGGGGCAGGCCATCTTTTCTTTGGAAATAACATGGAGCTGATCACCGGAATGGTACTGGAGTTTGCAGTTCCCACTGCAGTGGTAAGTCTGATGTGGGTGACGATTTATGATGGAAACAGTCCTCTGTCGTTGTCTCTGGTAGTGCTGGATACGGTACTGGCACCTTTTCTGATTCCGGCTACGCTGAAGATCCTGCTGGGCTCTGCGGTGACCATAGATCCTGCCAGGATGATGCGGGAACTGATATTTATGGTTGCGCTTCCTGCTGTTGTTGCGATGGTATTAAATCAGATCACAGATGGAAAAGTAATGGAAACATGGCCGGGAAAGCTGGCGCCTTTTTCAAAGCTGGCACTGATATTTGTGGTAACGTCCAATTCTTCCAAAGTAGCACCATATATCCGGGATATGAATATGCAGAGGGTGAAGGTTGCACTGGCAATCCTTGTCCTGGCTGCTTCCGGATATGCACTCGGCTGGTTTGTGGCGTATATCTTCCGAAAGGATCGCAGTACGGCGGTTTCCATGATGTATGGAACCGGGATGCGCAATATCAGCGCAGGAGCGGTGATCGCAGCTGCATATTTTCCGGGTGAAGTTATGTTTCCGGTAATGATCGGAACTCTGTTTCAGCAGGTGTTGGCAGCATTGTTCGGAAAGCTTCTGGCACAGAAAAAGGAAAAACAGGAATTTTGTTGAGGTCTGCTGAGGCGTTATAAAGAATATAAAAAGAACTGCCGCATTAGCAATTGAAAAATTGCAATGCGGCAGCTCTTTTTATGAATCTGAAGCTTTTATATATTTCTTCAGTTCTTTGTAGCAGTATTTGATGATCTCTTTACGGGTGATGATGCCGATAAAGTATCCCTGATCATCTACAACCGGAACATAATTCTGGTTGATTGCCTTGTCCAGTAGATCCTCCATGTCAGAATCTGCGTGAACTGCCTTATAGGTTGCTCTTCGCGGGATTGCCATAATGGAAATGCTCTCTGCTTCTTTCAGTCCGGGAACATTTAAGGTTTTCATTCCCCAGAGAAGATCACCCTCGGAAATACTTCCTTTATATTTCCCGTCCAGACTCAGAAGCGGAATGCAGGAAAATTTTCTGTGTTCCATTTTCTCAAGAGTCTGACGAAGAGTCTCATTTTCAAATATATATGCTACATCACTTTTAGGTGTTAAAAAAAATAAAATATTCACTTTTGTATTCGCCCCGTTACATTTGTCTGATAAGGCACTCAGATATACATTGTGTATTTACACATCTGTGTGTCTGTGATTTCTGAGTATTCCAGGTTTATGGCTTTTTTACAGAAGCTGTACTCCTTTTGCTGCTGCTTCTTTCATTACTTCTTCCGGCCACAGGGAAGCATGTACTTCACCGATGTGTGCTTTTCTGAGGAAGAACATACAGATACGGGACTGGCCGATGCCGCCGCCGATAGTATATGGAAGTTCTTTGTTAAAGATTGCTTTCTGGAAAGGAAGCTCGCGTCTGTCATCACATCCTGCGATGGTAAGCTGTCTGTCAAGCGCATCCTCGTCAACGCGGATACCCATGGAAGAAAGCTCCAGAGCAATGTCGAGAACAGGATAATAAACAAGGATATCGCCGTTTAATTCCCAGTCATCGTAGTCCGGTGCACGTCCGTCATGACGTTCTCCGTTGGTTAAGGTTTTGCCGACCTGCATGAGGAATACGGCACCTTTTTCCTTGACAATCTTGTATTCACGTTCCTTTGGAGTGAGATCAGGATACATATCGACCAGTTCCTGAGTGCTGACAAATGCGATCTCTCTCGGAAGGATTTCTTCGATGTAATCGTACTGAACAGCCATGTATTTTTCGGTTTTGCGGAGAACGCTGTAGATAGCACGTACTGTGGAAACAAGTGTGTCCATGTTGCGTTCTTCCTTGCTGATGATCTTTTCCCAGTCCCACTGATCTACGTATACGGAGTGGATATTGTCCAGATCTTCGTCTCTTCTGATCGCGATCATGTCTGTGTAAAGTCCTTCACCATGAGCAAAGCCATATTTCTGTAATGCATATCTCTTCCATTTGGCGAGAGAGTGTACGATCTCAGCATTCTCCGGCTGGCCTTTGATATCAAAGCTTACCGGACGTTCCACGCCGTTTAAGTTATCGTTCAGACCGGATGACGGATTAACGAATACCGGAGCGGAAACACGCAGCAGATTCAGTTTTTGAGCAAGTGTCTGCTGAAAGAAATCTTTCACAGTCTTAATGGCAATCTGGGTATCGTGAAGATTTAAAGATGACTGATACCCGTCAGGAATTTTAATCTGTTCCATGAGTGGATTCCTCCTGTAATTTCTGTATTTGCATATTTTATGGCAAACTGATAAAAAATATTGTTGTTTACTGAATATCCATTATCTTTTCCCACGCTATTATAACAGGAAAATGGTAGTTTGACAATTATTACTGTTCATTTGGAAGTATCTCGCGGGATATTATGGTTACGGAGAACAGAACGAACAGTAACACAATTTCAGCTTTGCAAGATTGGGGCGAAATGTTAAAATAAATGTGTAAATGAATGAAGCGTTAAATTTATATAAAACTTAGGGGGAAGATATATGGGAAAAAGGTGTCAGGTCTGTGATGGACCAATTGTAAACGGCAGGTGTAAATATTGTGGAATGCCATATAGAAATGATATGGAACTGTATCATCTGAACGAAGACCGTTCAGAGCACTATCGTCATGCTTCGGCAAAGGTGAAAAAAGCAATGGCAGAGAACGAGATCCCTTTGTCTGACAGAAATAAAACAGTTCCCAAAGCTGCAAAAACTTCGTCTGCCAGAACACAGACTATTAGAACGCAAAATACAAAAGTACAAACTTCAAGAATACAAACATCAGGGACAAAGAAAACATCAGGTCAGTCGTACAGCGCACAGACTGCCCGTACATACAGCACCGGAAAAAAGACAGCAAAAAGTGAGAAGAAAAAGAGCGGCAAGGCAGGCAAAATTTTCTGGATCATTGTGCTGATTCTGATGGTAATAATAGGTCAGATGGCAGAGAATTGGGATACGATTGGATACAGGATAGAAGAATTTATCTATGATGAGTTTGACATAGATCTCAACAGTATTTTTGATGACAGCAGTTCTGATGAAGTAAATGAGAGTAATAAGAATAATGAAAGTAATGAAAATAATGAAAGTAATGAGAATAACTGGACAGATGACTGGTCTGAGACTATCAGTGCAGTAAAGAACGGACAGGATGAACAGAGGGGCAATCCGGACTGGTATATGTTCACCGGAGAGAATTATATTGTCAGAACGGATGATACTGCATCAGAGATTGGCGATATAGATGCCAGTGACCAGGGGTATGATTTTACAATAGATCCGGGAGAATACAGGATAGTGTCCGGCTGGGAGAAGGTTGCTCTGGAAATCAGAAGTTCTTCAGGAAAAGATGAAACTGTAAAATTTGACGAAGCAGACCACGAGGAGAAAATAGAATTACATGCCGGGGATGAGGTATCTGTGGTATCTCTGGATGGTCAAGATAATTATCTTGCCATGTATCAAATTCAGCAATATGACGAATAATTTTTTGCCCCTTTCTTTTTGTCAGAGACTGTGCTATACTTGTTAAACGTACCACATATAGAGAGAATTGTGGTGAATGAAAGAAAAAAATACTATATATTGTATATGGGAGCAAAAGGTATGATATATGTTATAAAGAAAGATGGTACGAGAGAAGAGTTTAATTCACAGAAGATCGTAGCAGCAGTAAATAAGTCGGCAGCCAGAATTTTATACACATTTTCGGATAAAGAGAAGGAATTTATCTGCCAGTTTGCGGAAGAACATGCGGAGGCACTGGGAAAGAATGAGATAGAGATCCAGGAGATGCACAACATCGTAGAGGGAGCACTTGAGAGAGTGAACCCGGCAGTGGCTAAGAGCTACCGCGATTACAGAAATTACAAACTTGACTTTATCCATATGATGGATGATGTATATACCAAGAGTCAGGCAATTCGTTATATTGGTGATAAGAGTAATGCCAATACAGACAGTGCGCTTGTAGCTACAAAGCGAAGCCTGATCTTTAATGAACTGAACAAAGAGCTTTATCGTAAATTTTTTATGAATCGTAATGAACTTCAGGCATGTAAAGATGGTTATATTTATATTCATGACCAGTCTGCACGTCTGGATACCATGAACTGCTGTCTCTTTGATGTGGCATCTGTACTCAGCGGCGGATTTGAGATGGGAAATGTATGGTACAATGAGCCTAAGACACTGGATACTGCGTTTGATGTTATGGGTGATATTATCCTGAGCACTGCTGCACAGCAGTATGGCGGATTCACAGTACCGGAAGTAGACAAGATCCTTGCACCTTATGCACAGAAGAGTTACGATAAATATATCCAGGAATTTATGAAATACTCTGACGAGAGCTGGACAGGACGTGAAGAACGTGCGATCGAGTATGCGCTTGACAAAGTCCGCAGAGATTTTGACCAGGGATGGCAGGGGATTGAGTATAAGCTGAATACAGTCGGATCTTCCAGAGGGGATTATCCATTTGTAACTGTAACTCTTGGACTTGGAATAAAGCAGTTCGAGAAGATGGCAAGTATTTCTCTTCTTGAAGTGCATAAAGGCGGACAGGGTAAGGCAGGACGCAAGAAACCGGTACTCTTCCCGAAAATCGTATTCCTTTATGATGAAAATATCCATGGAAAAGGCAAGATCAGTGAGGATGTATTTGAGGCAGGGGTTGACTGTTCTGCCAAGACTATGTATCCGGACTGGCTGTCCATGTCAGGAAAAGGATATATTTCCAGTATGTACAAGCAGTATGGAAAGGTTATAAGTCCTATGGGATGTCGTGCGTTCTTAAGCCCCTGGTACGAGAGAGGCGGTATGTATCCGGCAGATGATAAGGATGTTCCTGTGTTTGTGGGAAGATTTAACATCGGTGCGGTAAGCCTTCATCTTCCAATGATCCTTGCCAAAGCCAGAGCAGAGAGCAGGGATTTCTACGAAGTGCTGGATTTCTATCTTGAGATGATCCGTAATCTGCATATCCGTACCTATGATTATCTGGGACAGATGCGTGCGTCAACCAACCCGCTGGCATATTGTGAGGGAGGATTTTACGGTGGACATCTGAAACCGAATGAAAAGATTGGCAAGATTCTGAAACCAATGACAGCATCCTTCGGAATCACTGCATTAAATGAACTCCAGGAACTTTACAATGGCAAATCCATTGCTGAAGACGGGCAGTTTGCACTGGATGTGCTGAAATATATCAACAGGAAAGTAAATGAATTTAAAGAGAAAGATGGTTATCTTTATGCAATTTATGGAACACCGGCAGAGAGTTTATGCGGACTGCAGGTGGAACAGTTCCGTAAGATGTATGGCATTGTGAAAGGGGTTTCTGATCGTCCTTATGTAAGCAACAGTTTCCACTGTCATGTGACTGAAGATGTAACTCCGATTGAAAAACAGGATCTGGAGGGACGTTTCTGGGAGTTGTGCAACGGCGGTAAGATTCAGTATGTACGTTATCCGATCGATTATAATCGTGAAGCAATACGTACTCTGATCCGCAGAGCCATGTCTTTGGGATATTATGAGGGAGTAAATCTTTCCCTTGCTTACTGTGATGACTGCGGACATGAGGAACTTGAAATGGACGTGTGTCCGGTCTGCGGTTCCAAGAATCTGACAAAGATTGACCGTATGAACGGATATCTTTCCTACAGCCGTGTGCATGGTGATACTCGTCTGAACGAAGCGAAGATGGCAGAGATTGCGGAACGTAAATCTATGTAATATCAGGTCAGGGGTAAACTTTTGAATCTGACATCATAATATGATAATTAAAAGACATATACCGGCAAGATGATATGTATTGCTCTGGTATATGTCTTTTTGTATTGTCAGATAAAATATAGCAATCCTCTTAAATGTATTATTTACGAGGATTGCTATAGAATCATTTAATGATAGTTCCGGTTTTTTCGAAATATCCATCCTTTGCATGCGCAATATCTGTGATGATCGTTCTTCTGTTATCTCCCTTTTCGATAAAAGAGATTCCGGCTTCGAATTTAGGAAGCATGGAGCCTGGGGCAAACTGATTGTCAGCCATATATTTCTTAGCATCATCTACAGAAATTGTATTAAGATATTCTTCATTGTCCTGACCGAGGTTCAGACTTACTTTCTCAACACTGGTAAGGATCAGAAGAGTATCTGCATTTAATTCCTGTGCAAGAAGTCCGCTGGAAAGGTCTTTCTCAATGATCGCACTTGCACCATGAAGATCGATTCCCTGTTCCATAACCGGGATTCCGCCGCCGCCTGCTGCGATTACTACCTGGCCCGCATCTACAAGTGTGCGGATTGTTTCAAGCTCTACGATTTTCTGCGGTTTCGGAGCTGCCAGGATTCTTTTATAAGTGCCGTCAGCCAGTTTAGTGACAAAGTTTCCCTTGCTTTCTTCAGTTTCAGCCTCTTCTTCTGTAAGGACACGTCCGATGATCTTCTCAGGTTCAGCGAAAGCATCATCATATGGATCAATGACAACCTGTGTAAGGATAGTAGCTACCGGTTTATAAATACCGCGGGAAATAAGTTCTGCGCGGATTGCGGTCTGGAGGTCATATCCGATATAGCCCTGACTCATTGCCGAACATACGGACATAGGTGCAAATGTATAGTCAGGATGTGTTTTGCCAAATTCATTCATGGCTGTGTGGATCATTCCAACCTGTGGACCGTTACTGTGGGAAATGACTACACGATTTCCGGCTTCTACAAGATCTGCGACAGCTTTGGCTGCTTTTTTTGTAGCGATTTTCTGCTCCGGTAAGGTGGTTCCTAATGCTCTGTGGCCCAGTGCAACTACTGTAATTTTTTCGCTCATGGGAATTACCTCGATTCTTTCATGTTCTGTAAATATGATATCTGCGGGGTGATCTTATATATAAAGATTTTTGAAATTTTTTATCACTGATATCATAAATATTCAATCATATTGATATCCTACATTATAAAAGACTGCCAGTAGAATTGCAATAGAAAATAACTCAAAAAACACCTCGCGGGATATTACCAGTGAACAGTAACAAAAAGCAAACAGCTCTCACATTTCTGTGAGAGCTGTTTTGTTTTTTTTTGAGGGGGGAGATAGAGAGTGGTTTTTCATCTATC
>OLPI01003568.1_pt1 | contig 10943 bp, 9 predicted proteins | sample 1672361 | NCBI WGS metagenome assembly OLPI01 (sample SAMEA3136675, study PRJEB25190) | human gut metagenome
TCTCAATGCCAGATACTTTACTGCTACACATGCGGTTTGCTCTACGCAGGCGCAACACAAGGTGAATTGCCCGAAAGGCAAGAGAAGGTCCCCTGGGGGATACCCGTGTTGCGCAACTCGGTGGTCTGGTGTCTGCGGACGGCACCTGTAAATTCAGCTGCCACGCGCAATCGCAGGGGAGTGCTCCCGCACCACCGCTAACCGGATGCGGACAAACGATTTTGCCGCTGCATGATACATTTCTGCTTCAAAATGCAAAGAGATATATCCTTCCGGAAAACGCAATATGCGGCATCTCATAAAAAGTGGCACTTTCCGGGCAGATTGGGCGGTAGAGGGGATCTGCCACGATGATTCTGGCAGTTTTCAGTTTTTCTTCCATGGCTTCTTCACCGCGGATGACTTCATCTTCCTGGCGGAGGAGTCCCTCTGTGATCTCCAGAGAGCAGAGAAGCTGAACTTTTTTTCCACACTTCTGCTCTATGGCTGCTGCCAGGGAGCCCATGGTAACCGGTTCCCCGATGAGGGTGATGTCCGGAGTGGGGATAAATCCTGACAATGGGCTGTCTTTTTTTCTCAGATAGATCACCTGATCCGGAATTACTTTCCACAACTCTTCCTGTTCACCGGAAATCTGCGCTCCACTTTTTTCCGTGGAGTTTTCTTTTTTATCCTCAAACGCTTCGCAAGGGCTCTCCGCTGCCTTCTCAAGTGCGTCCGAAATCTCTCCCTCATAGCCTTCCACCGGAGTTCCCACAAGAAATGGTGTCCCGAATTTCTCTCTCAGAACATTGGCAGCCGGGATTCCCACGGAAGATACCACAAGGTTTACCTCCGCCTCACCGGCATGGGACAGATCTTCCAGCGTATCGCCCATAGCCCAGGTGGAAAGGATCTCCCACCCATATTTTTCCAGACGTCTTTTCATGGCATCTACCATCGGCTGGGGGCCAAAATCCAGGGGTGTTACTCCAAGAAGATTTAATTTCCGTTTTCTCTTCTCTGCAGCGCCGGTAAAATGTCTGGCAATCTCAGAGAGTGCCAGCCCTGCTCCATACACATAATCATGCATACCACTGGTTGAAACCGAAAACGCCGGAATCCCTGTCTCGGCCGTAAGTGCACGGGCAAGTCCAGGAAAATCTGTTCCGTTCATAAAGGGAATCGGGGAACTTGCAAGAGCAATAAATTTCGGTTTCAGTTCCTCCGCCACATCTTCGATATCCCGGAGAAATTTCTCATCATTTCCCATGATCGCATCGATATCCGTAAGCCCTGAGATAAAAATCAGGCTGTCCTGGTCATACCAACGGATCTCATCGTGGGTATTATAGGTAGAATTACAGCCAGAAGGATCATGCATCACCGTCATTCCTCCAAGCTCATACAAAGCGGAACAGACACCGGACACGTCTGCCGTATAAATCGGTATAATTCGATATGCCTGTCTCATATGCAGCTTTCGCACCCCCATCCTTTTCGAACGATCAGATCTTCCGGATCTTTTTCTTCATGAAATGCTTCCACCATCAGCTGCGCGGTATGTCTGATTCCGTCGAATCCCCAGAGCCCGCCGCCCTGTACCATATTGACAAAATTTCGGCTTCCGGTAAACCAGGCTGCTTTCTGGCCGATAGCAAGGATTTTTTCGGACTGCTGCCGTGTCCGCACCCTCATCTCCGGACGGACAGTGGAAATCAACTTCAGCTCCGGATAATTCTCCTTCAGCCAGAAAAATACCTCTTTTTCTTCCGGACTGATACTGTCCAGAAAAACGGACTGTACCTGAAATTTATGAGTAAGAAGAAGCTTTGTAAGTCCCAGTGGCCTTGGATGAAAAAGATAATCCACTGCTATGGGCGTGTCACCGATGATCTGGTGTGCATGGGAAAGAGCCTCCTCACATTCCCGGATCTCTTTTTCGATATCCAGGCCGTTGATTTTTCCTGTTTTCCTGTTGTTTTGCTGTTCCAACATTCCCAGCAGCTTCTCTTCCTGTTCCTGTATCTCCTCATAATCAAAACTTCCCGGCAGATACAAAAAAGGCCTTCCAAGTCTCCTGGCCTGTTTTTCTGTCCCGAATTTTCCGGCCGGATAACCGTTCAGGATCAGGCTTCCTTCTCCCAGTTTCTGATAATCTTCCCAGGTTTCACAGGCCGGTGTTTCACGGAGGCAGATTCCGTTTTTCTTCAGGAGCCGACAGATATCCGCACCTTCATCCAGCGCAAAGTCACTGCCCAGAACTGTGACACAGCGAGGATCTGCCTCTCTCTCCGGCACGGCATCATACATGGCCAAGCGCAGTTTCTGATCTGGCGTGGGGCCTGTTTTCTGCATGATAGGATCCATGAAACACCGCATAAAAAAGATCTCCGGAAATCTTTTTTCCAATTCTCCGTAGATCCGGTCCAGATCGCTTCCCAGAAAATGGTGAAGACATACCGTAAAAAGCAGCACTGCTTTTGGTTTCTTATCCAGGCGGTTCAGAACGTCCGTTACCCCTTCGATGGTCACATCCTCCAGGTTTCCTCCAAGAAGATCTTTTTCCTCCACGATCACAAAGGAAAAACGGTCTGCCGCATTCATCTCTGCGGCAGTCAGCACAACGCCACGCATGCAGTTATCCGCACAGACGTAGATCTGCCTTGCTTCAGGAACCAGCATTCCCGTATGTACGATATTCCAGTTTCCGTGGGCCGGGGAATTAAATTCCAGCCCCGGCTGAAAGGGCACCGGAAAAGAAGCTTCTTTTATAAATACTTCTGTTTTTCCCGGAAACTCCCGATCGCCAACTCTTTTTAACATGTGCCATCCTCCCTGCATGCATTCAGGATCTGCTCTGCCAGTGACCGGTATTCTCCTGCCATCTCACTTTCCGGGTAAGCTTCCAGAAGCGTTTTTCCCTGTTCCTCTGCCGCAAGAACCAGGTTACTTCTGGAAAGAGTTCCTACTACCTGGGTGTGAAAATCCTCTGCCAGCTCCCGGACTTTTTCTTCTTCTCTTGGCACATTCCGCCGGTTCAGGATCAGACCTCCCAGAGATGCGTAGCCTCTGCTTCTGAAGTTTTCCACCGCCATGGCAATGTTCGCTCCTGCATGGATGGCCATGTTTTCCCCGGAAGTGATGATAAATACTTTATCTGCATACCCTTTTCGCATGGGCATGGAAAAACCGCCGCAGACAACATCTCCCAGTACATCGTAGAGAACAATGTCCGGTTTATAGGTCTCATAGGCTCCGGTTTCTTTCAGTTTTTCCAGTGCAGTGATGATACCTCTTCCCGCACATCCAAGTCCAGGTGTAGGGCCGCCGGCTTCTACACAGACTACACCGCCGTATCCGATCTGCACCATATCTGCAAGTTTCAGGTCCTGGCGCTTTTCGTTGTAAAGATCCAGCACTGTGGGGACTTTTTTTCCATGCCGGAGAAGAATGGTGGAATCTGCCTTGGGATCACAGCCGATCTGCATCACTTTCATTCCTTTTTCCGCAAGGGCAGCTGCCACATTGGAAACTGTGGTGGATTTTCCGATGCCGCCCTTTCCGTATACCGCAACTCTTATCATTTCCTGTCCTCCGCTTTTGTGATCACATTGGAATATGCCGTTTTTGCGGAAACTCCCTTGAGGCGGCCTATCTTTCCGGATAAGGAGCTGATCACATCCTGTGGCGCATCAATGGCAATACTGATAATGTTAATTCCTTTTTCCCGGTAGGGGATTCCCATTCTCCCGATAATATATTTTCCCGCTTCATGAAGAAAACGGTTGATATCATCGATCACGTCATTGTTTTCCACAATGATCGAGATCAGTGCCACTCTTGTATCCATAACGTCAGACTCTCCTTTCCGGTATGATTCATTGCTGTCAGCAGATTCTCGGCAAAAGTTCCCCGCCTGGCTGCGGAAGTAATGCCTGAGTTCCAATTTCCGTAGTCATGACAACTTTTCCTGGCTGGTCTTCGGTCACTTCGCCGATAATGGCAGCGTCTTTGGAGTACGGACATTTACGCAGTGCTTCCACGATCTTTTCCGCCTCTTCCTTCGGTGCCATGATGACCATACGGCCCTCACATGCCAGATAAAGCGGCTCCAGTCCAAGCATGCCGCAGACACCTTTTACTTCCGGCGCTACCGGAACAGATGGTGCATCCAGACGGATTCCCACGTTACTCTGGCCTGCAATCTCATAGAGAACCGTTCCAACGCCGCCTCTTGTTGCATCACGGATCACATGAATGTTATGAGTTGCATCCATCACTTCTTTTACAGTTCCCCAAAGCGGTGCACAGTCACTTGTCACATCCGCGTCGATGCCAAAATCCTCTCTTGCCAGAAGAATGGTGCATCCATGTCTTCCCACATCACCGGTCACAATGATGGCATCTCCCGGTTTTGCCAGCTCGCCGCCTACCTTCACGCCATCCTGGATCTCGCCCATTCCGGTTGTTGTGATGAACACGCCGTCAACCTGGCCTTTTCCTGCTACCTTGGTATCGCCGGAAACAATACGCACACCGACTTCTTTCGCTGTTTTTTCCATGGCTGCGGCGATTTCTTCCAGCTTCTCCATGGGAAAACCTTCCTCGATCACAAAAGCACAGGTGAGATACATCGGTTTCGCTCCCATGCAGGCAAGGTCATTAACTGTTCCACAGATGGAAAGCTTGCCGATATTTCCTCCCGGGAAAAATGCCGGAGAAACAATAAATCCATCGGTGGATACGGCCATTTTTCCTGCCGGCGGGACCAGCACTGCCGCATCATCGGCTGTAAGATCCGGGTTTGCAAAATGTGCTTTAAATACTTCATCGATCAGTTCTGAGGTCTGGCGGCCTCCGGCACCGTGTGCCATGGTTACTGTTTTATTATCCATAATATTCATCTTCTTTCTGTTAATTACAGTCCATTAAACCGGACAGTTAATTTCCATACATAAAATATGCGGAACAGGCTCCTTCATTGGATACCATACAGGCTCCTACCGGATGCTGCGGGGTACAGACTTTTCCAAATACCCTGCAGTCCGACGGTTTGCATTTTCCCTGAAGCACATCGCCACAGCGACAGGCCGGATTTGGTTTGCCTTTGATCGGCGGCACCGCATATTTTTTTCTGGCATCAAAAGCTTCCCATTCTTTCCGGAGCACCAGGCCGGATCCCGGGATCACACCCAGTCCACGCCATTCGGAATCGCAGGGTTCCATCAGTTCCTCGATCAGTGTCTGTGCCTCCGGGCTTCCTTCGCTTTTTACCACGCGCGGATAACAGTTTACAAAGAACGGCTTTCCCTCCTGGAAACGTACCAGTGCAACTGCCAGTGCGGTAAGCAGCTCCTTCGCTGTAAATCCTGCCACCACACCACTGACACCTTCCTCTGCCAGATGTTCACAGAGCGCCGTTCCTGTGATGGCATTGACATGGCCAGGGTAAAGGAACACATCCGCGCTGCCTTTTAATGCCTGATAAGCCTGCGGCATGGTCTTGTTCGCCACGAGAAGGGAATAGTTTAAAAGGCCGTCCTCTCTGGCTTTTTTTACAGAAAGGCATCCTGCAGGTGTGGTGGTCTCAAAACCAACGAAAAGGAATACCACCTGTTCCTCCGGATGTTCTTTCGCATATTTTTCCGCATCTGCCGGTGAATAGACGATACGTATCCTGGCTCCTTCTGCCCTGGCATCTGCAAGGCTTTTCTTTGTCCCCGGTACACGGACAAGGTCACCGAAGGTACAGATGGTCGCCTGTTTTTCCAGAGCCAGATAAACCGCCTCGTCAATAAAGCCTACCGGTGTTACACAGACCGGGCAGCCCGGGCCTGAAATCAGCTCCACCTGCGGTGGCAGAAGCTTGCGGATCCCCAGACGGAAAATCTCGTGAGTATGGGTTCCGCAGACTTCCATGATCCGCACCGGCGGCCCCTGATATCCTTCTATGATCTCTCTTGCTGTTTTTTTCTTCTCTTCCATCACAGCAGTTCCTCCATCAGCTGGTCTGTCTCTTCCTCGTCATCGTCAGTGATCTTTGCAATGGCAACACCAGCATGTACCATCACATAATCTCCCGGCTCCAGATCTTCCAGAAGCTGGGCAGAAACTTCTCTCTTTGCGCCGCCTGCGTCTACCACTGCGGTTCCGTCACTGATCTTTACTACTTTTGCTGATAATCCTACACACATACTCTATTTCCTCCTGTTCACATAAGCCATTCCATAGGCCGCCTGTCCAAGTGCGATTCCTCCGTCATTTGGCGGGATCAGGCTGTGTTTCAGAACTTCAAAACCTCTTTCTGCAAGTCCGTCATCTACCAGTTCCAGAAGCAGCCGGTTCTGGAATACGCCACCGCTTAATGCCACTTTTTTAATTCCGGTCTCCTGCTCTGCTGCCTCACAGGCTGCAAGGATCTGTTCTGCCAGTGCCCGATGGAATTCATAAGCCAGCTTCCCGGAATCTTCCCCTGCCAGTTTTTCCTGAACCAGATGTGCAACGATGTCACCTGTATTTAAAACAAATTTCCGTTCCTCTGTGGATGATGCTGAGGTGCCTGGATTTTCCGGAATATCTTTTTTTTCTGTCATCCACATTTTCAGGCTTTTCACTCTTATATCCACATTTTTCTTCTGTATCTCCTGCGCTCTCCACGCTTCCGCCGCAAACTCCAGCGCTGTGGAAGCTTCCCCCTCAAACGTGGACGCTCTCCGGATCCCCAAGATCGCGCTGACTCCGTCAAAGAGCCTTCCTGCACTGGTGGAAGTCACTGCATTGAGCTTTCTCTGTGCCATCGTCACCAGTACTTTTGCTTCCTGCTCTGTGCAAAGTCCCAGTTTTTGGACAGTATCAAGAGTTTTCTCCATATTTCCTGTATTCTGCCAGATCAGGGAAACGGCGACCCGCCAGCCTTCTTTTGCGGAAACATCTCCTCCCACCTGCACAAAAGGTTCGATACTTCCAATCCTTGTAAATCCCTGATGATCTGCCATCAGGATCTCACCGCCCCAGATCGTCCCGTCTGTTCCATATCCTGTTCCGTCAAAGGAAACACCGATCACTTTTTCCTCGCAGTCGTTTTCTGCCATGCAGGATAAAATGTGGGCGTAATGATGCTGCACTTTCAAAACGGGAAGTCCCAGTTCCTCTGCAACCACTGTGGAATTATATTTGGGATGAAGGTCACAGACCACCACTTCCGGCTGCACTTCCAGAAGTGTTTCCAGCCGCCCTATAGTTTCTTTGAGGGCTTTTACCGTTCGAAGATCCTCCAGATCACCTACATAAGGGGACGGATAAAAACGGTTATCCACACCAATGCAGAATGTATTCTTAAGCTCTCCACCTGCCGCGATCACCTGTCCCTTCCAGGGTGTGGAAACCATAAAGGGCAGAGGTGCATATCCACGGGAACGCCGGATCATATATGGCTCTCCCTTATAAAAATCCATCACCGAATCATCGGCCCGGATCCGGATCTTCCTGTCATGGGAAAGGATGCAGTCACATAAATAAGAAAGTTCTTCCACAGCCTCATGATCGTCTCTGCAGATCGGCGCCCCGGATGTGTTTCCGCTGGTCATCACCAGAAGCTTCGGCATCTCAATTCCATCGTCATAATGAAAAAGAAGGAGCTGCACCGGTGCGTAGGGAAGCATCACACCGACTTTTGGATTACCGGGAGCGATGCTCTCACAGAGTTTTCCCTCAGTTTCCTGCTTATTTGGCTGATTTATCAGCTTATCCAGCAAAAGGATCGGCTTCTGATGCCCGGTAAGGATCTTCTCCTGCTCCTCACTGACCTGACAGACTTCTTTCACAGTTTCCAGATCCTGTGCCATCACCGCAAAAGGTTTCACCGGACGCCGTTTCAGTTTCCGGAGCCGCTGTACAGCCCCCTCACTGGTGGCATCACAGCAGAGGTGAAAACCACCGATTCCCTTGATGGCCACGATCCCGCCGGAAGCAATGGTCTTCCTCGTATAAGTGATGGCCTCCCGGCCCCGTTCTTCTCTTCCGATGAGATAAACCTCCGGCCCGCAGTCATTGCAGCACACCGGCTGAGCATCATAGCGCCTGGTGTCCGAATTATGGTACTCATCCGCGCAGGACGGACACATGGGAAATTCTTTCATGCTGGTCCGTTCCCGGTCGTAAGGAAGGGAATCCAGGATGGTAAGCCTTGGGCCACAGCAGGTACAGTTGATAAAGGGATGCAGATACCGCCTGTTTTTCGGATCAAACATCTCCTCCTTACATTCGTCGCAGATGGCAATATCCGGAGAAACAAAGATCTCGCCCTTTGTCTTCTCGCTTTCAATGATATCAAACTGCGTAAATTCCTCCGGCTCCTCCACCGGTTCCACCAGAAGCTTCAGGATGGCCGCACGCTTCGGCGGCCTGTTCTCAATATCTCCGATAAAACCGTCCACATCCTGCTGCCTGCCCTGGGCAAAAATCTCCACATAGGGTCCTTTATTGGACACACTGCCACGGATTCCCCTTGCCATGGCATGACGGCTGACCGTAGGGCGGAACCCCACCCCCTGTACGATTCCGTAAACACGGATCATTTTTGTAATTTCGCACTCCATATGTTCTCCATTCCCTGTAACCAGCTCCCCTGATCCGGTTACAGTATGTATGTAACTTTATGCCCTGCTCTTAAGTCTACCTGCACTTTCCGGATACCGCAAAATGCACCGCATCCACAAACACGCCTGAAAAATCTTTCGTCATCCGCCTCATACAGGGATCTGCAAAGATCACATCATATCTGCCTTTTTCCACCAGCTCCATGTAATCTTCCTCATCTTTTAATGACACATCCCCCTCTTCCAGGAGATCTTTTTCCATGGAAAACCAGCTTGCCACTGTGATCTTTCCGTCACCGCCACGTTTCCGAAGTTCCGCTCTTATGGAACCTGCCATCACCTGCTGCTGCACAATGAGGATTTTTTTCCCCGCATACTCCATATCCGGCACCAGTTCCTCCACCAGCAGATATCCCACCTCATAAGGCGTTCCGAAAGTTTTCTCAAGATATCTGGCACATTCCAGTGCCGCCGGAGAAACCACGATATTTCTGCTCGCTGAGGAAGCTTTCTTGATCTCTTCAAGGCCGTCGCCCATACAGTAACAGACCGCCTGCTGGCCATATTTCTGCTGATACAGGGCACGTATTTTGTCTGTTGCCGCCAGGTCGCTGATATCCTGCGGAGTCATTCCGAGGATACCGATCCTGCATTTTTCCACTGGATATTTTTCCGTTGCAAAAGTTTTGAAAAGCTCCACAAAAGCTTTCTCCTCACCTTTGTCATAAAGTTCCATTCCATCTGTATCAACGGTCAGGATCGGCAGATTTATCTTCTTCTCACTCATTCGCTTCAATGCCAGATAATCCGTTGCGATCACCGCCGGAACCGGGGTTCCGATCACTGCCGCGAACGTTGCATCCACCTTCTGTGCCGCATCTGCAAGCTTCGCCACCAGACGGTCATCACGTCCCAGGATTGCATCCATATCTCGAAGTCCGGCGCTGAAGATCGCACTCTTCTGTTCAAACCACCGCGGCTCGTCAAATCCGCATACATTACCGGTACATCCCCCGGCATCGCAGATCACCACAATACCTCCCAGTTCAAAAAGTACTGACACCGCACCTGACTGATCTGGTGCGAACGGCGTCAGGTATTTCCGAAGTCCTCTCATCCAGCCACCTCCTTTAACGCCTCAAACAGCCTTCTCACCCCGGCGAATCCATACGGCTGTTCGTCCTGGTTCCACATCAGTCCAGGACAGTCCTGATGGTAATAAAGGGCATCTTTTCCTATGGTGATGTTTACGCCGCTCTCCTTTGGTTCATAATAGATCATGGTAGGTTCCATATTTGAAAACACCCTCGTTTCCGGGCTTAAGAGTGCAAGCTGTTTCATATACACAAAGTTCTCTGCCGTAATCGTTCCATAAATCTCAGGTACTTTGAATCCATATTTCAGAAGAGCCAGTGCCAGTTCAAACGGATCCCCGTTCATGCATTCCCCGACTGCAAATGATGCATCCGGACAGACTTTTCGGAAATCCTCGATTCCCTGTTCTGCTGCTTCTCGATACTCGTCCAGCTCGAAGGAAATGCCCAGTACAGACGCAAGTGCCTGATACTGATTCTGTATCTTATCCGTCTGATATAAACGTCGTAACTCAATAAATGGAATCTTCAGTCTGTCATTAAAATCCTCCGCCGCATAACGTGATTCCTGATGCAAAACCAGATTGAAATTCGCCTCCGCCATCGTCTTATATTCTTCAAAATCTCTGCATCTGGATATCTCGTGGATTGTCTTAATTCCTGCACTGTGAAGGAGATCATACAGCTCACAGTCATCCACAAGCGGTGAGAAAAATCCCAGAAGATTAACGACATTTCCCTTCTTTTTTGTCGGCTCTAGCAGGGAATATAAGGACTGTCGTACATGTACCATCGGTGGTTTTCGTCCTTCTCTGGTCAGTGCATACATGTAGCACGGCCGCACCGGAAGCCCCGCTTTTTCTTCTGCTTTTCGGCACACACGCTCCATATCTGTGCCAAGAAGTGCATCTACACAGGTGATGCAGATCATCACAACAGAAGGCTTCTTCTCAAGACCTTCACAGATTTCTGCCACTGCCTTTGGGATTTTCTGCAGATGACGGCCAGTCACAATATCTGTCTCATTCATCATCAAATAAAAAAAGCGATTGTCATATTCGCGCATGGAACTGATCAGTGATGTATTTCGCCCACAGCATCCCGGTGCCACGATCAGCATGATCGAATCCGGGACAGCAAGGCCGGCTCTTTTTACTCCAAATCCTTCCGCTCCCGGGGAGTTAAAGGCAAGTGTAGCCGGTGAGCTGTAGATCAGATGCATATTCGATCTGAACTTATCCGGAATATTGTCTTTCCCACGCTCATTTAA
>OLPI01003572.1_pt1 | contig 10933 bp, 9 predicted proteins | sample 1672361 | NCBI WGS metagenome assembly OLPI01 (sample SAMEA3136675, study PRJEB25190) | human gut metagenome
CATTCGTTTTTGCTTACCCTTGGGTATAACTTTTCAAATTAAATTATAGTATAAATCCGTCTATTCCTCAACTGCGTCTTACGAGACTTCAGGTTTTGTATTCCTGAAGGTTCTCCAAAAAAATTATGGGAAGAAACTATATTCAAATATGATATGAACTTCTAATCACGAAGAAAGAAAAATAGTTCATATCGTCTGTTTGTCTAATTAATTACATCCTGTTCTTTTATCTGATTAATCATTGCTCCAAATAGTACGGAGAGTTTTGATTTCATCTCTAATGGAAGTTCATTTAACGCTTCATCCACAGATGCTACGTTGTTCTTAACTCCTAAGATTGTATTTGGATCAGTTTCCAAGGTGTCTGCTATCTTGAATAATAATTCTATGCTCATATTCTGAGAACCACCCTCAATCTGACCGTCATCAGTATATGAAAATATCACGGCTACCAAATATGGGTCACGGCTCATTCATATTTTCAAACTATTTATATATAGTAGAAACTCATTACACATTCTAATGCTAATCCTCGATTCTAAGGATTCTGGTTCTTTCATGAACCTCTTTTATCTTATTATTGTTATAACTAAATTACGTGGGAGCACCACTACTACTTTTTTAGTCTTCCTCATCCTCAACTACAATGCATTTCCTACCTGTAACAATGTAATCAATAGTAGTATCAAAATTCATTTTTCGCAGCACTGTTCTTTGTCGCTGCTTCTCCAATAGTCTTATATAGTCTTGACTCTCTTAATTTAATTGAGCCTTTTCTATCCGTAAAGCAGACCTGATAGAAACCATTGGCTATATTAACTATTATCACTTCTTTTATGTGCTCCCATTTTCTATGATATACACGTGCTCTCCAATGCCATACTTGTAAATCAATTTTTACACCTCACACAAATAGTTTTCCGTTAATCATTCTCTCTGCTACATATTTTTAATCTCCTTTTTTTATAAACTGTTATTTTATTTTCATTGACTACAGTTTTAATATAAATGTATTTCTTCCCAAAGTCGTTGTAGCACCGCTACTACTTTACTTGCTTATAAAACGAAAATAAGGCTCCAATGTGACTAATTAATCACATTGGAGCCTTATTCTCCTATATTTGCCGAAATGGTATCATATTGGTATCACTTCGGTAATATTATATACAATTATGTGGTTCTAAGCCCTTTATTTAAAGGCTTTTCTAAAATTTGAATTCAAAAAAACGTCTACTCAAACTCCAATTGCATCTGTAAGTGTGTAAATTGACATTACCATTGCGCTACCAAGTGACGGTATTATAACAAATATGGAATAACTGTCAATTACTTATAAAACCGCTACCTCACTTTAAAAGATTTTACACTACTCCATTTGCCTTTGTCTTTTCCAACTATTGCTCTCACTCTTACATAATATCTTTTTCTAACACGTAATTTTCTTAACAGATATGTAGTTTTTCCTGTACGTTTTGTTCTTACGTTTTTCTTAAATTTTCTGTCAGTTGAATACTGTATCCGATATATTTTAGCCTTACTTACCTTTTTAAAAGTAATTCTCACTTTTCTATTTTTAAGTTTTTTTACTTTTAGAATTTTTGTTTGCTTTAAACTCTTTTTATTTACACCGTCAACACGAGTTGTAGTTTTTCCGTTAGTTGTTGGTTCATTTTCCTTTGTTACAACTTGTCCAAAAGTTGTAGTTGATTCTTTTTCTGATGTTGTTTCGTCAGTTGTTTGATTTTCTACAGTAGTTTCTGATGTTGTATTTTCTGTAGTCAATATTTCAGTTGTGGGTTCTACTGTGACAGTTGTCTCAGTTTGTTTCTCAGTTGTTGGTTCTAATGTAGTTGTCACTTCCGTTGTTGGCTCTGATGTTGTTGTCACTTCAGTTGTGGTTGGTGCTTCCGTTGTAGGCACTTCTATAGTTGGATTCTCCACTTTGTTCTCCAATTTTGTGTATACCTTTATTCTTCCTACATAATTTTTAAGTTGTGTCCATCCACTACCATTGTTTATATATGACATTTCCCTGCCATTTTTATATGAAGTCATTATTTTGGCGTCGCCATTTTCATTTGAAACACTTACTATTGCAGAGAACCATTGGTCTTTTTCAATCTTTACCGGCTGATTCAGTTCTATTGTTACATATCCACTGTTTTCAAAATGCGCCGTTGTAGTATTTGCCAGGTAACCACCTGAAACTGGTACATTGTCCTGTCCGCCATAAGGATAATCTACATTTTTGTATATCTCCACTTTAGCGGTTACATTTTCACCACCAATAGCCACATTTACTGCTTTTATATATTCATCTTTTAAATCATCAGATTTTTTTGCTTTAAACACATTTGCCACTGACTTATCTTTTCTTAATGGGAAATCGTCCATGCTTCCATCATAGTAATAATTAAAGTCATACTTGTCCTTTGGTGCAAATGAAAATGCATAAGAACAACTGCTTGTATTGTCATATGACAGCCAAAAATACTCCAATGATTTGTAACTGTTTTTTACAAGCCAGCCACCCTTTTGGGTAGCACCATTTGGCACAAATTTGTCTGATGGGATATTGTCATCCCAGCCAATGATTGTGCATGCATGTGGAGAAATTGTACTGCCCTGTTCATTCTTTGGATTGTAGTATAATGTTTCTCTTGCATTGTTGTACTGAAATGTTACTGCCCCATATTTTGCTATGGCTTTTTTTATTGACCTAATGTATTCTTCCGGATTTGATTTGTTTTCAGGTATATAAATTGCATTTTCAAATCTATATGATGGATTTTCATATGGGTTTGTCGTAACCACATTACCCGATACCGGTGCCCACCACATTGAATATAACTTGGCAATTTTTAGTGGGTCTCCTGACTGCGTCAAATAATTTACTGATTGCCAGTCTCCATCTGTATTTCCCAATGGATCGCTTTCTCTCTTAAAAACTCTATAAGCTGCCGCCATCGGATTTAATGATAATGTATCTTTTGTTACTGTAGGATCAATTCCACTTTTCAAAATGGATGATTCTGCTGCTGCAATGCTTGAATATGCCCAACACAAATTGGTATCTCCCTGATCTTTTACTGGTGTTACTATGCCATCGTCCCTTCCATCATATTTTTCCCTGTCTGAGATTTCTTTAATTTCAGTCTGTTGTTCTTCAAAATCACCTTCTATTTTAAATGTTAATTGATTATCAGTTATGTTTGTGACTTCAACATACATATCATCGGTTATTTCCAAGCTCTGATTCAGTTTTAATGGTGCGTCAGATTTTGTTGCATATGTGCCACCTAATGTTTCATAATTCCACTTTCCTGCAACGCATCCCATATTGTTTGGGAATTTTGTGTCTTTGTCCACCAAATAACAAACAAGTCCTGAACCAATTATCAATCCTTTTAGCTTCGTTCCATCTGTTTTATACAATTCTTTTGACTGACAATCATACTTATTACCACCTGTGCCAAAATTTCTATATTCTAAGTACAGTGTTTTATTGGTTCCTTTTAAATTTAATTTGTATCCGACTATCTGTGAATCTCCTCTAGTCGATGCTTCCTTTAAGGTATACTGTCCATTTTGATAAATTGTTTTAACATTGTCAGATGTAAGCCACCCCTTTGCTTCTCTTTCTTTTACAGATATAAACTGTGGCACAGGTGACATATGCTTTGCCATTGCAGACATATAATATACCGGCGAACTATTTGAACTATTGTACAAGTCCTTAAATCCTAAAATGTGCCCCATTTCATGAGTTGCCACTGCCATAGGCAAAATCACGTTTTCCCGATTATCCTTGTATAAATAATTATAGGAATTTGTCACCTGTACATAGTTTTTACTTGTAATTGTTTTTCCATCTGCATTTATTTTTACGTAATCTGCATAATCCTTATAATTCCACAAAGGTGAGGACCAACCCACAGAGATACTCTGAGTTGTATTTTTATAAATAATGGTGATTGCATCGATTACCCCATCATTGTTTTTATCAAGTTCAGAAAAGTTGTACTTTTTTGTACCATCATAATTTGTAATCACATTACCCGCTGATATAGCTCTGTTTATAGATTCAGACCAGTCTGTTTTTAATTCGTACATACGCTCTGCTCTCTCTCCGTTGTCCCTGTAACCTTCAGGATTCTCTTCACTATACTCTGCATAGTATCCTCTTGTATGAGATAACTGCACTGAACCACCTTTATTAAACAAATACACGCTATTTATCTTAAGACTTCCCCTTGACGCAATTTCATAATAATCCGAAACATTAAAATATGCACTGTTATAAGTATTATCTGTAATTTTTCTAACAGATTCCCCATTATAAGAATTATCTATAAATTCATCTTCATCTAAAAATCTTGCAAATACTATAAGATTTGTAAAATTACTTTCTTTTGTTTTATTTTCTGTATTTTCATTCGTATCATCAGCAAAAGTTACGCCACTAAAAAGCATTGTCATAACCGTAACAAACGCCATGATTATACTAAACCCTTTTTTCATAAAATCTCCTTTTAATCATTTATTCTTTTACACCTTAATTATATATTCATTATAGCATTTACCAGATTAAATTTGTGTTCTAATTTTTTAGAATTATAGGCTCATCATACCAGACATTATACAACCGCCTTTGGCACCGCATTTGATTATTTCATCCATTTGTACATCTGAAAGTTTTATTCCTCCAATTGCGTAAACTGGAATTGTAACGCTATTGCAAACCTCTTTTAAAAACTCCAATCCTCTTGGTGGTAAATCTTTTTTGTAATCAGTAGCAAATATATGACCTGCACTTATATAGGTTGCTCCTAGTTTTTGTGCTTCAATCGCCTTCTTAAATGCTTCTGCCATCACCTGAACATCTCCTGCTGTTGCAATTGCTGTATTTGCCATTACTGCTTTTGCTCCCATTTCCATGGCTTCACATGCCTGAGATGGACGTCCAATTCCCGCATCAACAATAATTGGTAAATCTATTTCATCTATAAGAATTTGAATAAAATCTTTGGTTGCCAATCCTTTGTTTGAACCAATTGGGGCACTTAATGGCATTACGCATGCTGCTCCCACATCTGCTAATTCTCTTGCCGCATTTAAGTCAGGATACATATATGGCATAACAACAAAACCTTCTTTTGCCAAAATTTCTGTAGCCTTAATTGTTTCATAATTATCAGAAAGTAAATATTTTGAGTCATGTACTACCTCTAATAAAAACATGCTTTGCCTATTCAACTCCCTCGCCCCTCAATCTTGAGGGGTGGGCTTTTCTTTTGCTTCATTTTTCTGCATAATAGACATATGAATATCTTACAAAGAATCTTTACCGACTATTATGAAGAAATTAAATATACTCTTCATCACAGATCTTCTGAGATGGAAAATATCGAAAAGATGATAAACTGTGGTGATTCTTCTTTTGGTGGTTCTATGTACGGCTGCCCACACTGTGGAAATCTTAAGTTCATTCCTTTTCGCTGCCACAGCCGTTTCTGTCCCTCTTGCAGTAACAAGTATTCTATGGAACGTACTACATCTATGTCTTTTAAACTGGTTAACGTTCAGCACAGACACTGCGCCTTCACAATTGATGAAAATCTCCGTGATTTTTCCCTTCAGGACAGAACTCTGCTTCATTGTTTTTTTCATTCTGTTGCCAGTGTTATTTTCCACATGTTCTTTAAAATGAACAAATCCAAAAACTTCACTCCCGGTTATATCATGGTTCTTCATACTTTTGGCAGGGATCTCAAATGGAATTCTCACATTCACTGCCTGATTTTTGAAGGTGGCTACAGCTATGACGGCGTGTTCGTTACCTTCCATTACAATCGTCACGAAGACGAAAAGTATGTCGAAGAAACTCTCCCTACTATGGATTTCATAAAACGGTTAATCAGACACATCCCTGAAAAGCACTTTAAAATGATTCGATATGGTGGAATCTATGCCCGCCTCCCGGCAGGCTGTTTTCAATTTACCAGAACGCCAACTACGGTCTTTCCTATAAAGTAAAAAAGACTCCAATGTGACTAATTAATCACATTGGAATCTTATTCTCCTACAATTACGTAAGTGGTAGCCATTTGGTAGCCATAACGTAATTTTTTATACAATTAAATGTGTGAAACCCTTTATTTATGGGCATTTCCAAGTGTTTAAGTTTGTAAGACACCTTATTCAAACTCTTGGGCGGAGATATTTATCTAGCTGTTTCTTGGTACACATTTGTGTGTTTTATTCTTCATATTCATTTCATTTAGCAATTTTGTGTACCTCGAGTAAAATTTTTAGAGCCAATATGGAGCCACAGCATTTCCATCACAATGGTGAAGCCGAATTAATTATTATCGCCTCAGAAATATATCTCATTAAAGGAATTTCCATTGTTAATTCTTGACTATTTACAAAGGGATTATATACACCTCTTTCATTTAAACGACCTTCATTTGATTTACTATGTACTAACGCATTTCTAGTCTTATATATCCTTGCTGCTAACTTTTTATATAACTTTTCATTTGAAACATCTCTTAAATCAACTGTATCTCCCTTTGAAAAACTAACTTCTGACAATTTATAATGATCCACAATGGAATTACTAAATTCTGTCAAGTCATTAACCAACTCACTTATATCAACAAATTTTTTTAAAGTCAATTCCAGTGCTTCCAATTCTGAACCTTGAAATTCTTCCTTGTTTTGTCTATTTTTCTTTTTTATTAAATCTACAATCTTAACAATATCTTTCGTCCTTTTTGCCGAAAAACCAGGATGCTGAATAATATGCTGCACACTTTTGAAAACATCTTCATTATACACTTCTTCATAAAAATGTTCCATTATATGATAAAAACCAACAAACTTTACAAAAGGCTCCTCAGATGTCAATGCCATATAATACTGCTCAACTAATTGTTCTTTATACAAAAGTTGAGGTGCCATAAGTTCTGAAACATTTTGAATTCTTCTTCTTGGCAACGAAGTCCTTTGTGGAAATAAATCATCAATCTCTGTTACTGCTTTAAATACAAAATCAAAATTATATGCAATATTAAATAAATACGATTTTGCATACCTTTGCAATTGCTCTCTATTCTTAGTTGTATTCGTTTCTATATATACCGCCAATGGTAAACGAGTAATCATTTTTATCAAGCTAAATATATCTTTTTCTACTAAAGTCTCACACCTACGTTCAAAAAGCGCAGATGGAATACTAGAAAAAACTCTTTTTCTTACATCAAAATCTTTAATAAGATACCAAATTAATTGTCTCGATATTTCATGAAACGAATATGTTATACCCGCTTCTTCATCCCTTACCACTAGTTCTGTTAATTTATCCTCAAGGCCTATAGAAAAACGTCGTCTTGAATCAATATCTGGTATATCAACAACTGATTCATAACTATCTCCATCACATATTGAATATCTCTCAAAATCATATCGTTCTGCTTGTTGCCTTAATTCTGTATAATTGTCTATCGTATATATATACTCTTGTGTCGCAATAATGTACGAAATCTTATTATCATCATAATTAAATTGCAATCTATTTTTCCAATTTCCTAGCATCTTAGAAACTTTTTCGCAGAATTCATTCCATTCCATCTAATTCACCTCCAATTGCAAACCATACTCGTACATTTACCTTATAATAATATATTTTACTACAATAAACTCCATTTTGAAAAGTTCTAATTCAATTTTACATTATGTTATTCAACTCTCATACCTAAAAAACTCCCTAGCCATCATCTCCGCCGTAGCCCGATTGTACCCTTTCTCCAAATACCCCTGCACAATCGTCCCAAACATTCCCTTAACCATATCATCCTCAATATCACAATATGCCTGCATTTTCCCGGACAAAGCCATTGCCACATATTCTATTGGCTTGTTATCCAACAACCTATGCAGCTTCGCCAGAGACTGCTCTGTTGTCCTCAGAGCAGCCTCCACTTCTTCGCACTTTATCCGCAACATATTTCCATCTGTAAACCACACCTCAACATAGCCGTTATCCATGTTATAAACACATTCCACGATATTATCCATTCGATTATCTTTCATCTCATCAATCCATCCTTCCAATTATCTTGTCCCATAAGACCTGTCATACTGCCTTATCTGCTACTCTGTACGCCCCTATTCCTTTACCTTACGAATAATCGTATCAATCTGCTCTGCACCGGCATATCTCTTCACACTCTCCAGATCATCAGCCTTTTCCTGCAACAGCTCTGTCCTATCACTCATATCCTTAATCTTGCCCTTGTAAAACTCCATATCATCTGCCAGTCCATCCTCTGCTGTCTGATAAATGACATTTACTGGCTCCTGCACATTCATATCTCTGTCGAGACTTTCTCCCTTTGACAGCTTTGCTGCTATGTTTAACACCAATGTGGTCTTTCCATCACCCGGATCTCCCTGAATAATTGTCAGCTTCCCATATGGTATAAACGGATACCACAGCCATTTCACTTCCTGTGACTCAACCTCCGACATCCGTATCATCTTTAATTCTGTCTTCTGTCCTTCCATAAAAGCCCTCCATTTACCAATCTTTTATTTGCTCCTAAGAAGAACCTCTGCTATACTCTAGTACAGTAAATAAAAATAATTGATTATCTGCTGTTATGTCAATTCTGCCTCCTTAAATTTTTCCAATCTGTAATGATGCTCATCATCCAATTCCTTAACACCATTTTTGTAATCATATCCAAATTTTCTATAAAATTCCGTTGCTGTAATAGATGCTGGTATCTCAATTCTGCTTGCTCTTACATAAAATTCATCCGTTTCTAATGTATTTATGATTTTTCTTCCAACACCCTTTCCATGAAATTCTGGGAGGACAAAAATGGACAAAAGTATACTTTCTGTTTCACTTCCCCAAAAACTTGAGATAGAACCTGTTCCAATTATTTTTCCATCAAATTCAAAGACATACATATGCGCATAACTTGCCACATTCAAAATCTTTTCCACATCGTAACCCTTTGCAAGTTTCTCCATTGCTGATATGCCATAATCTTTACTGTTAACCTCTAAGAAATTTCTGACAATAAGATTTCTGACCTCTTTGGTATCCTCTTCCTTAAATCGCCTCACCCTAATGCAATTTTTCACATAATCAATCAATGTCATATTTTCATTTGCAACTGTTTCATCTCCTGTTTTAACAAATCCACATTTTTCATACAAATAACAATTCCTCTCTTCCTGCTTAATCGTATCTAACCTCCATTCGATAGCATTTGGATAGATAGTAAATAATTGCTTAATAATATTGCTGGCAATTCCCTTATTTTGAAAGTGTGGAATAATAAAAATAGGAGCTATCCAATTTACATTCTCATATACTTTTCCACCTTTATACCATTTAACTCTTACAGCTCCAGCCTTCTCACCATTAAACAAAATAAAATAGAAATCTGATTTGTCCTCAACTATCTTTTTCTCTATTATTTCAAGGCTTTCTTTTGCTGGACTTGTAGCATCATCCTGATATTTTTCATATAAGGGCATAAATGCTTCTATCTGCAGTTTATACAAACATTCTGCATCCTCTCTTTTTATTAGTTTCAGTTCAATTAAATCATTCATTTTCTGCACCTCTCTCTTGTAAACATAAAAAATCGCACCAAACATTCAATGTCTAGTGCGATTTCTCCAACTTAATAAGATGCAATGTATGTAAAATCTTCTCTTATATTCTGGTTTTATGCACTAGACTAAAAGACCTACAAGCTATAACCTAATGCACTAACCTTGCATTTTTATAGCCGTGTACGTCCGTAATACATGTACATATAACATCTTGAATATAAGTTCTGATTCATGTGTATGTTCTCCTTCAACTTTTTTATAAGATTAATCTATATTCCTTCTTATGTCAATAATTTTATAATAAACACATTAAACTCACTCTATTTATGCCAAACTTACGATGTCATTCTCTTACACGCACTTCTAAATTTTTGCATCAATTGATTAAATTCATCTTCTTTCATTAAAGCATACATTTGTATCATATATTCCGTTTGAAATAATAATATCTTGCGAACTGAAAAATTGCACACACGAAGTATAGCTATCCTATGATGCAATCTAATTCTTTTATCTTCTTTAAAAGTCATTCTTAGAAATAACACTTCATATTTTGAATATAATTCCAATAGATATTCAAGTGGAATTATCAATATTAAATAAACAATCGGTATCATAAAACTTACCAATGTATTTATTATATTTAATTGCTTGTATTCATTTATCCCAATCTTTATTGTCTCATAAAAAATCCAAAATCCAGCGATTGCCAATATACTATCCAATAATTTATGAACACTTTTATATTCTTCTTTTCTTTCTGCAATTACATTCATAACAGTAATTATTGTAATAACTGGAATAATCGCAAGTTCAATCCATATATTAAATGTAAATGTGCTCATAAAAAATTCTAAAATCATGGTAAATTTCAAATTATCTTTAAGGATTTTTTTAATGTATGTTTCATCAGCTTCACTCGAAACCGCATTCATACAATATATTAATCCAGAAAAAAGAAACCATATAATAATATCTTTGATATATATATTCTCCCAAATAGGCAAATAACAGAATACCATTGTAATCGTTAGAACATATAGCAATATTATTTCCCATAATATCCTTAACTTCTTGTCAAAAAATATTACTATGACATTCCACAAACTTTTTCTTATTTCCCTATGGCATAATACATATAACATGAAAATACATCCCCATATTAATGTTGCCCATTCTCTTGTTGACAAGATTGACATAACGCCGTTCTCCTTCTGTATATTCTAGCTCATTACCCTCCCCACAAATAGAGCCAAACTAGAGCCATTTGATAAAACAAATGCCGGAAGATCGG
>OLPI01003573.1_pt1 | contig 10931 bp, 4 predicted proteins | sample 1672361 | NCBI WGS metagenome assembly OLPI01 (sample SAMEA3136675, study PRJEB25190) | human gut metagenome
AAAATGAAGTTTCGCTGTAGGGGCCAACAACTCTGTCGGCCCAGTGGGAAGTTACGGATTTGCCGAAGACTTCCGTAAAAACGGTGCATTCTGCCGGGTCGATGTGGGCATCGACCCCTACGCTGGCGCGGTGGAGCCTTTATTCTGCTTATTTCGTTTATGATACCCGCAGTCGCAGTAGGGGCCGCCGGAGGCGAGGGTGTATTCGCGCACGAAGTCGGATGCGCCGCCGGCGTCGCTCATGGTGTAGCCCAGACGGCACATGGCGGGCGTGAGGTCCTTCCGGAACGAACCGGCGAACAGCGCCCACATCCCCATAGGCATTCCGGCATATTTCATAGTGTTGTCTCCCCTTCCGCAAATTCCAGCCGGACGATCTGCATCCGCATCATGCCGTCGCCGACTTTTGCAAGAAACCGATAAAAGCCGGGAACCGACGGGTCATCCAGACTCTGATAGCCCAGCATATAGCCCCGGCTCGACGCACGCAGACGCGGCGACCAGACGGAAAGCTCCTTTTTTGCGTCGGAAACGGCGAAATACGCACCGACATCCTGAATTTCGGCGGTTTTGATCCACGTTTTGAGCATCAGGCGCACTGCTTTCTGATTCGCCGCGTCGAAGACGAGCCTGCCGCCAGGGAACGCGTCGGCCATGGCCTGCACAAGCGCCCGCACCTGCTCCGTCAGGAAATAGTAGAACACACCGGCGGCGAAGAAGACCGCGCCGCCCGACGCGTCGATGCGGCGGAACCAAGTGGTGTTGTTCAGGTCGCAGGCGATGTTTTCCTCACGCTCTCCGGCAGGCAGGAGCGCGTCGCGCACGGCGATCACGCCGGGAAAATCGAGGTTATAGATCCTGCAGGAGCCGTTGTCGCAGCTGCGGCCCGTGTCGTCCAGTCCGCAGCCGAGGTTGACGACCGCCGCGTTCGGATGCTCGCGCAGATAGTCCCGAACCTCCCATGCAAGGTCGTTCTGGCGCATGGCGGCCTCCAGAAAGCCGAACTGCTGCATGAGGCTCTTTGATTTTTGGGACAGGAGTGAAAAATCGTAATCGATCTGATCGATCAGGCGCAGGGCTGTCTCGTCGCGGTAAAGGTTCGGATACAGCTCCGAGCACATTTTCCGCCCGTAGAGCGGAATGACGAGCGTTTCCTGCACGGTATTCTTCTCAATATGGTATTTCATCGCTTCCTCCGTATCAGTTAGTTGCATCTAACCGCTATGCTGTCAAAACACCGCCGGGGCGGTTTTCTTTATTTTGACACAGCTTTCGGCTTTTTTCAAGAGGGTGGGACAAATGCGGTATATTTTTTTCAAACCGCTTGCAAATCACGCCCATATCGTGTATAGTAGCAGACGGAAAAGCACAAGATTTTGCTTTTTCTAACAATTTGATATTGCCATCCGATGTACAGTAACCGAAGCACGCCGCAGGGCAGGCTTCGGCGCAAGAGAAAGGGAAAACCACTCGACCGGAGCTGTGCGCACAAGACCGTTCCGAAGCAGCGAAAGCTGTCTGGGTGAAAGCCAGTCATTGCGGATTTATCCGCGAGAAGGCAGGAAACGGGCGCGGAAACAGAGGTTCTGTTTCCAGAGTGCAAGTCAGAAGAACTGCTGTCTGCGCCGCATATTGCGGCGAAAAGGATGAATGCGTGGGACGAGCTCTGCCTGTAGCATTCGGAACAGGTGCGCCGTTTTTCCTCACAGGAAAAGCAGCGTATTTTGTTTCTGTGGAGATCCGCCCGCCATTTTGTCAAGAATGGCGGACTTTTGTTTCTCCCAAAGCCGTCTGCGCCCCCTGTTTCCGCTCTTATTTAATAAGGAGCTTGCGATAGATATTTTGATTCTGGAGGAAAAATGTATGAAGAAACGAATTCTGAGCCTGCTGCTCGTGCTCGTGATGCTGCTGAGCCTGCTGCCCGCAGGCGTTCTGGCAGCAGAGGGCGATGTCAGCGTCACACTGTCCGGTATGCACGACGCACAGGTCAAGTCCCTGAAGCTGTATACCTACATGGACGGCGTGAAGGGCGCGGACGATCTGCTGGCCGCGAAGGAAGCCGCAGACGGCGCGTATACCATCGACCTTGCGCCCGGCGCTTACTGGGTTGACGGCTATGACGCAAACGGAGACTGCAACGGCGGTGTATCCATCAACGTCAGCAGCGACAGCAGCAGCTTCAAGCTGCAGCGGATGTATCAGATCTCCGTCAACCCCAGTGCATGGGTTAAGGACACAGACTATACTCTTTCGCTGCGCGTAACCGACGCCTCCGGTGCAGAGCGTAAGGCGGAGTTTGGCTCGGCCGTAAATTGGGGCAAGACCTACACAAGCTGCCTGTTTGTCGTTGGTGATACAGTCAGCGTGACAGCCACGCCGAACGCGGAAACGCATCCGAACTACAACCCGGCTACCGCTTCCAAGACCCCGACAATGAACGACAGCCTCAGCCTGACCTGCAAGGAATTCGTCACGGTCACGGTCACAGCGCCGAAGGGCTCGACCATCGACGCCGGTACGCTCGCAAAATACTATGTGTTCAGCTTCCTTGAGCCGTTCGCGCGTTCCGTCGAGGACGGCACGGCCACGTTCCATCTCGACAAGAACACGGATTACTTCTACCGTGTCCGCCATCCGCAGGGTGCAACATACTGGAACTACGTCAGACTGAGCGCCGACGCAGCGTACACGATCACGGAAGAGGATCTCGGCCTGACCGGTGATTTCAGCAAGAGCACGATCTATCATTTTGAAAACAACGTCTACGACCGTGCAGGCATTTACCTGAACATCAACACCAAGGGCTATAAAAACATGGCCGTTGGCGATACGTTCGAGCTCAACTCCTTCCGCAACTGGTTCGCGATCGAAAGCTTTATGAACGCCAAGGTCGCACTGCCGGAGATGCACTATCAGGTCATCGATGTGAACGGCAATGCCAGCGACGTCGTGACCATCACGCCGAACGCGCTGAACAGCAACGTCGCTGTAATGGAGGCCAAGCACGAGGGCACGGCAATCGTGCTCGTAACCTATGACGCAATGACCCATATGGCTGGCCAGACCAGCACGCCCTCGCATCGCTTCTCCGCCATCTGGCCGGAGTTGACGGGCGTGTTTGTCGTGAATGTCGGCGCGGACGGCAGCGCCATCCAGACCAATATGAATCTTGACCGCATGGACGCGGTCATCGAGAAGGATGAGGCGCGGCAGCTCGATGCGGAGCATGACATTCTGTTCTACACTGGAACAGAGGGTGCAAGTTACAGCTTCAAGCCCGAAGCGGGCTGCACCGTGAGCGTCCTGCGCCCCACCGTGACCGCTGCGTCTATGACGTATTCCGGCGGCTTCACAAACACTGGCGTCACAACCGCTGAAGACGGCACTGTGACCGTCAGCGGTCTGATCACCGGCCGCAATATCATCAAGGTCACGAAGGGCAGCCTTTCGACCTATCAGGTCGTGACGGCACGCGGCGTGAGCTACAAGTTTGTCAACGCGGAGGGCACGGAGCTGACGCAGGAAGAGCTGGCTGCCATCAAGCCGGGCGATTCCGTCACGATCCAGTTCTCCAACCTGATCAGCCCCAAGGAAAAGCTTTCCGGCGCGTATAACTTCAACTTCTCCCTGTATATGCAGGGCCCGGACGGCACCTTCTTCAAGAGTGATCCCGGCGGAAACTTCGGCGTTTATGACTTCAGCGGCAACCCTGAGCGGCAGAAGCTGACTGTCACCATCCCGAAGTTCTGGGCTAAGGAGACCTACACGCTGAGCGGCGCGATCAAGCAGGCGGGCTGGCCCGGCGTTCCGACGCACCGCGGCATCACCTATGCTGTGGGCACGAATCCCGGCTTCGACGCGCCCAAGACGGCAGGCATTCTCAGCCGTCTGCCGGAGATCACGATCCCGGTCGTAAAGCTTGACTTCCTGACCGGCAAGCTGATTTTCCAGGATCAGAATGGCACATCCATTGGCCGCAAGAACCTGACCGTCACGCTGGCGGACAGCGCAGGCAACGGCATTGCGGTTGCGGAAGACGGCACGTTCAAGGCTTATGCCGAGGAATACTTCTACACCGTTTCCGGCGCTGGCGTTGAATACGCCACTGGCAGCGTCACCATGAAGGAGGAAGGCTCTAACGAATTCACCATCACCCTACAGGCAACCGCAGCGGGCGCATGGGACGGCAAAACGCAGACCGAACCGCAGACCGACGAAAACGGCGTTTACCAGATCGGCACCGGCGCGGAGCTGGCATGGTTCGTCGCGAAGAGCAAGGACGCGGACGTTTCCGGCGTTCTGACGGCCGATATCAACCTCGGCAAATACGCATGGCTGAACATCTCCTCCAGCAAGAAGGTCGTGCTTGACGGCGCAGACTTTGAGATCACCGGCCTGAACGCCACGGCTGGCCTGTTTGCGCAGATCGGCTCGAATTCCTACATCCATGATCTGACCATCCGCGGCGCGGTTTCCGGCAAGGGCAGCGCAGGCGCGATCGCCGGCTATGCCAGCGGCACTGCTCCGAAAATCGCGAACTGCTTCAACTACGCAGTCATCACCTCTACCGGCAACAACGTCGGCGGTCTTGTGGGATACACCTATCAGAACGCCGTGATCGAGAACTGCGCGAACTTCGGCGCTGTCACCGGCGGCAGCAGCGTCGGCGGCATTATCGGCGGCACAGTCAGCAACGGCTCGACCATCACCGGCTGCTATAACACCGCAGAAATTTCCGCGACCGGCAGCAAGGCCGGCGGCATCATCGGCGGCACCAGCAGCGAAATGACTGTTACAAGCTGCTACAACACCGGCAAGATCTCCGGCACGGCCTCCGGCGGCATCGCGGGCGAGGTCAAGGGCAATGTGAACTGGAGCGGCACTGTGCAGGGGAAAATCACCATCTCCAGCTGCTACTCCACCGGCGAAGCGGGCAGCGCCGTATTCGGCACGGTTGACACTGCTTCCTCCGAGATTTCCAAGTGCTATTATCTGAACACGCTGAACGCGGACGCGAACGCCGAAGCGCTGAATGAAGCTGACCTCAAGGACGCCGACCTGTCTGACGCGTTCGGCCCGGTCTGCGGCGGCTATCCCGCACTCAGATGGCAGACCGATGTGACCTTCCACGAGGCAAGCAGCGAGGGCACGGTTGTTGCCGCACTGTGCACGGTGAAAGGCTACACCCGCTATACCTGCAAAAACTGCGGTGCAAGCTACCGCACAGAGTATACCGCACCGCTCGGACATGATTTCTGCAAAGATACGGAGGGCTGCACTGACTGCGTCCTGACGCCTCCTTCCTGCACGCAGCCGGGCAAGATCGTCCGTACCTGCCGCAGAGACGGCTGCTCGGAAACGAAGGAAGACATCGTTCCCGCCAAGGGCCATACGCCCAAGGACGGCACCGAGCAGGTCTTCACCGGCTATAAGACCTACGAATGCGCCGTCTGCGGCAAAACCTATACGGTCTGGGACGACGACCGCCTCAGCCACGTTTCCTACCCCGAGCAGACTGTCACCTCTATCAGCGTTTCCGACAACGGCAATTACCCCTGGGTCTACAATGCCGATCTGGACCGCTTTGAAAGCAGCAACCAGAATCAGGACAAGACCAGCTCCACGACCTCGTTTGCCTTTACGCTGAGCGCACCCACCGTTCTGCGCTTCGGCTACGGCGTTTCCTCGGAAAACGGCTATGACAAGCTGACCATCACGCTCGCAGCCGACGGCGGCAGCACGGAAACGCTGGCCGACGCTGTCAGCGGCGAGAAGAGCGGCAGCATCAAGAAGCAGCTTGCAGCAGGCAGCTACACACTGACGCTGTCCTATGTGAAGGACGACGCCTCCAAGGGCGGCTCGGATATGGCGTATGTCAGCGTTCTGACGCTGGCCGGCATGGCCCGCGTGATCGTGGAGAACACCACGTTCCCGAAGGCGGAGGGCGCTGTCTGGGAAGGCACGCTGGCCGACACCTGGATCGAGCTGACTGGCGAATCGACCATGATGGGCTGCGTTGTGGAAGCACTGGATGGCCACACCGTCGTCGGCGCGGAAAGCAACTACATCTCCTCCATTGACAACTTGAAGGCGTTTGACGGCGGTACCATGTCCGGCTGGATGGGCACACTCAACGACTGGTTCACAAACTTTGGCTTTGGTGAATTTACCGTTGCAAAGGGCACGCTCTGCGCGGGCGACGAGATCCGCATCATGTACACCCGTACCGTTGAGGATCTTGGCGGCAGCTGGAACAATTCCGACACCCGCCTCAAAGCGCTCACATTCAGCACCGGTAAGCTGGCGCCCAAGTTCAGCGGCGACACCTTCACCTACACCCTGACTGTGCCGGAAGGCACGACCTCGCTGCTCGTCACACCGACGGCGGCAAACAAGAACTATCAGGTCCGCGCCTATCTCGGCACGCAGGCTACGGGCCGCGAATATTCCCGCACGTCCCTGATCCCCATCGCAAATGGCAGCGTCATCACCGTCGTCTGTGCAGACGACAGCTGGCCCACCATGAATGAAACGAGCGACGGCAAGCGCACCTACACCATCAATGTGGTTTACGGCGAAGTCAAGTCCGACGACGCGGGCGTCACATCTGTCAAGGTTGCAGGCGTTTCTGCAGCAGCCGGTACGGCTGAAAACAGCTTCTCCGTAACGCTTCCGGCAGGCACGGAGGTCACGGCAGACAGCTTCGAGATCACACTTTCCGACAGCAAGGCCACGCTTACCGGCCCGGCCAAGGGTGAGGACGGCGTCTGGACGTTTACTGTGACCGCTGAGGACGGCACCGCTGTGACCTACACCGTCACTGTGACCGTCGCGGAAGCGCCGAAGTCCTCTGACGCAGGCGTGACCTCCGTTTCCGTCGCGCACACCCCGGCCTCGAAGACCGGTGAGACAGCCTACACGGTCAAGCTACAGACGAACGCCGAGGTTACGGCAAACAGCTTCCAGATCGTTCTGTCCGATGAAAAGGCCAGCGTCTCCGCTCCCACAGCCAACGGCGATGTCTGGACGTTCACCGTTACCGCCGAGGACGGCACGACCACCACAGCGTATACCGTCACCGTGACCCGCAGAAGCGCATCTGAGACGACCCCACTGCGGACGGTTACGCTCTCCATGCTCAGGGCAAGCCTGGAGGATACGACAACGCGCAGCTTTACGCTGCATCAAACAGCGGGCAGCAATGTGCTGACTTCTCCGTATCGAATCGTTTCTGGCGCATCCGGGATTCAGTTCCAGGTTAAGGTATCCTACAATACGGCATATTCCGCCGTATATGCCTTCACGACGACCGACGGAACTGCAAAAGCAGTGGACGCCCCGCACGCGAAGAATGTTGCCATCATCAATCCCGATCTTTCCGGCAGTCTGGTCGCGGTCATTACGCTGACGAACAAGACCGACGCCTCCGACGTCTGGGTCTACGAGCTGCGTATGCCGACCGAGGCGAACCATGCCCCCAGGCTGAAGGACGGCGTAATCACCCCGGCTGCGGCCTCGATCAACCTTGGCGAAAGCTATCAGTTTGATATGACGCAGATCTTTGAGGACGAGGACGCCTACGATAAGCTCACCTACCGCGTCTGGCGTGATGCCGAGAATCCGTTCTATGTACCGGCCTCCTACACATATACGCCCAGCGCTGCCGGTACGTATACGCTCGTCTTCAAAGCAAGCGACGGCAAGGCAGAATCTCCGGAATACAAGTTCGTTCTTACTGTGATCGACCCGAACGCGAAGTCCTCTGACGCGGGTGTTGCGTCCGTCAAGGTCGCAGGCGTTGAGGCAGCAGCCGGTACGGCTGAAAACAGCTACTCCGTAACGCTCCCGGCTGGCACGGAGGTCACGGCAGACAGCTTCGAGATCACACTTTCCGACAGCAAGGCCACGCTTACCGGCCCGGCCAAGGGTGAGGACGGCGTCTGGACGTTTACTGTGACCGCTGAGGACGGCACTGCCGCGACCTACTCCGTCACGGTCACGGTGAAAGAGGCCAAGACGATCCACGCGACCATTTCCATGCAGGCAGAAAATATGTTTATCATGGTTCCGACCCGCGTGGAAGTCTCCAGCGATCTCGCCGAACGCTATGGCTACGCCGATGATGTCACAGACGGCGTTTCCGCGCTGGACGTGCTCGTGAAGTACCACGAGCTCACCTTCGGTGAGGACTTCACGAAGGACAGCAAGAGCGATTATCTCGTCGTCAGCAACGGCACGATCACCACGGTCAACGGAGAAAAAACCTCCGCGTTCAGTTTCGCGGTCAACGGCGAGTTCCCTTGCGACAGAAATGGCGAATATAACCCGCAGTACGGCTACACCGGCTATACCATCAGCCAGACCCCCGTTGCGGAGAACGGCACCGTTGAGTTCTTCTTCTATCAGGACACCAGTATGTACATGGACTACTATACGTGGTTCACGGATACGGACGGAAACCGTCTGGATACCTTTACGGTTCAGGCCGGAACCGACTTCACGCTCGGTATGGACGGCTATATGTACGCCTACGGCGGCGGTCTGAAGCCCGAGGACCGTGTAACGCACGGAGCGGCGCTCGATCCTGAGGACATCCAGATCTGCACAGTCGGCGAAGACGGCACGCTCACGCCGGTCGAGGGCAAGGTCATCGGCGAAAATGGGCAGGTCACGCTCTCGTTTGCCGCCGCAGGCAGCTATGTTCTGTCCGCAATGGGCAACGAGTTCACCAACATTTTCTCCCCGTGGCTCCCCGTCACGGTCACAGCGGCCCCGAAGTCCAATGACGCGAATGTCAGCAGCATCACCGTTGCGGGTTTCAAGGCTGTGGCCGGTGCGAACAACAGCTACACCGTCACGGTTCCCTATGGCACGGTCGTCAAGACCGGCAGCTTCGTGATCGTCACAAGGCATCCGCGCGCGGCTGTCAGCGCTCTGACAAACACCAGAAATATCTGGAGCTTCACCGTCACCGCTGAGGACGGCGTGACCACCGCAGTCTACACCGTCACGGTCAATACTGCCGCGCTTCCGGAGCCGATCACTCCGGGTGTCGACAATAAGAAGCCCGCTTCGAAGCCCGAGGTCAAGCTTCCGTTCACCGACGTTTCCACGTCCGACTGGTTCTATGACGACGTTGCGTTCGTATACGAAAACGGCCTGTTCTCCGGCACGGACAGCAGAAGCTTCAGCCCGAACGCGTCCATGACGCGCGCCATGCTCGTCACGGTTCTCTACCGGCTCGAGGGCGAACCCACCGTCACAGGCAGAAGCAGCTTTACCGATGTGCGTTCCGGCGCGTATTACGAAAAGGCTGTCATCTGGGCAGCCGCCAACGGCATCGTCACCGGCACGGACAGCACCTCCTTCTCCCCCGACGCCAAGGTCACGCGCGAGCAGCTTGCCGCGATCCTGTACCGCTATGCGCAGTACAGGAAGCTGGACACCGATGCGAGCGCAAAGCTGAACAGCTTCACCGACGCGGACAGCGTTTCCGCCTATGCCAGCGAGGCGCTCGGCTGGGCTGTCTCGGAGGGCCTGATCAACGGTGCTTCCGGCAAGCTCATGCCGAAGGGCGACGCGACCAGAGCACAGGTCGCCGCGATCCTCCACCGGTTCGTGAAAAATGTACTGAACTGACCTCATAATCCCAATTTGCAGCACAGGACTGCCCCCCTTTTTGGGGGGCAGCCCTGCGTGCTGTATTTCAGAGCATATCTGAAAGCCGGTAAACCAGACCGGCAGAAGCTATTGCGCCACTGGACAGATTACCGGTTTTCAGATATACTTGAAATGATACAACACATATGGAGTTGAATTGCGTGAACGTCTGGAAAACAAATAAAAAGGCCGCCGTCTGGGCGGTGCTGGCGCTGGTGCTGACGGCTGCGCTGCTGACCGGGTGCGGAGCGCCGCAGGCCGGGCCGAGCTATCACTGCACCGTCTCCATTTCCTGTGCATCGATTCTGGAGCACATGGAGCTTTGCAGCGAGGAAAAGCGGGAGCTGGTGCCGGAGGACGGCTGGCTGCTGGAGTCTGTAGAGGTCAGCTTTCAGGAGGGCCAGAGCGCTTTTGACGTTTTGCAGCAGGTCTGCCGGGAGAATAAACTCCATCTGGAATTTTCCACGACGCCGGTTTACGGCTCGGCTTACATTGAGGGCATCGGGAACCTCTATGAATTTGACTGCGGGGCGGAATCCGGCTGGATGTACGCGGTGAACGGCTGGTTCCCGAATTACGGATGCAGCCAGTATGCGCTGCAGGACGGAGACACGGTCACGTGGGTTTATACTTGTGAGCTGGGCAGGGACGTCGGCAGCGGCGGCTGGACAGAGGGCGAATGAGAAACAAAGACGCTTTTTCGGGATATCATCCCGTGATCAATTTTCTATATTACGCACTGGTGCTGCTGTTTTCGATGTGCCTGATGCACCCGGTCTATCTGGCGGTTTCGCTGACGGGGGCGCTGGCCTACGATATTCATCTGAAAGGCCGGAAAGCGGTGCGGTTTGCCGTCATGGGGCTTCTCCCTATGGCGGCGCTTGCCGCGCTTCTGAACCCGGCGTTTAACCATGAGGGCGCGACGATTCTGACGTATCTGCCCTCCGGGAATCCGCTGACGCTCGAATCCATGCTCTATGGTGCGTCGGCAGCGGTCATGCTGGCAAGCGTCGTATTGTGGTTTTCCAGCTACAACGAGGTGATGACGTCAGATAAGTTCGTGTACCTGTTCGGGCGCGTGATCCCGGCGCTGTCTCTTGTTCTCTCCATGGCGCTGCGCTTTATCCCGAAGTTCAAGGCGCAGATGCAGGTCGTCTCCGAGGCGCAGGCGTGCATCGGGCGCGACACGAAGAACGGCAGCGTGTTCCGCAGAGTTTCCAATGCAATCAAGATTTTCTCCATCATGGTCACATGGAGCTTGGAAAATGCAA
>OLPI01003575.1_pt1 | contig 10925 bp, 13 predicted proteins | sample 1672361 | NCBI WGS metagenome assembly OLPI01 (sample SAMEA3136675, study PRJEB25190) | human gut metagenome
GCCGCTACGCCATCGACTCCACCAAGCTCCAGCGCGAGCTCGGCTGGAGGCCGGCGCACACCGACTTCGCCGGGGGGCTCAAGCAGACGATCGACTGGTACGTCGCCAACGAGTCCTGGTGGCGCCCGGCCAAGGAGGCCACCGAGGCCCGTTACCGCGCACAGGGCCAGTAGGAGGGGAGAGAGACATGGCAGACATCGCATTCGAGAAGGACCTCGCCGTCGCCGAGACCGGCATCGTGGGCCTCAAGGTCGTCGACCTGGCCGTCCACGGCGACTCGCGCGGCTGGTTCAAGGAGAACTGGCAGCGCGCCAAGATGACCGCCCTGGGCATCCCGGACCTCAGGGTCGTCCAGAACAACATCTCCTACAACGACAGCCGCGGCGTCACTCGCGGCATCCACGCCGAGCCCTGGGACAAGTTCATCTCCGTGGCGCGCGGCTCGGTCTTCGGCGCCTGGGTGGACCTGCGCGAGGGCAGCGAGACCTTCGGCAAGGTGTTCACGACCGTTCTGGATCCCAGCAAGGCCATCTACGTCCCGCGCGGCGTGGGCAACTCCTTCCAGGCCCTGGAGGACGGCACCGCCTACACCTACCTGGTGGACGCCCACTGGTCCCTCGAGCTGAAGAGGACGTACACCTTCGTGAACCTCGCCGACCCCGAGCTCGCCATCGAGTGGCCGATCCCTCTCGACGAGGCCACCGTCTCCGAAGCCGACCTCAACCACCCGTACCTTAAGGACGTCGTCCCCATGGCGCCGAAGCGCACCCTCGTCACCGGCTGCAACGGCCAGCTGGGTCATGCGGTCCGCGCGCTGGCGGAGGAGCGCGGCGTGGCGAAGGACTTCGACTTCTGCGACATCGACACCTTCGACATGTCAGACCCGGACGCCTACTCCAAGTACGACTGGTCGCTCTACGGCACCGTGATCAACTGCGGCGCCTACACGGCCGTGGACAGGGCGGAGACCCCCGAGGGCCGCGCCACCGCTTGGAAGGCCAACGCGACGGGCCCGGCCCTGCTCGCCCGCACCTGCTCCGAGCACGGCATCACGCTCGTCCACGTGTCCAGCGACTACGTCTTCGACGGCACCGCCGAGGTGCACGACGAGGAGGAGCCCCTCAGCCCGCTGTCCGTCTACGGCCAGACCAAGGCGGCCGGCGACATCGCCGTGGCCGGGTGCCCGCGCCACTACATCATGCGCTCCAGCTGGGTCATCGGCGAGGGCCGCAACTTCGTCAAGACCATGAAGGGGCTGTCCGACCGCGTAGCCGACCCGGACGACAAGCTGGACCAGGTCACGGTCGTGGACGACCAGCTGGGCCGCCTGACCTTCACGCGCGACATGGCCGCCGCCATCTTCCACGTGCTGGGGACGCACGCCCCCTACGGCACCTATAACTGCACCGGCTCCGGTGCGGTCAAGTCCTGGGCGGACATCGCCCGCGCCGTCTTCGAGGCCGCCAACGGCAACGGCGACAGGGTCGTGCCGGTATCGACCGCCGACTACTACGCGAGCGCCGCCGGCCCCGTCGCCCCGCGCCCGGTCCACTCCGCGCTCGACCTTTCCAGGCTCGAGTCGGTCGGGTTCCACATGCCCGACTGGGAGGAAGAGCTGGGGGAGTACCTCACTAAGCTTTTTTAATCATTTTTGTAAAGTGATTTGAGCTAAGAGTAATAAATACTCGTCTTCGGCACCCGCTCGGAGGCTATCAAGATGTACCTGCACGTCAACAAACCGAAGACGCGCTCGGATGAACCCGAGTCCGCGGTGACCATGACCGGTCGGCATCGCGAGGTGCTCGACCAGGTGCTGCGCGTCTTCGGTGTTGCATCTGACCACGACCTGTTCTCCGTTCAGGCTGAGTTCGCGGCTATGAGCCACATCTCGAACCCCTATGGTGATGGGTACGCGAGCGTGCGAATAGTTGACATGCTCGCACAGTAGCTATCTATGAACTGATTTATGAAGCTGCTCTTTTGGAACTTAAATAAGAAAGACAATGCCAACCTTGCCCTCGCATGTATGCGAGAGAATGAGGTCGGCATTGCTGCTTTTGGTGAGTTTTCTGGAACTGAATTCTCAGATGAGCTCTTAAAGGGCTCTGGATATCGCCCAATGGGTTACGGTGGGTGTGACAAAGTTAAAATCATTGCCCAGGAGTCCATTGAAGTTCTTGATTGCTTTGAGGAATCTCGGTTTGCCGTTCTGCCGATGAAAATAGGCAAGATCTGTTTCATTATTGCCGCTGCGCATCTTGTTGACCGTATGTCTTCAGCCGATCCGGAACCAAGGCTGGTGGATATCCGCAAGATGATGGATGTGATTCACGGGTATGAAAACGCGCTATCAATTAACAAGACGATCGTTATGGGCGACTTAAATGCAAATCCATATGATAAGGAGCTACTTCTCCCCAACGCATTTAACGCGATGCTTTTTAAAGGGTTAGTTAGAAATAAAACCGGAAGAACATGGTGCGGTGACGAATATCTCTTTCTGTATAATCCAACAATTCATTGGTTGTCGGAGGAGCTGGAGAACTACGGATCCTTTTACTATTCCGGGGATTGCGCCAACCCTATTTGGAACTGTTATGACCAAGCCCTGGTAAGCCCAGAATTGATGGACTCCATTAATTCCTATAGCTATCTAAAGAGGATAGGGAATAGGGGCTTGATTGCAAAAGTTCGTCCCAACAGCAATATAAGCGACCATTTGCCGCTGTTAGTTGATATCGATTTGAGTTAGGTGAGCCAGTCATGACTTCTAGTGAAAATCCGTGGGCAGAGGTGTTCACTCAACCTCAACAAAAAAGAACAGACGGAATCATCCCATTTTTTACTGAACAGGCGAAAATGTTGTCTGGGGCTTCTAACGGTAGGGTAAAGGGGGTGTTTTCCCCGACTTTTGACGTAAACAGAACGTTATCTCCAGCATTAGAAACCATCAGCTCCATGTCAAAGATAATTCAGCATGCAGCCTCCGCAAGCGTGGCGGATCTCACTCCAAAAGTCGACCTTTTGAATGCAAATGACCTTTACAAGAAAAATGACTATTGTTTCGAGATTCGTTCGAATAGATACCGATTCAGGCTATTCGCCATCGAATTCGATCCATCGTATCCTGCCATCATGACTGTCGATCGAGGCGTATGCAACAATCTAGCAAAGATATATGATCGTTATAAGTTCGAAGAGGCCGAGCGGTGCAATATCACAATACAAGACGATGAAGATCTCGACCGTGTTTTCAATCAACTTTTAAAGAGCGAAAAGCTGATCTACATCTGCAACCGGCTGATGAACGAGACCGATGAGATGGCTTAACGCTTTTACCTTTCTTTGAGTTGCATATTCGAATGCATTATTTGACAAACATCCGTAATATGAACCGTATGTCATAGCGCGGACCTTAGGCCTATATGAACTAAAATATTGCGCGGGAAACAATGGTTCCTGCGCAATATTTGTTATTTAAGGGATGCAGATGGACGAAGTGAAAAAACTAAGTATCGCTAATTTTAACATTACATATGGTCCAGAAAATGAGCCCATGTTGACTTACTTCCAAGACATTTTGTATCCAGCGTTCTGCAATGAGCAGAAAGTTCGTACCTCCAAAAATGTCAGCTATTTCTCCGATGTTGAGTTGAAGCTAATAAGTTCGGAATATGTTCTCACGGGAAATCTGATCCGTGAAACTCATTATAGGGTGCGAACTATCGTTGTCGATAATGAGCTCGTTCCATCTCCAAGCTCCGTTCCAACTGCTCCATACTCTCGCTTCATCATCTATCTCAAGAGTCATAGAATGATCCTCGTCAAGAATGAGGGCCAAAGCCCCAATCTCAAGAGTTTTCAAGCCGTTTTGAGGAAAGTCGTCGATCGTTACACTCGCGAGGCCAACCGAGAAAGAGATAAAGCAGACTTGCCTCTATTTCCTAATGCTGTAATCAATATCGTTAACATGCCCCTACCTGATAGTATTGATGAAACTATCAAGGAATTTGCGAAAATTAAGTCAATTAATCTTCGCTTTTTCCCTTTAAACAATGATATTGATCCGGCGCCGCTGCTGGCATACGTACGTTCAACAATGGATTCGGTTGACTCAAAAACGGGAAACTTAACATTCAATTCCCCTAAATCAGCTAACGGAATCTCCAATCTTTTTCAAGATAGCATTGCTTCTGGCAATGCATCAGCAACTGTAACAGGTGAAAAACAAGATGGCACAAAAGTAAAAATCACTGACAATCAACTTGGTTCTGAACTTCAGATTCCAAGTGCTGGAAATTTAAGTGCTGACGATGACGAAAGAATTGCAAATTACTGCAAGAGTCGCAATTATTTACCTGAAGCAAGTGAGGATAATAAAGCCCTATATGGAAAAGCACTCAATATCCTCGAATTGCTTGTTAGTAAAATTTAGAAGGGTTTCTTAATGCCTGACGGTCTTTCCCAAATTGCCGTAGTTAGAAGCTCTGGCGAACTAATCAGTGACGCACTTCGCGAGTTAAAGCCCGTAAAAGGAAACCTACCAATCTCCATTGGAGTTTCAGCTATCTCCCTGGTTCTTTCGTTAAATATGCTTAATGCTCCGAATACCATTGAGTTAATTGTGAACTTATCCACGACATTAAAGGATGTGTTCTTGGGTTTATTCGGAGTAGCGCTCTCAATTTTTGCGATCTTTTTCAGCCTGCTTGATGGTAAGCATGTTCGTGGGTTAGCTTCACAAGGAGGCAACCAACTATTGAATTACCTTCGCTACTACGAGAATGCACTTGTTTTATTTGCAGTCGCTTTTACATTGAGTCTTTTAATCTCTCTACTCGACCAGGTTACGATTTATAAAATGACGGCTATGATTTGCTGTGATTATTATGTTGAAGTAGCCATCTGTTTTATGTATCTAGCCCTATCGTTTCGAATAGTGTGTGAAACAAAATCGCTCCTGTATAACACTTTTGTATTTACTAGAGCATTTATTTGTCTAAAGGGATGCGACGGAATGCCCAAAACTGAAACCGACGCCGAACCGAAACTATAATGTGACTGTGAGGTTATCGTCCGCTTATAAATCGAGCCGCTTTCTATCGGATCATGGTAGGCGTAGCATCAATTGATCTGGCGGGACTACTTCCTTTCACCGACTGGCAAAACGATTTACACCTAATTATCGACACTGCTCAGAGGCATTTTCTTTATTTAAGGTCTGATCTCGCTAAACTAATAACTGCTGCTACCAGGGCATTTTCTGGTGCATATTCTATTGGCTCCTGCGAAGATCGGAGCGGGTATGTTTGCTGCAAAGTCCTACACCAGCCGTCATTACATTGCGATTGTTGCCATGGCCTGCCTATGCGTTTTGCTGGGCGGGCCTTCTTATGCCGCGGGCGCGGAGAGCCTCATCATCGCGGGCGCGACGTACTACGAGCCGGGCGCGTCGGGCCCCGGCTGGGCCTGGACCGATGCCGACCACCTGGAGCTTAATGGCTACGCGGGCGAGGCCATCGGCGCCGAGGGCGACCTGGTGCTGACGCTTGCCGGGCAGAACTCCGTGACGGAGTCGCATGCGCCCGATGCGGACATCACGCTGTGCGGCATGGAGGTGTGGGGCAACCTGACGCTTCGCGGCACCGGGACCCTGACGGCGACGGGCTCGCAGTGCGGGATCCACGTGTCGCAGGCGCTCGTGGTTGACGGCTGCACCGTCGATGCGCGGGCAGACGGGGCCGATATTACAAACGAGGCGGTCGCCGGCGTGATTGCCGGCGACATGGCCGTGCGCGGCGGCGGGCGCGTCGTTGCCGCGGGCGCCGGTCCGGAGCGGGCGTGCGCGCCTACGGCGTGTATCTGCAGGACTTAGGCCTTGGCAATGGCGCGGCCAGCTGTCGGCTTTCCGTCGATGCCTCGTGGCTTGATGCGGCCGGCACCGACGGCGGCGTTGCGTGCTTAGGCAGGTCGCTTGTGTCCGCGCGCTTTGTGTCGCCTGTTGGCGGGACCTTTGGTGCTAGTGGCGTGGTGGATGCCTCCGGTGCGGTGGCGCCGCATGTGGTGGTTGAGCCCGATGTCGCCACGCCTCCGGCGGGGGAGACCGAAGGGGTCGATGTGCCTGGCGGTGGGGCGGACAAGTCTCCCGCCGATACTAGCCCCGCTGCCGCAGAGCCCACCACAGGGCCCACGGCAAATCCCTCGCTGAAACCCGCGGCCGCGACAACCAAGTCAACAACGACAGCAACCAAGACCACAGTGTCCACGCCGTCCAAGTCCAAGTCCGCCACCGCGACCACTGTGGTACTCCCCAAGACCGGCGACAGCAACTGGATCGCCGCTTCCGTGGCGCTTTTCCTGCTGGGGACATTGCTTATGGCTGCCGCATGTCGCTGCTGAAGCACCCATTTCGATAAGCAATGTAGAAGACCATATTCGTAACGACGCATTAGTAGAATAGATTATAACGACAATTGCTCAGGATTTATCTAACATGAACCACGAATCGGATCATACAGTTGACGCTGCCAAGAAAGAATTAAACGCGGACCTTCTTGAGCTGTTCGAGCGTTGCAGCTATCTGTACAACGAGGCATTTTATGCCAACACGGAACTAGCAATCCTTCGCGAACTGTCTAAAGCATCTTCTGGCTATGAGAATGAAGTAATTTGCGCTGGCTGCTTCTTCAGCTTTACACAACTTGCATTAACCGAATCCTGTTTCATGAATTGCGCGCGGTTATTTGATGCCAAAAGCGACATCAGTATTGGGAACTTGATAGAAGAAGTCTCGTCTCATTCTGCTGAAATCGACGCACTTGCAATCTCTATATTCAGTGATCGACCAAACTTTGACAGGCTTAATCCAATCGTTCACCCATTGGCAGAGGACGAGGAGCGTTTTTACCCCAAAGAAGTTGAGTCTCAACGCTCATATGAAAAACTGTTCGGAGATCATTACGAAATGGTTACCGTGTGTATAACCACTCATGACCTTTCCAATTTGTGGAAAAAACGACTCAACGGTCTCAGTAAACTAACTGACATGCTTCGCGATCAGCGAAATAAAGTATTCGCCCATAGCGACATAGAAGCACTGAATCATGATGAGCTTGTTAGGCGACTTCCTTTAGCTTTCAGCGAAATTCAAAAACTAATCGACTTCGCACTCGATCTAACAATCGAATTATTCGCCAAAATTACTGGTATTGAAAAAGATCGATTGCCCAAGAACTACAACGATATACAAGGCCTCCTAAAATATGCGGAGGTTGGCATGGAGGCTGTTGAGCAGCATTTGGGTAATCTATAGGATTCAAGCGCCTGCAAGTAGTTAAGCATGCGAGCGCTTGAATCTGAATACGATCCTTGACATAAAGTCCGACCATCGCACAATGACGGTTTTCCATGCCAAAAAGACACTGAAGTGTGAGATAGCTCAAAACTCAACAAATCAAATAATCAGCAGTTCAGGTCTTATGGGAATAATTCGATTCGCATCACGTTGCATCTAAGCGGCTGTTTATACTTGGATATAAACACTAAGGAGGCAGCAATGCTTTGGAGCTATGTTCAGCTAGATGACGGCACTCAGTTTGCCTACTCAGAAACACGAGACGACGGGACCGTTCGCGTAGCCGTCGAGCGCCCGGTTGATTTTGGTTTTGACCATGCAGAATGCTTTCTACCTGCGGTCAAATGGTTTAACGTCGAAGGATTTTCTACTGACGATCTGGATTTTTTGACCGAGTTCGTTAGATCAAACGCTCCGTTTATCTTCGAGCTTGCAGAACGGCAAAAAGCTGGACCGGCGGTGGCATAATGCCTCGAATTCTTGTTTTTGGACAGTATGTTCTGTTCTTTTGGATCGCGGAAAACGGAGAACCCGTTCACATCCATGTAGGGGTAAAGAGGGCGGCTGCTAACTCGACTAAGTTTTGGCTCACTAAAAATGGTGGATGCACACTTGCGAACAACGAGAGCAAGATTCCGGCTAAGGATCTCAGGGATCTTTCAAAACTAATCACCATGAACCATCGATACATTTGTGACAAGTGGCGCGAAACCTTTGGTGATGATTCCCTGACATTCTATTGCTAAACCGCAATTGAACCATGATTACGCTTGTCAACTCATGATTGCCGATGTTGATGGGCGGGACCTTCCTGTTACGCCGCTAGTGCTCCAATCGTACTTTCCGATAGCCCGGAACCCAAAGACAACCAGCACTACGCCTGGATCCAGGACCTTGTTTCCGGAAACCGCACGCGAGCAGAACTCGCCGACGAGCTGCGCCGCAATTGCGTTGTGTGTCTCGACGGTGCGTCGCACGTATAAAATCTAAGCATCCAAACTCTAACTATGAAATGGAATGGACGCCACATGGAGATCCCAAGCACCCTGTGCAGCAATGTGTACGACTTCGCGTTTTGCCCCGAGCCCTGCTACGACCGCCTGGTCGACCTCGCCGACCCCGAGGACTGGGGTCCCTGCAACCGCATTCTCAAGAACTACCTGTCGTTTTCGTTTAGCCGCGCAGTATTTTTGACCAAGCGCGACGTGGACCAGACCGCGCCGTCCAACCTGCCGCTGGTGTTCGACGACGACCGATGCCTGTTTAACACCGGCCTGTACACGCGCCGCTACGAGACCATCTACGGCCTGTTTGAGCCCAACACCAAGCCCGACGCGCGCCAGCGCTGGTTTTTGAAGTGAGTCCTAGGCCCTTTCGACACCACCTATATTGCGAATCAGCACCGCCGCCCACCCGACCGAATATTGCCGTTCGGCACCGCCATTAAATGCCTTCCCGCGCATCCCCGTTACGCTCGGGCTGCCATGCAGTCCAGAGAACGAGGAGGTTCCACATGGCGAGAAGGATCAGGGCCAGGGAGGTCCTGAGGCTGAGGTCGGTGAACGGGCTTTCGCAGAACGCGATCGCCCGCACCGCCCACGTCTCGAAGCACAGCGTCCAGGACGTGCTGGAAGCCGCGAGGGAGCGGGGCGTCTCCTGGGAGGACGTCGAGGTGGATGTCCGAGGAGGCCGCCTACGCGCTGCTGTTCCCCGGCAGGGGCGACGCCGGGCCGGTGCACGCCGACCCCGACTGGGCACGCGTCCACCGCGAGCTCGCGAGGACCGGCGTCACGCTCAAGCTCCTGCACGCGGAGTATGCCGACGGGTGCGCGGAGGCCGGCGCGCCGTCGATGTCCTACGACAGGTTCTGCAAGCGCTACCGCCAGTACACGGTGTCGCGCAACGTGGTGAGCCGCGTCGGGCACAAGGCGGGCAGGAACATGGAGGTCGACTGGTCGGGGCCCACGATGCGGCTCGTGGACCCCGCGACCGGCGAGGTCAGGAAGGTGTACCTGTTCGTGGCCTGCCTCCCGTTCAGCCGGTACAGCTACGTCGAGCCGACGCTCGACATGAAGCAGGATACATGGCTGCTGTGCCACGTGCACGCCTTCTCCTTCCTGGGAGGCGCGACGCCCTGCATCGTCCCCGACAACCTGAGGACCGGCGTCACCGCCCACCCCAGGGCCGGGGAGCCGGTACTGAACGCGGCCTACGAGGAGCTCGCCGCGCACTACGGCTCCGCCGTGATCCCGGCGAGGGTCAGGAGGCCCCGCGACAAGCCGAGCGCCGAGAACGAGGTCTGGGCCGCTGCGACCTACGTGATAGCGGCGCTTCGCGACGAGGTGTTCACCGACATGGCGGCCCTCCGCGCCGCCGTCGCCCGGAGGGTCGCGGAGCACAACGACGCGCCGTTCGCCAAGCGCGAGGGCTCGAGGCGCGAGGTGTTCGAGGAGGTCGAGCGCCCGCTGCTGAGGCCCCTACCGGCCGAGCCCTTCGAGGTGTGCGAGTGGGTCTACGGCCGCAAGGTCCAGGCCAACTGCCACGTCGCGTACGCCCGCAACTACTACTCGGTGAGCCACCTGCTCGTCGGCTCGACGGTCGACCTGCGCGTCACCGAGGGCAAGGTGGAGGTCTTCTCCGGCGGCGAGCGCGTGGCCACGCACCCCAGGTTCCCGTCCTACGCGAGGAACCGCTACTCCACGCGCGGCTCGGACATGCCCGAGGGCAGGGCGTGGTCGGACTGGGACGCGCCGCGCATCCGCGCCTGGGCCTCGAGGGTCGGGCCCTCCTGCTCCGAGCTGGTGGACAGGGTGTTCGCCTGCTACGAGTTCGACGAGCAGGGCTTCAACGCCGCGCTCGCCGTGCTCAGGCTGTCCAGGCGCTACACCCCGGCGAGGCTCGAGCGGGCGTGCGGGATGGCGCTCGCGACCGGGAAGAGGTCGCCGCGCTACCGCGACGTCGAGCCCGTGCTGAGGTCGGGGCAGGACAGGGCGCCAGCCGGCGAGGCGTCCGGGGACTGCGGCTACGTGCGCGGCGCCGGCTTCTACGGGGAGGAGTGAGCATGGACGTCAACGCGGAGACCGCCCGCAAGCTCAGGGAGATGGGGGCGGCCGAGCTGCTCGCCGCCCTCTCCGCCCAGGACGAGGCCGTGTGCGCCGGGATGGCGTTCGCCGAGCGCGTCCAGATGGCGGTGGACGAGGCGCACTCCGACTTCATCACGCAGAAGGTCCGCAACCTGACGAGGAGGGCCGGCCTCAGGTACCCCGAGGCCGACGTCCGCTCGGTCGACTTCTTCGAGGGCCGCGGCCTCGACAGGGTGGCGGTGGCCGAGCTCGCGACCTGCGGGTTCGTCGGGCGCGGCGAGAACGTGGTTCTCCAGGGCCTCACCGGCACGGGCAAGACCTACCTGGCCTGCGCGCTCGCGAAGGCCGCCTGCGCCAGGAGGGTGAGGTCGTGCTACGTCCGCCAGCCCGACCTCGAGGACCTCTGGCGCGAGAGCCGTGACCGGCCCGGCGGCGAGCGCAAGCTCGTCCGCAAGTACGGGGCGTTCGGCCTGCTCGTGATAGACGAG
>OLPI01003578.1_pt1 | contig 10912 bp, 10 predicted proteins | sample 1672361 | NCBI WGS metagenome assembly OLPI01 (sample SAMEA3136675, study PRJEB25190) | human gut metagenome
CGATCTGTTTCTTCGTTATTGCGGTCGGCGCTTTTTAGAAGCGGAATCCGACGTAGAAACGGACGGAGTTGGTTTTCAGTTTCGTTTTGGTCGATGAGATGCCCTCCAGGTCTGCATCTTCGAGTGAGAATCCATTGTATTTGGCCTGGCCCCAGCGACCTTCCACGCCGACCGAAATCACTTTCCAGGCCACCGATCCGCCGAAGCTGTAGAACAGGGCGAAGTTGGAGTTGAAACTATCGTCGAGGTACATCATCGAGTAGGAGGGCGTGAGTCGGAAATAGAGGCTGATTTTCAGTTCGTGAACCGGGTTGATCGTAATCGAAGGACCGACCTGCATGCCGTATTCCAGCTGATGATTGCCGATGTCGATCGTTTCATCCATAATGTCGCCGACGGAACCCGAACCCGGCTCTTCCGATTCGGAGATCGTGTATTTCGAATAGTTCAGATCGACCCAGCTCCAGTCCAGACCGAATTTCAACATTCCGAGCAACGGTTTTTTGTGCAGGTAAAATAGGTTTTACCCCAACTGATCGACACGCCGAAATCGTTTTTCAGCTTCTCGTCGCCGAAATCCTTGAATACGAGCGATTGTTTTACGTAACCGAGGTTGAAGTACTTGGACCTGTTTTTCCATATTTTGCGATCGAGTTCCTCGTTCTTTTGGTGCCGTAATTGCTGGGATAGGTCATCGACGACCCGCTGCAGCGAATCCGTTTCCGTCGCAACGGGAGAGGTCGTTTCGGCGACCGGTTCTTGTGCTGTCGCAGTCAAGGTCCACAGGGACAAACCGATTAAAAACGTAAAGATTTTTTCATAATGGTATTTTTATTTAAGTTGAAGGTTTCTGCCGTTTCCCATACTGCAAAAATAACATTATTGTGAAAAAAAAGTTCGTTTGAATGGAATTATTGTCCGATAAGTATTATATTTCTTTGGTTACTCTTCCTCTTCTTCCAAATATATCTCCTCCATAAGGCTGTCCAGTTCGCGCCGCTCCTTTTTGGTCGGACGTCCCGTACCCCGGTCGCGGAAGACGAAGACCGTTTCGCGGGGGATGTTGAGCTTGTCGAGTTCCGATTGCGGAGTGATGTTGCGACAGTAGTCGGGGACGTTCTTGGCCGGCTGGCGGCTCGACACGTAGCCCACGACTTCGAAGAGATAGGTCACGGGCATCCGTTTGACGGCGATTCGGTCGCCGATCCGCACTTCGCGCGAAGGTTTGGCGTAGGCGTCGTTCACCAGCACCCGGTTCTGGCGGATGGCTTCGGCCGCGTCGCTGCGGGTCTTGAAGATGCGTACGGCCCAGAGGTATTTGTCTAATCTGATCGCTTCCATTTCGTTTTTTCAATTATATCGTACAGGCAAAATCCGATGTCGGGAGGCTCGGTGGCTCCGGCAGATTCGGATTTTCCGTTGTGCTGACGATTCGGGACAGGATGTCGGAACAGAGCCGAAGCTGGTAGTGTGCGGCTGCGGGTTGTCCGACGGTCTTCGAACCGGAGGTCGGTAGTTGCATCGATCCCTCGGGAACGGCGGTTTCGGTGGGGAAGTGTCGCGGGCTATTTCTCATAGATGCTTTCCGATTTGGGCATGTCGTGCGATTGTTCGTCGTTCTGTCGGCTGACGCTCAAGATCATGCCCAGGGCGATAGCCGTGAAGATCGTCGAGGAGCCGCCGCGTGAGATGAGCGGCAGGGTTTGTCCCGTTTCGGGAATCAGGTTTACCGTTACCATGATGTGCAGCAGCGCCTGGCAGGTAATCAACAGGGCCAATCCCAGGACCAGCAGACCCGGAAATGCCGTGCCGCACCGTCGGAAAATTTCGATGGCACGGAAGAAGATCCACAGGTAGAGCAACAGCAGCAGCAGCGCCAGGACGATACCGTACTCCTCGACGAAAAAGGCGTAGGCGTAATCGCTTTCCGGGTGGATCATCTCTATGCGCATGGCGCTCTGTCCGGCGCCTTCGCCCAGGATGCCGCCGTTGTGGATGGCGATCATCGAACGCTCGGTGTCGGTCAGCTGGTCGATCGGCTTTTCGGTTTGGGGCTTGGTCCAGAGGTCGATCCAGGTTTCCACGCGGCCGCCGGCCGTTTCGCTGCGGCCCAGATTCAGCAGGCCGGCCAGCATTACGGCGGCGAAGGCCAGGCCCAGCAGTTTCATCAGTTCACCGATCCTCACCCGTCCGATAAGCATCATCACCCACGAGGCGAAGAAGACCAGCACGGCCGACGAGGTGTGGGCCGGGAAGATCACTACACAGGAGAGCAGGACGGGGGCCAGGATGGGCCACGTGCCCTCGCGCCAGATTTTGCGCTGGTCGGGGCGCTTCCACCGCAGCGGGTTGAGCGAGGGGATGATCCGTAATTTGTCGATCACGCTCTGCCGGCCGGCGAGCTGCCGGGCCAGAAACAGTACGGTGGCGACCTTGAGTGCTTCCGAAGGCTGGAACTGGAAAGGACCGAGCGGAATCCAGCGGGCGGCGCCGTTGGTCGTGGCGCCGATGAAATAGACGGCCAGCGTCAGCAGAACGCTGCCTGCATAGGCGACCAGCGCCAGGTGGTTGTATATCCGGGAGTTGATCTTGTGTACGATGATGATCAGCGGAACGCAGACGAAAAGGATCAGCAGCTGTTGGCGCAGGAAGTGGGCCGTCGAACGAGCCGTATGCGCATCGTAGGCCATCTTCGCCGTCGAGGAATAGACCACCAGTACGGAAATGACGGCCAGTGCCGCGATAATGATCCACAGCACCTTGTCCCCGGCGAAGAGTTTCATGCCGGGCTCCTGTCCGGGTGCGTCGGTCTGCACAGTCGTACCCTCTGTGTTCGGATTGCCGGCCGTTTTCTCCGTCTGTTTTTCCGCTTCCATCTTATTATTTCGCGTGTTCGGCGACCCACTGTTTGAACAGTTCGCCCCGGTTTTCGTAATTTTTGAAGAGGTCGAAGCTCGCACAGGCCGGTGAAAGCAACACCACGTCGCCCGGACGGGAAGCTTTGCGGGCCGCCTGCATCGCCGCGTCGAGCGAATCGGTCGAAATGATTTCGGGAATTATGCCCGTGAAACTTTCGACCAGCTTGCGGTTGTCGATGCCCATGCAGACGAGCGTATGCACTTTTTCGCGGGCGAACCGCTTGAGCGGCTCGTAGTCGTTGCCTTTGTCCGTGCCCCCGGCGATCCATACCACGGGGCGTGTCATGCTTTCGAGCGCATAGTATACCGAGTCGACATTGGTGGCCTTGGAATCGTTGATCCACAGTACGCCGTTGGCTTCCCGGACGGGTTCGAGGCGGTGGCAGACGGGGGCGAAGCCGTAGATCGAGCGGCGGATCGAGGCCGGCGCGACGCCTGCCGCAAGGGTTGCAAGAGCCGCGGCCATGGCGTTATAGGCATTGTGCAGCCCTTTGAGCTGCATCTTGGCCGTGTCGATCTCGACCGAGGCCTTCCCGACGGCCGCCGTGAATTTGCCGTCGCAGAGGAAGGCGTCGCCGGCACCGCTCGCCACGGCATTCTTTGCGGCGAAGGGAAGTTGCTTCATGCGCAGGTCGTACCTGGGAAGCTGCTGCCAGATCACCTCGTCGTCGCCCGAATAGATGAAGAAGTCGCGCGAATTCTGGTTCTGCGTAATGCGCATCTTGGCATCCACGTAGTTCTGGAAACAGTAGTCGTAACGGTCGAGGTGGTCGGGCGTGATGTTCGTCAGCACGCCGATATGGGCGCGGAACCGGAACATGCCGTCGAGCTGGAACGAGCTCAACTCCAGTACGTACCAGTCGTAATCGCCGGTAGCGACCGAGTAGGCGAAACTCTCGCCGATGTTGCCGCCGAGGGCTACGTTGTAGCCGGCGTCGCGCAGGATCTTGTAGATGAGCGACGTAGTAGTCGTCTTGCCGTTCGAGCCGGTGACGCAGATCGTCCGGGCCTTACCCAGGTAGCGGCCCGCGAACTCCATTTCGGAGATGACCGGAATGCCCGCTTCGCGGAGTTTGACGATCATCGGCGCCTTGTCCGGAATGCCGGGCGACTTGACGACCTCGTCCGCCGCGAGAATCCGCTCTTCGGAGTGGTGCCCCTCCTCGTAGGGGACCTGCCACTGGTCCAGTTTGGCTTTGTAGCGGTCGGCGATCCGCCCCTTGTCGGAGAGGAAAACGTCGAATCCTTTCTTCTTGGCGAGGATCGCGGAGCCGTAGCCGCTGATGCCGCCGCCCAGGACAACTATTTTTTTCATGGGGTTATCGGATTTTAAGCGTTACCAGGGTAATGGCCGCCAGCAGCAGCGACACGATCCAGAAACGGGTGACGATCTTGGTTTCGAAGAAACCCTGTTTCTGGTAGTGATGGTGCAGGGGGGACATGAGCAGAATGCGGCGTCCTTCGCCGTATTTGCGTTTGGTGTATTTGAAGTAGCTCACCTGAAGCATGACCGAGAGGCTCTCGACCAGGAAGATGCCGCAGAGAAGGGGCAGCAGCAGCTCCTTGCGGATGCAGAGAGCGAAGACGGCGATGATGCCGCCGATGGAGAGCGAGCCGGTATCGCCCATGAAGATCTGTGCCGGGAAGCTGTTGTACCAGAGGAAGCCGACCAGCGCACCGGCCAGCGCCGCTGCGAAGACGACCAGTTCGCCGCTGCCCGGAATGTACATGATGTTCAGGTAGTCGGCATAGACGATGTGTCCGGAGAGATAGGCCAGGATGCCCAGCACCAGTACGATCGGGGCCGATACCCCCGTCACCAGGCCGTCGAGTCCGTCCGTGAGGTTGGCGCCGTTCGAAACGGCCGTGACCACCAGGATCGCCACGACGACGTAGAGAATCCAAGTGAGGGTGCGGTTGCCGCCCGTGAGCCAGCTGTAATCGAATTCGTTGTCCTTGACGAAGGGAATCGTGGTCTGGGTCGTCTGACGGCTCTCGGAGCTGACGATGCGCCGCTGGATGTGGTCGGCGATGGTTCGGCCGTGTTCGTCGAGGTAGATCGTTTCGACCGGTTCGGTCGTCTTTTCCCGGACGACGATGTCGGGCGAGAAGCACATGGTCGTACCTACGATAATGCCCAGGCCGACCTGTCCCACGATCTTGAAACGCCCTTTGAGCCCCTCTTTGTGGTGGCGGAAGACTTTGATGTAGTCGTCCAGAAAGCCGATCAGCCCCAGCCAGATCGTCGAAACCAGCATCAGTTGGATATAGACGTTGTCGAGCTGTCCGAAAAGCAGTACGGGGATGAGAATGGCCAGCAGGATGATTACGCCGCCCATCGTGGGCGTGCCTTTCTTCTGGAGTTGTCCTTCGAGCCCCAGATCGCGGATCTCCTCACCGATCTGTTTGCGGCGCAGGAAGTTGATGATGTTGCGTCCGAAGACGATGACGATCAGCAGGGCGATGATGATGGCTGCCGCCGCGCGGAACGAAATGTACTGGAACATACCTGCGCCGGGCAGGTTGTGAACGTTGTCGAAATATTTGAAAAGATGATAGAGCATGTCGCAGGTTAATTTTTAGCGTAGAGGGCGAAGGCACGGAGAGCCTCCTCCTTGTCGTCGAAATGGTTTTTTACGTCGCCGACGATCTGATACGTTTCGTGTCCCTTGCCGGCCAGCAGGAGGATGTCGCCCGGCTTGGCGAGCATCGCGGCCGTGCGGATGGCTTCGGCGCGGTCGGCGATCCGCAGGTAGCGGTCACCCGGGGCGAGTCCTGCGACCATGTCGTCGAGGATCGCGTCGGGATCTTCGTGGCGGGGGTTGTCCGAAGTGAGGATTGCGGTGGTCGCGTATTTTACGGCGATCTGCGCCATTTCGGGGCGTTTGGTCTTGTCCCGGTCGCCGCCGCAGCCGCACAGCACGAAGAGCTGTTGTCCCGGGCGGCGGATCTCCTCGACGGTCTGGAGCACTTTTTCCAGAGCGTCGGGCGTATGGGCGTAATCGACGATCGCCGTGGTGCCGTCGGCGGCCCGTACGAATTCGAAGCGTCCGCTTACGGGATGCAGCGTGCTCATGATTTGGAGCACCTCTTCGCGGTCGGCGCCCAGCAGCAGGGCTGCGGCATAGACGCAGAGCAGGTTGTAAGCATTGAAGCGGCCGAGGAAATGGACCCATACTTCACGTCCGTCGATGCGCAGTTCCATACCGTCGGGGTGTGTTTCGAGGATCTTGCATCGGAAGTCGGCCATCGATTGCAGCGAGAGGGTTTTGACGGTCGCCCGTGTGTTCTGCACCATGACCCGGCCGTTGCGATCGTCGATGTTTATCAGTGCGAAAGCCTCTTTCGGGAGATTGTCGAAGAAGAGTTTCTTGGCGCGGATGTACTCGGCGAAAGTCTTGTGGTAGTCCAGGTGGTCGTGGGTGATGTTCGAGAAGATGCCGCCCGTGAAATGCAGTCCTCGGATGCGCTCCTGCACGATGGCGTGCGAGGAGACCTCCATGAAGCAGTATTCGCACCCGGCTTCGACCATGCGGGCCATCATCTCGTTCAGGCGGATGGCGTCGGGGGTGGTGTGGGTCGATTCGATGCGTTCGGTGTCGATGCAGTAAACGACCGTCGAGATCAGGCCGACCTTGTAGCCCAACCCCCGGAAGAGGTCGTAGAGCAGGGTGACGGTGGTGGTTTTGCCGTTGGTGCCCGTGATACCGACCAGTTTGAGCTGACGGCTCGGGTCGCCGTAGAATGCGGCGGCCATGTCGGCCATCGCGGCGTTGGTATCCGCTACGACGACGTAGCAGACCGACGGGGTGAGGTGTTCGGGCAGCCGCTGGCAGACAACGGCGACCGCTCCGGCGGCGACGGCCGCATCGATGTAGGCGTGCCCGTCGCTTTGGGTGCCGCTCACGGCGAAGAAGCAGTCCCCGGGAGCGATGCGGCGGGAGTCATACGCCAGTCTGCTCACACGTGTATCGGAGTTGCCTTCCACGCGGAGCACCTGTGTCGCCTTGATTAATTCTTGAATTTGTTTCATCTCTTTATTTGAGTGTTATGGTTACGGCTCCCCCGCGCGAGATCCGCGTGCCGGGAGCGATGCTTTGGTATTGGACGGAGCCTCGTCCCGAGAAGGAAACTCTGAGGCCCCGGCTTTCGAGCAGGAACAGGGCGTCTTTGAGTCCCATGCCTACGACGTTGGGCATCGTTTGGTCGTCCTGTGCGAGCGTCGAGATCGTGACGTTCGAGAGGGAGTCGATCCGTACCGTTCCCCAGCCTTTGCGGTCTTCGAACGAGGTGCGGGGCGAGAATTTGTCGGCGATGCGGCGGATTTGGGCGATGTCGCCGCCTTTGATTCGCCGGGGATAGTGTTTTTCCCCTGAATTTTCCGGCGAGAGATCCCAGTCGTGCTCCCGGTTGTAGAGGTAGGTGACGACCTTCTTGACCACCGGACCCGAGAGCGGGCCGCCGTAATAGGATTTGCCGGCCTGCCGTTTGGTGTGGATCGTCGTGAGCACCGTGTAGCGGGGGTTGTGAGCCGGGAAGTAGGCGACCATGCTGCCGATGTAGTAGCCGTCGCGGTAGCCGATCTTGTCGTCGGCGTATTGGGCCGTACCGGTCTTGGCCGCTACGGTGTAGAGGGTCGTGTCGCGGAAAAATCCAGCACCCGTACCTTCCGTGCCGACGCTTTCGAGAAGTTTGCGGACCTCGCGCAGCGTGCGTTCGGAGCATATCTTGTCCACGAGCGTTCGGGCCTTGAAATGTTCGACCACGTCGTCGCCCCGGCGCAGCTCCCGAACCAGGATCGGAGAGATCATTTTGCCGTCGTTGGCAATGGTGTTGTAGAGGGTGATGACCTGGATCGGGGAGAGTTTGATACGATAGCCGAACGAGCGGCGTACGAGCATACTGTTGGGGTCGGGCACCTCCTTCCAATCCTGAAAGAGCGGTTTTTTCTCGCCGAAAGCCTCCAGTCCGACGGTTTGGTCGAGGTGCAGCTTTTTCATGAAGTCGCTGTAACGCTCCTTGTTGTCGGCATAACGCTCCCAGATCGCCTTGGCGAAATAGACGTTCGACGACTGGGCGACCGCCGTGCGGAAATCCATGTCGTTGAATCCGGCGTGCGAATCCTGCACCCGGATGCCGCCGACCTTCACCACACGTCCGTTGCCCGTGTCGTAGGTCTGGTCCAGCGGCATATCCGCGTCGTCCAGCAACAGCAGCATCGAAGCCAGCTTGAAGGTCGAGCCCGGCTCCGTGTTACGCCCGATGGCGTAGTTCTCCCGCTCGGCGTATCCGCCGCCGGGGGTGCGGCCCAGATTCACGAGGGCGAGGATTTCGCCCGTGCGGACCTCCATCACGATCGTGGTACCCCAGATGGCGTTCTGGGCTTCGAGCTGTTCGCGCAGGTAACGGTTCGCCACGTCCTGCACATCGAGATCGAGCGTCGTGACCACGTCCAGTCCGTCGATCGGGTCGATGTTGTCGCCGTCCACGACGCGGCCGTAAAAACCCCGGGCGATGCGTTGGCGCGTGGCCCGACCGTCGCGGCCGGCCAACTCTTCGCGATAGACGGCCTCGATGCCGTAGTTGCCTCGGTCGCCGGTCAGTCCGATCGTGCGGCGCCCCAGTTCGCCCTGCGGATAGATGCGTTCGTCGCTTTCACGCAGGTTGTAAACCATGCCCATGTTCCAGTTCAGGAGCGGGTATTTGCGCAGGGTTTCCCATTCGGTGTAGTCGATGTCGCGGGGAAAGATTTGGACGGGAGTGTGGTCGCGCAGGGTATCGTAGAGTTTTTTCGGCACGAATTCCCGGTCCAAAATCCGGTCGATCCAGCGGGCGATGCGTCCTTCGGAGCGGGGAACGAGGGTGTCCTTGCGGTATTTTACCTGGTAGTGTTTGGCATGCTGCGTGCGGAACATGCGACGGTATTCGGCTGCGGATCTGTCGCCGAAATAGGCGGCAAGTAGTTTGGACAGCGAGTCGCTCTGTTCGTGGAACGTACGCACGGAGTCGAGCCCCGGGCTGCCGAAATCGAATTCGACGCGGTAGCGGAAGATCGAGGTGGCCAGCGGATCTCCGTCCCGCGTGAGGATGTTGCCCCGCTGGGCCGGGATGATCTGTTCGGTGAAGATGCGTCCGGCGAGCCGTTCGGCATTGTAGGCGACCTCCGAGCTGAAGAGCTGCACCCATACCAGACGTGCGAAGATGAGCAGTCCCGCCAGGATGAAGAGGATGTAGAGCAACCTCACCCGCAGCAGGATGTCGCTTTTGATGCGCGATTTTTCCGGTTTCATCTTGCTCATCAGTCGTCGAGAATTTCACCCGGAACGACCGGGTCGTACAAGTCGATGCCCCGTCGGCGCAGCTCTTCGAGGATGGCCGAGTGGGTCGTATGGCGGAAACGCTGCTCCTGAAGGCGCGTCGAGCGCTCGCGCAGCATCTGGACCTCGCGGTAAAGCCGCGAGTATTTCATGTCGAGGTGCAGCGCCGTGAACATTACGAAGATGCTGACGAAAAACATCGCGGCGATGCAAATCATGTAACGATAGTATTCCGAGGCTCCTTTCCGAACCAGAATATTGCCCGAAAAGAGGAGCCAGAAGATGTTCGAGCGGCGGCGCTCCTCCTTGCGCTGCTCCTCCTGCCGGGCCTCCTCTTCGGCCTGCTCCCGCTCCCGGTCGGCACGAATTTCCTCGTCGGCTTCGCCGCTCTGCACGCGCAGCACTTCGCGCCGGATGCGGCGGGCGAGCTCTTCCTCCCGCTCCCGGGCGGCACGCTCCTCGTCGGTGACGGGGTCGAATTCGTGGTCGTTGTATTTCATGTCGGTCGGAAACGGTTATTGGCGTACGATTTTGGCAGCGGCTCGCAGTTTGGCCGAGCGCGAACGCGGGTTGCGGACGAGCTCTTCCGAGGAGGGAGTGACGGCCTTGCGCGTAATGATTTCGAACGGCGTTTCGGGCTTGCCGAAGAAATCCTTTTCGATGCGCCCCTCGAAATTGCCGCTGCGCAGGAAGTTCTTCACCAGCCGGTCTTCGAGCGAGTGGTAGGAGATCACTACCAGCCGTCCGCCGGGGCGCAGCACCTTGAGGCTCTGTTCCAGCGCCATTTTGAGCGCTTCCATTTCTCCGTTTACTTCGATGCGCAGGGCCTGGAACAGCTTGGTCAGGAATTTCGATTCGTCCTTTTTCGGGGTACAGGGCGCTACGGCCGCAACCAGGTCTGCGGTGGTCAGGATCGGCTGCGCGGTCCGTGCGCGGACGATGCAGGCGGCGACTTTCCAGGGGGTGTCGATTTCGCCCCAATCGCCCAGGATGCGGGTCAGGGCGTCGGCGTCGAGCGTGTTCACCAGGTCGGCCGCCGTGCCTCCTCCGCGCTGATTCATCCGCATGTCGAGCGGTGCTGAACCCCGGAACGAGAATCCCCGTTCGACGGCATCGAAATGGTGGGACGACACGCCCAGGTCGGCCAGGATACCATCGACCCGGGTTACTCCGTGCAGCCGCAGGGCGCCCCGCATGAAGCGGAAGTTGCTTTCGACGTAATGGAAGCGGCTGTCTTCCGGGCAGTTGTCCCGGGTATCCCGATCCTGATCGAAGGCGTAAAGACGTCCCCGGTCGCCCAGTGCCGACAGGATGCGGCGCGAATGTCCGCCACCGCCGAAGGTGAGATCGACATAGGTTCCTGCAGGATCGATGTCGAGCAGTCGGACGGACTCTTCGAGCAGGACGGGCGTATGATAGACGGAGGTCATTTGGCTTCGATATATATTTAGGGTGTAAAGTTAGACAATTTGCAGGGAAAAATCGTTATCTTTACCGAAGAAAAAACGGTTGAGAACGGTCGTACTCCGGAAGGCCGGGGTGTCCCGCTTCCGGGATCTCCCTGTACCGATGCGGAGTTTCGATTGGAAATCCGAGCGTAGGTGCGATAGGTGCAAATCGGGCGTCGTACGACTTTCGACCGATAATTAAAAGGGTTACGTTATGCCGAAAATAGAT
>OLPI01003579.1_pt1 | contig 10912 bp, 14 predicted proteins | sample 1672361 | NCBI WGS metagenome assembly OLPI01 (sample SAMEA3136675, study PRJEB25190) | human gut metagenome
AATAACAACATAAATAATTACAGCAATTAGTGCTAAAACTATATTCTTTTTATTTTTCATAGTCAACCACCCTTATACCTTTGTTGTTTTTTGCTTACCAAGTAAACCTGACGGTTTTACTAAAAGCACTACTATCAAGACACCAAAAACTATTGCATCTGAAAGCTGTGTAGAAATATACGCTTTTGAAAAACTTTCGATAATACCAAGTAAAATACCACCAAGCATAGCACCTGGTATACTTCCTATACCACCTAATACAGCAGCAACAAAGGCTTTTATACCTGGTAATGCACCTGTGTATGGACCAACAAATCCATATGAAGATACAAATAACGCACCTGCAACTGCAGCAAGCATTGAGCCTACAGCAAATGTTATTGATATAGTCTTATTTACATTAATACCCATAAGCTCTGCAGCCCCTCTATCTTCTGAAACAGCTAACATTGCTTTACCAGTTTTTGTAAAGTTTATAAAAAGAGCAAGACCAATCATTATAAGTGTTGTTGCTCCTAAAGTAACAACTGATTCTCCTGTTAATTCAATAGGACCTAAATTAAAACCCTTTACAGTAATAACTGACGCTACTCTTCTTTGTTCAGAACCAAAAATTAAAAGTGCTGTACTCTGTAAGAAATAACTTACACCTATCGCTGTAATAAGAACTGTCAAAGGTGATGCTAATCTTAAAGGCTTATAAGCAATTTTTTCAATCACTACACCTAAGATAGTACAAACCACCATACTTAAAAGAACAGATGCTATAGGACTAAGTCCAAACATTGTAGCACCAACAGAAATAGTATACGCTCCCACCATAATAATATCACCATGGGCAAAATTAAGCATTTTGGCAATACCATAAACCATAGTATATCCCAATGCAATAATCGCATATACACTGCCTAAGCTTATACCATTAAATACATAAGTAAAAAAACTACTCATGAGTTCACCTCGTCCATTTATTTACCGGAAATCCCGGATATTCTACCTTATAACAATAAAGACAGAGAGACCACTTTATGCCTCTCTGCCCATAGTCTTTAAAAAAAATATTATTTTGCTGAAACGTATGTACCGTCTTTAATCACAACAGCTCTAGGTTCTTTACTTACTTCACCTGATGCTTCCCATTTCATACCGGCACCGGTAAGTCCATCAACTGTAATTTCGGTAATTGCTTTCTTTAAAGCTTCATTAACATCAGCTACTGAAGCATCAGGCTTGAGACCTGCCTTTTCAATTGCTGCCTTAAGAATATATACACCGTCATACGCATCTGCTGCGAACTGGTTAGGAACATCATTGTAAAGTTCTTTGTATGTTTTAACAAAAGATACTGTTTTTTCATCTGTAGCATCTGCTGAGAATGGAGTTAAAAGCATTACGCCTTCTGCAAGTTCTTTATTAAAGTTCTTTACACCAAGAATTCCGTCAAGACCATCACATCCAAAGAATATAGGCTTATATCCTGTGCTGTTAGCTTCTGTAAGAATTAAAGAAGCTTCTGTAGAATAAATTGGAAGGAATACCAAATCAGCGCCTGCATCCTTACAAGACTGAACCTGTACTGAGAAGTCTGTCTTAGTGTCCTTAGTAAATGACTGAGTTGATACAATTTCAAAATCCTGTGACTTAGCTGCTTCAACGAATTTTTCAAAAACACCTGTTGAATATACATCTGAGCTGTCATAAATGATACCTACTTTAGTAGCTAACTTATTCTCACCGATGTACTGAGCTGAAGCTGAACCCTGGCTAGGGTCTGTGAAACATACCTGGAATACATTATCACCTGCGATAACTGACTGAGCTGATGCAGATGGTGTAAGCTGGAACATATTGTCTTCTGCTGTAAGACCTACAACGGCTTCACATGAACCTGATGTAACTGTTCCTAAAAGTATCTGTGTTCCCTTGTCCTTAAGTGCATTGTAAGCATTAGCTGCAAGTTCAGGGTCTGCCTGATCGTCTTCAAAGCTGAACTCAATCTTGTAACCGTTGATTCCGCCTGCCTTGTTGATTTCATCGACTGCAATGCTTACACCGTTCTTTACAGCGTTGCCATAAATAGCTGCTGTACCTGTAGTTGGTCCGATACTACCAATTTTCCAAACATCTGAGCCGGTGTTTGATGAACCATTTCCTTCACTCTTGCCACATCCTGCAAATGTAGCTACTGCAAGAGAAGCTACTGCTGCTAATGCAACGAATTTCTTCATCTTCTTCATAATTGTTTCCTCCTTTTAAGGCATCTAGCCCTTATAGGAATTTATGCTACTATTTTCTTTTAAAAATGTCAACCTTTTTTACAATCATGCTTCAAATTTGTAACCCATTCCCCATATTGTCGATATAAATTTGCCTTTTTCACCCATTTTACTTCTGAGTTTTTTGACATGGGTATCTATTGTTCTTGCATCGCCGTAATAATCATAATTCCATACATTATTGAGGATTTTTTCCCTTGAAAGTGCTACGCCTCTGTTTTCCATAAAATATGTAAGAAGTTCAAATTCTTTAAAACTTAAATCTATTTCTTTTCCGTCAATAGTTACCGTATGTGCTATTTTATTAACTGTTATTCCGGCTATATCAAGTATCTCTTCATCATCCCCAGTAGTCCTTCTTAAAAGTGCATTAACCCTTGCAGTTAATATCTTCGGACTGAAAGGCTTGGAAATATATTCGTCAACGCCCAACTCAAACCCTTTGAGTTCATCCTGTTCCTCACTTTTAGCTGTAAGCATAAGAATAGGTACTTTCGATAATTTTCTTACTTCCTTACAAAGCTGCCATCCGTCCATTTTCGGCATCATTACATCCATAATTATAAGGTCTATATCATTGTTTGAGCAAAAAATATCAAGTGCCACTTCACCGTCTTCAGCTTCACATACTACATAACCTTCCCTTACAAGAAAGTCCCTGATTATTTTTCTTATTCTGCTTTCGTCATCAACGACAAGTATTTTATTGTTCATAGGCACCTCCGTTTTTCATATTTTATAATCAATATTTGTCTTTTCTGTGAAATCATTCCTCCGGATGGTTAATTTTCCATTCAAGCTCTTTAAGTTCCTGTTCCTTTTCGTTAAGTTCACTTTGCCATGAAGAATATTTATCCTGAATTACACGTTCATAATTAAGGATATTAGGCGAGTCGCTGTTTTTTGTTATTATAAACATTGCAATTACCACAGCAACAAGCACTATATTAAAAAGAATTGAAGTGGATAGTCTGCTCTTCATTTTCTTTTTTTCGGATTCATATTGCTTTACGGTAGTTTCGTATTTGGTACTTATGTATTTCTCTACACGCTCTTTTTCCATGTGACCCGTTGTTTTTACCGGTATCGGCATAATATCTTCTGCTTTATAATTTCCGCTTTTTATAACAACGTCTCTTAGCTTTTTAAGGTAATCCATACCCACCGGGGTCTTGAATATCTTTTTTTCTATAAGTTCACAATAAAGCTTATAAGTCTTTTCAATATTGGAGAGATTGAGTTCCGAACTTAAATATTTAATTGCCTTTTTTTCCTGAACAGCTTCGTTATATTCTGTTTTGGTTTCAAAAACATATCCATTCACTATGTAGCTTTGGATTTCATTTATTTCTTCCATTTTCTGCCTCTTTCAATATTTAATTCATACCGGTTATTTTATCATTTTTTCAATCCAAATAAAATACCCAGTGCCTTATTTTTATCTATAATATATCATATAAACTCATGGCAAATTTAAGATTGCTGTGTGTCTCCAAGTAATACTTTCTTTTCTACTTCTGAAGCCTTTCTTCAAGAAACTCCACAGCATCTCTTATACAGTCATCACATTCCCTTACAACATGTCCTGTTTCGATTCCTTTTAGTTCCTTACAGATAACAGTTCCGTTTCTGTCTTTAAATTCCATCATTATATTTCTGACATCGGAAAAAGTCTTACGAGGGTCTTTGTTGGCAAGTCCGAGGACAATGCCTGCACCTGTAAGAGCACCGCAGTTGCCCTCCATTGTTCCCATGCCCACAGCAAAAGCCTGTGTTGTTTCTTTTAAGGTTTCTTCATCTAATCCCGTGTAATCACAAAATGCACAGGCAACCGCCTGTGAACAGTTATGTCCGCAATGTTTTCTGTTTACCGCTTCATCTGCTCTTGTACTCATCTGTTATTCTCCTCGTATTCTTTAATTGTTAAAAATCCGCACATACCGCCACGCATGCCTTTACTTGCACGATGTGAAAATAAAAGGTCACTGTTACAGCATGTACATATATCAGTTATCCCTATATTTTCAGGAAGTATACCCGCATTTATAAAGTTTCTGTAATTAGCTCTCCATAAATCAAGCTTGAATTTGCCGTTGTCTTTTATATACAATATATCTTCAAAAACCTCTGTGCCGTAGGCCTTCGCAAACTGTTCCGCAACATCCTCAGATACCTCATAGCAGTTATGACATATGGAAGGACCGATAAAAGCAACAATATCCGCAGGATCGGTATTGTATTCTTTTTCCATCATTTTAACAGTAACATCTGCAATGTTTCCCACCGTTCCACGCCAGCCAGAATGAGACAAACCTATTGCTTTATTTCTTGTATCTGCAAAAAACAAAGGGACACAGTCAGCGTATGATGTAACAAGCGTAACACCCGGTTCATTGGTTATAAGTCCGTCAACATCTGAAAAATTGCGTTCCCTTGTAACACCCATTCCGCAATGTTCTTTAGTAACCTTCATTACATTGGTTGTATGCGTCTGCATTGCGTATACCATGGAATTAACATCCATATCAAGCTCATTGCCTATTATCTCAAAATTGCGGGACACGGCTTTTTCATCATCGCCCCTTGTAAACGAAAGGTTCATTGAGGAATATATGCCTTTGCTTACTCCTCCGAGTCTTGTTGAAAAACCATGTTTTATAAAATCAATTCCATTAAGGTTATTGAATGTAATATGAGGAACCGTTCCCTGTATTTTGGTGGTATTACTGAAATCATAAAAATTTATATTCATTAAAAAGCATCCTTTATATGTGTTATTTTTGTTCCTAATATGGATATGACATCAAATCTTATAGGACAGTCAAAAGATTTTCCATTTCTGGCAATATAGAGCATTGCCGTTTTTCTTATCCTATACTGCTTTCTGTAGTCAACAGCTTCTTCAGGGAAACCGTATCTTACGGAGCTTCGGTATTTTACTTCCACAAATACCAATGTCTGATCTTCTTTTGCTATAATATCAATCTCTCCGACTTTTGTATAAAAGTTTTGTTCAAGGACGTCATATCCTTGCTGTTTCAGAAACCAACAGGCAATCGCTTCTGCTTTTGCCCCTGTCTCCCTGTTATTTTTCTTCATATTATATATACTTTTTTGTTTTTTATATGTATTTCTTTACAAATGTTCTTCTATGGATATCACAGATTCCCTGCTTTTTGATTCCTTCAATATGTGCTTTGGTTCCATATCCTTTATTTTTTGCAAAGTCATATCCCGGATAAATTGTATCATATTCTTTCATCATACGGTCCCTTGTAACTTTCGCAACAATACTTGCCGCTGCGATCGATGCGCTTTTTGCATCTCCTTTGATGATCGGAACCTGTTCGATCTCAACGTCTGGAATTGTTACCGCATCATTCAATAAAAGATCTGGTTTTATCGAAAGCTTTGAAATTGCCTGCTGCATTGCCTTATAAGTTGCCTGCAGGATATTGATCTCATCGATCACTTCTTCTGAAGACATTCCAATACCGATTGCAACTGCTTTCTCATAAATCTCATCATATAAAAGCTCCCTTTTCTTCTCTGAAAGCTTTTTGGAATCATTCAGATATAAAATATCACAGTCTTTTGGCAAAATCACTGCAGCCGCAACAACAGGTCCTGCAAATGGTCCTCTTCCAACTTCATCAATTCCACAAATCGCCTGATGATCTCCATATTCTCTTTCAAAAGAAAACATCTCATACATTCTTTCTTTCTCAAGCCTTAATTTTTCTAACTTCCTGGCTTCTCGTTCTTCTTTCTTTGTCATAAGTCTTAAAACCCTTCCTATGGCCGGATCACACCTGCATTCTTCCATGGATAAAACCGGAAAATGATCCTCCCTGTGATCTTTGACCTCTTTACTGGACCAACCTCTTTGTATCTGCTGTCATTACTATTATCTCTGTTATCTCCTAAAACAAAATATTCATCTGATGAAAGATGAAACTTTCCTTTTAATTCACATGAATCTGTCGTATGATCTTTAGAATAATCTTTTACTTCTTTGTCGTTTACATAGACTTTTCCTTTTGTGATCTTTACCGTTTCTCCTGGAAGTGCGATCACTCGCTTTACAAAAAACTGATCGCCACCTTCTGGTCCTGGAAATACAATAATCTCATATCGTTTAGGATCCCGAAAACGATATGTTAACTTATCTAACAACACTTGATCATGATCATGCAAGTGCGGTTCCATTGAATGTCCACTTACTTTCGTCCGTTCACCAACACACATAATAAGAACAAATGCAAATGCAACCGCGATCAAAATGGTACCCAGCAACCTTAGAATACTTTTAAACATTCTTATATCTGCCCCTCAAAGGCTTTTATGCCTCTTTTGTCCCTTCTTCTGGTGTTTCCAGAGAAATTTTTCCTAATTTCCCATTTCGGAATTCCTCTAATACGATCTTTGATGCTTTTTCGTAATCTAATTCATTTCCTTTCATCTTACAATTACGATTTAGCGCAATCTGTTCTAAGATTTTCACTTTATCTTCATTTTCATCTACTTGATAGCGATCAGCAAGAATTCCCTGATAATGATTTTTTAAATACTCGATCAGTTCGATCGCCATTTCATCCTGATTGAGGATTTCATCTCTGATCGATCCGATCAATGCCAGACGAAGCCCAACCTGCTGGTCTTCAAATTTAGGCCATAAAATTCCAGGGGTATCTAATAATTCAATATTCTTATTTAATTTGATCCACTGTTTTCCTTTTGTAACTCCTGGTTTATTTCCTGTTTTTGTACAGGCTTTTCCAACCAGACTGTTGATAAATGTTGATTTTCCAACGTTTGGGATTCCTGCGATCATTGCTCTGATCGGACGGTTTTTAATCCCACGTTTTCTATCTCTCTCAAGTTTTTCCTTGCAGGCATCCATCACGATCGCCTGTGTACCTTTGACACCTTTTCCTGATCTTGCATTTGTTCTTGCTACATAGAATCCTTTTTCTTTAAAATATTCTTCCCACTGTGCAGTCACACGTTCATCTGCCATATCTGTCTTATTTAACAAGATCAATCGTGACTTGTTCGCTGCCAACTGGTCAATATCCGGATTTCTGCTGCTTAGTGGAATTCTTGCATCCACAAGTTCGATCATAATATCGATCAGTTTCATGTTTTCCTGCATCATACGTTTTGCTTTGGTCATATGACCCGGGTACCACTGAAAATCCATTCTTTATTTCTCCTTCCCTCTGTTTACCACGGCCAGTATTTGATACCGACCTTTCCAATGATATTTGTTCTTTTGATATTTCCAACACTCGCACTTCTGGAATCTTCACTATTATTATAGTTATCTCCCACAACAAAGTACTGCTTACTCTTTAATGTAATCTCATCTGCTGCTAATCCTGCAGATAAAATCTTCTGACTTGAAAATGCTTTTGTTTTCTTTCCGTTTACATAGATTCTGCCGTTTTTGATCTGAACCTTTTCTCCCGGAAGACCTATCACTCGTTTTACATAGTAATTTCCATTCTTGTCATCTGATTTAAATATGACCACATCATACCTGCTTGGTCCCTTGATCTGATAGATCAGGCGATTCACCAGATGTTTTTCACCTCTTTCAATCGTTGGTGACATAGAATCACCTTGAATCGTAAAACTGAAACACACAAATCTTACTAACAAAAATGCCAGTAACACAACTCCGACAAATTTTAAGACATACTGAATCACGATTTCCCTTTGCTGACGCTGTTTCTTGCGCATCTGATAGGTTACTGTGTATCCTTTCCTCATAGAAGAACTCCTTTCCTCTTCGTATAGAAAGATTCGTAAAATTCCTGTATACTAAAACAGGGATAAGCTATACAGCCTATCCCTCTCTTTTGACAATCTTTGTCTGATTATACTCTTTCTTTTACTTTTGCTGCTTTACCAACACGATCACGTAAGTAGTATAATTTAGCACGTCTTACTTTACCACGTCTTACTACTTCAATCTTTTCGATGATTGGAGAATGTACTGGCCATGTTTTTTCAACACCAACACCACTTGCCTGTTTTCTTACAGTAAATGTTTCGCGTGCTCCACCATTCTGTCTTTTGATGACTGTTCCTTCGAAAACCTGAATTCTTTCACGGTTTCCTTCTTTTACTTTCGCGTGAACTCTTACAGTGTCTCCTGTTTTGAATTCAGCAACTTCTCTTAACTGTGCATCTTCGATGCTTTTAATAATATCCTGTGCGCTCATTGTTGTTCCTCCTTGAACGTTTTTAGATGTTCTTAATACCAAATGTAACAGAGGACCATCCATATTTATAACAACTTGAACATATTATCATATTTTTTTATGTGAAGCAAGTGTTTTTTTGTATTTTTTAAGATTCTTTACCTTAATACAAATTTCTCCATTGCCTTTGCGACTCCATTTTCCTGATTGGAAACCGTAATATAGTCTGCGATCGCTTTCATAGAATCAAGGCCATTTTCCATAACAACCGCAAGTCCTGCACTTTCTAAAAGTTCTCTGTCATTGTCTGCATCCCCACAACTCATAATCTCTTCTTTTTGAATATTCAAGATCTTTGCAAGATGGAACAGACCATCTCCTTTATTACAGCCTTTCTTAGAAATCTCAAGATTCTTTGGAAGAGAACTTGAAAACTGAATGTCTTCAATCTTACTCAATGCATCCGCTGCTCTTCGTCTTTCTTCCATCGTCTTAAATAATAAAGTTGTCTTCTCAACAGTTGTTGACTGTTCTTTTACAAACATCTCTAAATCATCAACAAGAACTCTCGACCCCTGCACAATTGCTTTTGTATTTGAATCAAGTTCATAATAATCAATATTTTCCATTTCTTTTTTGTTAGCATAGGATTGCCCATTTAAACTAATACTTTCCATTAGATCAAATTGCTTAAGAAAATCCATCAACTCTAAAACTCGATCCATTTCAAAATGATTTTTATAAATCACTTTTTCTTCTTTTAAGTCATAAATGGTTGCACCATTACTGAAAATCCCATAGCGAATTCCTTCCATCTCTTTTAACTCTGGCGGTAATGCATTCACAGCTCTTCCTGTAGCCGGAACGAAATAAACACCTTGTGCCATTGCTTTTTTGATCACATTCTGTGTATACTTTGTAATCTTACGCTCTCGATTCAACAGTGTTCCATCCATATCCGCTGCGACAAGCTTAATCCTATTTTCCCCCATCTTTTTCTTTCATCTCCTTCTCATATGCCTCCCATAGATCCGGTCTTCTCTCTTTGGTACGTTTGACTGACTGTTCATGCCTCCATTTGCGGATATTCTCGTGATGTCCGGATAAAAGAACTTCTGGCACCTCTTTATCTAAAAACACTGGTGGTCTTGTATACTGTGGATATTCAAGCAACCCATTTTCGAAAGATTCATCCCCAGCGGAATCATCATTATGTAAAACACCTGGAACCAATCTTGAAATTGAATCGATCATCACCATTGCAGGCAATTCCCCACCAGTCAATACATAATCTCCGATTGATACATAATCTGTGACTATTTCTTCCAAAACCCTCTCATCGATTCCTTCATAATGCCCACATAAAAAAACTAATTCTTCTTCTTTTGCAAGTTCCTTTGCCATCTCCTGATGAAATGTTGTCCCTTGCGGCGTCAGATAGACAACTCTTGGTTTCTTCTTCATATCTTTTTCAAGGTCTTTATACGCACGGTAAACCGGCTCTGGCTGCATCACAAGTCCGGCTCCGCCTCCATATGGGTAATCATCCACTTTCATATGTTTATTGGTAGAATAGTCACGAATATTGACCGCATTGATCTCAAGAAGTCCTGCTTCAATCGCTCTTCCGATGATACTTGTATTCAACCCGTCCATCACCATCTCTGGAAATAATGTTAATATATGAAATCTATTCATCTAATAATCCTTTCATGACATGGACTGTGATCTCACCTTTTTGAAGATCCACATTCTTAATGCATTCTCTGATCGCTGGAAGTAAAACTTCTTTTCCATCTTCCATCTTCACTTCATAGACATCATTTGCACCCGTCTGTAAAACATCAGTTAATTCCCCAAGAACTTCTCCATTATCCTCTCTGATCACAGAAAGACCGATCAGATCTGCGATAAAGTATTCGTCTTTTTCAAGAGGTACTGCCTGATCTCTTGTAACAAACAGGCCTTTTCTTTTATACATCTCTACTTCGTTGATATTTGAAAATTCTTTAAATCTCAAAACCGGCTGGTTCTTTACGAATTTGCATGACACTACGTGTAATAGTTTTCTTTCTTTTCCTGTATCTAAATATACTTCTTTTAATTTCTTAAATCGTTTGATATCATCTGTCATCGGAAATACTTTGACTTCCCCAGCGATGCCGTGTGTGTTGGCGATTGCTCCTACTTGTAAGAATTCTTCCATGGATTCATTTTATTCCTTTCATTTTGATTTTTCTATTTATTATTGTATAAAATGGTTTAAAAAAACACAACTATTTTATTATAATCGTACTTGTTATAATATATCAATACAAAATGGCAGAAGATTCAACTCCAATAATATTATCAACAAACTGAAGATAAGCAATTTGAATATTTTCCAAACACCTCGATAAATCGGTGTTGTTTAAGCCCTTTTACCAT
>OLPI01003580.1_pt1 | contig 10911 bp, 9 predicted proteins | sample 1672361 | NCBI WGS metagenome assembly OLPI01 (sample SAMEA3136675, study PRJEB25190) | human gut metagenome
ACAGGGAGTTTGTGGCAGAAAACTGGAGCAATCTGGTGCCGAAGAAACACTGGTATGAGGCGGTGGAGGAAGCCCAGGAGCGGATCCGTACGGATGTGGACATCCATATCCAGGGATATGACATCAGTGAAGAGGTGCTCCGGATGGCCAGAGCCAATGCGGAATTGGCAGGTGTGGATTCTTATATACACTTCCAGCAGAGAGATGTAAAGAATTTCAGTACGCCGAAAAAATATGGATTTGTAATCAGCAATCCGCCTTATGGCGAGCGTTTGTCCACGAAAGAGGAAATGTTTTCTTTGTACAAAACGATAGGACAGGTTATGTCTGAGAACAATACATGGTCCTTTTTCCTTCTCAGTGGATACGAGGAGGCGCAAAAGGCTATTGCGGCAGGCGGCGACCGAAAAAAAGCAACCAAGAACCGGAAAATTTATAATGGAATGTTGAAAACATATTTGTATCAGTACATGGGAGAAAAACCTCCTAGAAGAAAGGAACGGGAACATGAGTAAGACACGATTGATTTTTGCAACGGGAAACCAGGGAAAAGTAAATGAATTTAAGCAGATGCTGGGGGATGAGTACGAGATCCTTTCCATGAAAGATATTGGCGTGGATATTGATATCGAGGAAAATGGCACCAGTTTTGAGGAAAATGCTGTCATCAAGGCGAAAGCGGTGATGGAAGTGACAGGGGAAATGGTCCTGGCAGACGATTCCGGTTTTGAAGTGGACGCCTTGAATGGCGAACCGGGAATTTATTCCGCCCGCTATATGGGAGAGGACACGCCATATTCCGTTAAAAATGCGGAATTGATCCGCCGTTGTGAGGGTGTGCCGGATGAAAAAAGGGGGGCGCGGTTTGTGTGCGTGATCGCCTGTGCTTATCCGGACGGCACCGTTGACACGGCAAAAGGAGTGATCGAAGGCAGACTGGCACATGAGCCGGCAGGAGAAAACGGATTTGGCTACGATCCTATTTTTTATCTGCCGGAGAGAGGATGCACCACCGGAGAACTGGAGCCGGAAGAGAAAAATAAGATCAGCCACAGAGGTCTTGCCATTGCCAAGATGGTAGAGATTTTGAAGAAAAGAGGGACTGTATGAAGAAACAGGCATTGATCTTCAGCGATTCTCACGGAAACATTTATGAGGCGTTGAAAGTGATAGAAAGATACAAAGGAATTGATGCGGTTTTTCATGCGGGAGATATTGAGGGAGAAGAAGACAGACTGCGCAATGCCATACCGGGACAGGTGTGCATCGTGCGGGGGAACTGTGATGTGTTCCGGACGGGGATGCTGCCAGAGAAATTGTGTGTTCCTTTTGGTGGGAAAAAGATCGCTATCTGCCATGGACACAGATATCTGAACCATGGTAATGTAGATCTCTTGAAATACATGGCAAAAGAGATGGATGCGGATATGGTGATCTTTGGCCACACTCATGTGCCGTTTTTGGAGTGCAGCAGCGACATGATCGTGGTGAATCCGGGAAGTATAGCAAAACCACGACAAAGTGACCATCAGCCTACCTATGGCTGGATGGAGATTGACGGGGGAAAATTAAAGCTGGAGATCCGCCGTGCGGCAGATGCCATCCTGGAAGAGATGAAACATCAGGTGGAATATTTCAAAAGTGAGGACAAGCTGATCGAGGCCCAGCGAATTGCCGAGAGAACCAACTTTGATGTGGAAATGATGAAGGAAACAGGATTCTGTTCCGGAATCGAGAATTATTCCAGACATCTGACCGGGCTGGCACCGGGACAGCCGCCATATACCCTGATGGATTACTTCGGAGATGATTTTTTACTTATTATAGATGAGTCCCATAAGACAGTTCCCCAGGTTGGCGGTATGTATGCCGGTGATCAGAGCCGTAAACAGACACTGGTGGATTACGGCTTCCGACTTCCGTCTGCTAAGGATAACCGTCCATTGAGCTTTGATGAATTCGAGAACAAGCTTGACCAGGTAATGTTTGTATCTGCGACACCGGGAGAATATGAATATGACCATGAGCTTCTCCGCGCAGAGCAGATCATCCGTCCTACAGGGCTTCTTGATCCGAAGGTGGAGGTGCGTCCGATCGAAGGACAGATCGATGATCTTGTAGCAGAAGTAAATAAGGAAATAGAAAAGAAAAACAAAGTCCTGATCACGACCCTGACCAAACGTATGGCAGAGGACCTTACCGATTATATGAAGGATCTGGGAATCCGTGTCCGATACCTCCATTCAGATATTGACACTCTGGAGCGTGCAGAGATCATCCGCGATATGCGACTGGATGTGTTTGATGTGCTGGTTGGAATTAACCTTCTGCGAGAAGGGCTGGATATTCCGGAGATTACACTGGTAGCGATCTTGGATGCAGATAAGGAAGGCTTCCTTCGTTCGGAAACATCCCTGGTACAGACTATCGGCCGTGCTGCCCGGAACAGCGAAGGCCATGTGATCATGTATGCGGATAACATGACAGAATCCATGGAAAAAGCAATCTCGGAGACAGAAAGAAGGAGAGCGATACAGGAGGCTTACAACAGGGAGCATGGCATCACTCCGACCACGATCAAGAAGGCGGTCCGTGATCTGATCGCTGTTTCGAAGAAGGTGGCAGAGACAGAAGTGAAGCTTAAAAAGGATCCGGAATCCATGAACCGAAAAGAACTGACGAAGGTGATCGCTCAGGTAGAGAAGCAGATGCGTGCTGCGGCAGCAGACCTGAATTTCGAGCAGGCTGCTGAGTTGAGAGACAAGATGCTCGAATTAAAAAAGAATCTGGAAGAATTAACGGAATAGGCTGCGAAGCAGCTGACAGTACAACACCCCTGGCTGTTACAGCCAGGGGTGTTGTCGGGTATGCTCGATCTGTTTTTGGGAAAAGCTTATTTTGTAGTTGAAAAGCCCAGGGAGCGCAGGGTGATGCCGGAGCCCTTGAGAAGATCAGCCCAATATGGAACAGCCATATCCAGAGTGTCGTTGGCAAGCTCGGAAGCATCTTTTTGTGTCAGGATCTGCCTTAGCCTGGAAGAACTGATCCTGGGAGCGGCCTCTGTAACACAGACTGTGCCAGGCAGAATTGCCGATTCTGCCGGAAGCATGGCCAGTACAAAGACTGTTATCAGAGATATCAGGATTTTTTTCCATTTTTTCATAGCGATCCCTCCTTCGAAAAAATATGAGGGGTCTCTTTATTGATTGATTATAAGTAAAATTCCGGAGAAGGGCACTGGCATTTGTGCCAGTAACTTTGTTATAAAGAAGAGAAGAAGTTATGTATTCTGTTCCCGATAGGCGGAAGGTGTGATCCCCATTTTCTTTTTGAAGCTGGTGCTGAAATAATATTGATTGGCATAACCACATTTCAGGCTGATCTCCTTCAGACTCATAGTAGTCGTAGTCAGGTAACGGGCGGCTGCGGAAATTCGCTGAGATGTGATAAAGTCACTGAGACTGATCCCCTGATTTTTTTTGAAAAGAGCACTTAAATAAGCAGGGCTTACATTGGCAGAGGCAGCAATGTCATTGAGGCAGAGCGTATTGTCAGTGTAGTGTTCGTTGATATAGGAAATCACCAGTTCACAGAGCTTCTGGTGATAATCATTCATGGAGGAATCAAGCTTCCGGCATAAAAGATGGCACAGATCCTTCAGCCATTGACATAGCTCTTCCGTATTATGAAACTCATTTATGTGGTTGTAAACATACAAAATTTTAGCTTCAAGGTCATGCGTATCCAGATTTAATTCATAGAAAAATTTCAGGATCCGGCCAAGAAGAGAATAAATCTGTATGAAAGCGAAATTCTTTGTGCGAAATTTCTGAGTGAGCCAGTCGGAAAAATTCTGAAACCAGAGATCTATGGCAGCGGTATCCTTTTTGCAGAGAAGCCGGATCAGTTCATCCTCCTTTGTATCTGAAAAATCTGCAACAGACAGATCGGAACCCAGAGCGTCTCTTCCGTCAAAGATATTCTGATGCGGGAAAAAGAATCTGTATTCCAGCGCATGTACGGCACTTTTGTAGGATTGGTTCAGGTTCCAAAAATCTTGGACAATTGTTCCAATGCCTGCGTTGAGAGAAAGTCCCAGTGGCTGGCAGGCATCTGCGATTGAGGAAATAAGTCCGCTGGTAAGCTGGCGAAAGCTGTTGGACTGACAGCCGCTGTGTCCCAGAATGCACAGATAGCCATCCATATCCGGGAGAAGATACACAAAATCAAGAGAAGCGGTTTCCTCAGTTATCAGATCCTGAAGGTTGAAAAGCTCCATCTGAAACTTTTCAATCCCGTAAACAGCTTTTAGATCCGGAGCATTTTCAAGCTCCAGAATAACAATTGCATAAAAATCATAATTCAGCTCCAGATTCAGATACTTAAGATAAGGCTTCAGTCGGTAGGCTGCTTCAGAAGACGGAAGGTGTGTGATCTCGCGGAAAAATTTTTCCGTAAGAAGAGGCCTGCTTTGTTTCAGAAGCTGGAGATTTTTCTGTTCCTTTTCCATCAGTGCAAAAGCGTTTTTTACCTTCTGGATAAGATAGGCATAATCCAGAGGCTTTTCGATATAATCCAGAGCACCGAGGAGCAGAGCACGTCTTGCATATTCAAATTTATCATAGGCACTGATCAGGATGATCTTCACCATAGGATTGATCTCAAGAGCTTGACGGCTCATGGAAATGCCGTCAAGATCAGGCATTTCAATGTCAGAAATGATCAGATCTGCCGGTTCTTTTTTCATGGCTTCGATAGCAGAGGTTCCATTGTAGCAGACATGGATGATCTCTGCATTCAGTGTTTCCCAGTCTATGTTTTTTTCGATACCTTCTGCAGATAAGTAATTATCATCTACGATCATTATTTTTTTCATCGATATCTTCCTCCATCTGTTCGAATTCAATGGTGACGTATGTGCCGTTTCCGGGGTTGCTGCGGATCCTTACGGAACCGTTTCCGTATAATGGGTTGGAAATACGGGAACTTACGTTGGAAATTCCAAAATGCTTCTCATAATCAATAACATTATGCTCAATAGCATGGCGCAGCTGTGCAAGGGTTTCGGAGTCCATGCCGGCACCGTTGTCCTCAATGGAGATCACAACCGTATCATCGCCATAAAGAACATGGATCGAAATGAAAACAGCTGGTGTGCCCGAAGAAATCCCGTGCAGAATGGAATTTTCGAGAAATGGCTGAAGTGTAAACTTGCAGATCAGGAAATTTTCGATTCCATCTTCTGCTTCGATTTCCCAGTCCAGATTATCTTTATGACAGAGCTTTTCCATTTCCAGATAAAGCCGGGCAATTTCCAATTCATCTTTAATAGGAATAAGTTCCTTTGATTTACGCAGGGTAAGACGGTAAAAGGCAGTCAAATCTGCGATCATCTGATCAGCAATGTCAAGCTTTCCAAGGGACTGGCAGGTACGGATCGATCCCAGGATATTGTAAAGAAAATGCGGATTGATCTGTGACTGGAGCAGCTGGTATTTCAGACGTTCTTCGTTTACGGAAAGATTTACAATGGACTTCAGGTTTCCGGCTATTGTGTGCTGCATATCTTCAAAGGTGATGCCCAGTCTGTCAATCTCATCATACCTGGAAGGATCATCCGGGTGGGGAACAGTAACGATAGATAGATGTTCCGGGTCATATCCCAGCTGAAAGGCTTCCATTGCATAGGAAAGTGCAGTGATCTTCCGGGTTAGATTTTCGGAAAACAGGATAACGATGATAACAGTAAGGGGCAGAAAAATAAGGACAGTGATCAGTAAGGCACGGATCAGGATGTGCGTGTTGCCCTGAATATAGCTTTCCGGGATTTCGGTAACATGAAGCCAGCCATTGCTTAAGGTGCAGCAGTTATAATATTTGTCGCCGCTGTGAAAAGAAGAATCTGCATTTCCTTTGAGTTTCTGAAACTGTGCTTTGGAAATTCCGGATAAATTCAGTGAGGATGTATTTTTCGCTGCAATCTCTCCGTGATCTGTGAGAATGTAGCTGTATATGCGGGAATCCAAAGCAGCAGGCTGCAGATAAGTGGTAAGCTCTGAGGTGTCCAGAGCAATGCCGTAGGCGTATTCCAGAATACCGGTGGCCTGATTTTTCAGTGCCCGGACGCAGAGGATCACATCGGCAGATGATTTTTTTGTGGACAGTATTTTAGGCAGAGGCATATTGGAAACCGGTATCCAGACAGAGGAAAAGCCTGAACCGGAAACAATATTTTTATCCAGACCATATGCAGAAAGCTCATCTGTGGAAAAGAAGTACAGGCTTTCTTTTGAACCGAGCTGATCGGGCTGCAGAAAAACATATATATGGAAGAAATCGAATGTGGATTTATACAGCGAAATATTGTTTTTTACAGTGGTGAATTTTTTCAGTGCATCTACCTTATTAGAGGAAGGCTGATTTAGGGAGTACATTTGAAACTGTATGGTATCTGCTACATTTTCAACCTGACCGAGGCGGTCGTTCAGCTGAGAGACCAGCTGCTTGTCAGTCATTACGGCAGAATCGATGATACGATCTCTGGCAATGTTATAGGAAATGTGATAGCTGATGAAGGTCAGGGAAATCAGAGGTACCATAGTTGCGATCAGAAATGCGAGCAGGAGCTTATAGCGAAATGAGGAAAAAATGGGTGGGATACATTTGTGGAATTTCATAGTACATATTCTCCTTTATGTCAAAAACAAATTAATGAAACCGAATCCAGCTGTGAAAAAAAGCCGTTACAAATATAGATTATATAAAAGGATTATAAAAAATTAACAACAAAAATACAAGAGAACGAAAAATAATATAAAGAAATCATAAAATATTGTATTTAGAATGAGGGGGCTCTCTGGTATCCTTAAACCATCAAAAACAGGTGTGGACAAACACGAAAATGTCCAGAAAGGAAGAAAGATATGAAGAAAAAAGTAATGAGTGCAGTTTTGGCAGCAGCGATGGTTGTGGGTATGGCAGGTAACGTGGTTACTGTTTCCGCAAAGGAAAAATATGATCTTACCTTATACAGCGTCAACACCACAGACCCGGATTTTGAGGACTGGCTTGCAAATGTGGAAGATGCCACGGGCCTGAACATTAATGTAATTGCGGCACCTACAGATACAGATACCCGTCAGCAGAAGATCACCACAATGCTTTCCACAGGAGATACTTCCGTGGATGTCATTGAGATCAACGATGAGATGAGCGCGGCATTTAAAAATTCCGGATGGCTGGAAGGACTGAATGATACAGTAATGACAGATGATATCATTGATCAGTTTGCTCAGGGATATGTAAAGGATATGATCACAGATAAGGACGGAAACATCATCGGTGTTCCAGGCTATACAGGATATTTTGCATTCTGGGTAAATCAGGAGATCATGGATGAGGTCGGAATCAAGTCCATTGATACAAAAGAGGACTTCATGAAGTATATGAAGGCTGTTTCCAAGGATGGAAGATTCGGTTACGGCGGTTCCTGGGAGAAAACTTATGCATTTAACGAGCTTGCACAGTTTGTAAACATGTTCGGCGGCGATTATTTTGACTGGACCAAAGAGGAAAACAAGGAAGCGGTTCAGTTCCTCCATGATCTGGTTGCTGATAAAGAAACCTCCATTGAGCAGATTGCTGATAAATATGATCAGATGAATCCGAAGATCAATGACGGAAAATACGGATGCTGGTTTATGTGGGGCCTTGGAACAGATTATGCAAAGGCAGATATGCTTGGCGCAGATAAGATCCACATGGAAATGGTACCGGATTTCAGCGGTAAGGGAGAGCGTGCGATCTTTACAGATTCTTGGAACTATGTTCTTAACAAAGCATCCAAGAATAAAGATGCAGCTGTGAAATTCCTTCAGTATATGGCTGATGAAGGCGGAATGGAAGCTTCCTATAAAGCATTTGACAGATATCCTGCAAGAAAGGATGTTGCAGAGAAGGTAGTTCCGGATTCTGACCCGGCAAAAGAAATGTACAGCAGATATGCAAATGAATGCAATGTACAGGGACGTCCACTGGTGGCACAGACAATGGAATTTATCAGCGATATGGGAACGATCTTCCAGTCCTGTATGAAAGACGAGATTACAGTTGATGAGTTCTGCAAGAAGGCTCAGGATGTGGTAGATATGTATAAGTAAAAGATATAAAAAAACAGCAATGTAAAGCAGAGGTAAAAGTCTGCTTTACATTGCTTGATGAACAGGGAGGAAAGTTCCATGACAATAAGTAAAAAAACTATGAAGTGGATACCATGGCTTTTGATCCTGCCGGTTGTACTGATCAGAGGCTTTACAACAGTATATCCCATTCTGATGACTGTGAAAAACAGCTTCTTTAATATCAGTATCCTTGCAGGTATCAATGAATTTATAGGCTTCAAGAATTACCTGAAGGTATTTTCTGATCCTAAAGTGCTTACATCGATCAGCTTTACGGCAATATTTGTGGTTGTTTCCATGATCCTGCATGTGATCCTCGGAGTTATTCTGGCACTGATCCTGAATATGAAATTCAAAGGCCGCCGTTTTCTGAGGACCATCGTGCTGATCCCATGGGCTATGCCTGCAGTAGTAGCCGGTATGGCTGCAAAATGGGCATTTAACAATGATTATGGTCTGATCAATGATTTTATCCGCTGGTTTGTACCGGGATACCAGAACAGCTGGCTGATCAATACAGGTACTGCAAGAGCAGCGGTAATTGCAATGGACCTGTGGAAGGACCTTCCGTTCTTTGCAATCCTTGTACTTTCCGGACTTCAGTTTATTTCCGGCGATATCTATGAGGCAGCAAAGGTAGACGGTGCAAACGGGATTCAGAGCTTTTTCCGGATCACACTTCCGCTGATCGCAAAAAATGTCCTGACTTTATGTATTCCGTTCACACTCTGGAGACTGACAACCTTCGATCTGGTTTATTCCATGACATCTGGAGGCCCTGGAGAGGATACTGCGCTGATCGCATATAGGATCACAACAGAAGCATTTACAAATCTAAACGTAGGATATGCTTCGGCGCTGGCTATGCTGCTGTTTGTTGTAATGGCGATCTTCAGCTGGCTGAATATACGTGTTATGAGTAAGTTTGACAGTTAGGGGGGAATTATCGTGAAGAATACAGGAAAATATAATGTTTATCATGGAGTGATAGCTGTTGGAAGATGGGTTCTGTTTGCCATTGTGGCTTTTCTGATCCTGTTTCCGGTCTACTGGATCTTTATTTCTTCGATCACACCGGCAGGAGAACTGTTTAAAACACCGATTGATTATCTTCCGGATCATCCCACACTGGAAAGCTACACATTTCTGCTACAGAATGTCGGACTGCTTTCAAAGATTGGAAATACCGTACTGATCGTCGGTCTTACTCTTGTGATCAGCACCGTGCTGTGTGCAATGGCAGCTTATGGCTTTTCAAGATTTAACTCAAAGGGAGTTTCTGTTGCATTTGCATTTGTTCTGGCTACCATGCTGATCCCTGAGGTTGTTACAGCCCGCCCGCTGTATGAGTTTATGCAGAAGGTAAAGCTGTATGATACATATCCGGGACTTATCCTTCTTTATATCAGTACCGTTATACCGTTTACGGTTCTGATCCTCAGAAACTTTGTCGGTGAGATCCCGATCTCACTGGAGGAGGCAGCTGCTATTGACGGCGCATCTTTTTCACAGAGACTGTTTACGATCGTTCTGCCGCTGATGAAGCCGGCGATCGCTACGGTTTGCATTATCAACTTTATTACCTGTCTGAATAACTTTTTCACACCGTTGTTTTATTCAAATGGTATTCAGGTACTTTCTGTTTCCATCGTACAGCTTCCGTTACGTGACAACATGTATGGAGTTCCGTGGGATCTTGTCAGCGCCATGGGATGGATCATCCTTCTTCCGATCATTATCTTTGTAGCTGTTTTTGAGAAACAGATCATGGATGGTATCATGGCAGGTGGAGTAAAAGCGTAAATATTTTTAATTTCCAAAAGAGAGGAGAAAACAGATATGTATCAGGCATTTACAGGCGGACTGGGAGGAATCGCACTTGCAAAGCATGGAAAAAGCCGTGCGATCAACGCAGAAAATCCTCATGGAGAAAAAGGCAGAGGCGGTATGGCTGCAAGTCATCTGGGACCATCCAGAAAAGGAAGTCCGTGTCTTAAGGATATAGAGCCGGGAGCTGTGGTAACTCTGGCAGAAATGGAAGGACCGGGACAGATCAATCATATCTGGATCACCGTTGATAACAAGACTACAGAGGCAGATTGCTTTGTACTGAGAGATCTTGTGATCCGTATGTACTGGGATGACGAGGAAACTCCTTCCGTGGAAAGTCCTCTGGGCGATTTCTTCTGCTGCGGATTCGGAAGGGAATGTTTGGTAAATTCTGTTCCTGTGGCTGTTGTTCCAAGCAGGGGATTTAACTGCTATTTCCCGATGCCGTTTAAGAAGAAAGCAAAGATCACACTGGAAAACCAGCATAATCGAGGGCGTTGTAAGTGCCTCATAAGCACTCAGTCGCTCACATAGCCCCACCAGCAAGTGGTGTCGATGGTAGTGATGGACCGCCAGAACTCTTCGGAGCCTTCGCTGTCTCACCAGAAGACTTCACAGAAGTACCTGTCTTACCGGCCGTGGTCGTAGCCGTCGACGTTGTAGCCGAGCCTCGCTGGATAGAACCACGAGACGGGGCCTGAGGCCGCGAAGTCGATGGCGCAGAGGTCGGTGCCTGCTGAGGCTGGGGCCGAACCGTCGACTGAGGTTTCGGAGCAGACTGTGCAGACTGTGCTCGCTGAACCGGAGCCTGACGCTGACCACCCACAACACCGCGCCGTGGCGTCTGAGACTGTGGTTGAGACTGCTGCTGGTTCGTCTGGCGTATCGACTGAACAGACTG
>OLPI01003582.1_pt1 | contig 10905 bp, 9 predicted proteins | sample 1672361 | NCBI WGS metagenome assembly OLPI01 (sample SAMEA3136675, study PRJEB25190) | human gut metagenome
GCTTTCGGTGAAGCTCGTGGATCTCAAGGACCCCTGCGCCATCATCCCGAACGTCGCCATCCACATGAACCGCAACGCCAACGACGGCATGAGCTATAATGCCGCCGTCGATATGCTGCCCGTATGGATGAGCAGCGAAAAGGGCAGCTTCCGCGCCGCCGTCGCCAAGGCCGCCGGTGTTGCGGAGGACGCCATCGTCACCGGCGATCTTTTCCTTTACGATCCCCAGAAGGGCGTCACGCTCGGCGAATACATTTCAGCGCCCCGGCTAGACGATCTTCAGTGCGCTTTCTCCTCGCTGACGGCGTTTCTCGCCGCCGGGGAGAGCCGCTCCATTCCCGTCTGCTGCATCTTCGATAACGAAGAGGTCGGCAGCGAGACGAAGCAGGGCGCGGCATCCACTTTCCTTTATGACACGCTCACGCGGCTGTGCGCCGCGCTCGGCATGGACGGCAGCGAATACCGCCGTCTCGTGGCGGGCAGCTTTCTCGTCTCCTGCGACAACGCGCACGCCGTCCACCCCAACCACGGCGAATTTGCCGACCGCAACCACACCGCGCGCATGAACGGCGGTGTTGTCATCAAATACAACGCCAACCAGCGCTACACCTCCGACGCCGTTTCCGCCGGCATCTTCCGCCGCATCTGCGAGAGCGCCGGCGTGCCGGTGCAGTATTACGCCAACCGCGCCGACATGCCGGGCGGCTCGACGCTCGGCAACATCTCCAATACGCAGGTCTCGCTCAACGCCGTGGACATCGGTCTCGCGCAGCTGGCGATGCACTCGCCCTTCGAGACCGCGGGCGCGGCGGACACCGCCTCGCTCGTCAAAGCTCTCACCGCCTTTTTTGAACATTCCCTCGTTGCCGAACGCGACGGGGTCTACCGCTTTCTCTGAGGCTCAGCCGCCTCCCGGGGAAGGGAGGCTCACCTCCCCTCCCCAAATTTTTTTGTGTATATTCATCCTTTGGGAGTGTGAAAGATATGACAAAGTACATTTTCGTCACCGGCGGCGTGGTTTCCGGTCTCGGCAAGGGCATCACCGCCGCCTCGCTCGGACGTCTTTTGAAGGCGCGCGGGTTCAAGGTCGCGGCGCAGAAGCTCGACCCCTACATCAACGTCGACCCCGGCACGATGAGCCCTTACCAGCACGGCGAGGTCTATGTCACCGAGGACGGCGCGGAGACCGATCTGGATCTCGGTCACTACGAACGCTTCATTGACGAGGACCTCAACAAGTTCTCGAATCTCACCACGGGCAAGGTGTATTCCCGTGTGCTCGAAAAGGAGCGCCGCGGCGAGTATCTCGGCAGCACCGTGCAGGTCATCCCGCACGTCACCAACGAGATCAAGGAATTCATCTATCAGGTCGGCAAAAAGTCCGGCGCGGACATCGTCATCACCGAGATCGGCGGCACGACCGGCGATATCGAGAGCCAGCCGTTTCTCGAGGCCATCCGGCAGGTCGGGCTTGAGGTCGGGCGCGAGAATACGCTCTATATCCACGTGACGCTCGTGCCGTATCTCAAGGCCTCGGGCGAGCACAAGTCCAAGCCGACGCAGCACTCCGTCAAGGAGCTGCAGGGCATGGGCATTTCCCCGGACATCATCGTGCTGCGCTGCGATGAGCCGCTCGAGGAGTCTATCTTCCGCAAAATCTCCCTGTTCTGCAACGTCAAGCCCGACTGCGTGATCGAAAACATGACCATCCCCGTGCTGTATGAGGCACCGGTCATGCTCGAAAAGAACCGCTTTTCCGAGATTGTCTGCCGCGAGCTGCACATCGACGCGCCCGCGCCGGACATGACCGAGTGGGACGCCATGCTCGAGAGCATCCGCAACCGCTCGCACCGCGTGACGATCGGCCTCGTGGGCAAATATGTGCAGCTGCACGATGCGTATCTGTCCGTCGCCGAGGCGCTGCGCCACGCCGGCTATGTCTACGGCACGCGCGTGGACATTCAATGGATTGACAGCGAGACGATTACGCGCGATAATGTAAAGGAAGTGCTCGGCAGTTGCGACGGCATTCTCGTGCCCGGCGGCTTCGGCAACCGCGGCATCGAGGGCAAGATCGCGGCCGCGCACTACGCCCGCACGCACAATGTCCCCTATCTCGGCATCTGCCTGGGTATGCAGATTGCGGTCATCGAGTTTGCGCGCTCCGTCTGCGGCCTTGCCGACGCCAATTCCGGCGAGTTCGACGAGGGCAGCACGCACAAGGTCATCGACTTCATGCCCGACCAGAGCGATGAGATCAACAAGGGCGGCACGCTGCGCCTCGGCGCGTATCCGTGCCACATCGTGCCCGGCACGAAAATGGCGGAGTGCTACGGCACGCTGGACATCTCCGAGCGCCACCGCCACCGCTACGAGTTCAACAACGACTACCGCGCGCTCATGCAGGAAAAGGGGCTCGTGCTCTCCGGCCTGTCGCCGGACGGCCACATCGTGGAGACCGTCGAGATCCCCGAAAACGACTTTTATATCGGCGTTCAGTACCACCCCGAGTTCAAGAGCCGCCCGAACAAGGCGCACCCCCTGTTCAAGGGCCTGATCTCGGCGGCGCTGCGCCACGCAGAGAGAGGATAAGTATGCACGACCGCTACGTCAATCCCCTGTGCACCCGCTACGCCGGGCGCACGATGCAGCACATTTACTCCGACGACAACAAATTTTCCACCTGGCGCAGGCTCTGGGTCGCGCTGGCCGAGAGCGAGCAGGAGCTCGGTCTGCCGATCACGGATGAGCAGATCCGCGAGCTGCGCGCGCACATCACGGACATCGACTATGACTACGCCGCGGCGCGCGAGCACGAGGTGCGGCACGACGTCATGGCCCACGTGCTGACCTACGGCGCGTGCTGCCCGGAGGCAAAGCCCATTCTGCACCTCGGCGCCACGTCCTGCTACGTCGGCGACAATACGGATATCATCCTCATGCGCGAAGCGCTCGAGCAGATCCGCAGCCTGCTGGTGAACGTCATCCAGGCGCTCGCGGACTTTGCCGAGGCGCACAAGGCAGAGCCGACGCTCGCCTACACGCATTTTCAGGCCGCGCAGCCGACGACCGTCGGCAAGCGCGCCACGCTCTGGACGCAGGATCTGCTGATGGATCTCGAGCAGCTGGAGTTTCAGCTCGGCAATCTCAAGCTCCTCGGCTGCAAGGGCACGACCGGCACGGGCGCGAGCTTCCTCGCCCTGTTTGACGGCGACGAGCAGAAGGTCGTCGCGCTCGAGCAGAAGATCTGCGAGAAGATGGGCTTTCCCGGCGCGTACCCCGTCAGCGGCCAGACCTATTCGCGCAAGGTGGACTTTCAGGTGCTGCAGGTGCTGTCCGGCATCGCGCAGAGCGCCTCGAAGTTTTCCAGCGACATCCGCCTGCTGTCCCACCTCAAAGAGGTGGACGAGCCGTTCGAGAGCGGCCAGATCGGCTCCTCGGCCATGGCCTATAAGCGCAACCCCATGCGCAGCGAGCGCATCGCCTCCCTGTCGCGCTACGTCATCTGCGACCTGCAGAACGCCGCCGTCACGGCCAGCGCCCAGTGGTTTGAGCGCACGCTCGACGACTCGGCCAACCGCCGCATCAGCATCCCGGAAGCATTCCTCGCCACCGACGGCATACTCACGCTGTACCTCAACGTCATCCGCGGCCTGACCGTGTACCCGAAAATGGCCGAAAAGCATCTGGCGGACGAGCTGCCGTTTCTCGCGACGGAGAACATCCTCATGTACTGCGTCAAGGAAAAGGGCGGCGACCGGCAGGCCCTGCACGAGGCCATCCGGCAGCACAGCGTCGCCGCCGGCAAAGAAGTCAAGCTCCATGGCGGCAGCAACGACCTGCTCGAGCGCATCCTGGCTGACCCGATCTTCGGGCTCACGCGCGCGGAGCTCAACAAACTTGTTGACCCCCATGCCTTCACCGGCATGGCCGTACACCAGACCGAGACGTTCCTGCGCAAGCAGGTCGCGCCGGTCCTGAACAAATATACAGCACTGCTCGGATGCGACGCATCCGTAAACGTGTAAAAGAAACAGGAGGTTTCTCAACAATGCTGACATCCATCGTAGGCATCAACTGGGGCGACGAGGGCAAGGGCCGCATGGTCGACCTGCTCAGCCAGAAGTATGACGTCGTCGTACGCTATCAGGGCGGCAACAACGCCGGCCACACCGTCATCAACGACAAGGGCAAGTTCGTGCTCAATCTCATGCCGTCCGGCATCCTGCGCGACGAAACCGTAAACGTGCTCGGCCCCGGCATGGTCATTGATACGGAGCACATGTTCCACGAGGTCGCGCGTCTGAGAGAAGGCGGCATCACCATCACACCGGAGCACCTGAAGATCAGCGACAAGGCCGTCATCTGCATGCCGTACCACAAGCTGCTTGACTGCCTGGAAGAGGACCGTCTGGCGGACAAGAAGTTCGGCTCCACCCGCCGCGGCATCTCCCCCGCCTACTCGGACAAATACATGAAAAAGGCGCTGCGCATGGGCGAGCTGGCCGACCGCGACGCGCTCAAGGCCCGCCTGGCCGACATTCTCGAGTGGAAGAATCTCTTCATCGTCAACGGCTATCACCATGACCCCATCGACCTCGACGAGATGATGGACTGGATTGACACCTACGCCATGCCGTTCAAGGACTACGTCTGCGACACGACGGATTATCTCACCGATGCCATTGAGGACAACAAGTCCCTGCTCTTTGAGGCCCAGCTCGGCGCGCTGCGTGACATTGACTACGGCATCTATCCGTACACCTCCGGCTCTTCGACGATCGCGGCCTACGCGCCCATCGGCGCGGGCATCCCGGCCAGGCGGCTGGACAGCGTCGTTGGCATCATGAAGGCATATTCGAGCTGCGTCGGCGAAGGGCCGTTCGTGTGCGAGCTCTTCGGCGAGGAGGGCGACCGTCTGCGTGAAGCCGGTGCCGAGTACGGCGCGGCCACGGGCCGTCCCCGCCGTGTGGGTGGGTTTGATGTCGTCGCCTCCCGCTACGGCGTGCAGATGCAGGGCGCGACCGAGCTCGCGCTCACGAAGCTCGATGTGCTCTCCGGCTGGGAGAAGATCCCCGTCTGCACCGGTTATGAGATAGACGGCAAGATCATCCACACCTTCCCCGTGGAGACCGTGCTTGAGCGCTGCAAGCCCGTATACGAATACGTTGAGGGCTTCTCCGGCGATATTTCCGGCTGCCGGAAGTTTGAGGATCTGCCCGAGGCTGCGCGCAATTACGTCCGCTATCTCGAAAACGCCGTCGGCTGCCGCATCGGTTGGGTATCCGTTGGCGCAGGCCGTGAGGAATATATCCGTCTATGAAAAAACTGCGCGTATTTTTTGCGTGCGTCACGAGCCGCCTTGCGCGGCTCGCGCTGCGGCTTTTGGGCCGCGGCGGCACAGCGCTGCCCGGAAAGGCAGCGCTGCGCGTATATCCGGGGCTGATGCGTGAGCTGGGACGCGGCGTGGAAACGGTGATCATCACCGGCACGAACGGCAAAACGACGACCGCCGGTATGCTCCGCCATATGCTCGACAAGGCCGGGACGGCATATTTCTCCAACCGCTCCGGCGCGAATCTCACGAGCGGCATCACCGCGGAATTCATTGAAAACGCCGATCTTCTCGGCAAGCCGAAGAAAACGCTCGCCGTCATCGAGTGCGACGAGGGCAATTTCCCCGCCGTCGCCGCGGCGCTGCAGCCGCGCGCGGTGATCGTGACGAATCTCTTCCGCGACCAGCTCGACCGCTACGGCGAGGTGACGCACACACGCGATCTCATCGCTTCGGGCATCCAGAAGGCCCCCGGCGCGGTGCTCTGTCTGAATGCCGACTGCTCGCTCACCGCGTCGCTCGGCTGGGACGTGCCGAACAAGACCGTGTACTTCGGTCTCGAGAATATTTCGAGCGACGCCGTGCCGAGCGTTTCGGACGCGCCGCACTGTCTGCGCTGCGGCGCCCGCTACGCCTACCGGCGATACACGTTCGCCCATCTCGGCGACTGGTACTGCCCCGCGTGCGGCGCGCAGCGTCCCGCGCCGGACATGGCCGTGGAGAGCGTGGAAGCCCTCCCCGGCGGCGGCAGCGCCGTCACGATGAAAACGCCGGAAGGGACGGTCTCCTTTGATCTCGCGCTCCCGGCGCTCTACAATGTCTGCAATGCCGCCGCCGCGCTCACCGCCGCGCTCACCATGGGCTGGGATATGGATATCTGCTGCGCCGCGCTCGCCGATTTCGGCGCGGTGTTCGGGCGGATGGAGCAGCTCACCGTCGGGGAAACGAGCGTCCGCATCGTGCTCGTGAAAAACCCCGCCGGGTGTGACCGCGCGCTCGAATTTCTCGCCTCGCAGAGCGAGGATCTTCTCCCCATCTTCTGTCTGAACGACAACGCCGCCGACGGCACGGACGTTTCCTGGATCTGGGACGCCGATTACGAAAGCCTTTTGGCCGCGCGGCGGTATGCGTCCATCGGCGTTTACGGCGTGCGCGCGCAGGATATGCGTCTCCGGCTCAAATACGCCGGGGCGGACGATGCCGCCATCACCGTATACGACACGGCGGACGATCTCGCCGCGGCGGTGCAGAAAGCCGGAAAAACCGTCGTCGTGCTGCCGAACTACACATCCATGCTCACCGTGCGCGACAAGCTGTCCGCGCTCGCCGGCGGAGGGAGGTTCTGGGAATAATGGAACTGAACATCTGCCATCTGTACCCGGACGTGCTCAATCTCTACGGCGACCGGGGCAACATCGCGTGCATGAAAAAGCGGCTGGAATGGCGCGGCATCGGCTGCGCCGTCACGGAGCTGCCGCTCGGCACGGCGGACGATCTCACCGGGTACGATCTCTTTTTCATCGGCGGCGGGCAGGACTTTGAACAGACCGTGCTTCTCGCCGATCTCCGCGCCGGGCGCGCGGAGAACATCCGCGCCGCGGCGGAGGACGGGAAAACGCTTCTCTGCATCTGCGGCGGGTATCAGCTTCTGGGCAACGGCTACCGCACGGCGGCCGGACAATGGTGCGACTATACCGGCATTCTGGACTTTACGACCGAAGGCTCCTACGACCGGCTCATCGGCAATTATGCCTACCGGCTCGGCGAAGAGTCCGGCGGCGGCATCGTCATCGGGTTTGAAAACCACGGCGGGCGCACGCGCCTGGGCGCTTCGCTCACGCCGCTCGGTACGGTGCTGCGCGGTCACGGCAACAACGGCGAGGACGGCACGGAGGGCGTGCGGTACAAAAACGTGTACGGCACCTACAGCCACGGCCCGCTCCTGCCGAAGAACCCGGCGCTCTGCGATGAGATACTGCGCGGCGCGCTCTGCCGCAAATACGGCGCGGCCGAGCTCGCGCCTCTCGACGACAGCGCCGAGGAGGCCGCCCGGCAGGTCATGCTCACGAGACTGCACATTCTCTAAAGGGAGGTCATTCATTATGCGCAACTACGAACAGGAACTCGAAAACCGCGTTGCCTTTATCCGGCAGCTGCTGAAGGAAAGCGGCTGCGAGGGCATCGTTTACGGCAACAGCGGCGGCAAGGACAGCGCGCTCGTCGGCATTCTCTGCAAGAAGGCGTGCGGCAACACCGTGGGCATTCTCCTGCCCTGCGCCACGACGCAGAACTACGGCAGCGACACAGACGACGCGATCCGCGTCGCCGAGCAGTATGGCATCGCCTACCGCACCGTGGATCTCTCGGAAACGCGCGGCGCGCTCGTCGCGGCGCTGGAAAAGGCGGGCGTAGAGCTCAACAACGCCGCCGTATCGAACATTGCCCCGCGCCTTCGTATGACGGCGCTTTACGCCGTCGCTGCCGCCGAGCACCGGCTCGTCGCCGGAACGGGCAACCGCAGCGAGGCGTTCATGGGCTACTGCACCAAGTGGGGGGACGCCGCCGCCGACTTCAACCCCATCGCCGATCTGAGCGTGACCGAGGTCTTTGCATTTCTCGACTATCTCGACGCGCCGGAGACCATCCGGCACAAGGCTCCCTCCGCCGGACTTTTCGAAGGCCAGACGGATGAGAAGGAAATGGGCGTCTCCTACGCCGCCATCGACCGCTATATGGACGGAGGCGCCGTGACCGACGCCGAGCGCGCGATCATCGAGCGCTTCCACCGCAACAGCGAGCACAAGCGTGTCGGACGAAAGGATTACCGCGCCAACTGAATCCATGCCTATGCGTGCTGACCGGCTCTGTCAGCGCCTGTCGGCTCCGAAAACCATCACAAGGGGGCGATTTCGTTTGGTGGAAAATCTTCTTCGTGCTTTTCGGCGTTTTACATCCTTTCAGATCATCATACTCGGCTTTGCCGGAGTGATCGTTGCAGGTGCGCTGCTGCTGATGCTTCCGGCGGCATCTGCCCAGGGGGCAGCCACGCCGTTCACCGACGCGCTTTTTACTTCGACATCGGCGGTCTGCGTGACCGGTCTTGTCGTCCGTGACAGCGGCAGCTACTGGTCTCCGTTCGGACAGAGTCTGATCCTTCTGCTGATCCAGATCGGAGGTCTCGGCGTCATCACAATGTCGGCAACCTTTCTGATGCTTGCCGGGCGGAACATTTCCCTCAAGGAACGAAGCGCCATGCAGGATGCGCTTTCCGCTCCGTCGGTCGGCGGCATTGTGCGTTTGACGCGTTTTATTCTGAAAGGGACTTTTATCGTTGAGCTCACCGGCGCGCTTGTCATGCTGCCGGTTTTCTGGCGGGATCACGGCTTCCGCGGAATCTGGATGGCGGTATTCCATTCCGTCTCCGCGTTCTGCAACGCCGGGTTTGACATTCTCGGCACGGCAGAAAGGCCGTATCCTTCGCTGACAGCCTATGTCGGAGACCCTGTCGTCAATATCACCGTGATTTTTCTTCTCGTGGTCGGCGGGCTCGGCTTTCTCACCTGGGATGATATCCGAACGCACCGGTGGCGGCTGTCCCGCTATCGGATGCAGAGCAAGGTCATTCTTGCAACGACCGCCATTCTGCTTCTTTTCCCCGCTGTTCTGTTCTTCTTTACGGAATATTCCGCCTTTCCGCTGCAAGAGCGTATTCTTGCTTCGCTCTTTCAGTCTGCCACACCCCGGACGGCGGGCTTTAACACGACGGATCTTGCCGCCATGAGCGACGTATCCCGCGCCGTTATGATCCTTCTCATGCTGGTCGGCGGCGCTCCCGGATCAACCGCCGGCGGAATGAAAGTCACGACGCTTGCCGTGCTTGCGGCAAACGTGCATTCCATATTCCGACAGCAGGAATCGCCGCAGCTTTTTCACCGCCGCCTCGACAGCCGCATTGTAAAAAGCGCTTCTGCCGTTTTGCTGCTGTATTTGACGCTGTTTCTCACCGGCGGGTGCATCATCAGCGCGGCAGAAGATCTTCCGCTTGCCGTCTGCCTGTATGAAACAGCATCCGCCATCGGGACGGTAGGCCTGACGCTCGGCATAACGCCGCAGCTCGGACAGCTTTCTCATTGGATACTGATCCTGCTGATGTTCTGGGGGCGCGTCGGCGGTCTGACGCTGATCTACGCCGCCTTTGCCGGGCACAATCGGTATCATGCAGTGTATCCGAAAGAAAACATTACCATCGGGTAATCGTCTTTTTAAAGGAGGATAGAATATGAAGAACATTCTTCTGATCGGATTGGGACGCTTCGGACGCCATCTTGCCATGGAGCTGAACCGTCTCGGCCATCAAATCATGGCGGTCGACAGGGACGAGGAGCGTGTCAACGAGTGCATGCCGTTTGTGACCAACGCGCAGATCGGCGACAGCACACGATTGGAATTTCTGCGCTCGCTCGGCGTTGGGAATTATGACATCTGCTATGTTACCATCTGCGGCAGCTTTCAGGATTCTCTGGAGACAGTTTCGCTTCTCAAAGAGCTTGGCGCAAAAACCGTTGTCGCGCGCGCGGATCGGGACGTTCAGGAAAAGTTTCTGCTTCGCAACGGCGCGGACTACGTCACCTATCCCGAAAAACAGCTTGCCAAATGGTCGGCCACCCGCTACACCGCCAACCATCTGTTCGACTACATTGAGCTGGACGACAGACATGCCATTGTGGAGGTCGCCGTCCCGGAACGATGGGTCGGTCAGACCGTCGGCGAGCTGAACATTCGCCGCAAATACGGGATCAACCTGCTGGGCTTAAAGAAGGACGGAAAAACCGATGTATCCGTCACTCCGGACACCCATCTCACAAAGGATGTTACGATTCTCGCCCTTGGTGAATATCAAACGCTGAAAAAGTGCTTTGCTCTTTAAAGCAAATTGTTGGATGCAGTCATCCCGTAAGGATAACTGCATCCAACATTCATTTTTAAACCTTTATTTTTTCATTGCCAGCCGCACAAAAAACCGCACGAGCGGCGCGGTGCAGCATACGCCGATCAGCACGCCCATCCCCCACGGGAAGGTCGGCGCGAGCGCCGTCTGCCAGACGGCAACCGCGGTGAACATCACCGCGGTCGAAAGGCGTATATCGGCAATGAGATCGCGCACGCGCCGGTATACCAGCGCACGGTTGAACACCGTCACGCTCGTGCCGACATTCCATGTCTGCGGGAAGAAGCTCACGGCGAGCATCAAAGCGTCGCACAGAATGCCGACGACCGGCATGATCCAGAGCGTTCCCCGGCTGCCGTAGCCGTCGATCTCGCCGTAAAAAGTATAGTGCGACGGTATCTCCGCCGGGAGCTGCGCATACCGCACGGCGACATACACGATCCCGGCAAGCAGAATGGCGGGGGCGGCAAAGAACGCGATGCGCTGATAGAGCGTTTCCCGGCAGCCGCAGAAAGCGTCGATCTGAGCTCTTTTCATAACTGTTTTCCCACTTTCAGATATCCAGCTCCGGCGGCTTATCCAGCTCGTCGGAAACATACTTTCCGTTTTTCTTCCGCTGGCG
>OLPI01003583.1_pt1 | contig 10902 bp, 6 predicted proteins | sample 1672361 | NCBI WGS metagenome assembly OLPI01 (sample SAMEA3136675, study PRJEB25190) | human gut metagenome
CCAGATTCGTCTCACACAGCATCGCCAGATCATTCTTAAACACCCCTAGACGATCTGCACGCAGCCTGATCTGCTGCAGAGATTCCTCTCCCGACACATAAACTGTCCGACAGCTCTGTTCTGACAGACATCTGCTCATCTGAAGCAATAATGTGGATTTGCCGATACCCGGATCACCGCCGACTAACACAAGGGATCCCGGCACAATACCACCACCAAGGACTCTGTCAAATTCCGAAATTCCTGTTGGTCTGCGCTTCTCATCACTTGAATGAACCGATGACAGCAGCACCGGTTCGGAAGCTTTTGCCTGATGTCTAATACCGCCGGAAGCCGTACTCCCCTTTCCAATGGTTGGTTCCTCAACAAAGGTATTCCATGCTTTGCAGGCGGGACACTGTCCCAGCCATTTAGCTGATTCGTATCCGCATTCCTGACAAAAAAATATATTCTTGCTCTTAGCCATTTAACTACTCCCGCTTCCTATAACCCTACTTCTTATCCAAAACTTTCTGTACTCACAACCCATTCTGAGTCTCTATCATCTCAAAAAACGAAAAGATACTGCAATTTCACGCATTGTGTCATCTGCAGTATCTTTTGTTCACTTAATGAATGGTCTATTGCGAAGAATCTTCCTTCTCTCCGCTATCTACACTCTGACAACCTTCACATGCTTCTGTGCAGATCCCAGTTCAACACTCAATACAAGCTTGCCACCAAGATTCGTTGTCATGCGTCCGATATTCACATCATCCACAAAAACTTCATATTCCTGTTCAGCTTCCAGTTCCAGTGTAATCTGCGTATCTTCAAAGCCTTCGACTTCAAATTCCGTTCTGACATCCGTTTCTTCGAAATCGAATACAGATGTTCCCGGTACAGATTCATATACAAATAATTCGTTCTTCTCAAGCTTCGTAATGTCACGGTATGTCTTCACCTTGTACATATCACCATGAAACTCGAAATCAGAGACCTTCTTCTTGGCATTCAGTGTATAATCACCAAAGCTTAAGCCATTTTCGTTCTCAACACGAATTAATTCTTCAACAACTGTCATGTCCTTATCCTCCAGTCACATACATCTCTGTGTATGTTTATCACTTGTTCATAATTCAGGTAAAACTGCCTGCCATCCTATTATACATGAAAATAGGCCGCATGACCAGAGTCTTTATTATTTTCTAACAAATTTAATATGATTTTCATTCATTTCAAGTGCAACGGTATCTCCCTGGACAAACTTGCCATCCAGATATTCTTCTGCCATGGCATCTTCAATCTCATTCTGGATCACCCTTCTGAGCGGACGTGCACCATAATTCTCATCAAACCCTTTTTCTGCCAGATGATCGCGGACAGCTTCAGAAACCACAGTTTCAACCCCCAGCTGCTCCTTAATTCTTTTGCTGATTGTCTTCAGCATAATATCCGCTATATCCTTGACATTCTCCTTCGTCAGCGGATGGAAAACAATCGTCTCATCGATACGATTTAAAAACTCCGGTTTAAAAATACGTTTGACTTCTTCCATCACGCTGGCTTTCATCCGCTCGTGATCCTGCTTTTCATCTTCTTTTGCACCAAAGCCAAGCTTCTTCGGCTCGATGATCGACTGTGCGCCCGCATTACTGGTCATGATGATAATGGTATTCTTGAAATCTACTTTGCGTCCCTGGGAATCTGTAATATGCCCGTCATCCAGCACCTGAAGTAAGATGTTAAACACATCCGGATGGGCTTTTTCAATTTCATCAAACAAAATCACAGAAAACGGATTTCTGCGGACTTTTTCCGAAAGCTGTCCTCCATCCTCATGGCCCACATATCCTGGCGGGGAGCCAATCATTTTGGATACACTGTGCTTTTCCATATACTCCGACATATCTACCCGGATCATGGATTCCTCGTTGCCAAACACAGCCTCTGCCAGTGCTTTGGAAACTTCCGTCTTTCCGACACCGGTTGGTCCCAAAAACAGGAACGAACCGATCGGACGCTTCGGGTCTTTGAGTCCCACGCGACCACGGCGGACAGCCTTGGAAACTGCAGATACCGCTTCTTCCTGTCCAATCACGCGCTTGTGCAGTGTTTCTTCCAGTTTCTGCAGACGGGATGCCTCGCTTTCTGTCAGACGGCTGACCGGAATCTTTGTCCATCCAGCCACCACATCGGCAATCTCATTTTCGCCCACCACCGGAACTTTGTTTTTGGATACGCGGCGGTTCTTTTTTTCGAGTTTTTCCCTGGATGCCTGCAGGTTCTCCCGTGTCTCTTTCAATGTGCGGGCTTTCTCGATATCTCCCTCCTGCAGCGCATGTTCCATATCCAGTTCCGTCTGATGGATCTCGCGGTTTAACTGCATCATCTCATCCGATCCATGCATCATTCCAAGCCGTGCTTTTGCAGCTGCCTCATCCATCAGATCAATCGCCTTATCCGGCAGAAAACGGTCATTGACATAACGGGCAGATAAACGCACGGATGCTTCCACTCCCTCATCCGTAATCTGCACATGATGATGCTTTTCATACAGCTTTCGCAGCCCTTTTAAAATCTCAATGGATTCTTCCTCTGTCGGTTCCTCCACCTGTACCGGCTGGAACCGCCGCTCGAGTGCTGCGTCTTTTTCAATATACTTGCGATACTCTTCGATCGTGGTTGCACCGATCACCTGCACATCTCCGCGTGCAAGTGCCGGTTTTAAAATATTGGACGCATCCAGTGCACCTTCTGCTCCACCTGCGCCAATAATCGTGTGCAGTTCATCAATAAACAGCAGCACGTTCCCAGCCGTTTCCACTTCATTTATCACTTTTTTAATACGGTCTTCAAATTCCCCGCGGTATTTGGATTTTGCAACGAGTCCGGACATGTCCAGAGATACCAGACGTTTATCTGCCACAATATCCGGTACGTTTCCGTTTACCAGACTCTGTGCAATTCCTTCAACGATCGCTGTCTTACCGACACCCGGCTCTCCGATCAGACACGGATTATTTTTGCCTCTGCGGCACAGGATCTGGATCACCCGTTCGGTTTCCTTTTCCCTGCCAATTACCGGGTCTAACCGTCCGGCCCGCGCCATAGCTGTCAGATCGCGGGAATACTGATCGAGCGTAGGGGTAAGTGTTGCCTCCTCATTTCTTCCACGCTGGATTTCTTCCCGGTACTGTGCCGGATCCTCTCCCATCGCAGCAAGAATATCCACAAAAAGTTTCTGTGGGTTGGCTCCCATTGTATTTAAAAGCCGGGAAGCTGCACAATCCCCCTCTTTTATGATGGCAAGCAGCAGGTGTTCGGTTCCGATCCGTTCACTGTCAAAACGGTCTGCCATCTCCCTGGCACGATCCAGCACCATCTGGGTACGCGGAGAATATCCGTCACGGTCTGCCACCGTCACCTCCTCACCTGCCGCAACCAGTTCATCAATCAGCTTAAGCAGCGCTTCCAGTTCCACATTATTGGCTGTCAGTATTTCTGCTGCTACACCGGTTCCTTCCTTGAGCAGCCCCGCCAGAATATGTTCGGTTCCGACATAGTTGCAGCCGGACGAACGGGAAAGGCGGTTCGCATAATTCAGAGCTTTTTTCGCCTTATCTGTATATGGAATCAAAATTTATACCTCCTGTTACAATTCTACAAATCAATAAATTCGATATCGTCATCGGTATCTTTTTGGGTTGTTTTCTTCTTTCTTCCGAGCATGGAGCTTCGAACTTCTTCTGCCAGTTCTTTCTGCAGCATGATATCTTCATCATCTGCATCCCGGTAATGGTCCTTTCGCTTCTCCCGCTCTTTTTCCCTGTCATCGGTATCTTCTTCCGGATCATCCAGGTCATCCTCCGGATTATCGTCCAGATCATCCTCAATACCCTCTAACAGTTTATGCATAAATCCGCCTTTTTTGCGGAATGTTTCCTTTCCGTAACGCTTGGATATCCCGGTGTCATCCGGATCATCCGTTTCATACAGTTTTTCGTCGTCCGGATCATCGTAATCCTCATCGTAATCCTCATCGTCGTCATCATCATCGTCATAAAAATCATCATAAGGATCGTCATCATCTTTTTTTCTTTTGACGATCAGAACCACTATGATAATCAGAAGAATCAGTACAACCACAACGAACGCACAGAGAGTCAGCCGCATCTGGCTTTCCGTACTCTGGAACAGGCCCGTTTCCCCTTCCTGGGTAGAAGCTTCTGCAGATGTTGTCTCTTCCCCTATGGTATGCTTATACTGGTTATAGTTCATACATACAAACGGATAAATTTCTTCCGGATCATCCAGATCCAGCATATACAAAGCACCGTTTTGTCCGTTTTCATCCACCAGATACAAAAGTCTCAGCGGTGTGTCTATTCCGTCTTTGCGCATGCACGGATACTGATTTTCCCACAAAGTCACTGTATCTTTGACAAAGCCATCCAAAACATAGCGATCCGGAATACTGTCTGTCAGATAGAGATTTGTTTCGTCAATCGTAAAATACTGCTGCCCGTCTGCCGGAGCCTGTGTCTCTCCTTTTTGCTGTGTATCCTGTGATTCCTGCTGCGCAGCTCCTCTGGTCACCTGAATGGTATAGGTCTTTTTCACACCATTTTCCGCCTGCACGACGATCTGTACTTTATTTACACCAGTTTTCAGTTTGTCTGCCCCACTGACCGAGATCACAGATGCCTTAGCATCATTTGGCTGTGCGCTGACTGCCAGAGATGTCACCTGATCTCCCACTTTTGCCTGATATTCGGTAACTTTCGACTGAAATTCCGGAGAAAGGGTTCCTTCGGAAATCGTCAGGGATGCCAGCGTATTGTCTTTTGATTTGTCATCTGCTGCCGCTGCCGCATTTTCAACAGCTACAGATACACTTGCACCTCCCACATCCACGCGGTCCCCTTCCTGATTGCCCGCAGATGGTGCGGATGCGGCAAAACTTGCAGTTCCCGCCGCATCTGCTTTAAATTTAACAGTTCCGCTTGCACGTTTGTTTCCGGAACCGTAACTTCCCAGAGTCATAGAAACCGTGCCTGCATTTACACTGGTTTCCGCTGTTGCTGACTGATAAGTAAAAAGATCTTTGGAATATGTCAGATTTACCGTTCCCGTCACCCCTGCCGGAAGTGTCACTGTCACTGCCAGAGTATCTCCTATTTTCACGGATCTGGCGCTTAAAGCAATGATCATGCTCTCCGCCTGTGCATGCACATCCGGTGTCATGATACAACTGATCAGAAATACCAGTGCCAGTACCACTCCCAGTATCCGTTTTCCTTTTGCTTTGCTTTTTTGTCTCATATGTTCTGCCTTTCTTTTACTGCTGAATGGTGATCTTCCCCTGAAGATGTTTGTTCAGATATACCAGATCAAGCACATTGACCCCATCTTTTTTGCGGTTTGTATCTGCGGCCTTAAGATAACATCCGGTAAGCTTTTGGGTACCATTCAGATGCCTGTTCAAACGGTTCAGATCTGTTTTGTTGATCTTTCCATCTCCGTTTACATCTCCATAAATCACAAGCGTATAGGAAGAAACTTTCTTGTTTTTGCTGTCATACACCTGCAGAACATTGCCGGTTGAAACGATTCCGGTAACACTCTTTTTGGATGCACTGAACAGTTTGACCGTTCCCGCGGTCACTTTAAGTTTTTTCAAAAATGTTGCCGCCTTTGTTCCCGGCGCAATCCCCGTAACCATTTTGTTTTTCAACTGATATGTTTTCGAAGTCACGGAAGTCTTCTCGGTCTCTGCCACTGCACCAGCTTTCTTTACAATGGTAAGCGTATAGGTTTTGGATGCTCCGCTCTCCGATTTGCAGGTAACTTTACACGTATTGGTTCCCGTCTGAAGTTTTTTTGTGCCGGTTCCCGTCACAGAAGATTTCGCAGCTACCGGTGATGCACTTATGGTAACGGAGGAAACTTTGCTGTCCACGACGAGGGAATACGAAGTAGTATCTCCGCGAAATACCGGTGTCAGTGTCTGTCCGGTTACGCTGAACGATTTCAGATAGTTATTCGGATTTCCACTGGCTGTAAATGTCTCTGCAGATGCCGGCATACCGGAATAAACCGGAATACGGAATACAAATGCCTGCTGCTTGTCCGCATACCCCTGTCCAAGCTTTCTGCCCTCGTTGTAAGCAGCCGCAAGGTTTGCCATATATTGGTGGCTGTACAGATTCTTCTTGTTTACTACATTAAACTTCTGGAAATACAAGGTATCCTGACCCACGCCAATGTAGTTTTTCGCCAGAATTTTTGCTCCTCCTTCGAGTGCTGCATACCGGGTATTCCATCCCGCTTTTTTTGCATATGCCAGTCCGTTTTTGATGACCAGTGTGGAGGTAATGCCCGCTGCCCCCACATTAAAATAGTTATAGTACCCCTTATAACCGCTATAAGTTCCGGAAATCAGGGAACTGGTTCCTTTTAACCCCTGCTCCTGACGCACTCTGGATGCAAGATGATACGGGCTGACCCCGGTTTCCTCACCGATATCCATAAATGCCTGCGCATAATCCAGCGCAGATCCGTCGCTGTCCTCAACCATATTCTCCATAAAGGTTCCTTTCAGGATAGAAGAAACTCCCTGCCTGGTCTGCACCTTGCTGAAACTTAAACTTTCAAATTGAAAAATATCGGTTTCATTGAGAAAATTCCGTGGATCTAAATAATAAGCGATATAGTCTGCATCAGCACCGACCCACGAAGATCCGTCATAGACCGTCCACACATTGGTGGTCCAGTCATATGCACCGTCTGCGGTGGATTTGGTTGCGTCATTTCCGGTCTTCGGAACAAGATTGACTCCGTTTACACTCTCTTTGCTGACCACGGTATTCCAGTCAAGCCCGGTCTTAACCGCCTGAAACTGCCACTGCGGATATGCTGTGTGAAGTGCGGAAAGTGCACTGATGTAACTATCCGGAAATCCTGCCGCACGCAGCTGCACGGCATAACTGCTGGCTGCTGCATCTGTACGCACACTGACTCCGGCAAGCGTTCCTGTTATAAGAATTGCCCCACAAAGCAGGGCACTCAAAAAGCGTTTTATCTTTCGCATATTCTTCCTCACCTGTTATGATCTGACTGCGCGGCATCCCAAATGCAGTGCAGTCTTTCTGTATCATTATATAGAAAAAGCATATCTGCGTCAATTCTGTGCGTTGTTCTTTTTGTTCCGGGTACAGTTACTCTCCTTTATGATGTAATGCGGACGTCTTTTGACTTCCATATAGGTTTTTGCAATATACTGTCCCATAATTCCCATACAAAACAGCTGGATTCCGCCAATGCATGTCACGATACATACCAGCGACGGCCAGCCGGCAACCGGATCCCCGAATACCAATGCGCGTACGATTTCCGCGATGATTGCAATAAAAGAAACCACGGTGAGCACCAGCCCCAGATACGAGGAAATCTTTAGCGGAACATCGGAAAAATTGATAATTCCGTCAAACGAATAGCGCACAAGTTTCCAGAAATTCCACTTGGTTTCTCCCGCAGAACGTTTTACATTTTGAAATTCCAGCCATTTGGTATCATATCCGACCCAGGCAAAGATTCCCTTGGAAAACCGGTTGTATTCGCTGACGGAAAGAATGGAATCTACCATTGCACGGTTCATCAGACGGTAATCCCTTGCCCCGTCTGCAATCTCAATGTGGGAAAGTTTCCGCATAACTTTATAAAACATGCGTGCAAAAAACGAACGGATCTTCGGCTCTCCCTGCCGGTTCACCCGGCGGGTTGCCACATTGTCACAGTCTCCGGCTTCTAACATCGCAGCCATCTGTGGCAAGAGCGATGGCGGATCCTGCAGATCCGCATCCATCGTCGTCACATAATCCCCCTTTGCATAGGACAATCCTGCCAGCAGCGCCGCTTCTTTTCCAAAATTGCGGGAAAAAGAAAGATAGTGCACGCGCTCATCTTCTGCTGCAAGTTCCCGGATCTTTTGCAGTGTTGCATCCTTCGATCCGTCATTGACAAATAAATATTCAAAATCATAATCGCCCATTTCCCGTGTCACGCGGTTTAATTCCCGGTACAAAATCTGCAGAGATTCCTGCTCATTGTACATCGGTACGACGATACTGATGCATTTTTTCCCCATGTTTCCCCCTTGTCTTATATCTTATCCACATACTAAACAGGAATAACAGAAGCGCAGCTATGCTGATGGCAGCTCCGATCTGTACGCCCGGTGTGGTATAACGCAGCTCGATTTTGTGCGTTCCTTCTTTTAAGTGTACACCAATGAGTGCATCTGCGAAAGGCTTTATTTTCGTCTTTTTCCCATCTACATACAACGTCCATCCCTCATCTGCCGGCACTGACAGAATCAGTCTTCCCGCCTGCCCGACATCAATACTTCCCACAATTTTTCGATCCGTCATTTTTTCAAGAGTCATGGTCTGTTCACTGAGCGTCTCATACGCAGTGCACATGGCCTTGAAATTCAGGCGGTACACATGGTATTCGATCGTTTCTGCATTGAGATTGGTAATATGGACCTTTGTTCCGGCTTTGCACTCTCCCAGATCCAGCAGATACCGGTGGGTGGTCTTTCCATACTGCTGCGTCCATCCGTCATCTCTTGATACTGTCAGGGAATCCGCATTGCAGGTCACATAATCCGCATAATAATATCCATCCTCGGAAATATCAATTGTCGTATCCCCAGCTGCCTGCGACTGTGTACAGGTTGCCGGATAAAACATGTCTCCTTTTGCGCCCAGCTGCTGTGCCAGGGAATTCAGAGAACCGATCCTATCAAGCATGGAAGATTCCCAGCCTTTTATTGCCTTCTCGCTCATCATATAGCCAAGTGGCAGGCAATAATTGTTCCGATAGAGATAATTTCCGTTACTGCTGCCCAGAAGTGTCCGCAAAGGACTTTCATCCTCTGGATTAGAGGAAAGCATATATTTCACAGAAAACATGGCTGACGGAAGCGGGGAAGCACCATTGTAACAGTAGAAATTTTTTCCGCCCTCCATATACAGGCTCTGGAAGAGATGGCTGACATCCAGATTCATCAGGGAGGAAAATATGGTTGCCGAACGGTATCCGTACAGGCTGTCATCGTTTTTGGTTTTTCGCCCACTGTCCTCCACCCGGTAAAATCCGTCATTTCCGTTATCCTCATTTGCCTGTTGCAGCAGATCTTCGTAGTACCCCTGTTTATCCGTATATGCCACGCGGCTGGTAACGCCAAGCCCGGTTACCGCCATATTGACTGCCAGTTCTGCAATGGCAACACAAAAGGCAGCTTCCCGCAAGGCTATCCGCATTTTCTTCGGGGCAATTTTAAGCAAAAGAAGCAGGATTCCATAAACTAAGATAAACAGCATGGTAATCACAACTGCCATGTACTCTGTCACCAGTTCATCCCCGTAATATCCGGAGAGAACCATCAGTGTCAGTGCGGCAAGCACTGCTATGATGATATGCCAGCGCCTGGTTCCTTTCCATTTGCGGATCGTTGCAAATCCCATGACCAGAAGCACAAAAATGTAAAGGAATGACTGTCTGCCCGGCAACGCCTGCGGAAAATGCATACCATGCCAGATATAATCCAGCTGATTATCCGCAAAGCTCACAAGGAAAAAGACAAGCATCAGCATACGCGGAACTTTTTCCTTCCAGGAGATTCTGCGGTTCAGCACATACAGCCATACCAGTACCAGGGTAAATGCCCCGGCATATAGATTCGGCCAGTGATCATTTCCCGTATAACTTGTAGTGACGGCTGCCGCACGCCCCAGCTCCGCAATAACAGAAAAATACCACTCCAGCGTTTTCGGAAAGCTGTCTTCAGCAGACCCGGAAGCAGAAAGCACGGCGATCTCCGGCAATAGCAGTACCATCGAGACAGACCCTGCCAGCAGGGAATACCATGCAAACCGTAAAAATGCTTTCAGTTTTCCTCCTTTCTGCGTAAAAAAGAGAAGAATAAAATAAAACACCAGAAAGATACAGATCATGATGGAAATGTAATAATTTGCAAACACCGACAATGCAAGTGTCACAAAATACAGTCCCGGTTTCTGCTCCCGTACCAGTTTTTCCAGTCCCACCATGATCAGAGGAAAAAGAAGGATGCAGTCCATCCACATGATATCCCAGCTGTAGGCTGCCACAAATCCGGACAATGCATATGCCGTAGAAAATACAAGTGCCGGAATCACCTGATTTTTATGGAGTTTTGAGTCTTTTCCAATCAGATGAAAATGATATTTTAAGAATAAAAAAAGCTTTTGGATATACAGATAGTGTTATTTCTCTTTTTCAAGGTGTATTATCTCCTCCTTTTGAATTAAAAAAAGAAATGAAGTACAAAGATGCAGTACAAGTGCTTTCAAGATTTCCATCATTAAAAAAGTTTATACATCTTAATATAATCAAATAAGTTATTATTGGAGGTTCAAAGTGGCTTATCGTAACTATCTTAAGGCAATGAAGTTGGCAAGAGAATGTGATAATTATTGTACAGGTTCCGGGGTTGCAAATGACGTCATTTCCGCTGCTGAAAAAAAGGTGGGGATTTTATTTTCACGACAACTAAAGGAGTACCTCACAACTTATGGATACATGGAATTTTTCGGAGTAGAACTTTACGGGATTGTCAAAACGGATTTTTCAAGTGTTTCTGTTGAGGGTTGCTTGGTGGAATGGACTATTTTAGAACGAAAAAATGGTCTTAATCCAAAGTGGCTTCCAATCTGTTTTGAGGATGATGGAAATATGGCATTCCTGGATTTTAATGATCTTGATGAAAATGGAGAACCGAGCGTTATCTTAGCAGAAGAAACAGAAAGCGGATATGAAAAAGTAGAAAAAATCGCAAATGATTTTGGCGATTATGTTTTGGAACTGGTTGAGTGG
>OLPI01003588.1_pt1 | contig 10890 bp, 10 predicted proteins | sample 1672361 | NCBI WGS metagenome assembly OLPI01 (sample SAMEA3136675, study PRJEB25190) | human gut metagenome
CTGTCAAGGCGGTGGCCGAGGCACTGGGCGATACCGGCCGCATCCTTGTCCGGGAATCCGGCACCGAGCCGGTGGTCCGTGTGATGGTGGAGGCCCCCGACCACGACACCTGCCAGAAGTACGTTTCTCAGGTGGTGGATGTCATCAAGGCACAGGGCTACAGCGTCTGACGCTGAGCCGGAAAGAGAGCGCAGGATGAAGAAGTTCAAACGGATGCTGGCGGGGCTGGCCTGTGCGCTGGCGGTCTGCCTGTGTACCCCCACCGCTTTTGCGGCAAAGGTCATCGTCTATTTTGATGCCAACGGCGGTATCTGTACCTCTGCTGCGGAGCGCACCAATGCCGACGGCCAGCTGACGAGCCTGCCCACCGCCACCATGGAGGGCTATACCTTCGATGGCTGGTACACCACCGGTACGGATGATGTTACCGGTTTTCCCATTGATGTGCAGGTCAAAGCCAACGATACGGCGTTTGGTGCGGATACCACCATTTACGCCCATTGGTCTGCCAACGGCGGCAGCGCGGAAGTGGTGGAGGAAAAAGAGGTAGACCCGGACACCCTTCTTACAACGATGGGGCTGGCGGCCGGAAGCGTGGTTCTGGTGCTGCTGGCAAGCCTGGCACTTTGAGAGGAGCGGACATGCAGCAGAACTTAAAATTTCCGGCGCAGTGCACCGTCATTCCCGCTGAGGAGCTGGAGCAGATCTCCGGCGGCGCTCCTGCCTGGGTGGGGGAGCTGAAGGATCAGATCCGCCCCTACTGGCAGAAGGCAAAGCCCTATCTGGCTTTTGGCATCGAGTGCGGCAAGGCCTTTGTGCAGGTCATTGCGGCGGCATACAACATCTACATCTATGGCCGGATCATTCAGGACTCCATGCACGGCATCAAGGACAGCCTGAACTGGTTCAAGGGCCTGAACTGAAAATATCGGGATATGAAACGTCCCCCTGCGCCATTCGTGGTTTGAACGGCGCAGGGGGACGTTTGTTTGTATCGCTGTCAGGCAGGTTTCTTATCTACAAGCGCTTTTACTTCGTCGAGAGAAAGCTCTGTACACTCAGCAATCGTTTCCAGATTCAGCTGCCCCAAAGCCAGCATCTTCTTTGCTGTCCGTACAGCCTTTTGATACTCGGCATCTCTTGCGGATTCTCGCGCAACCTCTTCAAATGCTCTGCACATCTGTGATCTCCCTCCTTCGGTTTCTTTCAGATAGCGTACCTCTTTGGCAAGAAGCGGGTTCAACATTTTGTTCGGGTCGGTACAGTTCATGTCATGCATCAAACGTCCAACGGGATGCTCCAAATCACGGAATGCGCCATTCACATAAATGATATGAGCTCCATCATCGAACGTGGTGTGCTGCAGCTCTGTGACTGTTCTCTCTACATGATATAACGGCAGGCCTGCACCATATTTGTCATGCTCAGTGATGAAGATGACATAGGTGTCCACCAATGCGTCAAAATCTTCACCTTTTTCCAGTAACGTCCGGTCGATGACACTGCTGTGGAAGCGCGCCCGGCGGACGCTGGCACCCTTGTCTGCCCGCTGGACCTCGATGTCCAGTACGCGGCCCTCGGTATCTACAGCCCGGATGTCCAATTTGATGGAGCGCTTGGTTGCGCTTTTGTATTCCACCTGAGCCTCGGTGCACTGAACCTTGATGTCGTTGCGCTCAAGAATCGTGCGCAGGATATATTCCACCGGCTCGATTTTTTCATCCAATGCTTCTGAAAAGAAATCATCGTCCATCAGCCGCAGTCCTTTCAGGAGCTCGAGATAATGCTGATACTGGTCCTTCATGGCAGGATACCTCTCTTTATAAGGTGTGCGGCTGTTTCTGATTCTAAATTATCATAATCCTGTTGAAAATGCAAGTGGCAAACCCCTTAGTCATCCGTGCTGTCAAGCTTCAGCACGGCGGTAAAGGCCTCACTGGGCAGGGAGACGCTGCCGAGCTGGCGCATCTTCTTCTTGCCCTCCTTCTGCTTTTCCAGCAGCTTCTTCTTGCGGGAGATATCGCCGCCGTAGCACTTGGCCAGCACGTCCTTGCGCATGGCCTTGACGGTCTCCCGGGCGATGATCTTGCCGCCGATGGCCGCCTGGACGGGGACCTCGAAGAGCTGGCGGGGGATATTCTCCTTGAGCTTTTCACAGATCCGCCGGGCCCGGCCGTAGGCCTTTTCCCGGTGGACAATGAAGGACAGGGCGTCCACCTGCTCTCCGTTGAGCAGCAGGTCCACCTTGACCAAGTCCGAAGCCCGGTAGTCCAAAAACTCATAGTCCAGGGAGGCATACCCCTTGGTCCGGGCCTTCAGGGCGTCAAAAAAGTCATAGATGATCTCGTTGAGGGGCATGTGGTAATGGATCTCCACCAGGTTGGTGTCCAGATACTGCATGTCCTTAAACTCGCCCCGGCGCTCCTGGCACATGGGCATGATGTTGCCCACGTAGTCCGGGGGGGAGATGATGGAGACCTTCACAAAGGGCTCCCGCTGCTCGGCAATCACCGAGGGATCGGGATAGTTGTGGGGGTTGTCCACCCGGACCTCCGTGCCGTCGGTCTTGGTGACCTCATAGATGACGTTGGGCAGGGTGGTGATGAGGTCCAGGTCAAACTCCCGCTCCAGCCGCTCCTGGATGATCTCCATGTGGAGCATCCCCAAAAAGCCGCACCGGAACCCGAAGCCCAGGGCGGCGGAGGTCTCCGGCTCAAAGGTCAGGGAGGCGTCGTTGAGCTGGAGCTTCTCCAGGGCGTCCCGCAGGTCGGGGTACTTGGACCCGTCCTCGGTGTAAATGCCGCAGTAGACCATGCTCCGGGCGGGGCGGTAACCGGGCAGGGGCTCCGCCGCAGGGGTCTCCACGGTGGTGATGGTGTCGCCCACCTGGGTGTCCTTCACGTTTTTAATGGAGGCGGTGAGATACCCCACCTCCCCGGCGGATAGGCTCTTGCAGGGCTCCAGCTTGGTGGGCAGCAGGTGGCCGATCTCCACCAGGCCGTACTCCGCCCCCGAGGCCATCATCCGCACCGTCTGGTCCAGGGTGAGGGTCCCCTCCATCACCCGGAAATAGACCACCACCCCCCGGTAAGCGTCGTACTGGCTGTCAAAGATCAGGGCCTTGAAGGGGGCCTTGGGGTCCCCCTGGGGGGCGGGGACATGGTGGACCACATCCTCCAGCACCGCCTGAATATTGATCCCCATTTTGGCGGAGATCTCCGGGGCGTCGGCGGCTTCCAGGCCGATGACGTTCTCCACCTCTTCCTTGGCCAGGGCGGGGTTGGCGGCGGGGAGGTCAATTTTGTTGATGACCGGTCGGATCTCCAGGTCGTGCTCAATGGCCAAATAGGTGTTGGCCAGGGTCTGGGCCTCCACCCCCTGGGAGGCGTCCACCACCAGGATGGCCCCCTCGCAGGCGGCCAGGGAGCGGGAGACCTCATAGTTAAAGTCCACGTGGCCCGGGGTGTCAATGAGGTTCAGAGTATAGGTCTGGCCATCCAGGGCATCATACTGGATGGTCACCGCCCGGGCCTTGATGGTGATGCCCCGCTCCCGCTCCAGGTCCATGCTGTCCAGCAGCTGATTCTCCATCTCCCGCTCGGGCACCGCGTGGCACAGCTCCAGCAGCCGGTCGGCCAGGGTGGACTTTCCGTGGTCAATGTGGGCAATGATGGAAAAATTGCGAATTTTACTTTGGTCTGTCATCGAATGCTCCTCCTTAAGCCTTGACGGCCTTGGGTTTCTTCTCCCTCGTTGTGGGCTTTTTCTCCGCCGGCATCTCCTGGGCCAGCTCCCCCGCCAGGCAGCGGAACAGCGCCTGGCTCTCTGGGTGGCGGTGGCACAGCTCCAGGCACAGCTGGGTCAAAACCTCCGCTGCGGACCGCAGCACCGCCGGGTCCACCCCCTCCGGGGCGCCCTGGGTCCGGCCCCCCTCCCGTTCCACCCGCCGCCCCAGCAGGTAGTCCGCCGAGACCTGGTAGTAATCACAGGCCCGCACCACAAAGGCCAGGCCGGGCTCCCGGATGCCGTTTTCATAGTGGGACAGCAGCGCCTGGCTGATCTTCAGATCGGCCGCGACCTTGCGCTGGGACAGCCCGCGCGCGTGGCGCAGCTCCGACATGACGGCAGCAAAATTGCGTTCCATGCCGCACCTCCTGTAACATTCATGATAACGGACTGTATTTTACCACGCCCGCGCCCAAACGGCAACAACCTCTTGATAAAATCGCGCGCAAGACTTGAAAAACGTCGAATGGGGTGTTACACTATTTACTTGTAAAACCATGTTCACAGCAAGCAGAAAATAGATGAACATATTGGAGGAAAGCACCATGTTTGAAAATCTGGTTGAAGTTCTCAAAGCCAATCCGCGCAAGATCGTCTACACCGAGGGCACCGACGCCCGCATCCTCGAGTCCGCTGCCCGCCTGAAGCAGGGCGGCTTCCTGACGCCGATCCTCGTCGGCAACGTTGATGATGTGAAGGCTGCGGCCAAGGCCGGCAGCTTCGACATCGAGGGTCTCGAGATCATCGACCCCGCCAACTACGACAAGATGGACGAGATGGCCCAGTGCATGTTTGACCTGCGCAAGGGCAAGATGACCATGGAAGAAGTCCGCGCCAACCTGCAGAAGGGCAACTACTTCGGCACGATGCTCGTGAAGATGGGCGTGGCCGACGCGCTGCTCGGCGGTGCGACCTACTCCACCGCGGACACCGTTCGTCCGGCGCTGCAGCTCATCAAGACCAAGAAGGGCGCCCACCTCGTGAGCTCCTGCTTCATCATGGTCCGCGGCGACGAGATGCTCGCCATGGGCGACTGCGCCATCAACATCGACTATCAGGACACCGTCGACAAGGCCACCGGCGAGGTCACGTTCTCTGCCGCGCAGAAGCTGGCCGAGGTCGCCATCGAGACCGCCAAGACCGCCGAGACCTTCGGCATCGACCCGAAGGTTGCCATGCTGAGCTTCTCCACCAAGGGCTCCGGCAAGGGCGGCACGGTCGCGCTCAGCCACGACGCCACCGTCATCGCCAAGGAGCTCGCGCCCGAGCTGAAGCTCGACGGCAAGATGCAGTTCGACGCGGCCGTTTCTCCGGTCGTCGGCCAGCTGAAGTTCCCCGGCTCTCCGGTCGCGGGCCACGCCAACACCTTCATCTTCCCGTGCATCGAAGCCGGCAACATCGGCTATAAGATCGCGCAGCGCCTCGGCGGCTTCGCGGCCTACGGCCCGATCCTGCAGGGCCTGAACGCCCCGATCAACGACCTGTCCCGCGGCTGCGACGCCGAGGAAGTCTACCAGATGTCCATCATCACGGCGGCTCTGGCCTGATCGGTTTTTCGTCCAAAACGTGTTTCCGGCGCTGTTAACGATGACAGCGCCGGTTTTTTGAAAGGAGAGAGCGCCTGTGGAGCGCGAGGACTATATGCGCGCAGCGCTCGCGCTCGCGCACGCCGCGGCGGCCGACGGCGAAGTGCCGGTCGGCTGCGTGATCGCCGACGGCGCGGGCCGCATCATCGGCCGCGGCCGCAACCGCCGTGAGCGGACGCACCGGGCCGACGCCCACGCCGAGATGGAGGCCATCGCCGAGGCATGCCGCGCGCGCGGCACGTGGCGGCTTGACGCATGCACGCTCTATGTCACGCTCGAGCCGTGCCCCATGTGCGCCGGGGCGATCATCAACGCCCGCGTGCCGGTCGTCGTCTACGGCGCGAGGGAGCCAAACTTCGGCTCGTGCGGCAGCGTGCTCAACCTCTTTGAGGAGCGCTACGGTCACCATCCCGCCATCTACGGCGGCGTGCTGGCAGATGACTGCGCGGATGTCCTGCGCGCGTTCTTCAGCGGCCTGCGCGAAACATAAAAAGAGCGTCCCGAATGATCGGGACGCATATTTTTTATTTCTGAATCTCTTCCATCAGCTCGTGGTAAAACACGTCGAGTACGCCGACATAGTGCGGTTTCCACGGCTTGAGCCGGCCGCAGTAGTGGATGATGACCGTGTGCGCGCGCACCCAGTCGAGGTCGACCGGGGCGTTTCGCAGCTCCGCGTTGTGCAGCGCGAGGATGCGGTCGCTGAGATTATAGACCATGCTGTCGAGCAGGTGCACTCGGTCGCCGTAGAGCGCGGTGAGTATGTCCTGATCCGGCAGCAGGAACACATCCTGCTTCTCGTCGGCGAAGGCGCGCACACGCTCCATGTCCAGATCGGCCCGCAGGGCGGGGAGGTTATACAGCAGCACGCCGGTGTTGATGTACGGCGCAGCCTCGTCCATGCCCAGACGCGCGGCGTTGAGCTTTTCGAGCAGCTTGCGTGTGTGCGTGCAGGCCATGAAGTACGCATCGCCGAACGGCGTGGCATACAGCGTCGTCAGCGGGTTGATGATGACCGTGTCCGCGTCGAGATAGAGGATGCGCTCGAGCGTGTCCGGCAGCAGCAGGGGCGCCGCGATGCGGTAATAGATCTGGCGCGGGTAGCGCTTCGATTCCGGAAAGCCATCGAACATCGCGGGGTCGACGAACACGAAGTGGAAATCCACGTCCGGCAGCGCTGTGCGGATGTCCGCCTCGTCGCCGTCCGTGAGGTCGGAGTGCAGGATGAACACCTCGTAATGGCTCGCGCCGCCATGCAGCAGCACGCTGCGCATGCAGCCCAGAAACGTGGGGATGTAGCCCCCATTGATCGCAAAGAGCAGGTTCATGATGATCCCTCCTGAAAAAAACAGACGCGGGCGCTGCCAACGCAGCGCCCGCGTGTCCTGTGCGTCTGGATTACGCTTTCGGCGTGCCGTCGGGGTTGAACAGCGGCAGCTTGCCGAGCACGGTGATGTCGGGGCGGTCGTTGGCGTCGCCCTCGGCGAGCACGGCCATCTTGCCGACGATGATGCCGCCGGCCTCGTTGACGAGCTCCTCCATCGCGCGCAGCGACTCGCCGGTCGAGATCACATCATCGACGATGACGATGCGCTTGCCGTGGATCAGCTCCGCGTCCGTCTGGTCGAGCACGAGCGTCTGCACGCCCTGCGTCGTGATGGACTTGACGTGTACCTGGAACACGCTGCTCATGTAGGCTTTGGCCTTTTTGCGGGCGACGAAATATTTGTCCGCGCCGCTCTGGCGGGCCATTTCGTACACCAGCGGGATGGCTTTCGCTTCGGGTGCGATCAGGTAGTCATATTCGGGCGTCAGCTTGAGAAGCTCGGCTGCGCAGTGCACGGTCAGCTCCACGTCGCCGAACATGACGAACGCGCCGATGTACAGGTCGTCCGTGACCTTGCACAGGGGCAGATCGCGCTTTAGCCCGGCGATATCCATCTCATATGTCATTTGAAATTCCTCCTAAGTAAAATAAACAGAGTAACAAAAGTATTATACATGATTGCCGGAAAAATGCAAGGCTTCCGGCGGTAGAAAATACCGGGGCGCTCGTGTCATATCGGCGGGAGCGTTTCGCATATGTTTCAGTAATAGCATTCATTCGGAAACAAAATAGCAAAATAATGGGAGTTGCCATTTTGCTAACGCCGTCAGATTATCTAAAAAGCGGTTCCCTTTTTGTGCCCTTATCCATTGCATTGGCTAAAATTGAACAGTTTGTGAACAAAATCGACGAAAAACAGTTGCGAATTTTGCGATTTTAGTGTAAATTAGCAATAACTTGATCGTGAATTTCCCGCTTGCGGTTATGGACAGCGGACGAAGCGGTTATTGTCCGGCGTCATTTGGGGGGGAGTTCCGGGAAAAGCGAATTTGAAATTGGAGGAAAAACAATGGACGAAAACAAACGTGGTTCATTTGGCAGTACAATCGGCTTTCTGCTCTCTGCCATCGGTTCTGCCGTCGGCCTCGGCAACATCTGGGGCTTCCCGTACAAGATGGGCAGATGCGGCGGCTTTACTTTCCTGATCGTTTACCTGGCTCTGGCGGCATTTGTCGGCTTTGCCATCATGCTCTCTGAGCTGGCGATCGGCCGCAGCACCGGCTTCGGCCCGGTCAACGCCTACAAGAAGATCTCGAAGAAGTTCAAGTGGATCGGCTGGCTGGCCATCATCGCCCCGTTCCTGATCATGACCTTCTACTCGGTCCTCGGCGGCTACTGCATCTATTACATGGTCATCAACGTCGTCGGCATGTTCAGCGGCATGCCGGACAGCAGCTCCTTCGCGGCTCTGCTCACCAACCCGTGGGCCAGCATCGGCTGCATGGTTCTGTTCATGGTCATCTGCTATCTCATCAACCGCGGCGGTGTCGGCGGCGGCATTGAGAAGTTCAACACGATCGGCATGCCCGCACTGTTCGTCATGCTCGTCATCGTCATCATCCGTGCCTGGACGCTTCCGAATGCGGACGTCGGCCTCAAGTATATGTTCGTCCCCGGCTACGCTCTGAAGGCGGGCTTCTTTGACAAGGCGCCCGGCTTTATGGAAGTTCTCGCAACGGCCGGCGGCCAGATGTTCTTCTCCCTGTCTCTTGCCATGGGCGCCATGATCACCTACGGCTCCTACCTCGGCAAGAATGAGAACCTCCCGAAAAACTCCGTCATCATCGTTATCTCCGATACCCTCGTTGCCATCATGGCCGGTCTCGCCGTTATCCCGGCGGCCGTCGCCAACGGCATCGCCAAGGGCATGGCCGTCTCCGAGATCAAGCTCGGCGGCCCGAACCTCCTGTTCGCCACGCTGCAGGACGTGTTCCATGACATGGGCACCATCGGCGGTATCTTCGGCCTGATCTTCTACGCCCTCGTTCTGATCGCGGCCATCTCCTCCGCCATCTCCCTGATCGAGGCGGTCTCCGTCACCTTCATCGACCACGCCAGCGCCAAGGGTCACGAGCGTGACCGCAACAAGGTGCTCGCCGTCGTCTGCCTCGCCATCACCCTGCTGGCCTGCCTCGTCGCGGTTGACGGTCTCGGCTCCAACGGCATCGCGCCGAAGGATCTGTTCCACATCAACTCCAAGGCTGACTGGTGCGCTGACTGGCTCGACTTCATGGATATGATTTCCGAAGGCATTGCCATGCCGCTCGGCGCCATGCTCATGTCCATCATGGTCGGCTGGGAGATCAAGCCGAAATCCCTGTACGGCGAGATCGACAGCGGCTACAACGGCCACATCCACGGCTTCTACACCTTCTGCATCAAGTATCTCTGCCCCGTGATCATGTTCTTCATCCTGCTTGTGCAGATCAGCACGTTCTTCGGTCTGGGCTGGTTCAACTGATCGCAGCAGCGGAAACCTTTCGTACAACGAAACAAAACAACCGCAACCGGCAGCCTTTTTGGCTGCCGGTTTTTGTTGCGCTGTCCGCCGTGTGGCAGGGATGACTACGTTGTTTCTCCGGGCGGGGAAGAGGAACCGCCGCTTCCGGCCGTTTGTTCTGACTGCCGCAGCGGAAGAACGGAAAAAGCGCCGTGCAGATGGCTCTGCGCGGCGCTCTTCCGCTGGGGAAAATAAAGATGGGAGAAAGAAAAAAGAGGATTGGTAAGTTTGCGGCGGCGGGGCGGTTCCCCGCCGCCGATGGACGATAGAGAGGGGATGCGCTTACTTCGTGCTGTCGCTGGCGCGGTCGAATGTGACGGTCAGCGTCAGCGTCTCGCCGTTGCGCGAGACGGTCAGCGTGGCGCTCTCGCCGGCGGAGTAGCCGCGCAGGGCACTGCGCAGCGCGTCGCCGGAGGAGACGGTCGTGTCGTCGATGGCGGTGATGATGTCGCCCGCCTTCAGGCCGGCCTTCTCGGCGCAGCTGCCGCTGTTGACGGAATTGACATACGCGCCGTCCGGCATGTTGTAGTACTGCGCGGCGCTCGACGGGATGGCCTGCAGCGTGATGCCAAGCTGAGCGCGGTCAGTCACGGTGCCGTTTTTCATCAGGTCGTTTGCGATGGCCACGGCGTCATTGACCGGGATGGCGAAGCCCAGACCCTCCACGCCGGAGGAGCTGTATTTCGCGGTCACGATGCCGATGACCTGACCGGAGGTGTTGTACACTGGGCCGCCGGAGTTGCCGGCGTTGACGGCAGCGTCGATCTGGAACATGTTGATGCCGCTGTCGGTGCCGTCGGAGGTGGTAATGGTGCGGTCGAGCGCGCTGATCATGCCGCTCGTCATGGTGAACTCCAGTTCGCCGAGCGGGTTGCCCACGGCATACACCGTGTCGCCGACGGCCATGCTGTCGCTGTCGCCGAAGGTGACGGGCGTCACGCCGCTAGCGTCGATCTTGAGCAGGGCAATGTCGTTGTCCTCGTCCACGCCGACAATGGTCGCCTGATAGGTCGTGCCGTCGTAGGTGAGCACGGACACGCTGTAGCCGTACTGGTGCGCGGTGGAGATGACGTGGTAGTTTGTGAGCACATAGCCGTCGTCCGTGATGAAAAAGCCGCTGCCGCAGCTCGCCTGGGAGCTGGTCTGGCCGAAGTAGTTGGTGTAGGTCACTTCCGTCGTGATGGCGACGACCTGCTTGCATGCCAGATCATAGATCGACGAGGCGGAGCTCGGGTCGGAGCTGACCGGCTGCGTCACGAGCGTGCCGTTGGAGCTCGAGGCGGTGCTGCCGCCGGTCCTGCCGGAGCGGGTGATGAGCCCCGCGATCGCGCCGCCGCCAAGGCCGCCGAGCAGCGCGCACACGAGACACAGGCACGCGATGCGCGTGATGAGCCGCTTTTGCTCCGGCGTGCGCACGGTCTTGGGCTTTCTCGGGTGGTGCTTGTGCTTGGGCTTCTCGGCCCAGGCGTCGTCGTTCGGCGTGTAGTAGCGCGGCGGGGTGCTGCCCGCGTCGTCGCTGGGGTGGAAGTTCGCGTCCTCGTAGCTGTGCTCGGCCTCGGGGCGGACGATGTGGTACGTCATGTCCTCGCTGTCGTCGATCTTTGCGCCGCAGCTCGTGCAGAAGCTCGCGC
>OLPI01003589.1_pt1 | contig 10890 bp, 9 predicted proteins | sample 1672361 | NCBI WGS metagenome assembly OLPI01 (sample SAMEA3136675, study PRJEB25190) | human gut metagenome
GCCGCGTGCTTGCCCGTCAAACGGTACGCGCGAAGCGCAAAGACGTTTTGGCGAAGTGCTACGGCGGCGACATCTCGCGTAAGCGTAAACTGCTCGAGAAGCAGAAGGCCGGCAAGAAGCGCATGAAGGCGATTGGCAACGTCGAAGTGCCGCAGGAGGCCTTCATGGCGATTCTGAAGGTTGACGAATAGCTCTGCCACGCGTCAACCCTGGCGTTGCGTGGCGCTTTGAGCCGCCCCTTGCCGTTCAAGTTGCGTGCATGGCCATAAGGCTCATGTGCGCAGCCTAAGCGGCGATCTGCCCGCTCGGAGCGTCGTTCGCTGACATTGGTCTTATCGGGTGCTTTCTGGTTTGACCTGCGACTTTTATTGGCTCTTGCGGGCTTAGGTCGCTCTTTTGGCTTGGTTTTAACTGTTTAGCTTGCTTGGTGGTGTTTATGGGAAAGCACGACGAAGAATACGACTTCCTCGAAGATGCGTTTCGCGATGAACCTAAGGCTTCGACGCCTGTTCGTGCGGGCGATGAGGGCACATGGCTTGACGATGCGTTCAGCGAGCAAGCCTCCGTGCGACGCAAAATGTCGGGCAAGGCGAAAGCCGCGATTATCGTGGCGATTATCGCGGCCTTGGTTTTGCTTGTCTTGCTTGGCGTTGAATCTATGAACGCTCTTGGCGCGTTTCTTTCCGTGGCCGCAACGAATTAGGAGGCACCTATGCCGCACGATCCGTATAAGGCGCTTTATATCCATCTGCCTTTCTGCAAGCATCGCTGCGCATATTGCGATTTCACTACACGAGCTATTGCTCCCGATTCAGTGGAAATCGACGAATATATCGACAATCTGATTCTCGAGCTTCGCCGCAAGGCAAACGAGGGCGAGCTCGCAGAAATCGAAACCGTGTATTTGGGCGGAGGAACGCCGAGCTTTGTTGGTCAGGCGCGCCTTTCGAAATTGCTCTATGCACTGGGAGTTTTCATGAATTTGACGCCTGAGGTCGAATGTTCCATGGAGGCGAACCCCGATTCTCTCACTCCCGAGCTCATTCGCGATATCTACGCCCTGGGCGTGAATCGCCTTTCCATTGGCGTGCAAAGCTTCGACGACGGTTTGCTGAGAACGCTCGATCGCATTCACGATTCGGCGCGCGCCAAGCAAGCGGTGCTCGATGCGCGTGAGCGTTTTGAAAACGTATCGGTCGATCTTATGTGCGGCGTACCTGGTCAGACGCCTGAAATGTTCGAAGCCGATGTGCAAACCGCGGTCGATTTGGGCGTGACGCATGTGAGCGTGTATCCGCTTACCATCGAAGACCACACCCCGTTTCGCCGCATGGTCGACTCGGGCGAGATTGACGACGTTGACCAAGACAAAGAGGCGCTCATGATGTCGATGGCGCCTAACGTGCTCACGCCCGCTGGCTTCCATCGCTACGAGGTGGCGAGCTATGCGCGCGAGGGTTTCGAATGCAAACACAACATTGCCTATTGGACGGGCGTTCCGTACCTTGGCTTGGGCATTTCCGCCGTCACCATGACGCAAAACGACGCCCGTCGCATGCGCGTGCAAGATGGGGAAGTACAAGACGACCTCGATCGCAAGCAGATGTGCGCTGAGGACCTCATGATGAAAATGCGCATGACGCGCGGTGTTTCCGATGATGAGCTGTTCGCCGCCGCTGTGGTCATTCCTGGGGCGCTCGACGTCTTCAATTCGCTCGTTCGCGACAAGCTCGTGAAACGTGAAGATGGTCGCTGGAAGCCGACATTTGGCGGCTGGCTTTTGGGTAACGAGCTTTACGGGAGGATTTATGAACTGGCTCCGTAAGGTTGCCTTTGAGGAACGTGCTGCAGAGGCTGCAGGGGACATGGAAGAGGCGAACGCGTCTAGCTCCTCCGATGGGGGTGCTTCACGCGCAGTTCCGCACGAGCCGAACAGCACTGAATGTGCTGTTCGCGCGAGCTCAGGACTGTTTGAGCATGCAGCATCCCCATCGGAGGGGTTGGACGCTCGAAAAGCCTGCAGTTCCATTCCCGTGCTCCTTGCTCCCATGGCCGGCGTGAACGATATCGCCTTTCGCCAGTTGAGCCTGGAGTTGGGCTGTGACATCACGTATACCGAAATGGTCTCCAGCAAAGCGCTCTCGTTCGCGAACGAAAAAACGCGCCACTTGCTCGACCGCGCACCCAACGAACGCAGAGTTGCCGTGCAGCTGTTTGGCCACGAGCCCGATACGATGGCGCGTGAAGCCGCATGGATCGAATCCGAGATGGGCGATGCGCTCGCTTACATCGACATCAACATGGGTTGCCCGGCTCGCAAAATCGTGAAGAAAGGCGATGGCTCGGCGCTCATGACCACGCCCGAGCTTGCTGCCGAGATTGTGCGCAAGGTGTCGGCTGCCGTTGAGCATCCCACGACGGTCAAATTCCGCAAAGGGTATGCTGCCGGCGAAGACATCGCGGTCGATTTCGCTCGCCGCATGGAAGATGCCGGCGCTGCGGCGGTTGCGGTGCATGGCCGCACGGCGGCGCAATTCTATTCGGGATGCGCCGATTGGGACGTGATTGCGCGTGTGAAGGCCGCCGTCGAGGTGCCCATTATCGGCAATGGCGATGTGACTGGCGGGAAAGAGGCGTGTGCGCTCGTGGCGCAAACGGGTTGCGATGCCGTGATGATCGGTCGCGGCGCGCAGGGAAACCCGTGGGTGTTCGAGCAGGTGCGCGCCGCCTTAAACGGCGAAGCCGCGCCTGCGCTGCCTACGCCTGAACAACGCGTTGCCATGGCGCATCGCCATGCCGAGATTTTATCGAAGCGCATAGGGAACAATTTGGTCTATATGCGCAAGCACGTCATGTGGTATTTGCGCGGCATTCCAGGAGCCTCTAAGGCGCGTGGCGAGCTCAACCAGTGCGTGACGCTCGTCGATTTCGATCGGGTGCTTGAGCAGCTACTTGTCGACGCCGCGCGCATTGAGGCGGAAGAGGAGCGATATTTGGCGTGCTAACTGGTGGTTCTCGCCTTTGCGAATATGCGCGTTGCGCGCCCGTCTGCATGCTCTCGCGGTGCTGCGGAGCGCGTTTTTTCCCGCAGCGTGACAGAACGGTATCGATTCTCTGGATTGTTAGCACTCGCGCGGCATCGCTGCTAGAATCCTGTCACGTTAACGCGCACGCGCGCGTGATTCAGCTATGTTGTCTCGCCTCGTATTGACGCGCGAGACATGGAATGCGTCGCATGAAAGGGGCCGAAAACCGTTGCTGTCCGATCGTCGACAGAAAGTGCTTCAAGCGCTTATCGAGGAGTATATCGCCAACGCGCAGCCTGTGGGCTCGCGCACCTTGGTTGATCGTTACCGGCTCGGCGTTTCTTCGGCTACGGTTCGCAACGAGCTCTCGGTGCTTGAAGATGAGGGCTATCTCACTTCTCCGCACACTTCCGCTGGCCGCGTTCCGACTGATGCGGGCTATCGGGCGTTCGTCGACGATTTGCTTTCGCGCGAATACGGCGAAGATGCCACGGGCGGCATGTTCGATAACGTGCGCGATGCGGCAACGAAGATGGACGACCTCATGGAGCAAACATCGGCCGCCCTGTCTCGCTTGACCGATTGCCTTTCGGTTGTGGTCGCGCCTTCTTTGCTCGCGTCTTCGGTGAAGCAAATTTCGCTCGTATCCATGTCGTCTCGTCGCATGCTCATGGTCGTCGTTACCGATGACGGCCAGGTATTCAACCGGTCGGTCGAGTTTGCGGAAGACGTTTCCGCCGATGAGCTGGCTGATGTGCAGAATGCATTGAATGCCGCGCTTTCGGGCCATTCGATTTCCGAGGTGCGCAAGGCGGAAGGCGTGCGTATCGAGGCGCTTTCCAGCCCGCTCGCGCGCATCGTAATCGACGAGCTCGTTGTTTGCATGGCGAAGGCCGACGAAGGCCGTGCGCATAGTTTGGGCATGTCGGCGTTGCTGAGCAAGCCCGAATTCAGCAACTCGTCTGCTGCGTTGCCCGTGCTTCAAGTGCTTGAAGACGACACGGTGCTCATGCACCTTTTCGACGACGTCGGCTCTGCGGACAAAGCCTCCGATTCGCTCGAGGTTCGCATCGGCAAGGAGAATTCCGCGAGCGAGCTATCGGGGGTTTCGGTCGTTGCCGCCCAATACGGTTCGGGCGATGCTCAGGGCGTGGTTGCTGTCATCGGCCCTACGCGCATGGATTATTCGAAAGTCATCAGCGTGGTGCGCTCCGCGAAAAGCGCGCTGAAAGATTTGTAAATAGGAAGGCTCACACACACTATGGCAAAAGACCTCTACGCCATTTTGGGCGTCAGCAAAGATGCAACCGACGCCGAGATCAAGAAGGCGTTTCGCCGCAAGGCGCGCGAACTTCATCCCGATGTGAACAAAGCGCCCGATGCAGAGGATCGTTTCAAGGAATTGAACGAAGCCTACGACGTGCTTTCTGATGCCAATAAGCGCGCGCAGTACGACCGCTTCGGCACGATTCCTGGAGCGGCGGGCGGCCCCGCTGGAGGCTACAACGTCGACTTCGAAGACATCTTCGGCGGCGGTTTCGGCGGCATGGGCGATATTTTCTCGAGCTTCTTCGGCGGCGCTGCGGGCGGTCGCGCCACGGTGCGCAAAGAAGGCCGCGATATGGGCGTTGGCCTGCGTCTGACGCTTGAAGAGGTCGCTGCGGGCGCGAAGAAGGAAATCGTCTACGACCGCCTGGCGCCGTGCGAGGTGTGCAATGGCTCCGGCAAGGCCGAGGGCGGCAAAGAAATCGATTGCCCCGATTGCCACGGTCGTGGCCGCGTGGTCACCGTGCAGCATACGTTCCTGGGCGATATGCAAACCGCCTCTACGTGCTCTACGTGCGGCGGCACGGGCAAGGTTATCGACAAGCCGTGCGAAGAATGCGAGGGTCAGGGCCGTATTCCCGATCGACAGCATGTCACCGTCGAAGTGCCCGCAGGCATTCGCGAGGGCCAACAGCTGCGCGTGACGGGCTTCGGCGAGGCTGGCATGCACGGCGCTCGCCCGGGCGACCTCATCGTGACGTGCCGTATTCAGCCGCATGAGTTCTTCGAGCGCGAGGGCGACAATCTGCACGCCCGTGCGAACGTGAGCTTCATCCAGGCAACGCTTGGCGCCGAAATCGAGATCGATGGCATCTTCCATGATGAAAAGGTGATGGTTCGCGTTCCCGAGGGCTGCCAAAACGAGCAGGTCATTCGCGTAAAGGGCATGGGCATGCCTCGTTTGAAGTCCACCGAGCGCGGCGATATGTATGTGCACATTACCGTGCTCATACCGAAGAAGGTTACCAAGAAGCAGCGCGAGCTGCTCGAAAAGGTGGCCGAGGAATTTGGTGAAGACGTGGCCGCACCGCGCAGCCCGTTGCAGAAGTTGCGCGACGCGTTCAACTAGCAAGCATGAAGGCACCCGGCATAGAGCTGGGTGCCTTTTTGTTGTTGCGGCTTTTTCGCTTTCGCTTCGGGTACACTGGTTGCCTAAAACGATTGAGTGCCGTCTGATTGCCGTCGATTGCCGAATGCAAGGAATGCCTTTGTTGGAACAGACTAAAAATAATGCAGCCGCTTTCCATGTGGTGAACCTTGGTTGCAAGGTGAACCGCGTCGAAAGCGACGATTTCGCAGCCACCCTTATTGCGGACGGTGGGCGAGAAGTGCCCATTGAAGCAGCCGATTTCATTGTGGTGAACACGTGTACCGTTACGGGTGAGGCTGAAAAGAAAACGCGCAAGGCCGTGCGCCAGGCGCTGCGCGCGAACGATTTTGCTCGCGTCGTTGTGACCGGTTGCGCCGCCGCTATCGATCCCATTACCTATACCGAGATGGATCCTCGCGTCGAAGTGGTGCCGAAAGGCGCTATGGCCGACGTGCTTGGCTCCCAGGAGAGCACGTCGCCCGCCTTGGCCGCCATTCGTGCGGGTGAGGAATTTCCCACGCGCGTTGGTGTGAAGGTGCAAGATGGCTGCAACAATGCGTGCACGTACTGCATCGTGCATGTTGCGCGTGGGCGTGCCACATCGCGACCCTCCGAGGAGATTATTGCGGAAGTGCGTGAGCTCGCGCGCGCGGGCGTGCGTGAAATCGTGCTTACGGGCATTAATTTGGGCTCGTATCGCGAGGGCGACATGCGCCTGGCAGATTTGCTGCGGTGCCTTATGAAGGCGGTCGATGAGGAATTTCCCGCCGATTCGGGCCTTGGGGTGGTGCCGCGCGTTCGTTTCCGCGTGTCGTCGATTGAGCCGCGCGACGTCGACGACGACCTCATTGAGCTTATGGCCGCATCGAATGGCCGCATTTGCCGCCATTTGCATTTGCCGCTGCAATCGGGTTCGAGCAAGGTGCTGCGCGAAATGCGACGCCCCTATAGCGCCGAGCGATTTTTGGGCCTGGTCGAGAAGCTGTATGCGGCCATGCCGCAGCTATCGCTTTCGACCGACGTTATCGTGGGTTTCCCTGGCGAAACTGAAGAAGACTTCCTTGAGACATGCCGTGTGGCTGAGGCATGCCGTTTTTCGAAGATGCACATCTTCCGCTATTCGAAGCGTGCGGGAACGCCTGCGGCCGAGCGTGACGATCAGGTTTCGCCCGAGGTGAAGGCCGAGCGCGCCAAAAGGCTCGAGGCGATTGAGGAACGTCTTCGCGCCGATGATATGCGCCGCCGTTGCGGGTCGAGGGAATTGGCCCTGGTTGAATCGGAGGGCAATGCTACGACCGAGAGCTATCACGGAATCAACGCTCCGGCGGGCAGCGCCGTAGGCGATTTGGTGGAGTGCGAACTATGATGGAACAACGTTCGAATTCCGACGCGCCTGGAAACAAACTCATGGCCGGCGGCGAGACTGCGGGCCAAGGCGTTGATGCGGGTGAGACGGGCGAGACGCTGAAGCGCAAGAACAACCTCGTGAAGTCGTTCGGCTATGCGGCTTCGGGCGTGGTTCAGGCGGGAAGCGAGCGCAACTTCAAGGTCGATGTCGTGGCGGCGGTTGTGGTTTTTGCCGCGTGCGCGCTTTTGCGGGTGCCTGCATGGGGATGGGCTGCGGTCGCGGTGTGCGTGGGCGTGCAACTCGCCATGGAAACCGTGAACACGGCGATAGAGGCGATCGTCGATTTGGCCTCGCCTGAAATTCACCCGCTCGCTAAGCGCGCGAAAGATTGCGCGGCGGGCGCCGCCCTTATCACTGCCTGCGCAAGTGTCATCGTGGGCCTTATCGTATTCGTTCCGGCGCTTTTTGCGTTGCTTGGAGCATAGGGAGACAAGCGCATGTCATTCCATCATTTCTTTCTCGATGGCCAGATTGTTGCCGAAGAGACGGCGCAGGAATTCCCCGTGCGCCTTTCTGCGGAAGACGCCAAGCACGCACGCGTGCTGCGCCTGTCCGAAGGCGAGCACATAAGCGTCGTCGATGCGGCGAGCGATTATTTTGAATTGGAAATCACATCGGCACGTGCCGGCCTGGTGGCGCGCATCGCGCAGCATCTCGATGTGCCGCAGGCGCCTGCGAGCATCGCGCTGTTCCAGGGCCTTGCCAAGGGCGACAAGATGGACGACATCATTCGCCATGCGACCGAGGTGGGCATTGATGAGTTCGTGCCGCTTTCGAGCTCTCGCTGCGTGATGAAGCTCGACGCGAAGAAGGCGAAGTCCAAGCTTGCTCGCTGGCAGGCCATCGCGCATTCTGCCGCGATGCAATCGGGGCGCATGGTCGAGCCGCGCGTGCATGAGCCGCATACGGTGAAGCAGGCCGTGCAATTGCTGCGCGAATTCGACTGTGTGCTCGTATGCTGGGAAGAGTGCCCCTCGACGAAGACCATCGCTGCCGCGTTTGAACAGGCGCTTGGGAACGTCTCTGTCGCCAAGCCACGCATTGCCGTGGTGGTAGGCCCCGAGGGCGGTCTTTCCGCCGATGAAGTCGAAGCGCTCACGGCAAGTGAAAATGCCTGGCCTGTGACGCTCGGCCCGTCAATCCTTCGTACCGAAACCGCCGGAATCGTTGCTCCTGCGCTTGTTTTGTATGCATGCGGAGGCATGGGCGCCGACAAGAAAGGGTTTTAAATGAACATCGAAATCGAAATCGAGCATGGCGCCGACATCGCGAGCGGCGTCGATATCGAAGGTATCACGCAATACGTGCTCGAGCAGGAAGGATGCCCCGCCACAACCGAGGTCTCCATCACGCTCACGACCGACGAGGAAGTTCATCGTCTGAACAAGGAATATCGCGGAATCGACCGCCCGACCGACGTGCTCAGCTTCGAGTGCGACGGGCTTGATGACGATTTCGACGGGGGAGCGGCGTACGACGACGCGGGCGTGCCCGATGACGAACCGTTCATGCTTGGTGACATCATCATTGCGTTCACGGCATTCTGCAACATTCTTCCCTCACTCCATTACGTTCTGGGTCTGGCGGCGCGCCATCAGGTGACCACCATTCTCAAATGGCCCAAAACGATCGTGTATTTCCCGTACGTCGTCATGATCGCGATCCTCATGCTGTATGCGCTCGTGGAGATATACGAGTACATCATGGTCCTTTGCGGCAATGCGTACTATATCGAAAAAATGAAAAACGAAGACAAGAGCGAGGCGGAGCACGCCATCGAAGAATCCCTCGCTCAGGAGAACATAGATCTTACAAGCATCGATTTCAGCTCCGGCCACAGCGGAAGCGCCCCCGCTCCGGATGACGGAAAGAACGATGTCAGCAAGACGGACGACGCCGGAAAGGAGGACAAGTAAATGCTGGAGCATCTGCCTCTTATCGTGTTTCTGGTCACATTCGTGCTCATATTCGTGCTGCGTATGCCGATCCCTGCGGGCATGATCGCCGCATGTACGCTGTACTTCCTGACCGACGGTCTTATCAAGGGCGTAGGCTTCGGCGCGCTCATCACCGGCGCGGGCGGCAGCCTGCATCTCGTGGCGCAGAAGACCATCGAAGCGATATTTACCAACGGCACCATCGTCGCGGTACCATTGTTTATCTTTGCCGCGAACGTAATGAACGCCGGTAAGATCACCGAGTACGTTTTCGGCACCTGCATGGGTCTCGTCGGCCGCTTCCGCGGCGGTCTGGCGCACGTCAACGTCCTCGCCTCTCTCGTTTTCTCCGGCATGACCGGCTCCGCCATCGCCGACGCCTCCGGTCTCGGCAAGCTCGAGATCGACGCCATGCGCAAAGAGGGCTACGATGACGGCTTCTCCTGCGCCATCACGGCGGCCAGTGCCACCATCGGCCCGATCTTCCCGCCGTCCATCCCCATGGTCGTTTACGCGATGCTCACCGGCGCCTCCGTCGGCGCGCTGTTCATGGCGGGCATGGTGCCCGGCGTGCTGCTCGCCGTCGCGCTGTGCGTTTATGTGTACTTCGTCGCCAAAAAGAGAAACTACCCCCGCACCGCGCCCCCGAAGCTGCGCGACTATCTCCTGTATCTGACGAAGTCCATCTGGGCGATGCTCACCCCGGTCATCCTGCTCGTCGGCATCTATACCGGCATCATGACCCCGACCGAGGCCGGCGCCATCGCCGGACTGTACGCGCTTCTCGTCTCCTTCCTGATCTACCGGCTCATGTCCTGGAGGACGCTCAAGCAGGTCCTCGTGGACACAATGAAGGGTACCGGCTCCGTTTCCATCATGATCGGCGCCGCCTCGGCCATTTCCTTCATCTTTGCCAAAGAGCAGATCGGCACGATCCTCGGCAACTGGCTGCTCAGCGTCACGGCCAACAAGTACGTCTTCCTGTTTGCCGTCAACATCATCATCCTGATCCTTGGCTGCCTGGTCGATACCTCGGTCATCCAGCTTGTCATGATCCCGATCCTATGGCCGGTCGCGGAGGCGATGGGCATCAACATCATTCATTTCGGCCTCATCATCTGCTTCAACATGATGGTCGGTCTGTCCACGCCGCCGTTCGGCATGTGCCTGTTCATCACCTCGGGCATATCCGGCACGCCGCTCAAGGATATCATTCGGGAGATCTGGTGGCCGATCATCGTCATGCTGATCGTGCTCGCCGTGATCACCTACATCCCCGACGTGGTGCTGTTCCTGCCAAAGCTCACCGGTATGATGGCCTGATATAAAAAGGAGGTCCAAACATGACTTTTGCGATCCATGAAGGCGTATGGCCGGTAATGATCACCCCGTGGAAAGAGGACAATACGCCGGACTTCAAAGCGCTCGAGGCGCTGACGAACTGGTATGTGGAAAAGGGCTGCGACGGCATCTTCGCCGTCTGCCAGTCGAGCGAGATGCATTATCTTTCGGCGCAGGAAAAGCTGGACATCGCGCGCTGCGTATCGGAAGCCGCCGCGGGCCGGCTGCAGATCGTCGCCTCCGGCAACACCGAATGCAGCCGCACCGAGCAGTACCGCCAGATCGAGGACATGATGAAGATCCCCGGCATCGGCGCGTATGTGCTCGTGTCCAACCGGATGGACATCAAAAACGAGGGCGAGGAAGCCTTCCGGAAGAACGTGGACGACGTGCTTGCCGCGTTCCCCGAGATCTCGTTCGGCATTTATGAATGCCCGATGCCGTGGAAGCGTCTCCTTACGCTGGACTTCATCCGCGACTACGCCCCCGGCGGCCGTCTCGTGTTCATCAAGGACACCTGCTGCGACTATGAGCTGATCCGCCGGCGGCTCGAAGCCGCCAAAGGCACGCCCATGAAGCTCTTCAACGCCAACTGCCAGTCGTGGTACGACAGCTACTGCCACGGCGCCGGCGGCTACAGCGGCATCATGGCAAACTTCCACCCCGACATTTACAAGTACTGCGTCACGCACAAGGACACCGACCCCGAAAAGGTGCAGCACGCGAACGATTTTCTGACCCTCGCGGGCATGATCGAGCGCA
>OLPI01003591.1_pt1 | contig 10879 bp, 16 predicted proteins | sample 1672361 | NCBI WGS metagenome assembly OLPI01 (sample SAMEA3136675, study PRJEB25190) | human gut metagenome
ACTATCTAAAAAACCACAACATAAACTCTTTTATTCTCAGAGTTCCAGAGGGACAAACAAAAAGAGCACTCAAGCAAATGGAAGACTACGGGTATCATGTTGTTGCAAAATTGGCATCGAATTCAAAAGATAAGCGAATTTTTGATGATAACGAGTTTTATATGTCCAAAAAGAAAATGCAGCGGCTCGGATTGGATTTCAAAGTGGAAACCTACTGGAAAAAAGGATGGAAAGGCTAAAGGATTGGAGGGATGAACCGTGATTCTGCCGATGGAAAACACCGAGAAAATGATTTTTCCGGGTGTTGGCAAGTATGGCATCCCTGAAATCAAGCCGGAAACGGACATCCGCATTGACAAGCTGGAATGGATCCCGGTCAATTATGCGTTGACAGCCAAAGACAAGGCCACAAAAGGCGTACATTTTTACAAGGACGATTATCAGTTTGAACGGTTCTGGAACAACCCTGACAAATACATTCCCCTTTTGCAGCAGTTCGGCGCGGTATGTTCGCCGGATTTTTCGCTTTACAGCGATATGCCGCTTGCGGTGCAGCTTTTCATGCACTACAAAAAGCACTGGCTGGGTGCATACTGGCAGGCGCACGGCATCCACGTCATTCCAACGCTTTGCTGGTGCGGCGAGCAAAGTTATGACTGGTGTTTTGACGGAGAACCCAGAAACGCCATCGTGAGCATTTCGAGCCACGGCACGCAATCTGACCCATACGAAGCAGAGTGCTTTGCCAAACACTGCCGCAAGGCGCTGGAAGTGCTGCAACCAAGCGGTATTTTGTGGTACGGCAAGTGTCCGGCAGAGTTTGACTGGAACGTGACCAAAATCAAGCCGTTTGAATTTGAACGGAAGGAGTATCGATATGAGCAAAAGAGGTAGCGGCTCCGGCAGCACCCGCATGGGCGGTAGCAAAGATGGTGCCATTGCAGGCGGCGCAAAAAGAACGATAGAGGCCCGCTACATTGAGGGCCGTGGGTGGCAACGTGGACGGTATGATACAGAGGTACTGGAAGCTACCACGGACGGAAAGGGCAACTTAACATTCGAGTATGCACAGCCAGACACAAAAGAAAAGACCGCGAAAACCAACAAAACCAACTATCTGACGTACAATGTTCAGGCGGGCGCTGTTGATGGAAAGTCTTTCGGCATCAACTGGGACAAGGTGCAGTCTATCAGCGGCCAGACTTACAGTATGCGAGCAGAAGCGAAAGAACACGGCCTTTCTTGGGACGGCGCTACAAAATCGTGGAAGCGTAAGAAATAGCCATGAAATTTCGACGGGCTATGACCAAGTTCAAGCCATTTCAATGCGAAAGGAGGCACTACCGTGAGTAAAAGAGGTTCGGGCAGCTCCGCGAGAGCGGGCGGCGGAAGCGCTGATGAGCACAAGTTTGAATCATTTGTAAATGGCCGCTGGATAACAGACGACAGAAAAGTTGAAGCAGAACGGCAAAGAAAGCTTGCGACTATTGTTGACAATTCGAGATATAAGAAATCACACAACGAAACCATTGACTTTGTGAAAAAGCAAGTTGGTGTTGACCTCAACAAATATCGAAGTGGCGATGGTTCTTCTCCGTCTCATACCACATATTGGGACAAGAGCGGCCCGAAAGTTGCTTTTGACCTAAAGGGCATGACTTCGAGTGACCGTACAAAGTTGATGCAGCTGGCACAAAAGCCGTTTGGCGTAACGGTTGAACAGGGCAATGCGTGGATTGGCTACATTTCCAGAAAGAAGAAAAAGTAAATGTGCAAGTACTGTGATACAAGCCAAATGCATGAAGAAAATATTGCTGACAGTGGGGTTGGCGATTTTTTAAGCATTGGTGTTGATAAAGCAAAAAAGTGCTATTTGAAATCGTGGGGAAACGATGAAGCCGTTTGGTATCCGAATTTTTGCCCTGAGTGCGGTCGCATCTTAAAGAAAAAGCGAGAACCGAGGGGCGACGACATCAAATTCACCGACAACACCCCGCAACTGCATGAGGCGTTGGACTCTTGGGCAGAGCGGGTGCTGACCAACTGGGGCATGAAGGTGCAGGACTACGCCCAGCTGCTTGTGCCTACCGGCACGGCAGACAGTACGGGCATTGAGGGCTACGTGGGCGGTGCGCTCAAGCAGAGCCTGACCTACGCCGTAGACCTTGCAAAAAAGACCGTGACCATCGGGTCAAATCTCTTTTACAGCGTGTATGTGGAGCTAGGCACCGGTATTTTTGCAGAGAAGGGCAACGGACGCAAAACACCGTGGGTCTGGAAGGACTTCAACGGCAAGTGGCACTTTACCCGGGGCATGGCCCCACGCCCGTTCCTCCGCCCGGCGGTGGAGGAGCACATTGACGAGCTGCGAGAAATCGCGGTGGAAGAAGGAAACAAGGAGGTATAAGGATGACAGAACTTGAAAACTTGAGCGCACAGCTTGAAGTTGCTGTGAAAATGCAGGAAAACGCAGAAAGACTTTATCATAAGTCTGCCGAAAGAATTGAAGAAATCAAAAAGCAGATGCTTGAGATGAAGGAAAAGAACAAGCCCAAGGCTGCAAAAGTCGAAGAGTTGTTTGCGGCTGGTGTTCAGGCACGCAAAGCGCTTCAGGAGATGTGTGATAACACATACGGCGAGGGCAAAGCCAAAATTTCTGTTTTGGTCTATGTTCCGTCCGAAGCGCAGGACTATCCGACGGACACAGACTGTGAATTTTCGCTCTAAAACTAAATATTCAGCGGTTGGCGCACAGCGTCAGCCGTTTTTTTGTGCCGCTTTAGCTCAGGTTGGCAGAGCGCCGGATTTGTAATCCGGGGGCCGTGGGTTCAAGCCCCACAGGCGGCACCACACCGGCAGCACGTCCGGAAAATAAACCTTATTGCCAAGCATGGCAGCCCGAGCAAGGGCGGAAAGGACTATCACATGGCACTCAAAAGAGCTGACATCCGCACGATTCTGGAGAACCCCGAAACCTCCAACGATGACAAGGCAAAAGCCATTCTGGATGCCCTGCACAAGGAGACGGACGAACTCAAAGACCAGCTGGATGCAGAAAAAACAGCCCGCACACAGGCCGAGAAGGACCGGGATGCAGCCAATGGCGACAAGCAGGCCGCCGAAAAGGCGCTGACCGACTACAAGGCCCAGCAGACCCAGAAGGACACCCGGGCCACGAAAGCAGCGGCATACAAGCAGCTGCTGAAGGACAATGGCGTGCTGGAAAAGCACTTTGACCGCGTTGTAAAAATGACCGGCGCGGACATCGATGCTTTGGAGCTGGACGAGAACGGCAAGGTCAAGGACGCAAAGAAGTTCATGGACAGCCAGAAAGACGTATGGGGCGACTTTGTGGCGACAACCACGACCACCGGCGCAAAGGTGGACACCCCGCCCACCAACACCGGCTCCAAAATGACCAAAGACCAAATTTTTGCAATCAAGGACGCTGACGAACGCCAGGCCGCGATTGCAGCAAATGCCGACCTTTTCACGGGCGGCGGAAAGGAATAACACATGGCAGCAAAAGAAAACCTTATCGTAACTACCGACATTACCATCAACCCCCGAGAAATCGACTTCGTCACCCGCTTCCAGCGCAACTGGCAGCATCTGCGCGACATCATGGGCATCATGCGCCCCATTCGGATGCAGCCCGGCACTACCCTCAAGAGCAAGTACGCCGAGGGTACGCTTCAGATCGGCACTGTTGCTGAGGGCGAGGAAATCCCCTACAGCAAGTTCACCGTCAAAGAAAAGACCTATGCTGACATTACTGTCGAAAAGTTCGCCAAAGCCGTCTCGCTGGAAGCCATCAAGAAGTACGGCTACGATGTCGCCGTTCAGAAGACCGATGACGAGTTCCTGTACCAGCTGACCGCGAACGTCACCGACCGCTTTTACAAGTACCTGAACACCGGCACCCTGAAAGGCACCCCCAAGACCTTCCAGATGGCTCTGGCGATGGCCAAGGGCAGCGTTGAGGACAAGTTCAAGAACATGCACCGCACCGTCACCGGCGTCGTGGGCTTCGCAAACATTCTGGATGTGTACGAGTACCTGGGCGCAGCCAACATCACTGTCCAGAACCAGTTCGGCTTCCAGTACATCAAGGACTTCATGGGCTACAACACCATCTTCCTGCTTTCCAGCGGCGAGATCGCGCGAGGAAAGGTCATCGCAACCCCGGTGGACAACATCGTCCTGTACTATGTTGACCCCGCCGACAGCGACTTTTCCAAGGCCGGTCTGGTCTACACCACCGCGGGCGAGGCAAGCAACCTCATCGGCTTCCACACTCAGGGCAACTACCACACTGCGGTCTCTGAGAGCTTCGCCATCATGGGCATGACCCTGTTCGCTGAGTATCTGGACGGCATTTCTGTCCAGACTATCACCCCGGGCGAGTAATCGCCCCTTTTGAGTAGGAGGCATCCAATGACCGTCCCTGAGCTGTGCGCACTGACGCACAATTTCTTTGACCGGGCAGACGACCCTGTTGCGGTGGAGTTTGCCTTTGAGCCGGATACCGTTCCCGCCGGGGTAGTCCCGGGGCAGTATTTCCTCGTGTGCGGATCCATCTTCAACGATGGCGTACACAAAGCTGGGGACGGTGATTTGGTAGCAGAGACCTTTAACGGCACAGTGCAGCCCATGCGTGTGCCGCCCGCTTTTGCCGCGCTGGCCGAAAAAATCGACGCATACGACAAGGCGCTCCCGTCCGGCGGCGTGTATGTGTCCCAGTCCTTTGCCGGGTGGTCCGGCACAATGGCTACAGGCGCGGACGGGTTGCCCGCCGACGGCAAAACCCGCTATAAATCCGAGATCAATCAGTGGAGGAAGATGTGACATGGTCAACGCGTTCACTGCATCCACCGTGATGCAGAGCTTTACCCAAAAATACCGCTTTCAGACCCGCAGCTATGAGCCGGACGGCGTGGGCGGCTTTGTGTCCGGCTGGCAGGACGGACCCGAGTTTGAGGCTGTGGAGCGCCACGACACCACCGTGGAAGCTCAGGTGGCGGAGCAGGCTGACACCGCCTCCACCTATACTTTGCTTGTCAACACGGGCGTGCCGCTGGCTTTCCCGGACTACGTCAAGCGGGTGAGCGACGGGCAGACCTTTCAGGTGACGAGCGCAGCCGATGAGGGCGGCGCTCCGGAAGAATCCGGCATGGGCCTGCGGGCCGTGAAGTGCAAAAAGGCGGTGCTGCCGTAATGGGGCCGTCTGAGAGCATCAACCGGGCGCTGAACACGTTTTTCAACGGCTTTGGCATCCCCGGCCACCTGGAAGATAACATTCCTCCCGGCGCAGAACTGCCGTATCTGACCTACAAGCCCGCCGTCCCCGGCAGCTGGAACGAGGAAGTGTCGTTCCACGCCCGCTTGTGGTATCCAAGCAGCGCGGGGCGTTTACCCATCTTACAGACCGAAGACAGGATAAGCGCAGCCCTTGCAGATGGTTTGACCATTGAATGCGAGGGCGGCGCTATTCTTTTGCACAAAGGCGTCCCGTGGGCGCAGCCGCTCGACAACCCGCCCGAGGGCTATCTGTGCGAATACCTCAATTTTGAACTCACACGGTTTATACCGTGAGTAAAGGAGCAATATGGCAAGAAAATTTTCCAAAATTTCGCAGGAAGCGTTCAAGTCCATGCAGTTCAATTCCGGAATCGTGGTCAACAAGTTTGACGTGACCGGAACGACCGAAGTGCAGGATGCAGACATTATCACCGCCACCACCGGCGGCATCACCGCGACCTGCAAGGCAAACTTCAGCGATCTGGGCGCGGACGTGGACAACGCCCAGAAGAACACCGCAGAGCTGATGCAGATTGAGGACTACGACTGCACGCTGGCCTTTACGGCCCTGAATGCCACAACGGACGTTATCAAGCTGGCCCTCGGTGCAGCCGATGTGGCAGAAAAGAAGGTCACGCCCCGCATGACACTGGATCCAACCGAAAACACCGGCGATTTTAAGGACATCTGGTGGGTCGGCGACACCATTGACGGCGGCTATGTGGCTGTCCGTCTGATGAACGCACTCTCCACCGGCGGTTTGACCCTGAAGACTACCGACAAAGGCAAGGGCAACATCTCCGTCACTCTGACCGGCTGCCCCCGTCTGGGCAGTGACGTGGTGCCTATGGAGTGGTACTACAGCCCCAAAGCCGCAGCATAAGGAGGTTACAACATGAAAACTTTGAACCAGATGGACGAGACCGAGTTCCTGCGCCGCTGCTGGCTTATCGCTGACGCGGTGTCTGACCTGCTGACCAAGACCAAAGTCATGGAGCTGCGCAAGGTCATGCCGGTTTTCAACGGCAGCGAGACCGAAGAGGAAAAGAAGCAGAAGAGGGAAGAGCAGAGCCGAAAAAACCTCAAGGCAATGGCAAAAAACCTGCTCTTTGAGAACGCTGAGGCTACCGCCAAGCTGCTTCCGCTGCTCTATGAGCCGGACGTGGACAAGGACGGCAAGCCAGAGACCATGACGCCCTTTAAGACCCTGCGCGTTATCACTGCCACCATCGAGGACAAGGACGTGCTGGATTTTTTGTTATCGTTGGTGAAGCTGGGCCAGACGAGTATCGACGCCTGACTTCGCCCATTCGGCTCGATATGCTGCGGCTTATCGGCAAGCCCTACATCATCCAGCACATCATGAACACCCGGCGGCAAGAGGCTATTGCTTTGAGCTACCGAGTATACATGACGGACACGCTGGCAGAATTTGCAGGCGTAGAAGAGCGCTGGGCTGACCGGGTGGCAGGAATCATCGACCCCCGCCCCTCAGAGCCACAGCAAAGCGCCGAAGAAGTGATACAAAGAATCAAAAATGGCTTGAATGGAGGTGAAGAAACCTGAAGCTCTTTGAATTGAGCGCCACCCTCGGGCTGGACGACAGCGCCTACCGGCAGGGCGTGGAAGAGGCGAAGTCTCAGACTAAGGCCGCTGTCTCCACCATGATGAAGGATTATAACCGGCTGTACAGTGAGGTCATTCACCTTACGGCAGCCTACCAGAAATCACGGAAAGAGACCGGGGAAACCTCCAAAGAAACCAAGGAATTTGCCCAGAAGCTGAAAGAAGCTCAGGCCCAACTCAATACCACGGCACAGGGGCTAAGGACTGCTGAAGGGTATATGAACAGCTTTGGGGATGCCACATCGGGGTCCAGCAAGTCTCTGGCCGGTGCTATTGCACAAGGCACGATCATAGCGGGCTTTTTCTCAAAACTCAGCTCTGCCGCTCTTGCCGCTGCGAAAAGCTTCATCCAGAGCGGCATCGAGTACAACGCCCAAATCGAGAGTTACCGCGTGGGTCTGACCAATATGCTGGGCAGCGCAGAGGCCGCGAACGAGGCCATGAAAGCCATTCAGGAGGACGCCGCCCGCACCCCCTTTGATGTGGCGAGCCTGACACAGGCCAACCAGCTGCTTATCAGCGCCGGTGAAAACGCGGGCTACTCCCGCAAGGTCATTATGGCGCTGGGCGATGCTGTTTCGGCTGCAGGCGGTGGAAACGCAGAGCTGTCCCGCATGGCGGCAAACTTGCAGCAGATTGCCAACGTGGGCAAAGCGTCCGCTATCGACATCAAGCAGTTTGCCTATGCTGGCATCAATATCTATCAGGTTTTGGCCGACTACACCGGCAAATCGGTGCAGGATGTCCAGAGCATGACCGTCAGCTACGACCTGCTTTCTGAGGCCCTTATTGCGGCCAGCGAAGAGGGCGGGCGATATTACAACGCCATGGACACCCAAAGCCAGACCATGAATGGCCGGGCATCCACGTTGAAAGATAACGTGAGCCAGTTGGCTGGCCTTATGACCGGCGATTTGTCCAACGGCATCGGCATGGTCATCTCAAATCTTAATGATATGACGGTGGCCGCGCAGGAAGCCTACAAAACCGACGGATGGACGGGCCTTATCGGAGAGATAACCGGACTTTCCGGTGTGATCGACAAGGCAAAGTCCTCGCTTGTGGGCCTGAAAGCTGTTGCCGATTCCTTTAGAAAAGGCGAAATTTCGCTTTTTAGTGGCGACTGGGATGCTGTGTACTGGAATGCATTTAACGCTGACCAGACAACAAAACAGGGGGGAAAGGACTGGGATGAATCTCACGCTGGGATGGTGTGGGACGAGAATGACGGCTGGGTGCCTGCAAAGCCTTCTGGCAAAAGCAAAAGCTCTATTACCGCTTCGCCCACCCCGACCAAAACCAAGACCGAGACTCCAACCCAAAAGCACGTCGCCGCTGATACCAAAAAGCTGGCCGATACCATCAAGGAGACCTCTCAGGAGATACTTGCCGGTACGGGAAACATCGTTGGCAGCATCCAGCGCGTAACAGAGACTGCCGACAACACCTACAACGTCTATGACGGCACTACCAAGCAGCTCAAAGGCACCACCAAAGAGACGGTGCAGACTATCACCGACTCGTGGACTGAGGTAGTGGACGGCGTCGAAAAGACTATTAGAAAGGTCACAAAAAACGTGACCGATGCCGATGGCAAAATCACCACCACGGTCAACCAGACCTGCGACAAGGTGGTTTTGTCCGTCTCTGAGATGCAGTCTCGTATTGACAAAAATCTCAGCGAGGCCAAGACCAAATGGCAAAACGGCATCATGGGGACGCTCCAAAGTGTGCTCACCGACCTCAAAAACGGCAACTGGACGAGCCTTGCCACCGACTTTGCAAAGCTGATTTGGGGCGAGGTCACGCAAGAGCAGCGCAACATCATCTCCAAATGGTTTTCGGACGCCCTCACTGCGATCAACGACAGCTATTCCGGCGGCGGTATGAGCGGCCTGAAAGATACGCTCCACAAGCTGCTCACCGATGGCATTACCTCGGACGCCAACGACGCAAAAGTGGCCGTGCAGGGCCTCTCTCAAGTCATAGACGGGCTGGGCGAGTCCGGCGGCATGGGTGCCAAGCTGGCGGGCATCGCCGGAAACTTTTCTGGCATGGCGGGCGGCATTACAAAAGCTCTCAGCGGCATTGTGGGCTTTATCATCGCAAACCCCGTGGTGGCCGCTATCCTCGGCCTGACAGCCCTTGTGGGCGGCGCGGCGTTTGCCAAGTGGCGCAGCAGCCGCGATAACGACGTCACCAACAACTACAAGAGCCCCTACGGCACAACGCCGGTGTATGACTCTCTGGCGGAGTTTTCTGCCCGCGCCGACCAGCTCAACCGCTACAGCAACGTCACCGCATCGCCGTTTGCTGGCAGTCAGCAGGACACCACCGGCAAGCAGCAGCTTAGCGTATTGCAGCGGATTTCCAACTCGCTGGATGAGCACCTCCCGGCTATCGGCACCGGTACGCTGGTTATCGACGCTAACGGTGTGCAGGCTCTTGCAGGTGCAATGCAGCCGACACTCACCAATGGCATTGATGGAGATTTGGGCATCCGCGCGGCCCGGAAAGCAAGAGGTGGTTAAATGGCAGCTTTACAGGGCGTCCAGCTGGGCGATCATCACACCCTCAAGGACTGGGGGCTTTACATCGTGGTGGGCGGTACGACCGTCGGCCCGGCAGAACCGGACCAGAGCCTACTTATAAAGGTGCCGTTTAGCGACCGCATTTTGGACCTCTCCAAATCCCTGGACGGCAAAGTCCATTACACCCAGCGCAAGATAACTATCACCCTCAAGTGCGTCAAGCCAAAAAAGCTTTGGCCCAGCATCCAGAGCGCCCTCGAAAACGCTTTGCAGGGACAGTGGCTGCGCTGCATCTTTGATGATGACCCGTCGTGGTACTGGGAGGGCTACTGGACAGTGACCCCCCAGAGCCGCGACCGGTGGGAGAATGTCTTTACCATCTCCGGCATCTGCAACCCATACAAAGTCAGCCTCACCGCTGCGGCGGGCGCTGACTGGGAGTGGGACCCCTTTAACTTTGAGACAGACACTATTTATGATACGGCAACGGAGGTAAAAAGTCTGTGAGTTACAAAGTCTATGCAGGTACCCAGACCGCCGTAGGCGTATGGGACACCAAAGCCTGCATCTATGACCCGACTGGCGAAGACCTGCGCACTACGGCTACGCTGCTCATCTCCCCGACTCTCACCCGTGAGGCCGGTAAGGCTGGCAGTTTTGAGTTTACGCTCCCGCTGGGCAATGTTGCCCACTCGGCGCTACAAAAGCTCAAGACCATTGTGGAGGTAGAGCAGGACGGTACGCCCATCTGGCACGGGCGGGTCATGAGCCACGACATGGATTTTTATCTGAGACAAAAAGTGTACTGCGAGGGTGAGCTCGCATATCTCAATGATACCGCGCTCACCCCTTATCGGTACCCAAATATCAGCATCCGGGAATTTTTGGAAAATGTCATCCGCAATCACAACAGCCAGACTGACAAATATAAAGCCTTTACGGTGGGCGATGTCACTGTTTTTGCAGATGGCCCACAGGAGTCTTTCCAGACGGTCTACATGAGCGGTTGCAAAGTGGATTCCGAGAAAGACGACGACGGCAGTAATGATTATTATCTTGTGGATGCTGATAAAAGGTGGATATGCGATATATTAAACTACACCGTTTCAGCCGGGGAGTATATTAACAGAGGTAATGCGATACGCGTTGTCTCTGAGTATGAAGGCCAAGGCGGCAAGTCATTTACGGTGGAGCGAAACATAGCCTACAAAAACGGCAGCTTTTACGCTGTGACCGTGACGGCTCATGACTCTAAGTACATTTACGAGCTCGGCACCACCCCGCTGACAAACTGGCGGCTGGGCGATGACGGAGCGATTCAGCGCGGCAATTCCAGCACAGGAAGCTGGTCGACCTGCACGGGCTACTATCTGCACGACTTTGACACCTCCATGTTCTTCCGCTGGATTTTCAAGTCTGCC
>OLPI01003592.1_pt1 | contig 10863 bp, 7 predicted proteins | sample 1672361 | NCBI WGS metagenome assembly OLPI01 (sample SAMEA3136675, study PRJEB25190) | human gut metagenome
GTGCTTGCGGCAAAGGCTCCCCGGATCGCCCGATGGGTGCCGGGATTCGTTATCCGCTGGCTCAAGCGCACGATCCATCAGGACGAAATCAACTATATTCTGGATGAGTATTCCGCGCTTCCTCCTCAGCAGTTTATCCAGGCTTGTTTTAAGTTCTGGGGAGTGACCTATTCGGTCGAAGGGCTCGAAAATCTCGATCCGAAGGGACGGTATCTCTTTGCGTCGAACCATCCTTTCGGGGGAATGGACGGTATGATGCTGGCCGACGAGCTGGTCGGATATTTCGGCGATGCGCGGGTGATCGTGAACGATTTGCTGATGCACGTCGAGCCGCTGCGACCGCTCTGGATTCCGGTGAACAAGCACGGTTCGCAATGCGGGGAATACCTGCGCAGGTTCGACGAAGCTTTCGCAAGCGACTGTCCGATTCTGACCTTCCCGGCCGGGCTTTGTTCGCGCCGTCGGCAGGGGGTGGTGTCCGATTTGCCGTGGCGTTCGAATTTCGTCAAGCGGGCGGCGGCGTCCGGGCGCCGGATCGTGCCGGTTTTCGTCGAGGGCGAACTATCCGATTTCTTTTACCGCCTTTCCAATTTTCGGACGAAGATAGGTATCCGGTTCAATATCGAGATGCTCTATCTGCCCGACGAGATGTTTTCGCAGAAGGGAAAACATTTCCGGATACTGGTCGGGGAGCCTGTTTCGACGGACGAGCTGGTCGAATGCGGATCGTGGCAGCAGCGGGCGGATTACGTACGCGAAAAGGCGTATTCTTTGGAAAAAAAGTTGCGTGCCGAAGCAAAACACGGATAAATTGTTTAGTTTTGCTCTAAATTTAACAGCATGGAACCCATCATAGAGCCTGTAAGCCGAAGTCTGTTGCTCGCGGAATTGACCCCTGAACGCAAGGTCCGAAATACGAACAAGGCTTCGAATGAAATCTATATTTTCGATGCCGCCGAATGCCCGTCCCTGCTGCGGGAGATCGGACGCCTGCGGGAGGTCGCCTTCCGGTCGGCGGGGGGCGGAACGGGGCTCGCCGTGGATATAGACGAGGAGGATCTCGCCAGCGACGGTTATTACCAGTTGATCGTCTGGGACCCTGCGGAGCAGGAGATCGTGGGCGGTTATCGCTTTATCGTCTGCACGTCGGAAAATCCCCGGCATCTTTCCACTGAACATTATTTCACCTTCAGCGACAAATTCCGCAAGGAATACCTGCCCTATACCATCGAACTGGGGCGTTCGTTCGTACAGCCTTCCTATCAGTCGCGCGGCAATTCGAAGAGTATCTATGCGCTGGACAACCTCTGGGACGGTTTGGGGGCGCTTGTGGTGCTGAATCCCAAGGTGAAATACCTTTTCGGCAAGGTGACGATGTACGCTTCGTACAAGGCTATGGCACGCAATGCCCTGATCTGGTTCCTGCGCCGTTATTTTCCCGATCCCGATCATCTGGTGGCGGGTAAAAATCCCGTGCAGCTCGATTTGGACGATCCCTATTACGAGCATTTTTTCACGGGCAAGACCTATGAGGAGAATTACCGTATCCTGATCCAGCGCATCCGCGAGTTCAACGAGAACATTCCTCCGCTGATCAATGCCTATATGAATCTCTCGCCTACGATGCGGGTGTTCGATACGGTAATCAACACCGATTTCGGCGGTGTGGAGGAGACGGGTATTCTGCTGACCATTCCGGACATTTATCCCGAGAAAAAACAGCGTTATATGCGTTGGCAGGGGTGGCGTGAAAACCTCAAGCAGCGCCGGGAACATTTCCGCCTCCGCCTGCAGGAGCATCTCTCGCGTATCGGGAAAAGATGGGAAGTGTAGTCGAGCCGGATTTTCCCGGGTCGGATGTCTTATTTTGATAAAATTACGCCTTTTCGGTGTAATTTTTTTGTTTATGGATGCGGAATTTCTCGAAAAATTGTAATTTTATAGAGAAAAGAGAAGTTTGTATGCGTACAAGATTGGTAGTGTCTTTTTTTATCTGTTTTTTGCTGCAGGCATGCTCCGGAGCTTCGACGACGAAGACGAATGGAGTGTCGAACACATCGGGAAACGATCAGGCCGGATGTATCGCCTTGGATACGATCGGCATCGATGGTGCGGTCAAGAAGTTCGTATGGAACGAAGAGGATGGAATCGGCTTCTTAATTCAGGATAATAGCTATTTGGACTTTATTAAATCGTCTTTCACATCGAGGCCGGTGTTTGCTATGCAGGCTGCTGACGGTCGAATAACCTATTCGACGGAGGATTTGATGAAAGAGATGTGGCCGAAAGAGCGGATCGAGGATCCTGTTTCGGTCGTAGCTTGGCGACCGTATGGATTTGCGTTACAAGAGGACGGGAGTTTTTTTCTTCCGGTCGGTGTGGCGCAGTATGATGAGAAGGGGTGCCGGAGCGTGCCTATGCTCGGCCGGTACCGGGGAAATCTGGCTGAAATGACACTCGATTTCGAAAATATGTTCTCCGCTGTGGAGTTGCGATTGAGGAAAGACAGCTTCGCTCTCGAACCGATTAAGGTGAAACAAGTTATTTTGCAGGGAAACGACGGTGAAATTCTGGCAGGATCGATCAAGGTGGTAGCCAGTAGGCAGGAGCTGCCCGACAGTGTGTGCGAAGAGAGGAAAGTCAGTCCTTGCGTCGTATTGGATTGCGGATCGGGGGTGGAGCTGACGGAAGAATCGACCTCTTTTTATCTGCCTGTACTGCCTGTGGAGTTTCGCCGAGGGTATTCGTTAACGGTCGTGACGGATCGTGACAGCGGGAATATGTTCAGGATTCAATGCGGTGGCAAATTCCCCGTAAGATTGAAAAAAGGTCGGATATACCGTGCGGCGGATACGATTGTTCGCCCGGCGTATCTGCAATACATGATTCCCGATCCCAATTTCCGGGCTTATCTTTTGGAACAGGGGTATATCGAAGAGATCGGCGAAAACGGGAGCCGGGTCGTAGTAACACCTGCCGGTCGGGCTGCGACGAAGATAGATTGTTCGAGGCGGGGTATCGCTTCCTTAGCAGGAATCGAGTATTTCCCGCTGTTGGAGGAGTTGAATTGCTGTATGAATATGATATCGACGTTGGATTTGACGCAGAATCCTCGTTTGGTAAAGTTGGATTGTTCGGGAAATTGTCTTAAATCCTTGGATGTAAGCCATAATTCGGTGCTAATGGAGTTACGGTGCATGTTGAATGAGCTGGTGGCATTGGAAACGGATCGGAATCCGAAGCTGACTGTTTTGCATTGTGCATTTAATCGCTCGTTGAAAGCGTTGGATGTGACTGGTAATCCCCTGTTGAAAGAGTTGGTGTGCACGGAAAACAGTCTGTCGAGTTTGGATGTGTCGCATAATTTGGAACTGAAAAAACTTATGTGCGGAAATGGTTTTGTCAAAAAGAACCGTTTGGAAACCCTGGATGTTAGTAAAAATACCAAACTCGACACGTTGGAATGCTCGGGCTGTTGGCTGAAAACCTTGGATGTCAGTCGGAACCGGGATTTGATATATTTGAATTGCAGTAGAAATGAATTGGAGCGTCTGAATCTCGGCGCTGTTCCGAATTTGAAGGAATTGGATTGTCCCATGAATAAATTGAGCCGACTGGACGTATCTCGTTGCAAGGCTCTGACATGGATTTCGTGCGACAGGAACTCGCTCTCCTCGTTAGATGTATCCCACAACCGGTCGTTAAATTGGCTGTCGTGTGGTGAAAATTTGCTTACTACGTTGGATGTGTCGCATAATTCGGTGTTGGAAACGTTGTGGTGTAATGACAACCAATTGACTACGTTGGATCTTTCGGGAAATCCGATTTTGAGAAAGCTGTATTGTTGCAATAACCGGTTGTCCTCTTTGGACTTGAGTAAAAATAAATTCTTGGAACCGAGGAATGTGTCCGATCACGGGAACTGTTTCCCGGAGGAAGAGGGTTCGATTGTGGTTAATTCCTGCTGTTTCTGAAAAATGAAAAAGGGGCTGTCTAACAGTTTTAGACAGCCCCTTTCGTTGCTTTTTGGTTTTACCGCGACGCGGCGATATTCGAGCTGTGCATGCCCCGGGAATCGCGGGCCCAGTCGTCCCTGGCGCGGAGTACCTGTTCGATGATGTCGCGCACGCAGCCGTGCCCGCCCGCGAACTCCGAAACGTAGCGCGAGGCTTCGATCACCTCGGATGCCGCATCCGAGGGACAGACGGGGATTCCGACTGCCTTCATACACTCCAGGTCCGGGATGTCGTCGCCCATGTAGATGACGTTCGCCGGATCGAGTCCGTGGCGTGCGAAGAAATCCTGCATGGCCGATATTTTGTCCATGCAGTCCAGGTAAACATCTGTGATTCCCAGCATTTTGAGCCGGTGGTCGAGCGTTGCGCCCCGTCCGCCCGTGATGATGCACACTTTGTAGCCCATACGGAGCGCATAGGCGATGGCATAGCCGTCCTTGGCATAGTATTTTCGGATGAAATCCCCATCGACCAGGGGCATGATTCCCCCGTCGGTCATTACGCCGTCCACGTCGAAAATGAACGCTTCGGTCTTTACGATGTCTTCTTTGAAGTTTCCCATATATCTTGACTTAATGATTCATAAATTCGTAACAGTCGCGGATCGTGAGCGAGTGCGGCTTCGTGCCGCCGCAACGTCGGCAGGTCGCCGCGTACGGCAGGCCCGGTCTGCACCCGATGCGGATCGCCCGAATCGACGGCTTTGGCTGCGGTTTCGGCGATCAGGGGTTTCAGTACGTCGAAGGGCAGTTCGGTCCCGTGCAAAATCTCGCCTCCCAATGCGTAGAGGTGATTGACGAAATTGCAGGCGAAAACCGCGGCCAGGTGAAGGCGTACGCGACGGTCGGAGTCGGCACGATATACCGTGCGGCTCAGATTGCGGGCGAACGCTTCGAGCTCCGAGGTGAAGGAGTCGTCGTTTCCTTCGACGAAAAGAGGTATTTTGGCAAAATCCACGCTGCGGCCTTGGGTAAAGGTTTGCAGGGGATAGAGAACGCCCCGACGGTCGAAGCGTGCGGGAAGAGCCTCTATTCCGATGCCTCCGGCCGTATGTACCACAGCGGCTTCGGCGGGTATGGGCAGGCTTTCGGCCAGCGTGGTGATCGCCGCATCGCTGACGGCCAGGATGTAGAGGTCTGCGGCGGCCAGCTCGCGCGGATCGGAGCTCCACGCGGTGCCGTTTTCGAGGGCGAGTGCTGTACCTCGTTTCGCGTTGCGGGCGAAGATCTGGAGCAATGTTGCTCCTTCCGTGCGGCTTATCGCGCGGGCGAGCGCTTCGGCCAGGTTGCCGCTGCCTATGAGGACGATATTTTTCATCTTTCCGAGTGTTTCGATTCGGGCTGCGGCCCGGAAGCCGGTTTGCGGGCGGCGTTCACTGCGTCGTCCAGGTCGATGAGCCGAAGCCGGTCGCCCGCTGTACGGCAGGCCGTCTGAAGCTCGTCGAGCGCGCGGTCTATTCGGCGCGTTTCTTCGGTCGCGGCGAAGTAGAGGCGTGTCGAACTGTAATTGTCGATGGTTCTGAAAATGTTGTAGAGCGTCATTTCGTGGATGTCCCGTCCGGGGGCGAAAGCCACTTCGCGGTCGTCGTCCGGATTCCGGATTTCGATCAGCAGGCCCGTGCGCACGAGCTGGTGCAGGACATCGTTCACGATGCGGGTGGGCAGCGAGAGTCGGCGGCGGAGTTCATCGACCGGGAGCGCCCCTTCGTTTTCCCGAAAGCGGTGTACGACCTGGAGCATGACGGCCAGGATGATCCGGCGTCGTCGGTCGTTGCTGATGCCGAGCGATTCGCGCTCTTCGGCGAAACGGTCGATATTCTGGTAGGCGAACGAGAGTTCGCCGCCGAAGAGCAGGATTTCCCACGAGATTTGCAGCCATAACAGGAAGAGCGGCAGGGCTGCGAAACTGCCGTAAATCGCGTTGTAGGAGGTCATCCATCCTTGCAGATAGAGGTAGCCCCACTGAAAGAGCATGAAGACCGTTCCTGCGACGATACCCGCCATGAAAGCGCTGCGCCACAAGACTTTCGTATTGGGCACGACGGCATAGATCAGGGTGAAGCTGCCCCAGATGATGACCAGGGCCGAAAGTTTCGAAAGAAGGATGCCGAGGAACGTATTCCCCGCGTCGAAGAACCGGAGCAGATAACCTCCCATCGTGCTGGCCACGAGCCAGAGGATCGGGGCGACCATCGCGATGACGATGTAGTTGAGGTATTGGCGGGCGATATTGCGCGAGGACTGAACCTCCCAGATGTTGTTGAAAGCGCTCTCCACCGACCCGAAAACCCGGATGACGGCCCAGAAAAGGGTTACGACGCTGACCAGGGCGATAAGCCCGCCCTGCGTATTGGCGAGGGCTTTGCGGGCGAATTCCACCATGTAGTCCAATACTTCGACGTTTTGCGGGAAAAGGGCGTAGAGATCGTCGATCAGGCCGTCCAGAAGCCCGAATCCCTTGACTACGGCGAATACCAGCGCCAGGATCGGGACGATCGAGATGAGCGTATAGAACGTCAGGGCGGCGCTGCGCACGATCGTATCGTGGGCGATCAGGCCGCGTGCCGTGTAGAACAGCAGCTTGTACTGTCTGACGGCCCACCGGACGCGGGGATTGCGGTAGGAGTTTGCGTTGCGCCGCAGGATCGTGTCCGTGAAGTAGGTGAAGACGTTCTTGACTTTCATTTCGGGACGTTTCTCAAAGGTAGCTATTTTAGACGGATTGTCCAATAATCCTGCCCGAGTTTCGTGAAGGCGATCCGTCGCTCGCCGCCTTCGCGTATGCCGAGCCGTGCGGCGATTTCAGCCGCCGTGAGCGGGAAATCCTGTTTCAGAATCGTCAGCCGGCTGCCGGAAAGCTCCCGTTTCAGTTGCTTGGGGTTGTAGGGCTCGATCCGTTCGATCTCCAGCCAGCGGCCCAATGTGTCTTCGGACTTTTCCGCTGCGAATCCGTAACCGTTCGGGCTCCAGATGTCGGCGTGGCCTTGCAGGTAGGTCGGCGTCAGCCGGGCTTTTTGAAGCGCTACGTCGGGGATCAGCAGCCAGCGGTAAGCGGCCGGATCGAAGGGCTTGTCGCAGGGAGTTGCACGGGCTTCGGCCGGCGTGCAGGAAAATTCTCCCAGTTCGAGCGCAACGGCCGTCAGCAGGGGGCCGGTTCCGTCGGTATAGACGACGACTTCCTTGCATTCGTCGTGCAGGGACACCACTTCCGTGCGGCAGGGACCGAAGAGCCGGAATGTTTCGCCGACGTCGAACAGCGGGGAGTTCTTGACGCAGAGGTTCGGGGCGATGCGACGGAGTTCCGGTAGCAGCTTCGGTATGTCGGGCGAACAATCCTCCAGCCGCACCAGCTTGCGCCCTCCGGCGCTGCGACGGTCGGGGTCGGCGTAGACCGGGATCATCTCCTCCGGCTCATTGTACACCAGCACAAGCCCCTCCCGCTGGATGCGGGCCTCGCAGAAGAGCACCGCGTCGGTCAGCTCCGCCACGAGGTCGAGGGGGCGGCAGGTCATCTTGAGACGTCCGTTCTGCAAGCGGCTGAAATCCAGCAGCTCTTCCACCATGTTGTAGAGGCGGGCCGTCTCGTTGTTGATGATCTCGAGGCCCTTGCGGTAGTTCTCGTCCGAGGGGTCGTCCAGCGTGCGCAGGGTCTCCACCCAGCCTCGGATGGAGGTGAGCGGGGTGCGCAGCTCATGGGAGACAGAGCTGATGAACTCATTCTTCATCTTTTCTGTCTCCTCGAGACCCTCAGCCATCCGGTTGATAGTGCCCCGCAGACGGTCTACCTCGTCCCGCTCGTCGCCGGTGACGGGCAGACGGACGTCCAGCTCGCCCCGGGCGATGCTGGCGGCAGTGCGCTCCACCTGCCCCAGCGGCACCACGATGCTCCGCACAAAATAGAGTCCCGACATGATGGTAAAGGCCAGCACCGCCGTGCCCATGATGAGGGCCACCACCGCCGTCCGCTTGAGCTGCTGCCCCACCAGCGTCAGGCTGGTGACGAGGCGCATCGCGGCCACATCCTCGGCGGCATAGGGCACGAGGCAGCAGGCCGCCATGACCATCTCGCCGCTCTGGGTGCGGTAGATGGCGACGCCCTGCCCGTCCATAGCCTCCTGCGCCTGTTCAAAGTCGGTGCTGGTCACGATGCCCTCCGCGTCGGTGCCGCTGGACGAGGCGATCACGCCGCCGTAGCTGTCCAGCAGCATGAACTCGTATTTGTCCTTGTCGGAGAACTGCTCCACCATCCGGCGCAGCGCCACGCTGCGGCTGGCGGCGGTCTTCTGGCTCGTCTCGCCGGTGTACATCTTGAGCTGGCCGGTGATGGACGAAAAGCGGCGGTACATGGTCTGCTGGACGCCGTTGTAGTAGCTGCGGGTGGTGCTGTAGAGGAACATGACCTCCACCAGCAGCACCAGCAGCACCGTAATGAGCAGACTGCCCCGCAGCCATCTCCGGGTAATGCCGCTTCGCATGGCGTTTTCTCCCTTTCCGTCCTTACTCCTCCCACCGATACCCATATCCCCACACCGTGAGGATATGGGCCGGGTGGCTGGGTTCATCCTCCACCTTCATCCGCAGACGGCGGATGTTCACGTCCACGATCTTGACGTCACCGAAGTAGTTCTCGCCCCAGACCCCTTTCAGGATGCGCTCCCGCACCAGCGCAACGCCGGGGTTGCGGAAGAACAGCTCCATGATCTGGAACTCCACCTGCGTCAGCTCGATGGGCTTGCCCGCCTTGAGCAGGACGCGGCGGTTCTCGTCCAGCACAAAGCTGCCGCTTACCAGCGAGACCGGGGCCTGCTCCCCCGCCGCCGTGCTGGCCGAACGGCCTACGCGGCGGCAGAGGGCCTCCACCCGGGCCAGCAGCTCGCTGACGCTGAAGGGCTTGGTCATATAGTCGTCGGCGCCGATGGACAGGCCGCGGATCTTGTCCTGCTCCTGCCCCTTGGCGCTCAGGATGATGATGCCGATCTTCTGGTCGGTGCGGCGGATGGTCTCGCAGAGCGAGAAGCCGTTCATGCCCGGCAGCATCACGTCCAGAATGGCCGCATCGCAGCCCGGGCGCTGCTCCAACAGCGGCAGAGCCGCTTCGGCGCTGTCCGCCTCCACAGCCTCCATCCCGGCCAGCCGCAGGTTCAGCGCGATCATCTCCCGGATGCTGGCTTCATCCTCTACTACCAGAACCTTGACCATTTATCGTTCCTCCGTTTCTCGCCTGCTTGCCCTGTGCGCAAGACCCGGCATTTTACGAAAAATCATTTTTACTCCGTCAGCTTAGATCTGCCCGGCCTGAGAGGGCTAATTCAGTCGATACAGCGACCGGGAGAGCCGGTAATCCGGGTCCTCGATGGTCACATCCGGGCCGAGCTTTGCCTGCATCTGGCGGGACGCCACCACGCCGAGGCGGACCCAGCCCACCGCGCTCTCGCTGGAAGAGGCCATCCGGATGGTCAGCACCAGCTTATTCTCGTCCACTGTCCGCAGCTCCACGGCACCTTCCACCTCCGCGCTGTCGGTCAGCATCAGGTTGCCCTCCCACTCGATGGGCAGGGCGATATAGCAGCCCGTCTCCTCGTCCAGAAGGCCGAAGCTCTTCTCCGGCGCGGCGGCAGTGTAATCCATCCAGACGATGAAGTCCATCCGTCGGCTCTGGCTCATGTTCAGCAGGCCTGCCTCGTCGGGCTGGGTGGGGATCTCCACCGTGCCGTCGCCGTCCAGATCCCGGCTCACGAGGTTGGGTACGTTGCGCAGGGAGGCGTTGTACAGCTCCTCGCTGCTGATCTGAGATGCAGGCACCATCTGCTGGCTCTCCTCATCGAACCGCAGCAGCACCGAGGCCAGATTGTTGCCCGAGATGCCCGTCCAGCCGTCCAGCACCAGATAGTGCCTGCCGTCCGCACCGAGTCCTGCCGCCACCGAGGCGCAGCCCGAGAATTTATCCCCCGACAGCGCCATCACGGCCACCTGCTGGAAACGTCCGTCCTTGTCCACGGTCAGCAGCTCGATCTGGACGCCGCTGCCCTCCTGCGTGGACATCAGGATCAGGTCTTCGTTGCCGCCGCCGGTGATGTCCTCCACAAGGTACTGCTCATAGGCCTGCTCGAGGATGGCCGACACCTCGCCGTTCTCGTAGGAATAGACCGCCAGATAACGATCCTCCTGCGAAGCCGTATAACCCACCACCAGCTGGGCCGTGCCGCCCGCCTGAAGCTGCGCCAGCCGGACATTGTCCACCGTGTCGGCGAGGCCCTCTACCGTCTGGCTCACCTGCCAGCCGCCCTCGCTGTTCTTGCGCAGAAAGGCGACGCATACATTGGAGGTGAGGGCCGTGGTATAGAACACCGCCGCATCCTGCTGGCCGTCGCCGTCAAAATCCTGTAGGACGAAGGGGGAAAGCAGGTCGCCCTGCATCGGGTATTTCAGCTGGGCGCTCTCCCCCAGCCAGTCGTTCAGGGCCGCTTGCAGCGCACCGTAATCGCCCGCAAGGCGGGGCGCGCGCAGCAGCTCCTCCACCTGTATCGTCTCCTGCATGGGGAAGCTGCACCCGGTCAGCAGCAGGCAGAGCGCCAGCGTCAGCGCCACAGCCCGCAGCCATCCTCTGATTTTCAACATATCCCCTCCTGCCTGTGGAAATCTGCATACCATAACAGTATCAGTATATCACGCAAGGGGGACGATGCCAAGCGGCGAAAACAGAAAAAAGCCCTCTCCCGGACGGGAAAGGGCTTTTTGATACTGATCTTATTCAGTCAGAGAAGCTTAGACAAGCTCCAGAACTGCCATCTCAGCAGCGTCGCCGCGGCGAGCGCCGATCTTGATGATGCGGGTGTAGCCGCCGTTGC
>OLPI01003597.1_pt1 | contig 10848 bp, 9 predicted proteins | sample 1672361 | NCBI WGS metagenome assembly OLPI01 (sample SAMEA3136675, study PRJEB25190) | human gut metagenome
CACACCAGCAGAGTCATAGCCACGGTATTCCAGTTTGGTCAATCCGTTGATGAGGACATCCGTACAATTCCGGCTGCCTACATAACCTACGATTCCGCACATAATAAAAGTGCCTCCCTTTTTGGTTTGATATGAATCATTATAACACGTTGTCTTTAGAAATGCAAGAAAAACGGGGGTGCTTTTCATCTCTTTTTCACAAAAAGGCAGAGATTCCATGCGAAATTTGGCAGCACATTTTTGAATTTGCAGCCCGTTTCGCAAAAAAAGACCGCTGCGAGCCGGCGGCAGTCCTTTTTGTCATTGGTTGTAACATTATGTGGAAATCGTAATTTGCACCAGAATCAATCGGGCATCCTGCTGCCGCAGGGCAATCCAAGTGCCCCGAACCTGCAGCAGCATCGGGCAGCGTTTCGGATTCCGCAGGCATTGGATGTTTGTTCCGGGGACAAGACCGAGGTCTTGCAGCCGCCGCTTCATTGCAGGTGCGGTGTGCAGGGCGTATAAGGTGCAAGTTGTTCCAGCTCGCAGGCGATGCAGCGGAATGGGAATCGGCCAGCATTCTTCCATTACAGTCGCCTCCTTTTTCTTCTTATTCTATGCAAACAGGGCGGAAAACGTGAAGAAGTTCGCCGACAGTTTGACAATGGCTTTTTGATTTGACGAAACCGCAGAACTATGCTATAATGAAAACAATTTTGAATGTTTTTAGGGAGGTGTACCGTTTTGACGGTCACATTAATTTCACACACTCCGCAGCCGGAGCAAATCATTGCAGCCGCTGCAAAATTATGTTATTCCGATACGACCGTAGAGGACTTGATGGACGGGCTTTCTGCGGAGCAGGCAGAAAAGTTTGTTGGCATGTTGGAAACTATGGGACATGAAAGCCCCGTGGAACATGTTACCTTTACATTTGGCATTGCTGGCGTTTCCCGTTCGCTGCTGGCACAGATTACCCGTCACCGGATTGCATCATTTTCCGTACAGAGTCAACGCTATGTGCGGAAGAATCAGTTCACCTATGTGACACCGCCGGCAATTGCAGCCGATGAAGCAGCCGCTGCCCTGTATCATCAGACGATGGAACAGACTGTGCAGGCTTACAATGCACTGGCAGACCGCTTGCAGGCAACCTATTATCCGCAGTTTTTAGCGGAGGGTTGCACCGAAAAGGCAGCTCGTTCCAAGGCAGAAAAGAAAGCAATTGAAGACGCTCGTTATGTCCTGCCGAACGCCTGTGAAACAAAAATGATGGTGACGATGAATGTTCGCAGCCTGCGGCACTTTTTCCAGTTACGCTGCTGCAATCGGGCACAGTGGGAAATTCGGGATTTGGCAACGCAGATGCTGAAACTTTGCTGCGAAGCAGCTCCGGCATTGTTCCGTCATGCAGGTCCGGCTTGCTGTCAGGGCGGATGTCCAGAGGGAAAGATGACCTGTGGACAGATGGCAGCCGTTCGGGAACGGTTCGCAGCATTGCACGCTGCACCGTCCACCGCAGAAACGAGGTGAGCGGATGCCAAACGGAAAATTATTGGTCTTAGATGGATTGGACGGCAGCGGAAAGTCCACACAGTTTGAATTACTGCAAACAGCACTGCAAAAGCAGGGCGTTTCGATTCAGGCGGTGAGCTTTCCGGATTACAACAGCCCTTCGGCTGCCTTGGTGAAGATGTATTTAAACGGCGAACTTTCCAATACGCCGGATGGCGTGAATGCCTATGCAGCATCCAGTTTTTATGCGGTTGACCGCTATGCAAATTATCATCTGCACTGGGAGCAGGCATACCACAACGGAACTTGTATTTTAGCGAGCCGTTATACCACTTCCAATGCCATCTATCAGATGGGCAAGCTGCCAAAGAGCGAATGGGACAACTATTTGCAGTGGCTGGCAGAATATGAATATGGACGGCTGGAGCTGCCAGAACCGGATACCGTGATTTATTTGGATATGCCGGTATCGGTACAGCAAGCATTGCTCTCCAAACGCTACGGCGGCGATGCCGGAAAGAAAGATTTGCACGAAGCAGACATTGCCTTTCAGTTGCAGTGCCAGCAGGCGGCTTATTACGCAGCGGAGAAGCTGGGCTGGAAAGTACTGCCGTGCAGCCAGAACGGCGAACCGCTGCCCGTGGAAACCATTCATCAGGAACTGTTCCGCCATGTACAGACCAGTTGGGGGTTATAAAAAAACATGCTGACGTTTCGCACGATTTCCATTTCTGATCGGGAATGGATTCAAAAAGCCTTGCAGCAGTCCCAATATCAGGGCTGTGAATACAGCTTTGCCAATAACCTTGCGTGGTATCGGGGAAGCGATTCGAGAATTGCTTCGTTTCAGGGCTTTTATATCATTGCGGCATTTGATACGCCGGACGGGATTCCGGATGTCACCGTTCCGAGCGGAAGCGGTGATTGGGATGCCCTGCTGCGGGAGTTGGTGGAAACGCTCTGTCCGAACGGCGAACCGTTGCGGTTTACGGGCGTGACCCGAGAAATGGCAGCGTTTTTGCAGCAGCGGTTTCCGGATGCGGTCTGGCAGCCTGACCCAGCGGCGTATGATTATATCTATCGAACAGAAGATTTGATTACGTTAAAAGGCAAACGCTACCACAAGAAACGCAATCACTTGCATCAATTTCAAGAGCGGTACAACTGGACGTTTGCACCGCTGACAGCAGCGGATCAAGATGCCTGCATTGCATTCAGTGCTGCCCTATACAATGAAAAAAAGGGATACGATGACCGTTCCAGCATTGTGGAACAGTTTGCGATTCATACCTTTTTTACGCACTGGGACACGCTGGGGCTTTGCGGCGGAGTGTTGCGAGTAGATGGAAAATTAGTAGGTTTTTCGATTGGCGAACCGCTGAACCGAGATACTTTTGTGACACACATTGAAAAGGCAGACATTGCCTATCAGGGTTCATATACCGCTTTGACACAGGCATTTACAGCACAGTTTGCAAAGGATTATCGCTATATCAATCGGGAGGAAGATTTGGGCATTGCCGGTTTACGGCAGGCGAAAGCGTCTTATTATCCGGTGTATTTGCTGGAGAAAGGCGATTTGGTTATTCCAGCATCCATGCGATAATTTCCGCAATTACAAATGGTGGAGGCGACGAGCGTCGAACTCGCACCAAAATGAACTGGAAAGAGAAAGGAACATTTTTTATGATTTATGTATTTTTAGCAGATGGATTTGAAGAAACGGAAGCAATCGCACCGATTGATATGCTTCGCCGTGCAAAAAAAGAAGTGGTAACCGTTGGCGTAACGGGAAAAGTTGTCACCAGTTCCCACGGTGTACCAGTAACGGCAGACATCACACAGGATGAAATCCAGCTGAATGACCAGCTGGAAATGATTGTGCTGCCGGGCGGAATGCCGGGCACATTGAACGAAGAAGCTTCCGAACAGGTACAGGCTGCCATCACCTATTGTGCAGAGCAGAACCGCTATTTGACTGCTATTTGTGCAGCTCCGTCTATTCTGGGACATCGGGGACTGTTGAACGGCAAGCATGCTGTCTGCTATCCGGGCTTTGAATCCGCTCTGACGGGTGCAGAAGTTGGAACAGAAGGCGTTGTACAGGATGGAAATATCATCACCGCCAGAGGTGCAGGTGTTGCCATTGATTTTGGTTTGGCATTGGTTGCAGCTCTCTGCGGTGCAGAAAAAAGTGCAGAGATTCGGAAGGGAATTGTATATGCCTGAACAACAGACAAAAAAAGAACAACTCCGCCAGTATTACCGCACGCTTCGCAAAGAACGCACGGCTCAGGAGAAACAACGGCTTGACCTTGCCATGCAGGAGCGGTTCTGTGCATCTGCCTGCTATCGGAACAGCAACGTGCTGTTGCTCTATGCAGCAACCATTGCAGAACCGGAAACCGAATGGATTTTATCACAGGCGTTACAGGATGAAAAGATTGTAGGATTGCCGAAATGCCTGCCGGAACGGCAGATGGTGTTCTGTCAGGTGACGAATTCCCAGCAGCTGCATCGGGGTGCATACGGCATTTTAGAGCCGGATGCAGCTTGCCCGACCCTCGAGCCGCTGCCGGAAACAGGCTGTGTTTGTTTAGTTCCGGGGCTGGCATTTGATCGGGCAGGGTATCGGCTGGGCTATGGCGGTGGCTATTATGACCGATTTTTGCAGCAGCATCCGCAGTTGATTCGGGTCGGTTATTGCCCGTCGATGCACGTTGCAGAAACTTTACCGAGAGAAGAAACTGATTGCCCCGTGCAATATTTAATTACAGAACAGACAGAGGAGGAATTGTATGGATCAGGAACATAAGACCGACTCGCAGGAACGAGATGCCCTTTTGCGGGAGATTCTCGATGATACCAGCCCGAACCGTCCGGCTGCGAAACCACCGCAGCGTCCGCCTGTTTCTCATGCAGCGGAAGAAGAACCCGTTCCAGTGGTTTCTCACGCTGCGGAAAACAGTGCACCGGTTTCCCACGCAGCACCTACACCCACTCCAGAGCCAGCAGCACCACCGGTTGACCCACGGGATGCCGACCTGCCAGAACCCGACTGGAACATTGGCAGCACACAGGCATTTCAGACCAACACAGGCGGAAAACATGCTGCTCCGGTAAAGACGTATTCTGCTGCGGAAACGGCACAGCTCTATGAAGATTTAGACGGCATCAGCCAGCAAGAGCCAGCACCTGTTCCGCCACAGCAGCAGAAGAAAAAGAAGAAAAAGAAAAAACGGCGGAAGGGCAGAGTGCTGTCCGCATTGATTATTACGTTTGCAGTCATTGCGGTTTCCGTTGTGGTTTCCGCTTTGACCATGACATTTGGTCGGGACTTGCTTGGCATTAATAACGATACGAAAACTCGTATTGTAAACATTCCGTCCGGTTCGAATACAAGTGAAATTGCCGACATTCTGAAAGAAGCTGGCATCATCAGCCATCCGAAAGTGTTTACGTTCTTTGCAGGAAGAAGTGATAAAGATGGACAGTTCACCGCTGGCGAACATGAACTCCGTCCGGATATGGCGTATGAAACTATTTTTGAAGAATTGGCATCTCCGGCAATGAATGAAGCCGGAACGGTACAGATTGCATTTCCGGAGGGCATCAACCTGCGAGAAGCAGCCGATATGCTGGAGAGCACGGGCGTTTGCAAGGCAGAAGAATTCTTGGAATTTTTCAATAAGAATGCAAAATACGGCTATACGTATGAATCCCACCTGCCGAGCTTTGTCAATGAAAAGTTTTATCCGATGGAAGGCTATTTGTTCCCGGACACCTATATTTTCTATGAAGATATGGATGTAGACTTGGTGTGCCAGAAGATTCTGGAGAACTTCAACAGTAAGATTACACCGGAATACTACGAACGAATGGACGAACTGAATCTGTCTTTGGATCAGACCTTGACGCTGGCATCCATGATTCAGGCAGAAGCCGGAACGGTGGATCAGATGACGAAGATTTCCTCTGTATTCTGGAATCGGTTGAACCATCCGAACGAATACCCGAAATTACAGTCTGACCCAACCACCAACTATGTGGAAGAAGTCATCAAGCCGAACATCAAAAAGGCAGATCCGGAACTGTATGCAGCGTATGATACCTATCAGTCCAACGGTTTACCGCCGGGGGCAATCTGCAATCCGGGCATGGATGCGATCCGGGCAGCCCTGTATCCAGCAGAAACGGATTATTATTACTTCTATTCCAACTTGGATACAAAGGAAACCTATTTTAGCCGTACCTTGCAGGAACACGAAACAATTATGGAAAAGGTAGAACGGACTCGCCAGCCAGCAGTGACAACGAAAGACAGTCAGGAAGAAACGCAGGTTGTCTTTGGCGTGGGAACGAGCGTTGCAACTGAACCGCCAACAGATGAATACGGCAATTTGCTGACGACCACAGAAACACAATCGGAAGAGAATGGGGAATAAAAGAAGCATGAACATCAGAAAACCAGAGGTATTAGCACCAGCAGGGGACTGGGAACGATTTCAGTTTGCCCTGCAATACGGTGCGGATGCCATCTATTTGGGCGGAAAGCAATTTACCATGCGAGCAGCACCGGCGAATTTTACAGCGGAACAGCTTGCAGCAGCGGTGCAGCTTGCCCATGCAAAGGGTGTCAAGGTCTATCTGACCTGTAACACCCTGCCACACAATGCAGACTTACCGCAGTTCCTGCCCTATTTGCGAGAGATGGCAGAAACGGGCATTGATGCAGTGATTGTTGCCGACTTGGGCTTGCTGGCATTGATTCGGAAAGCATTGCCGGATTTGGAGATTCATATGTCCACACAAATGGGCATCGTCAACTATGAAACCGCAAATGCACTCTATGATTTGGGCGTGAAACGAGTTGTTCTGGCACGAGAACTTTCTCTCGAAGAAATCGCAGAGATTCGGGCAAAGACCCCAGCAGATTTGGAATTGGAAGCATTTGTCCACGGGGCAATGTGTGTATCTTTTTCAGGACGTTGCCTGCTGTCCGCCTATCTGACAGGACGGGATGCGAATCAGGGGGCTTGTGCCCAGCCATGCCGCTGGAAATATCGTCTGATGGAGGAAACCCGTCCAGGACAGTATTTTCCAGTGGAAGAGCACGACGAGGGAACGTACATCATGAATGCAAAAGACCTCTGCATGATTGACCACATTCCGGAGTTGTTGGCTGCTGGCGTAGATAGCCTGAAATTGGAGGGCAGAGCGAAGTCCTCGTATTATGTGGCAGTGGTGACGAATGCGTATCGTTCTGCTGTGGATGCTTATTTGCAGCAGCCGGAGGGCTTTGTCCTGCCGGAATGGATTCGGGAAGAAGTGTACAAAGTCAGTCACCGTGGATACTGCACGGGCTTCTTCTTCGGAAAGCCAGAGGCTGGGCAGCGGTATACGGATAACAGCTATGACCGCAGCTTTGATGTCATTGCGATTGCAGACGACTGGCGGGATGGTATGCTATATGTGACCCAGCGAAATCGGTTCTTTGCAGAAGATACTGTGGAACTGCTTGCACCGGAACAGCAACCGATTTCTATTCCACTGAATGGAAACCTGTTTGATGAAACAGGGGAACGGATTACCGTTGCCAATCATGCGATGATGGCATGTGCATTTCCGTGTCCGGTTGCAGTGCCAAAGGGAACAATTGTCCGGAAACGGGCAGAATAATTGCAAAAACAAAAGCCGACTGATGCAGACGATGCATCGGTCGGCTTTTTGCATTTCAGCGAAAATCACTTTGAAATTTGGACAGGTTGTGAAAAATAGGCGGATGTTGTTTGTGCAAGTTTCACATTTTTTCAAGAGTCGTTTCATTTTTAAGTTTACTTTCAGAAACAGTCGCTACAATGAAACACAGAAAGACAGCCATTCAGGTCGTGTAAACGGAAAAAAAGGAGCGATTACCTATGAAACAAGCAAAAAAACGGTTTGGCAGAGCTGCAGTTGCCAGCCTGTTCTGTGCAACAGTTTTAGCAGCTAGCCTTCCGGCATTGCCGGCAGCAGCAGCCTCCACACTGGCAGGTGATGTAAACTTAGATGGAAACGTAAACCTCAGTGACGTGGTTGCGATGCAGCAATATTTATTACAGGAACGGACACTCTCCGCAGAAGCTGGAGCAAATGCCGATTACAATGCAGATGGCGTTTGCAATGTCATTGACTTGGCAATGATCAAGCGGACGGTTCTGGAAAGCAATCCGGTAACCAATACCATTGCAATTCATCTGAGTGATAGCGGTATTACCGTAGAAAATGACACAAAGGGCGTGACAAGTGTCAGCGGAAAGACCGTTACCATCTCTGCTTCCGGTTCGTATACCGTAGATGGCAGCATGGCAGATGGACAGATTCTGGTTAATATTCCGGATACCACTGCGGATGCCGATGATGTAGAATTGATTCTGAACAATGTCACGATGACTTCCTCCACAGGTGCACCGTGTATCTATACACAGTCGGCAGTAAAGACAAAGTTGACCGTTACGGGAACAAATACCTTTACGGATACGGCAACAGCAGCCAATGTTGATACCAGCGGTGTTATTTATGCGGATGGCAAGTTGACCGTGACAAAAAATAGTACGGGTACGTTGCAGGTTACTTCTTCGATGAATGTTGGCTTGTATGCAACAAAGAACATCAACTTGAACGGCGGTACAATTCAGGTAGATACAGACGTAGACAGCACTTCGGATGCAGATGCCATTAAGACGAAAAAGACCTTGACCGTAGAGGGTGCAACCGTAACCGTTGACGCTTCCGCAGATGGCTTGAAGTCCACAAAGGAACTGGTCAACATCGTTTCCGGCAATGTCAGCGTAAAGGCTGCAAATGATGCAATACAGGCTGCAACCGATATCAACATTTCTGGTGGTACAGTGGTTGCAGGCGGTGACCGTGGATTCCGGTTGGATGACGGCGGAAAGCTGAACATCACGGGCGGGGATGTACTGGCAACGGCAACCGATTATCAGATTACCAATAGCACCGACAGTCTGGCAACGGTTGACCTCAGCGGCTGTACGCAGGGTGTCATGATGCTGGACTTTGCAGCAGAGCAGGCAAAGAAGCAGCCGATTACCGTACAGCAGAATGGTAACACTGTTTATGAAATGACTACGAATAAGAAGTGCAGCTATGCCCTTCTCAGTGGCAGCGGATTGACAGCTTCCGGCAGCTATACCACAGCGGTAAATAGTGCGGAACAGGGACACACGCCATCCGGCAGTACCACACAGGAAAGCACATTTGTGATGAGCGGAACAGCAACTGAATTTTATCAGGTTGCAGCAATTGGAACGGTTGTCACACCGACAGATGATACTGCTGTTGCGACGATTTCTTACAGCAACAGTGGTGTACAGCTGTTGAATGCTTCGGGCAAGGATGTTTCCTCCTCGAATAGCAGCGGTATCACCGTAGACGGCAGCACCGTAACACTGACGCAGCCGGCAACGGTAGATGTTACTGGGGAAAGCAGCAATGCTCGGATTGTGGTCAATGTGGATAAAACCACATATGCAAATGGCGTTGTAGAATTGTGCCTGAAAAATGCAACGCTCAGCAATGCAACCGCAGCACCGATTTATGTAGAAGCAATTGGCGATGAAGTGGTACTGAACAGCTCCAGCGGAACTGTGAATACGATTTCAGACGGAACAAGCCATACCGATACGTATGTAGACAGCGATGGCGTTACAAATACCGTCAGCGGTGCAGTGTTCTCTCGGGATGACATGAAGCTGAAAGGCTCTGGCAGCCTGACCATCAACGGCAATACAGAAGATGGTCTGGTCTGCAAGAATGACCTGAAACTGTATAACGGAACGATTACGGTTACTGCAAAGGACGATGCAATCCGAGGCAATGACAGCATTACCATCGGCAACGCCTCTGCAACGGATTACAAGAATCTGAACGTAACTGCAACTTCTACCGCAGGCGATGCCTTTAAGACAAAAGACACCGATACCACCAGCGGAAAGGGTTACTTGACCATTAACGGCGGTACGGTTCAGGCAACTGCTTATGCAGATGCATTCCATTCTGCACAGACGCTGACTGTCAATGGTGGGGACATCAATATTCAGACCACTTGTCCGGTTTCTAACAGCAATACTGGCGGTTGGGGCGGATTCCCAGGCGGTGGCGGAGATGGAAACTCCGATAAGACAGACATCAGTGCAAAGGGCTTGAAGGCAGGCTGCACCGATGATAACAATAATACCATTGCGGGCAATATTACGATTGCTGGCGGTACGATTACGATTGATTCCACAGATGACAGCGTACACGCAACCAACATTACCATGACAGGCGGTACAGTGACCGCAGCCACTGGCGATGATGGCATGCATGCCGATAACAAGCTGGACATTCAGGCAGGAACGGTAACCATTACGAAATCCTATGAAGGGCTGGAAGCCGCAGATTTACAGATCAATGGCGGTAATATTCATGTCAACGCTTCCGATGATGGCTTGAATGCCGCAGGCGGCAACGACAGCTCCGGCAACAATGGTGGCTGGGGCGGTGGTGGCTGGGGAGGCGGCATGAGCTCCTCCACTGGCACTCTCACCATCAATGATGGCTATCTGGTTGTTCGGGCAGAAGGTGACGGCTTGGACTCCAACGGTGACTTGATTATCAATGGCGGTACGGTTCTGGTTTATGGCCCAACAACTGGCGGCAACGGCATCTTCGACAAGGGCGATGGCAACTATAGCTTCCAGATTAACGGCGGTACTGTTTGGGGTTGCGGTACAAGTGATATGTTTGAGTCGCCGAACAAAACTTATCTTTCCGGAACCGTTTCTGCAACCGCAGGGGCAACCTTTGCAGCAGCAGATGCTTCCGGCAATGTTTCCAGCATTATGACTGTTCCATCTGATATGAACATGAGCAATGCAATGTTGTTCTATTGCGGCAGCGATGTCAGCAGCGTGGGACTTTATAGTGGTGGCACTTATAGCGGCGGCACAATGAATGCCGATGGCTATGCAACTGGCGGAACACTGAGTGGTGGCAGCAGTGTTTCCAGTTCCAGCAGTGGCGGTGGGAATAACCGTCCGGGCGGACGCTGGTAAAGAATTCTTTTTTGCAAACTCGATTACCATCTAATATACTACTCCACAAAAAGCCGTCTTGTGCAGTTACGTACAGGACGGCTTTTTTGTATCATGAAAATGATAGAATCAGAAATGGGAACGAATACGAGAGCCGCAGGCAACTGCGGTCGAGCTGGCTCAGCTCGGCGGAGAGGGATTGTTAAGGGGGACAAGCTGCAATGTCATTAACTTAACATCTAGCCAAGCGAGCTAAAATCTGCTAAAATAAAGA
>OLPI01003608.1_pt1 | contig 10802 bp, 6 predicted proteins | sample 1672361 | NCBI WGS metagenome assembly OLPI01 (sample SAMEA3136675, study PRJEB25190) | human gut metagenome
GTATATTAGGTAAGGGGGCAACATATGGTTAATTACAATGACTGGAATTTGACTAATGATCATTCTTATAATATATATTGCGCGCTAAAATATTGTCGGGAACACAGAAAACGTGGAATACAATTTCCTAAAGGACGCTATGATTTTTATGAAAAAATGGCATCGGAAAAGCTTTTGTTTGTTGCAAACCATGGTATTTCTAAACCGTGTAGAATTGCGTTTTTACTTAATGATATGCACAATTTTACAATTGATGGATGCGGAAGTGAGTTTGTTTTTCACGGTTCAATTATTCCGACAGCGATATTGAATTGTGAAAATATAAATATAAAAAATTATTCCGTGGATTATGAGACTTTGTTAAGTATGGAAACAAAGGTTGTCGCGGTTGGTAAGGGGTTTGCGGATTTATTGCCGAAAGCCGAGCAGAAATGGTTTGTTAAAGGAAAAACTCTTTTCAGTGATGATGGATATGGGAATGTTGCCGAATGCCGTTATATGACTATAAAAGGTTGGTATGGAGAAAATAACTATATTTCAGAATGCAAAGATGTATTTGGAATAGGAACTGCTTTTGAAGATTTGAAAAATGGTATGCTCCGCGTTTATGCCAACGTTGATTTTAAGGAGGATATGTGTATTATTCTTCAGACATGTATTCGACCGGCAACCGGCATTTTTATTGAAAACAGTAAACAGATTTGCATATCCAATTATGAAATAAATCGAAGCTATGGTATGGGGGTGCTCGCACAAAAATCGAAGGATATTACGATTGATAATATGATCGTGAGAGCCAAGAACGGAAGAGAACTTTCGCTTTCGGGTGATGGAGTGCATTTTGTGAATTGTTGTGGTGCTATAAGGGTGACAAACAGCTCATTTGAATCGCAGTTTGACGATGCCCTGAACATTCACGGGATTTTTACAAAAATTACAGCCAAGGGCGATGATTATATCATTGTGAAATATATGCACCCGGATACAAGGGGAATTGATTTGTATGAAAATGGCAGCATTATTCGAACATTGGATCCCGATACGCTTATTTCGAATGGAAGATACACGGTTAAAAAAGCAGAGGTTATAAATGATCAGTACACTAAACTGTATTTAAATGAAAGCACAGATAATATTCGTGTGTGCGATGTAACAGAGGATTTGACACAAAACTGCGATTTAGTGTTTGAGAACAACCGTGTATTAAATAATAGGGGAAGAGGTATGCTTATTGCGGCAAAGGGAAAAATAAGAATTAAAAATAATTATTTTAATACACCCGGTGCATCAATTCTTTTTGAGAGTGACGGTAAAAAATGGTATGAATCGGGGGGAACTTGTGATGTTGTGATTTCGGGGAATGTTTTTAACAGTTGTCTTTACGGAAATTGTGAAAATTGGGGCAGTGCTGTGATTGATATGAGACCGCGCGAAAAGTTTGACGGACAACATTATTATCATTCAAAGATAGAAATAATTAATAATAAGTTTTATGATAATAAAAAACCGCTACTTTATGCGGATAATGCAAAAACAGTTATTTTTAATGATAACATTATAGAAAATCAAGAGACTAAGAGTGTTATATATCAAAATTGCGGAAATTTTATTTGTTACAATAACAAGGTTGACGGAAAAATAATTAACTTATGAAAGGTGGATTATAAAATGAAAAAGACAAGGTTTAACAAAGGGAAAAAAGCAGTGGCTTTACTTATGGCGGGGGTTATGATCTCATCAATATTCAGTGCCTGCGGAAGTAAAAATGCGAAAGATACTGACGAAAACGGAAAAACAATTATAACTGTCGGAAGTTGGCCTGATAAAGAAGGAACAGAGCTTGAAAATATGCTTGCAAGAAAAGAGGCGTTTGAACAGGCGAATACTGATGTAACAATTAAACCGGATCAGTGGAAGTTTGAGAGACAGACTTTTTACGCAAAGGCTGCCGGTGGTCAGCTTCCAATTGTATACGGAGCAGGATTTACCGAGCTTCCGGAAATTATTTCTTCGGGGTATGCAGCGGATTTATCGGGTGTGCTTTCCAAGCGTGGGTATGACGGAATGTTTAATCCTGCTATTTTGGACGTTATATCAAAAAACGGGGCAATATATGTAATACCCGAAGGCGCATCGATTATGGGATTGATGATTAATACGGATTTGTATAAAGAGGCAGGACTTCTTGAGGCTGATGGAACGCCCAAACAGCCGGAAACTTGGTATGATGTTGTTGATTTTGCGGTCAAAATTAAGAAAGCAACAGGTAAACCGGGATTTGTAATTCCTACGGCTGGCAACAGCGGTGGCTGGTTGTTTACCGCTCTTGCGTGGAGTTTTGGCGTTAATTTTATGGAAAAAGGTGAAGATGGTAAGTGGAAGGCAACATTTAACACTCCTGAGGCAGCCGAGGCGTTACAGTTTATTAAGGATATGAAATGGAAATATGATATTCTTCCTTCAAATTCTTTGATTAACGCTGAGGAATGGAGAAAAATCTTTGGCACAGGGCAAGCTGGAATTACATTTGGTGCAGGTGACTATCCTTCAAACAGTGTTGCACAGTATGGAATAGAACCGAGTTCTATAGGAATGATTGCAATGCCGAAAGGCCCCAAAAAGCATGTAACTCTGTTGGCCGGCAATTTTTCGTGTATAAACAGTGAGGCGACAGAAAAACAGATAGATGCAGGCGTTCGGTGGATTGAAACAAAGTTCAGCTATAAGCTTACAGATGATTTTAAGACAAATAAGAAAGCAGAAATTGATTTAAAGGTTAAGAATAATCAGTTGGTCGGAATTAAGGGAATTAGCGTATGGAGCAATGAGTCTGAGGCTGTAAAATATGAACATCAGCTGATTGATGAAAATATTAATACCAATCCGAATTACGTTAAACTTTACAATGAGTTTGCTGCGAATTGTCCGTGCGAAGTTAGAGCGGAAGAACCGGTGTCCGCTCAGGGGCTTTATGCAACTCTTGACACATGTTTGCAAGAGGTTTTGACGAATGAAAATGCGGATTGTGCATCAATTTTAGAGAAAGCTAATTCAGATTTTCAGGCGAATTATCTTGACAATATGACATATTAAAAGCAAACATTTATCAATGGTGATATTTAATGTTCGACCGCATCTATACATTATAGTTTCGGACGGTTCTTGTATAGGGCGATAATAACTAATATTATATAATATAAGGGGTTTTATTATGAAAAGGTGTATTTCATTATGCATTATATCAGCATTGCTTGCTTCGCTTTGGATATATTCGCCGATTGTGTCAGCTGATGAAGAGACAGCGGGCAACGATATTAATGTTGCGTATATTACTCCGAAAATCAATAAGGATTTTGCTGCGGTTACGGCAGGCAATAATGAGTTGCCGGAAATTATTACAAAAGACGGCTCTGAGGCGTGGAATCTGAATAATCAGAATTCAAAGTATTACAATCTTTATTTTGATATAAGTGACAGTTTCCTTAAAGAAATTAAGGATGGCACGGAAATTGAAATTGAAATTGAGTATTACAGCTCAAATGACGGATATTTTCAGTTTTCCTATGATTCTGTTACCAAACCCGAAAGAGCATATAAGACAATAGATATCGGAAAAGATGATATATGGAAGACAGCGGTAATACGGCTTGATGATGCGTACTTTGGCAACCGTATAGTCGGAGCATATGATATAAAAATCGATATTATAACGCCGTATTACGGTTATAATAAGGTGTCACTCGGAAGTGTTCCGATAAGGAAAATAAAACTGACAAAGTATCCGTCAAAGAATCCTATAACACATTACGGAAGGATAAATGAATCGGGCAATATCTTTCCTTATTATCAAAAAGATAAAATCATATATAATGAGTTTACAAACACTACGGGTACAAAGTTAGATGCTGATGTGAAATATCACGCGGTAAGCTTTGACGGCATTGAAGTTTGGAGCAAAGATGAAAAAATTGAGCTTGAACCATATGAGAAAAAAACATATGAGGTAAATGTGAACTCAGAATATTGTCAATTGTATACGCTGTATGTTGATGTTGTAAACAAAGATGCAAATATCAATTCGCATTTTAAAAGATTTGATTTTGCGATAGTAAAGACTGATCCTAACGGAATAAAAAACAAGGGCTATTATCTGAATCCGCATTTTGAGTATTACTATGATGATTTGGAGGATGCGGTTGATGTACTTGCAAAATCAAACACATACGGGGTACGCACGACGTTTGGCTGGTCCGATGTTGAAAAGGGAAACGCAGTGGGCATTTTTAACTATCCGAGCGATTTAAAAAGGACACATGAATTACTTGGAAAAAATAATTTACATATGCTGACGCTATTCGCTTTCAGCTGTGCGGCATATACCGGTGGTTTTATGTATCTGCCCGAGACGGACACGGCACTGAAACGCTGGGGAGAAGCAGTAGAATATGTAATGGAACAAGGTAAAGGTGTAATAGACAGAATAGAGATTTGGAATGAGCCGAACATTGGTTTGTTTAACGGAGGAGAGGGTGGAACATCGACTGTTGTACGTACTCCGCCAGAGGGATACGGAAAAGCAGCCATTGTTGCGTGTGAAGCGGCACACAAGGTTGACCCTAATGTGGAAGTAGGTGTTATGAGTCTTTGTGATGTAGGGTCGAGCGGGGCGTTAGGCTTCTTCCGCCGTGCAATGTCAACAGGCTTATATAAATACTGTGATGCAATAACATTACATCCTTACGGAAATAAACCGACGGAGGATGTTGGCTTTGCAGATTCGATTAAAAAATACAGAGAAATTCTGAAGGATGAATTTGGATTGGATAAAGATATTGCAATCTGGAACACAGAGATAGGTCACAGTTTGGCGGACGCAGTCGTTGATGGGTCGCGTGAGCTGCACGCAGATTATAATGTTCGTGACTTTTTATATCTGCACGGCGAAAATCTGGCTCAGGCACACGTAGAATACAATTTTTCAGAAAAAGGACTTTCTAATCCCGATCGAGAGTCAAGATTTGGTATAGTGACATCGTGCACCAAGGATGTTAATACGGGCGAGAGTATGTCAGATGAGTTCGATAAGCCGTTTGTTGCAAGAAAGGCATATGTTGATATAACGGGTATGAATTATCTGCTTGCAAATTCTGAGTCGGATCATAATGGTAATTATGCAAAGACAGGTGGTTCATATATATACAGATATAAAAGCGAAAAGTTTAATAAGGATATTTTGTCTTTATGGAGAAGTAGCTCAGCTGAAAATGTTACACTTGATTTGGGTGTAAATGAAATTGAGTACAGTGACTCGTGCGGAAATATAACAAATCTGTATAGTGACAACGGAAAGTATACGTTTGTTTTAAGTGACAGACCGTTTTACATATTGGGCAATTTCACAAAAACGGAGGTTGAGGATAATGGCGCTTTTGAATTTCCGTCGGAGAAAGTTAAGGCGGCAAAAGGTGATTTGGGCATAATCAATATTCGTTCAAACGGAGACTTTGAAAATCTTAAAATTGAGAGTGAGATTCCCGATGGTTTGATTGCTGAAAATAATTATGTGTTTGAACAAAATGAAGCGGTATGCAAATTTAGAGTAGGCGAGACTGCCGAAAACGGTTTGTATGCAAGATTCAGGGTGTATAATGATGAAAAATGTGTTGCAATGGTTGATATACCAATCGAAATTTTTGAAAATCCAATATCTGCATCGCTTTCAGTAAATTTAACGGACGGTAAGAGCATATCTGATTGGTCGGGAAGACTGGAACTTACTAACTATTCAAATGAAAATGTGGTAAAGGGAAAATTTAAAATTGTTTCACCCGATGAATTTGTCAAAATTTCAACATCGAATTTTGGAAGAATACCAAAAGGAAAAACATCGGCTCTTGACTTTAGATTGCCTAAAGGGACTAAAAGTGGAATATATAATATTGAATATGAAATCGAAACGGAAAGCGGAAAGGTTTATAAATATATAGACAGGGCTGACTTTACTGTCGCGAGAAAAAGAAAGAACGATGTTAAAATTGACGGAATAATAGATAAAGGTGAATGGGATGGAGCGGCGTGGTTTATTGCTGACCGTGAATCGGATGTTTATTTTATAAACTCAAGGACGTGGGGCGGCAAAGATGACTGTTCTGCAAAGGTTGCGGTTATGTGGGATGAGGATTATTTTTATATGTGCGGAGACATAACTGATGATGTGCATTATAACAGTTTTGAACCCGGAGTTGCCATTCAGGGGGATTCAATACAATTCGGATTCTTCAGGGATTTTAACCAGTATATAGCGGCAGGCAACGCAGGTACAAAGCTTGATGCATACACTGCAGCGCTTGCTTCGGGTACACCGGCTGTATATAAATATAACTCTCAAACCGATGATACAAAACAGGGTCTTGTTTCTGGTGATGGCTGTGAAGTACAGGTTGTCAGAGATAAAAACAAGACATATTATGAAGTCAAGATGCCGTGGAAAACGATGTTTGGCGTTGATTATACTCCCAAAGTGGGAGAATATCTGGGCTTTGCATATGCTGTTAACGACAATGACGGTACATCGGATGGAAGAAAATTAGCTTTGATATACGGGCAAGGCCTGATTGGTGGATATAATACCTCGTTATTCAGCAAGATGCGATTTGTGGATTAATTTGTTTATAGTAATATAAATCATCGGATTCCTTATGTAACGAAGACGGAGAAGAAATTTAAGTATATACACTAGCGCTGTTAAAGTGATTATATAAAAATTATTTATGACAAACATCAATGACAGCAGCTGTCGGCAATTGCTTATAACCAATCAGACTAAAAAATATGAATTTTTCGGATAACATCAATTTTGGACTTTATGATCAATTACGTTAGATAATGAAAGGAGAAAGATGATGAGGTCAGACACGACAAATCAAACGAGGCTTAAAAAGAAATCACACTTTCGAAATGAGTTAGACGCATGGATATTATTTGTTCCGTCAGTAATAGTTCTATACATTATGATATGGCGGCCGACAGTTCTCGGTGCGGTATGGTCGTTCTTTAAAATGAATGCATATACGCCTGGTGATTTCTGTGGGTTTGATAACTTCAGAAAAGTAATAACACATACACAGTTTTTGTCAACTCTTTGGAACACGGTTAAATACGTACTGTGGTCACTTGCTTTGGGCTATCTTCCGCCGGTTATTCTTGCGGTTATAGTTAATGAAATGGTTCATTTTAAAAGCGGATTTAGAGTTACAATTTATTTACCTGTAATAATTCCGGGAATAGCGGCAATGCTTATGTGGTATTACATCTATTATCCTGACCAGACAGGACTTTTGAATATGCTTTTAAACAAGATGGGAATTCAGCCTTATGGCTGGCTAAACAATCCGAATTTTGTTATTCCCGGTATAATGATATATTCAACGTGGAAGAATTTTGGCGGAACAATGATACTTTATTATGCGGCTGTTCAGGGAACTTCAGTTGAATTATATGAGGCAGCTCTTATCGATGGTGCAGGTCCGTGGAAACGTGCGTGGCACGTAACAAGACCTCAGCTTGAGGGCATACTCGTACTTAACCTTGTCAATCAGATAATAGGTGTATTTCAGATAATGGAACAGCCGCTTGCTATGACAGGAGGGGGACCGAACGGAGCGTCTATATCCCTCGGGTATCAGTTATACCAGTATGGATTCAATAGTGGCGGTAAGGGAACGGGTCAGGCTATGGCACTCAGTGTTATTATATTTTTGATACTTATTGTGTTCACCATATTCTATTTTTGGCTCAATAAGCGGATAGAAGACAGATATTAAGGAGGAAGAGCTATTATGAAAAGATTTGATAATAAGACAACAGGAATTCTCTCAAGCTCTGACCTCAAGACCTTTAAAGGTCAACTTATTTACTGGATTTTCTTTGTGTTGCTTTTGATAATGAGCATTATATCTCTTTTCCCGGCAATATGGACGATATTGACCGCTTTCAAAGAGACACAAGAGATTTATACTGGGTTCAGTCTGTTTCCTAAGGATATGTCGCCTTCGACATTGCTTAGTAGGATAACGGACTCATGGGCGGCACTTCAGCTTGGAACATCATTTATAAACACGATAGTCTTATCACTCGGTAACCTTGTATTTACAATCGTTGTCTGTGGATTTGCCGGATATGTATTGTCAAAGCTTAAGCCGAGAGGTTCAAAGGTTGTGTTTGTGCTTGTAGTATGGACAATGATGATGCCTATGCAGATGAGAATGGTGCCAAACTACATAACAATGCTGCATTTCCCGTTTGCATATGACTTCGGACTCGGCATAAGCCTTCTTGATACCTATTGGCCGATGTGGCTTACATCAGCGGCGAATGCGTTTAATGTAATTCTTTTCAAAAATGCATTTGACGGACTTTCGCAGTCGTATGTAGAAGCGGCAAAGATAGACGGCTGCAGCAATTTTGGAATATTTTTTAAGATAATGTTTCCACTGTCAATGCCGGTTATTATTTACGTATTAATCGGCGCACTGAGTGGAGCATGGTCTGATTTCTTCAGCCCACTTCTGTATCTGGATAAGAACGTTGTAACACCGCTTAAAATTTATAGATTACAATTAGATACAAGTATACAGATGAACACAAGGTTTATGGGATTTGTGTTTGCAAGCATACCGCCGTTTCTCATATTCTTAATCTTCCAGAAGAGAATAATGGGAGGTGTCAATATCGGCGGAGTAAAAGGATAATAAAAATTAAATAGGGTGTAAAATGAAAGTTTTTACACCCTATTTTATATTTTTTTTGAAATATTTGCAGAGTATGTCTTTGGCGTAACGCCAACAGTTTTTTTAAATAATTGAATAAAATATGAGAGATTTTCAAAACCGCACTCTTCGCATACGTTCGATACAGGGCTGCCGTTTGCGAGGAGCATACAGGCGTGCTGAATACGAAGATTGTTTACATAATTTACATAACTTATTCCTGTAAGACCTTTAAACTTATTGCAAAAGTAATGCTTTTCGTATCCTACAAGACTCGATATCTCAGTTAATGATATTTTGTGAAGATAATTACTTTCTGTCCAAAGAATTATTTTTCTGAGATTATGATTGCTTAAGTCGTTTTTAAGCACGTTAAAATCCGAGGTTTCGGAATAACGCACAAGCAAACTGAATAAAGACAGAATGCTTTCGCATACTTCGAATATATTATCGGAATTTTGAAATATATCGGAAATTTTACTTGTTTCGGCAAAGCAAGGAATGTGCATAGGCAGACAAAGAAGACTTTTGCTTTCGTGTTTAAGAATTTCCTCAATTCCGAGTATGGGTTTAAGCTGCTCAAAGTTTATTTTAAGGACCTTGACATAACCGTCGTTTTTCTTATAAAAAACCGAATGAACGATTTTGGGCGGAATATAAAAAACCTGTTTTCCGCCAAGAGTGTATTTGTGACCGCCTATATATATTTCGCCCATAATATCGCAACACAAAAGAACCTCAATCGTATCGGCATAATGAGGCGGCGTAATTGTGTCTGATGGAAAAGTCAGAGTATTGACATCCCAGGGACGGTTGTATTTAAATGTTTTGTGTTCTTTAAAAGCCGTGATTACATTTTTCATATTTATATAATATCATATAAATCCTAATATTGCAATATTTTTTCTTAAAATAGTTGCTTGAATATCTATGGGAAAATGTTATTCTTAAACTAAGTAGAAAGATAAGGGGTGCTTAATATGAACGACAGTTTTTTTAACGAGATAAAGCCAAGGTATAAGGAAAAGTATGATGTAGTTGTTGTAGGCGGCGGAATAGCCGGCGTCTCGGCAGCGGTATCTGCCGCAAGGCATGGTGCAGATGTTTTGCTGCTTGAAAAGCAGGTGAATTTGGGAGGGCTTGCCACTGTAGGTCTGATTTCGTGGTATGAACCATTGTGCGACGGCAGAGGAAATCAATTGATATATGGTATGGCGGAAGAACTTATTAAGTTATCTGTAAAATATGGATTTGACAATTTGCCCGATAAATGGGGAGGGGTCAGTAATAATTCACCGCGGAATCAGAGATACTCTACCTTCTTTTCGCCGACGGTTTTCTCTGCTGCTTTGGATAAGTTTGTGTTGGACAACGGTGTAAAAATTAGATTTGACACGCTGGCAACTTATCCGGTAATGCACGAAAATATATGTCTTGGGGTTATTGTTGAAAGTGTTGACGGCAGAGACTTTTTTGAAGCAAAAACATTGATTGACGCTACGGGAGATGCCTCGATTATGCATCGGGCAGGTGTACCGACCGTTACGGGTGAAAATTATATGACATATATTGCCCATTATTATGATATAAAAATGGCTAAAGATTTAAGTGACAATAAGGATGTATGTGCGTTTAGAAAATGGATGAATACCGGAAGCGATATGTTCGGAAACGGGCATCCGCACGGAATGAGAAAGCTTACGGGTGTAACCTGCGATGATATAACAGATTATGTGATTGCCGGAAAATTGTCACTGCTTCAAAGAATCTCTGAAAAAGACAGAAATTCATTTGATGTTATGACTATTCCAACAATGCCTCAGTTTAGAACGATTCGCAGAATAGTCGGAAAGACAGATTTCAACGCTGTTGACGGACAAACTTTTGAGAATTCGATTGGTGACTGCGGAGATTTTAGACCGAATGGAGCAGGCAAGCATTATCAAATCCCGTTCGGGGCTTTGTATAATGAGAGATTCCCCAACCTGTTTGCGGCAGGAAGAATAATTTCTGCTCCGCAGGGGGACGGCTGGG